>TARA_R110000822_G_scaffold310216_1_pt1 | contig 379944 bp, 352 predicted proteins | sample TARA_R110000822 | Tara Oceans TARA_R110000822 (sample SAMEA4397666) | marine metagenome | biome: Polar Biome; feature: [SRF] surface water layer (ENVO:00010504); material: water (ENVO:00002006), including particulate matter (ENVO:01000060) such as... | depth 5 m | reverse complement strand
ACAGTACTAAATGTTAAACCTGTAAACTTTTTTTAGGACGAGTCAGGCCTTTAGTATCAATAGAATTGTAATTCTAATCCCCTCTAGCCATTTTTCGATCTCGAAATTTAGGGAATGACCAGTGCCAGTTTTTACTACTTAACTGGGTGAAATCCGTTTGAAATTTGAGTTTTGACCCTTTGAAATTTGACCTCCTTACGATTCATCCTGAAGATTCTACGGTTCGGTAATACTTTTTTTCTGACCACATTATTTCCCTACACCTTAGTATCATCATTAGAAAACGAACTCAAAAACTTTAAAAAACATAACATGAAAAAGCTAACCATATTAATCGCTCTTTTTATCACAAGTTTCACCCTAAGCGCCCAAAGCCAAGAGGCCTATATGAATGCCATGGTGAAGGGTTTACAGTCGATGGGCGCTGAGCGTAACTTAGAAAACCTACAAGCCTCTGCTGGTCAATTTGAGCGAATAGCTGCCATTGCAAGCGACCAATGGCACCCACAATATTATGCTGCCTTAAATTACATCAATGCTTCATTTTTAGCGGAAGGCGTGAAAGCCAAAGACCAACTTTTAGATAAAGCGAAACCATTTGTTGAAAAGGCTAAAGCGCTTGTTCCAAACAATAGCGAAGTAGTAGCCTTAGAAGGTTTCTATTTCATGGCGCAATTGGCAGCAGATCCAGCGTCAAGAGGTCAATCACTATCAGGTTTGGCATCACAAACTTTCGGACAGGCCATGCAACTGGATGCTAAAAACCCTAGAGCAATGGCTTTAATGGCACAAATGCAATATGGTACAGCACAGTTTTTTGGTTCTTCTACCGCTGGTGCTTGTGGTTTGGTAGAGAAAAGTATTCCATTGTTCAATGCAGAAGAAAAAGGCAAAAGCTTTGACCCAACTTGGGGAATAGAAATGGCCCAGGAGCTAATGTCTGGCTGCGGAAAGTAAAACGTAATTAGTTGGGGTTTGCGAAAAGCGAGCCCCTCATTTTTTTAATTTTAAAAGATTCAGGCATGGATAAAGTACTCATCATATCTCACGTCACCGCAGGAGTGACCACTTTGCTTTCAGGTGTTTTGGCCGCTTTCTTTGGAAGAAAAGGAGGTAAGATTCACCGAGCCGCTGGAATGGTTTTCTTTTGGTCAATGGCTTGGATTTTTATCAGTGCACTACTTATTGTGGCATTCGTTAGATTCAATTTCTTTCTTACTATCATTGCTGTATTTAGTTTCTACATGACGTTCGCAGGCCAACGGGTATTGAAACTCAAGAAGACACTGAAACCTTTACGCATTGATTGGATTGCAGCTTTTATTGCCATCGCTTTTGGATTGACTCTTTTTGGAGCTGGAATTCGCTTTTTAGTCTTGAGCAACTTTTCGTCAACCATTGGTTACTTATCGGTTATTTTCGGTTTTTTTACGGCCAACACGGCTTGGCTCAACATCAAAGGCTTTAGAAATACCAAGCCCGATAAAATGTGGTGGTGGTTTGCCCATATGAATTTAATGAGCGGTGCTTTTATTGCCAGTATTACAGCGTTTCTAGTTCAAAACGGAGCTTTGTTTGCTGCCTTGGGCAACATGGGCTGGATACTTTGGGTTTTACCAGCTGCGATTGGGTCGCCATTGATTGCCTATCACGCCAACCGTTACAGAAAACAATTCGGTGTTGGTAAATATGCCAACGCAGAGAAAGTATAAAATCAGTACTTTAGCCTAAATGGGATATCTCAAAACAGTCAATTGGAAACGGGAACTTAAGGAAACAGCGCTTATCGCATTGTTAGGTGGTCCATCAGTATACTTTTGGTGTACTAGCTGTTTTAATAATTGGGACGTTGCCCTTGCCTCAATGATAGTTTCAGCTGTTCAATGGATCTTACTTTGGCAGGGTAATGCACATGTTTCCAACTACCTCTCCTATAAAATTCCGTGGTTAGAAAACCCAAGCAAACGATTTATTTGGGGAGTAGTGGGGGTAATCGTCTATACACCTTTAGCTGTGTATACGCTATATGTGGTACTGAAATATGGCTTCGATATTGACATGGGGGATATTAAATGGACCTTATTGATCTCTGTCGGAATTACCTTTGTTATTTCTTTTTTCCTGAACTCAGTTGAGTTTTTAAAGAATTGGAAGAAAGCCAGTTTGGATGCAGAAAGGCTAAAAAAGGAACAAATGGAGGCCAAATACGAAACCCTTAAAAATCAGGTCAATCCACACTTTCTATTCAATAGTTTGAATGCGCTTACCAATTTGGTGTATGAAGATCAAGACCAAGCGGCCAAATTTATTCGAGAGCTTTCAAAAGTGTACCGTTATGTTTTAGATACTCGTGCACAAGAGGTAGTCAGTCTTAAAACCGAAATGGACTTTGTCAATTCTTACCTCTTTCTACAAAAAATTAGGTTTGACGAAAAACTTCAACTCAATATCAGTATAGAAGGTTTTGAGCAGAAAATGCTACCACCTATGGCCATTCAAATGCTTTTAGAGAATGCCATTAAGCATAATGTAATTGCCGAAGAAGAACCACTTACTATTCATATTGAAATAGAAAATGGAGAAAAGCTGGTGGTTCGAAATAACCTTCAGAAGAAGAATATTCCGATAGAGGAGAGCTCAGAAATGGGGTTGTCAAATATTAAATCTAGGTATGAATTCTTGAGCGCAACACCCGTAGAGGTGATTGATGAGCCGAGCGAATTTATTGTGAAACTTCCATTACTAGCCTTTGAGAAATGAAAGTACTGATTGTAGAAGATGAGTCGATGGCAGCCAAGAGGCTGGCTAATTTATTGGAGAAAATTAATCCTGAAATAGAAATACTGGCCAAACTCGATTCGGTAAAACGAGCGGTGAATTGGTTAAAAGAAAACCCTCAGCCCGATCTTCTGTTCTTCGATATTCAATTGGCCGATGGACTCAGTTTCGAGATTTTAGAGCAGGTAGAAGTCTCTTCCCCCATCATATTCACGACCGCCTTTGATGAGTATGCCATTCAGGCTTTTAAGGTAAATAGCATTGATTATTTACTCAAACCCATCGACCCAACGGATCTAGAAAATGCTTTAGAGAAATATGAGGCGCGTTTCAAGCCTAACGCACCCGAGCAAAAGTCAGGAATGGATATGATGCTGATTCAGCAAGCCATGCAAATGCTCACAAAGCAATACAAGGAACGCTTTGTGGTCAAAATTGGAGAGCATATTCACACCATTCCAACGGCCGAAACTGCTTATTTTTTTAGTCAAGAAAAAGCCACTTACCTTCAAACCAAAGAGAAGAACCGCTATATCATTGACTACACTATGGAACAAGTGGAACAGTTGGTCGACCCACAGAAATTCTTCCGTATTAATCGTAAATACTTGGTTTCGCTAGAGGCGGTAAAGGACATTATCACCTACTCCAATTCTCGCCTCCGACTTATTTTAATTCATACCGATGAAACCGATGCGATTGTAAGCCGAGACAAGGTGCAAGATTTTAAAAAGTGGCTCGACCGCTGATGCCTTTTTACCGTATATTCGGGCATGCGTATTTTATTATTCTCACTTCTTATTGTTTTTTCAACTTCTCTTAGCGCTCAAAACCTAAAAGGAAGTTGGCTTTTGGCTTATATAAAGGCCATTCCGCCAGAAATGGATATGGGCCAATTGAAATACAGCGAGGATGGTTCTAGTGACGAAAAAGCCTTTGTTGAACCAGGCCTAATGTTGTTGACGGTTTTATCGGATTCTAAAGCAGAAAGCTTTTACTCAGATGTAAAAGAGAGTTGGACAATAAAAAGTGACGGAGTCAATGTGAGGTTTGAATCATTGCAAGACACACTTTATGGAACTGTCAATAAAGAAGGAATGATGGTACTGAAATCTACCATCGATGAAAACCCAACAACCGAATATTTCTTCGCGCATTATTCTCCAGAAACCCCTTCAGTCGGTCTCCCAAATACCTCATGGGCCGCAAATGGTAATTCTGGATTTTTTGAGAATAAAACCTTTGAATTTCGACCAAAAGGCGAACTTTTTATTTGGGAAAATGGGCGACATGAAAAGCGTGAATTCTATACCCATAAGCTAGGAGACTTTATGGCTATCGAGTTTTCTTCTGAAGTACTAACTTCTGGTTTTGGGATTATTTACCTGGAGAAAAATGAAGGACAAAAACTTACAGGCGTTTCTTTTTTAAGTTTGGAAGAAGGTGCTTTTCCTGTAAAGTCTCAAGTTACCTTCACAAAGAAATAATTTGTTGCTAATAGCACATAAATCATCTGACTTTTAAGACTTAAGCCCTAAAAGTAAATTTTGGTGCTAGTGTAAAAACAAAGATTTTCTCCGTTACCTTCGCAGCCCTTATGTCAATTGTCAGAAAAGTTAAATCGGTAGAAAAGATTTTTGCCGCCCTTGATCAAGAAATGAATTCGCTTCGTGATAGAAGTGGCCTTCATTGTATTTCGGGCTGTGGTAAATGTTGCTTCAAAGCCGATATTGAAGCTACTCCTCTAGAGTTTCTTCCATATGCATTTCACCTTTTTCTGACCAAGCGCATTGATGAATTTTATCAGAACTTGCTGTTGAATGAGAGCTCAATATGCACCCTTTTCAACCCCGTTAAAGATTCTTTAGACAAGGGAGGTTGCTCACAGTATGCATACCGTGGTTTAATTTGCCGTCTGTTTGGCTATTCGGCTACAAGAGATAAAAACGGAAAAGCCAGGTTCATTACCTGTAAGCTAATGAAGGCAGGCCAAGCAGATACCATTGCAAAAATTGAAGAAGACATGGAAGCAGGTATTCCTTCTCCAATGATGAGTGACTATTATTTTAGGCTACGCAGTATCGATACCGAACTAGGTACCAAAATGATGCCCATCAACAAAGCAATTCGTCAGGCAATTGAAGTGGTAATGAGCTATTATGCATATCGCAGACCACCAGCGGGTTACGGTAATTTGAGTGCGTAAATAATTCGTTTTCAACCATTTTTGTTAGGTTTTTAAAATTCCAGAATAAAACCGTTGTTCATACCAAACTTTTCATTTCCTTTGTCCCTCATTTCAGAATGAAGAACGAAGCGAACATATCATCAGCGATAAACTTGACACTCCCTGTGTCTGAGGTTGCTGTATATACACCTAAGTTTTTTAGGCGCTAGTCGCCTCATATACATAGACTACCTATGCGGTAGTCAAGTCCCCAATATTACCTATATTCTTTTTCAAATTTTAAATCATATTTCCTTTTAGGATTTCTGAAAACATTGAATCGTTTTCATAATCCAGAATTACAGTGAGAATGGAATCAACAAAATTCATAATAAGGGTAGCCACAGAAGAAGACACCCGCTTTACAGAAGATATTATTGAAGAAATTGCCAACTCCGCCAAAATTAGAGGCACTGGAATTGCGCGAAGAACCCCAGAATACGTATCACTAAAAATGCGTGAAGGTAAAGCGGTAGTAGCCGTAACTGAAGCGGGCGAATGGGCAGGTTTCTGCTACATCGAAGTGTGGAGTCATGAGAAATTTGTAGCCAACTCTGGGCTCATCGTATCTCATAAATTCCGTGGTCTTGGATTATCTAAACGTATCAAGGCAGCCGTGTTCAGGTTATCTAGGAAGAAATACCCAACAGCAAAAATCTTCGGACTTACAACAGGTGCGGCAGTACTAAAAATCAACTCTGAATTGGGCTATAAACCCGTAGTGTATTCAGAACTGACCCAAGATGAAGACTTCTGGAAGGGCTGTCAAAGCTGTGTCAATTACGAAATACTAAAAGCCAAAAATAGGTCAAACTGTATTTGTACAGCCATGTTATACAATCCAGAGTGGGAGAAAAATGTAAAACCTAAAAGAACTCAATGGGTGGGACGTGAGTTGGATAAAGACTTCAACTTGTTTCAACGTTGGGTAAATTTTAAGAAGAATATTTTGTTGAAGGCAGAAGCCAAAAAGAAGAAAAATGATGAATAAGAAGAAAGTAGTTTTAGCCTATAGCGGAGGGCTCGACACCTCTTATTGTGTAAAATATTTAAGTGAAGAACGTGGCTTAGAAATTCATTCTGTATTGGTAAATACAGGCGGTTTTTCTCAGCAAGAACTGGATGAAGTTGAAAAACGTGCCTATGCAATGGGCGTAACCAGCCATAAAACCATCGAAGAAACTTCTAACTACTATTCAAGCGTAATCAAGTATCTGATTTTTGGAAACATACTGAAAAACAGTACCTATCCGCTTTCTGTAAGTGCCGAAAGGGTAAGCCAAGCCATGGCCATTGCCAAATATGCTAAAACGCTTAACCCAGAATATATAGCGCACGGAAGCACTGGAGCAGGTAATGATCAAGTCCGTTTTGATATGATTTTCCAAACCTATTTGCCCGATGCCGAAATCATCACGCCTATTCGAGATATGAGGCTTTCGAGGGAAGAAGAGATCGCCTATTTGCAATCGAAAGGTGTAGATATGGACTTTTCAAAATCTGCTTATTCAATCAATAAGGGGCTTTGGGGGACATCTGTTGGAGGTAAAGAAACCTTAAGTTCTAAAGGTTATTTACCTGAAGAAGCTTGGCCAACCCAAGTGACCAAAACGGTTGAAGAGGATTTAGAGCTGGGCTTTGTAAAAGGTGAATTGAAGTCAATTAACGGGAAAGAGTTTACGCATTCATTTGAAGCCATTCAGGCTTTGGAGAAAATAGCGGCTCCTTTTGGCATTGGTCGCGATATCCATGTGGGCGATACCATTATTGGCATCAAAGGAAGGGTTGGTTTTGAGGCTTCAGCTGCCATCCTTACCATCAAAGCACATCAGGCTTTAGAAAAACATATTCTCACCAAATGGCAGATTTACTGGAAAGACCAAGTAGCTGCTTTTTATGGCAACTGGCTGCACGAAGGGCAGTTTATGGACCCTGTAATGCGCGATTTAGAAAACATGATGGAAAGCAGTCAGAAATTTGTGACAGGGAAAGCATTTTTCAAGCTTTTGCCTTACCGCTATCAATTGATCGGAATCGAGTCTGAGCATGACTTGATGTCGGCCAAATTTGGCAACTACGGAGAAATGAACAATGCTTGGACGGGTGATGACGTGAAAGGCTTCGCTAAGATTTTCGGTAACCAAAGTGCCATTTACCACCAAGTAAATCAAGGAAATGATTAGAGCAGGAATAGTTGGAGCAGCAGGCTACACAGGAGGCGAATTGCTGCGTTTACTGATTCATCATCCTGAGGTGGAAGTTAGTTTTGCGCACAGCCGAAGTCAGGTAGGTTTGCCAATTCACAATGTACATACCGACCTTTTGGGAGACAGCGAATTGAGCTTTACGGATCAGATCCATTTCGATATCGATCTACTTTTCCTTTGCATGGGGCATGGCGCTTCTTCAGAATTTATGAAGGAGAATCAAGTGCCAGACACTGTCAAGATCATTGACTTGAGCCATGACTTTAGAATGAGTAACGAGGCCGTTTATGGCTTGCCAGAACTCAATCGTAACAAAATAAAAAATGCCCGTTTCTTGGCGAACCCTGGTTGTTTTGCGACTGCCATCCAATTGGCATTGCTGCCTTTGGCCTATAACGGAATGTTGAGAGAGGTACACCTTTCAGGCATGACGGGTTCGACAGGCGCAGGAGTTCAACCTTCGGCCAGTACGCATTTTAGCTGGCGCGACAGTAATGTTTCGGCCTACAAAGTTTTCACCCACCAACACATGGACGAGACAGGGAAAAGCCTTCAACAACTTCAGCCGTGGTTCGATAAACCGATCAACTTTGTGCCCTACAGAGGAAACTTCACCAGAGGCATTTTTGTGACAGCTTATCAGCATTGCGAGTGGCCTTTGGAAGAGGCTATTCAGGTGTATAAAGAGTATTATGAAGACCATCCCTTTACTTGGGTAAGCGATGTGGCCATTGATGTGAAGCAAGTAGTGAACACCAATAAATGTGTGCTTCATCTTGAAAAACACGGCAGCTATTTGGTAATCCATTCTGCCATTGATAACCTACTCAAAGGTGCTAGCGGTCAGGCCGTACAAAACATGAATTTGATGTTTGGCTTTCCTGAAAAACTAGGTTTGAATCTAAAACCAAGTGCTTTTTAATTAATAACTATGAAATTATTTGATGTTTATCCGCTTTACCCAATTGAGCCAGTGCGTGCGCTTGGAGCCAAACTTTGGGATAAAGAAGGGAAAGAGTATTTGGATTTATATGGTGGCCATGCCGTGATTTCGATAGGGCATACCCATCCGCATTACGTTAAACGAGTTAGCGAACAATTGTCAAAAATTGGTTTCTATTCCAATGCGGTTCAAAATTCATTGCAAGATGAGCTAGCCGAAGCCATGGGTCGAATTTCTGGCTACTATGACTACCAGTTTTTCATGTGTAGCTCTGGTGCCGAAGCGAATGAAAATGCATTAAAACTGGCTTCCTTCCATACTGGAAATCGTAAGATTATTGCGGTGGAAAATGCTTTTCATGGCAGAACTTCTGGAGCCGTAGCCACAACGGATAACCCGAAAATCGTAGCGCCATTTAACAATGGTCACGAGGTAGTTTTTGTGCCCATGAATAATTTAGAGGCTTTAACTTCAGCTTTTGATGATGAAGTAGCAGGTGTAATTATTGAAGGAATTCAAGGAGTAGCTGGCCTTTATACACCAAGCGATGCCTTTTTGGCAAAAGCCCGCGAACTATGCGATAGCTATGAAGCCGTACTGATTTTAGACGAAGTACAGTCGGGAGCTGGAAGAACAGGGAAGTTTTTTGCGCATCAACATTCTGTAGTTCGCCCCGATATCATTACCATGGCAAAAGGAATGGGTAATGGGTTTCCAGTAGGTTGTGTTTTGATTTCGCCAGAAATTGAGCCTTGGCATGGCATGTTGGGCACTACTTTCGGAGGAAATCATTTGGCTTGTGCTGCTTCACTTGCAGTTTTGGAAGTGCTAGAAGAAGAGCATTTGCTCAAGAATGCTGCAAAAATGGGAGCTTATCTTGAAGGTGAATTGAAGAAAATTGAACAAGTGAAAGAAGTTAGAGGAAGAGGCCTAATGATCGGTGCTGAATTTGATTTTGATGTAGCTGCTTTGCGCAAAGCATTGATTTTTGAACATGGCATTTTCACGGGTTCAGCTTCCAATAAAAATACGATTCGATTATTGCCACCGCTGAACATTAGTAAGGCTGAACTGGATCAGTTTTTAGCCGCATTAAGTAAAGAATTAAACAAATAAGGGGGGCGGAAAAATGGCTCCAAAATCCGAAAATGATGAAATTCATTTCCGTTCCGAATTAGAAAGAATGAAAAATTTCACTTCAGTAAAAGACGTACAAAACATTAACGCATTGGTAGAAAAGGCTTTGTTGTTAAAGGCAAACCCATTTCAAACCAAACTGGCCGAAGGCAAAAGGATAGGGTTGATTTTCTTCAACCCGAGCTTGAGAACACGTTTGAGTTCGCAAGTGGCAGCCCAAAATTTAGGTGCTCAAGCCATTGTGTTGGACATTGGGAAAGACGGCTGGGCCTTGGAGTTTGAAGATGGTGTGGTCATGAATGGCGATAAGGCCGAACACATTAAGGAAGCCGCAGCCGTAATGGGACGTTATTTCGATGTGTTGGGCGTGCGTACTTTTCCTGAATTGAAATCGAAAGAAGCAGACTATTCTGAAAAACTCTTGAATGCCTTTATCAAATATGCGGGCGTTCCTATTGTGAGTTTGGAAAGCGGTACCAGACATCCATTACAAAGCTTGGCAGATTTAGTTACGATTAAAGAACAATGGACCGCAACGCGCAAACCCAAAGTAGTGCTGACTTGGGCGCCCCATGTAAAAGCTTTGCCGCAAGCAGTCCCCAATTCTTTTGCGGAATGGATGGGAAAAGCTGACGTTGATTTTAGTATTGCCAATCCAGAAGGATATGATTTAGCAGAGGAGTTTCGACAAGGAATCCCTGTTTTTCATAACCAAGAAGCAGCACTTAAAGATGCCGATTTTGTGTATGTAAAGAACTGGTCATCTTACAATGACTACGGTCAAATTTTATCTCAAGATGAAAGCTGGACTTTCGGTTCAAAGCAATTGAAATTGACTGAAAATGCAAAAGTGATGCACTGTTTGCCCGTGAGAAGAGGTTTGGTGATTAAAGACGAAATTTTAGATGGCCCAAATGCCATTCATTTAGAGCAGGCTGAAAACCGAGTTTACGCTGCTCAAGCAGTGTTTCATGAATTGTTAATGTAGAAGTTGATAGAGCCCCCATCCATGCCTTCCCCCATGGGGGGAAGGATTACAGACTGCCAGTTTAAACGTGTTTAATCTACTCTAGCAGGCTGTAAAAGCCCCTCTCTTGGGAGAGGGGTTGGGGTGAGGCCTTTGAGTAAAGGTGAAATCGTTAACTTGGTTAAACCCAAGCTTTCCCTTTTTGGGGAAGGCCTAGAGGTTGCCAATTTTGAAAGATAAAGTTTGCACTAGCAGACTGTAAAAGTCCCTCTCCTAGGAGAGGGATTTAGGGAGAGGCCTTAACAAATAAAAGAAATGAAAAAGCTTACCATTGTTAAAGTTGGGGGAAAGGTCATTGATGAAGCGTCAGCTTTAAATGCTTTTCTAAAATCGTTTTCAACTTTAGAAGGAGAAAAAATTCTAATTCACGGAGGTGGAAAAATTGCTTCCGACTTTGGTAAGAGATTAGGCGTTGAGCCCAAAATGGTGGAGGGGCGAAGAATCACTGATGCGGAAACCATTGACTTGGTGACTATGGTGTATGGCGGACTGGTGAGCAAGCGAATCGTCAGTAAACTTCAAGCCTTGAAGGTAAACGCTATTGGCCTCACTGGTGCGGATGCCAATGTAATTCCAGCTACAAAAAGACCCGTAGGAGCAATTGATTATGGCTTTGTGGGCGATGTAAAGCCAGAAAATATCAATACTGAGATCCTCAAAAAACTCATCGATTCTGGACTAATCCCTGTGTTGGCTCCTTTGACCCACGATGGCGAAGGTCATATGCTCAATACGAATGCCGATACTATTGCGGCTTCGGTGGCAGCGGCTTTAGCCCAGCAATTTGAAGTGAAATTGATTTACTGCTTCGAGCAACCTGGTGTGCTTTCTGATTTTGAAAGCAAGACTGTAATTTCTGAAATTAAAAGGGCAGAAGTAGCAGGGCTAAAAGAGAGCGGAGTGATTAATGAAGGTATGCTTCCCAAAATGGATTGCGCTTTATTGGCCTTGGCTCATGGTGCTAAATCGGTAAGGATTGGTTCTTTTGAAAACTTACAAGCCTTGGCCAATGACCAATCTGGAACCCTAATCAGTAATTAAAATGCAGTTATTCAAAGAAGCGCTCGAATTACTAAAACAGCTTATTGCTATTCCGTCTTTGAGCAAAGAAGAAGATAAAACGGCTGATTTGATTCAAGCCTTTTTTCAGGATAAAGGAATTTCAATCCAAAGAAAAGACAACAACATTTGGGTGAAGAATTTACATTTTGATGATAGCAAACCTACCATTCTGCTCAATTCACATCATGACACCGTAAAACCGAATGTGGGCTACACCAAGGATCCGTTTTCTCCGGAAGTAGAAGAAGGAAAGCTTTACGGATTAGGAAGCAATGATGCTGGAGCGAGTTTGGTTTCTCTTATGGCTTGTTTTCTGAATTTCTATCATGCTCCTGACTTAAAATACAATTTGATTTTGGCGGCTACGGCTGAGGAAGAAATTTCTGGGAAGAATGGGGTGGAAAGTATTTTGGGGGAATTGGGCGAGATAGATTTCGCTATAGTGGGCGAGCCTACTTTGCTTGATTTGGCAATTGCAGAAAAAGGATTGATGGTGTTGGATTGTGTGGCCACCGGAAAATCAGGCCACGCTGCTCGGAACGAAGGCGAAAATGCGATTTACAAAGCCATTAAGGATATTGAATGGTTTCGTACCTATACCTTTGACGATGTTTCAAAAACCCTAGGGCCAGTGCGAATGTCGGTGACGATGATTAATGCGGGTCAGCAGCACAACGTAGTACCCGATGAATGTAAGTTTGTAGTAGATGTGCGTAGTACGGACTGTTATTCGAACACCCAAATTCTGGAAATTATCAGAGCGCATGTCAAATCCAAGGTGGAACCGCGATCGACTAGATTGAATCCTTCTTCCATTCCAATGGATCATCCGATTGTTCAGGCGGGAATTGCTTTGGGCAGAAGAACTTACGGTTCTCCAACAATGTCTGATCAAGCGTTGATGCCTTATCCTTCTTTGAAGCTTGGAGTTGGCGATTCTGCCCGATCACATACAGCAGATGAATTTGTTTTTATTCATGAAATAGAGGAGGGGATTGAGTTTTACATCCAACTTCTCAAGCAGGTTTTGTGATTTAGATTAGTCTTGAAATTTAGATCCTTCTCCGAAGCCTCGGAGCTCAGGAAATGAAAAGAAGTAGCTTCGGTTTAATTATAATGCTGCGCCTAACTATTCGCACTTTTCATCCTGAGTTTACGAAGGAACTAGACTGTCAATCATTCTTCGATTTTGGATAATCGTAATAGAATTGAGAACCTCTGGTGCGTTGAATTTCTTTCCAACTTTCCATTTCAAATTCGATACCACAGACGGCAGAGGTTGGTAGATTGTCTAAATCAAAATCACTGATTTCATTAATTAAGTAAGTCAACCCAGGGTTATGGCCAAAAATCATGACTGTGTTGTGTTCATCATCAACTCGGCTTAACAGCGTTTTAATGGTTCCGGTAGACGCGTGATAAAGCCTTTCTTCCTCCATAATGTAGGAAACAGGATAACCAATTTTAGCAGAAATCACTTTGGCTGTGGTTAATGCTCGGTTGGCTGGAGAGGATATTATAAGGGACGGTTTAACACTCCTTATTGCTAATCTTTGCCCCATATCTGGCGCATCATTTTCGCCACGATGATTTAAAGGTCGCTCAAAATCAGATAGATGCGGATTACCCCAACTAGATTTGGCATGACGAACGATATACAGTTTTTTATTGCTGGTTTTATTGGATTTCATAACTAATAGCTACATTTGCCGTAATACAAATAAAATTTTTAATTACTTATTACAATTTACAATGAATACAGGAGTAGTAAAATTCTTCAACAATGATAAAGGCTTCGGCTTTATCGTTGATGACGCATCTGGTGAAGAAATCTTTGTTCACGTTTCTGGTACAATCGATGCTATCGACAAAGACGACAAAGTTGAATTCGAAAAAGCTGAAGGTCGTAAAGGACTTAACGCTGTGAATGTCAAGAAAATATAGTTAAAAAATTATAGATTTTTGATTACTGAACCCCGACCAGTCGGGGTTTTTTTATAAATCATAAAAAGACAAAAGAGGTTACACCAGCAATGATGTAACCTCTTTTGCTTTTAGCCTCAACGGAGACTGACTAAGGAAGTTTTAGCTTCCACAAGTTTGGTTTTGGAAACTTTCATTCCAACAGAACCAATCGCTACTGTTAAAGTGTGCTTCTGATTTTACTCTACCCACTTTAGTATTGTTGTTGAACAAAATGGAAACATCATAATCTTCATCGGCTTTGCTTACAATCGAAACATCATAGAAGTGCGTGTAAACATCTTCGTCTGTAGAACCGTATTCAATATAACTTCCTTCTTTGTCCGACTCGGTATCTACAAGGTTATAAGTCAACTTAAACTCAGTGTCATTTTCATTTTCCCAATCAATACTGAGCAATTGTCTTGGTTCGTCAGGGCTTTTAAATAGAGTCCATTCACCACTTGTATTGTCTAAACGTGAAGTACCGCTGAACCACAGAAAGTTTTCAAATTCACCTTCTGAAGAAAGGTACATTTTCCAAGAGGCGCTTGCACCTACTTTTTCTGCGTATAAAGTAGCAGTTATATTTCTGTCTCCAACTGTTACCGAATATTCAGACTTCCATCGGTCTTCGTCATTGAGGTATTCAAAACTATGGTTGAAAGCTTCTTTATATGCTGCAACGGGTATTGCCAAATCTACAGTAAGTAGCGATTGCCAGAAAATGACATTTAATGCAGCGAAGCCAAAATTGGATTGGTCTTGACCTTCCAAGTTTGCGGCACCATTTTCTTGATTTGAGGAAAAATTCCCCATATCTGGAGCAATTGATGACTGCGGGGGTAAGGTTGGAGCTCCTGGGTTTGTGTCAGAATCCTTTGAACAGCCTACAAAAAGTACAGTTATGACCATTGTAAGGCATAAACTAAGTGTTTTAAGATTTTTCATGGTCTTATAAATTTGATTTCAGACCATATAAATCCAAACACTGTACCATCAATAAAATCTCTACAAGCTTCTAGCACATGAGCTTTGAAAATCAAAAAGGTATAATTGAAATAAGCTTTTTATATTAGGCTGTGTTCTTGATCGTAGCGAGACGCTTCAACCAGTTGGAGTACTGAGTGAGTAAGTTTACGGACTGGACTCGATAAAACAAAAAACAGGGGAGATGAAGAGCCGGAAAGAAATAACTGAAGACAAAAAAGAGCCTGAGTTTGAAGATAATGTTTTCGGCCCAGCTTCTAGGTTTGGTTGGAAAGTGTTAGCGGTACTAATTGTGTTTGCTATTATCCTTTGGTTATGGAGACTTTTTAATTAACAGCAGGTTAGAGCACATGCTTGTACTTCCTTATCATATCCTTCAATTAATATTTACAATAAGCGAGGAAAGGAAATAGAACAAAAAAACCAGCCTTGTTTCCAACGCTGGTTTTTTGAGAATTTAAATAGGTGCTAGGTAAGACTAGTTATTCCAAAGTCCTTCAGCGGTATAACTTCCTCCTTCAAGTTCCCAAAACTTACCGTTCAGGAATCGGTATCCTTTGTCAAGCTTGTTCAGTTTGGCCATATCTTCCTTGCTCAACTCAATTTTAGCCGACTTCAAGTTCTTCTTCAATCTTTCTGGGTTTACCGATTTTGGAATTACGGCAGTGCCTCTCGCTTCGGCCCATTTGATTAGAATTTGAGCTGGATGAACTCGGTGTGCTTCAGCGATTTTTTTCACCACTTCATTTTCAAACATATCTGGCTCGTCATCACCTTTCATTCCTGCACTTCTATCTTTAGAACCTAATGGAGAATAAGCGGTGTAGTGAATATTGTTTTCGATGCAGAACTGCAATAAATCATTCTGAGCCAAATAAGGGTGTGACTCCACTTGGTTCATTTCAGGCTGAATAATGGCAGTTTCCATTAGTTTTTTCAACTTAGGAACATTGAAGTTTGAAACACCAATGTGTTTTACCAAGCCTTTTTCAACACAAATTTCCATGGCTTTCCAAGTGTCGGCAATGGGTATTTCGTCAATTGGAATAAAGTCGTCTGCAGTTTTTGGGTTGATGGCTTCTTTTTTATGAGCAATTGGCCAATGGATTAAATATAGATCCAGATAGTCGAGCTGTAGTGCATTTAAAGATTCTTTTAAAGCTGGCATTACATCTTCTGGAGCATGGAATGAATTCCAAAGTTTGGAGGTCACAAAAAGGTCTTCGCGTTTTACGTCACCTTCTGCAAAGGCATCGGCAAAAGCGTTTCCAATTTCATCTTCGTTTTGGTAAATCCAAGCACAGTCAATATGGCGATACCCTAGTTTGATGGCTGTTCTAACTGCTTGGTAAACTTCACCTGGTTCAGATTTCCAAGTTCCCAGTCCAATAGCTTCTAACTTATCTCCGTTCTTAAATATCAGTTGGTTCATAATGCTTCTAAAGAAATTTTATCCACTAAACTAATGATATGCACTGGCAGTTCATTGATTTTTAGGTTTCTAAAGAATTATTTTTTTTAGAAGTACAGCCAAGGGCTATTCATTTCTTAGATTATGAACAGGATTTGTTTTCATGATTTTCTGTGTTTGCCATAAAATGGCGAGCACACCAATACTAACTGTAGCCATTGTGCTAAAGAGTATTTCGGCAAAGCCTACACCTCCACTAAATTTATTATAGATACTGACCAATACGGAGTCATAAAATAGATAGGCAGATGGTACTGCAATAATTAAGGCTATGGCCCACATTTTGAAAAATGTATTGGAAAGGGATTTTAGAAGGCTGAAGCCATTGGCACCTAGTATCTTTCTAATTGCCACTTCTTTGGTTCTATTTTCAGTAGAATAAATTACCATACCAAGCAATCCAAGACTAGAAATGGTAACCGCTAGCAGGGCTAGAAATCCAAAAATTTTGATACCAGCTTTAAAGAAATCGTATGCTTTTTTGATTTCAGTATCTAAAAAAGTGGCTTTAAAAGGTTGATTTGGATAGAGTTGATTCCATCCATTTTCTAGGGTGGCTAAGGTTTTAGGTAAGTTTTGCGAGGTTATTGAGACCAAGGCATAGTTGAGGTCAGAATCGCTGATACGCATTACCATTGGTTCTATTCGTTCATTAAGTGGTTCGTGATTATAATCTTTAATCACCCCAACAATCTGAACTTTCCGGTCGTTTTGAAATTGACCTAAGAGACTATCTTTTGCTGAAGAATTGAGATTGTTGAGTTTGTCCATTAGGCTTTGATTAACAAGGATTTGCTCAAGGTGATCCTTCCTAAGTTCGCCCGATCCCCAAACCATTTCAATTTCCATATGGTCAATAAATTGATCGTCTATGAATACTTCTCTCGCTCTAACAGAGTCTAGTTTGTCTTCACTAAAAAAGTAGACAGAGCGAGAAAGTGGGGTGCCGGGAATGCTTGATGAGAAACTGAGATCTTTCACATCTGGGTTAGAAAGAAAGGAATTCTTCAGAAGTTCGGATTGACTGGATTCGATAGGAACGACCAGAACATTCTCTTTATGAAAGCCCAAGTTATAGGTGAGGGAGTGTTGATATTGCCGTACCAATACACCAATACCAATCATTAAAACGAGGGATACAACAAATTGAAAGATCATTAGGCCTTTTCTGATACCTGATATTGATACTTTATTACTGCCTATGGTGTTTCTTAATGCTGCAATTGGGCTGGTTTTGGCGTAGAAAAATGCTGGAACTAAACCAGTGAGGAGTCCCGTACAGATAGCGAAAAGAACAAATACCAGTACTAGTTTAAGGTTAAGGGCAAAAGTGAGCGATGACGCTCCCGCCAGCATGGCCACAAACTCATCTCTAATAAAGTAAAAGAAGATTGAGCTTATGCCTAGAGCAATTAAACAAATGAGAATGGTTTCGAGCAGAAATTGATGAACGATTTGTTCTGATTGACCACCCATTACTTTTCTAATTCCAATTTCCTTCGACCTTTTAAGGGCACTTGCTATGGCCATGTTTACATAATTAATACAAGAGGGAAGCAAGATTAGAAGGGCTGTGCCAATGAAAATGAGTATGGAAGGTTTGTCAAACACTAAACCTACTTCATCATCCAAATCTGGCCCTGGGTTAATATCAAGAATAGGTTGTAATCGATACTTTGCTTCAATGTTTTGGGCTTTAAAGAAGGGTAGTCCTGCGCTACCAAGTGCATTAATCTCTTTTTCTAAAGAAGCAATGGATTCATTTGATTTGAAATAATAGAAATTTCCGTTAAAGTCAGTCCATTGTTGATTGTTTGATAATTTGGTAGGAATTGCTGCCAAAAGATCAAATGTGAAATGCGTATTTTTGGGAAATGGAGCGAGTATGCCTGCCACTTCTAAATTGCCCCAATTTTCGGTTTTGAGTATTTGGTTCATAGCGGGCTTCTGCCCAAAAAGCTTTTCGGCCAATTCTGATGTAATGATCACTTTCCCAGGCATTCTTAGGGCGCTTTTGTTTCCTTCGATTAGGGGGAAGGAAAACATATCTAGAAATGATGGTTCTGTTAAATAGCCAGATAGCCTCAATGGGTCTCCGATTGTTTTTACTGAAGGAAAGAACATATCGTTAATGTGAACCTTTTCAGTAATTGAGGGTAGGGTGTTGTCGCAGAGGTAGGCCAGCGCAGTTGGGGCAGATGCAAATCGGTTTGTTTTTTCTGGATAGGCAATCTCTGTAGTAACACGGTAGATTTTGGCGGAATCCTTATGGAACTTATCAAACTGATGAAGTTCCATAATCATGGCTAGGGCCAAAAGAGCAATGGACATTCCTAATGCCAAGCCAAATACACTTAAAAAGGTGAAGCTCTTTTGTTTAATGATGTTGCGAACGGAGATTTTAAAGTAACTTTTTAGCATGGTAATGAGGTTGTTGTTTTGTGGTACAGAGTTTTTGTGTTGTTTTTTTCTTTTGGTAATGGCATATGAAAAGGACAGCCTTAGCATTTGAAACCAATAGAAAGATTTAGCATAGCCTTTTCCGTGTTTCGCAGAATTGATCTGATAGAGCTCTTCTAAATCTCCCAATAAATCTTCAACAGCTGCCTGACCGCATAATGCTGTGAATATTTTTTCCGCTAATTGTGGAGGCCTATTCATTTAAGCGAGAGATTGATTTTAGATACAGACCAAAGCTCATCTCTTAAAGATTTCATGTCGTTAAGCGAGACAATGGCTTTCGGTTTAAGTTCAAAGTGGCGTTTTCGTCTACCACCACGTGTGGCAGTAGGTTCGCCCAAGTAGGAAGAAATAAGCCCTTTTTCCTCTAACCGAGTAAGTGTAGAATGTAATGCTCCAAGACTAAGAGACCTGTTCGCCCTAGCAGTTATACTTTCAAGTATAGCCACTCCGTAGGCTTCATCACCAAGATGTGCAATGGTTAGCAGAACAAGCTCTTCGAATTCGCCTAAATAGCCTTTCATATTTCTATTAGTTTCTATTTTTAATATTAAATAAAAGTACGCTGGTTTTTTTGATATGTTTCTGTTTTTAATAAAAAATAATTTGGAGAGGGATTTTTGTTGAGCGAAACGGAAAGCTGAGACTTAAGGAGGGGAGGTATTTTGTCTATTGTGTTTTGGCTTTGATTATGTCTTGAACGCTTCGGTTACTGACAGATGCTTCCCAACCTTTTTCAATCTCTACAAGAAGGTCATTCAAGACCTTGTTACGGTAAACTTGATGTAGTCGTAAGGCATCACGTACAAGTTCACTCGCGTTTTGATAATCACCCGACTCAATTTGGGAGGCGATATACTTTTCTTGTTTATCTGTCAAACTGACATTCATGACTTTTTTCTTTCTTGAACATTTAGTATAACCAACGTATCTATATATAGCAAATATGGATACAAATGATAAGGTTGAAGAAGGTTTAAAAAAAATTGAATCGTCCTGATTTTAACTCTGGCAAAACGACATTTTCTACACGGAGGATTTGTCTGGCGGCATTGCAGATGAGTATCTGTCTCTTGCTAGAACAGAATGAGGTGTATTGAAAATTGGAGCGGAGAACTTCCTGAGTAGAAAAAACTGTACTTGAATTGCAGTCCGATATATTCATGTGACAAAACTTCCTGATACGCAAGAATCTATGGCTTTTGTCGAGTTCACGGATATTTATATGACAAAAGAGCGTGTTGTTGCTTTTGGCATAGCCATTGCAAAACACGCTCTCGTGGTTTAAACATAACATCACCACGCATTTAGAAAAAGTGGTAGAGTTTAACTTTGGGAAAGTAAAACTAGTTCTTTTTTCTAAACTGCAAAAGATGTTGTGAGTAGGGCGATTCTCACCTAGAAGTAATGAGAGCAGAATAATTAATTTTAATATGGCAAACTGCTACATTATTAATTATGATTTGCGCAACTCGCGTGACTATAACGGCCTATACGAGGCTATCAAGTCTTATGGCACCTATGCCAAAGTACTTGAGTCTTGTTGGGCGATTGTGACAACTCAAAGTGCTACACAAGTACGTGATTTTCTTTTAAGATCAATGGACTCTGATGATGGTATCTTTGTTGTCAAATCGGGTGGAGAGGCTGCATGGCAACGTGTTTTATGCACGGATGAGTGGTTAAAGCGTAACCTTTAATCAAAATAGGAGGGTATACCTTTGTTTAGGGGATACCCCCCTTTTCTATTGTGTTATTTTATCTCTGTGAATTGAGGCTTTTATTTCCTCACCAACAAAACCACATTCTCCACATGGTGTGTTTGCGGAAACATATCTACTGGCTGCACTTTTTTAACAGTGTATTTCGCATCGAGTAAAGCCAAGTCGCGGGCTTGTGTGGCTGGGTTGCAGCTTACATACACAATCTTTTTAGCTTCAATTTTGAGCAACATTTCAATTACATCTTCGTGCATTCCTGCGCGTGGGGGGTCGGTGATGATTACATTTGGTCTGTCATGATTGGACATGAAATCGTCATTGAGCAATTCCCTCATATCGCCAGCGTAGAATTCGGTGTTTGTTACTCCATTGATTTCTGAATTCAATTTGGCGTCTTCAATGGCCGCTTCTACATACTCTAAACCAATTACTTTTTTAGCGTCCTTGGCAATAAAGTTGGCAATGGTGCCCGTGCCTGTGTATAAATCATAGACCACTTCGTCACCTTTTAAACCTGCATAACCTCTGGCGATTTTGTAAAGCTCATAAGCCTGAGCCGCATTGGTTTGGTAAAACGATTTTGGTCCAACTCGAAATTGGACATCTTCCATGGCTTCGGTAATGTGGGCTTCACCAGAGTAGAGTTTCACCTCTAGGTCATGGAAAGTTTCGTTGCCCTTGTCGTTGATCACGTATTGTAGTGAATGAATATGAGGGAAGGCGGTTTTGATGTGCTCCATCAGTCCCATATTCTTTTCGTGCTCAATGGCAAACTGCACAATAACCATCCACTGATCTAGCGAAGAATTTCTGATAATTAGGTTTCTGACATTTCCTGTTCTTCGCTTTAAATCGAAAAAGGGGACATCATTTTCCAAACAGTATTTTCTTACCGAAAGCCTAATTTCGTTAGAAGGATCGGGTTGGTGATAACAAGTTTCAATGTCCAATATTTTATCGAAACTGCCCGGAACATGGAACCCCAAACCTCTTCGGTCGAGTTCTTCGCCTGTGGCAATTTCATCTTGTGTTAGCCATTTCCAGTTAGAAAAGGTGTATTCTAGCTTGTTTCGATAATATTTGATTTTAGAAGAACCTAGAATCGGACTGATTTCAGGCAAAGGAATTTTACCAATGCGCTCCAAATTATCAATCACCTGCTGGTGCTTGTATTTCAGCTGAATGTCATACGGAATGTGTTGCCATTTACAGCCGCCACAAATACCAAAATGTTGGCAGAAAGGCTCTATTCTATCTTCAGAGTAACTATGGAACTTCAATGGTTTACCTTCCATAAAGTTCTTTTTCTTTCTGGTCACGAGTACATCCACCACATCACCGGGTGCTACACCTTCTACAAAAAGTACTTCATCATTTACTCTAGAAATACATTTGCCTTCAGCTGCAATGCCTTCGATTCTTATTTGTTCTAATACTTTTCTTTTCCCCCTGAACTTAGCCATGCGCGAAGATAATTTCATTCTGTGAATTATGCTCTACAAAGTGAATTTTAGGGTGAGTTATCAGAACTGAGACTTATAAAAAAAGGTGTCTCGTTAGAAACACCTTTTAAGTACTTTAAAAGAATTTATTAACTAGTTATTGTATCCTGTGTTCTGAACCAAACTTGGGTTTGAATCAAGTTCCGCTTGTGGAACAGGGAATACAAGTAGTGGATCATCAAAGTTTTTGCCACCAGCAGTTAGTCCTAGTCTTTTTACATCATGCAATAAATGGCCTTCAAAGGCTAGCTCCTTTTTTCTTTCATCCAAAATGTCCTGAAGCGTAATAGGATTAAGAATAGGGTCGAAGTCGTTAAGAGGCCCTGTTAAACCAGCTCTATTTCTAATTCGGTTAATGTCTGCAGTTGGAGTAGCTCCAATTGAAGTAGTTAACCTAAAATTAGTTTCAGCTCTAATGAGGTACATTTCGGCTAACCTTATGTAAATCACATTAGCAAATTGGTTTTGCCATTTTAATGAGAAAGTACCGTTAGACTGCGTATAGTAAAAGTCACCACGTTGATCATTAGGTTCAAAAGTATTTCGGAATGACGCTTGAACAGGAATATCTCCTCTGCCTCCAAAGGCTCTTGTAGCCCAGTAGGTATTCATCCCATTGGTTCCGTCTTGATCAGTCACTTGCCAAGCAAAGATGTCTTCCGTGCTATTTGTACCATTATTAAAAGCATCGGCATAGCTTGAGGTCAGAGAGAAATCATTTGTACCAATCACTGAATTTGCTTTGTCGCGAGCAGCTGCAAAATTACCCATTTGAAGGTAGACTCTTGCCAGAAGTGCATTCGCTGCACTTGAAGTAGCTAAATAACCATTAGAATCTGGTAGTTTAGTAGCAGCGCTTTCAAGATCGGTCACAGCTTGTGCATAAATCTCTTCCACTGTACTTCTTGGTACAGCAAAGTCATTGCCTTCTGTACTCAAAATAGCTTCTAAAGATAATGGAACAGCCAATTGAGAGTTGACTTGCCCAGCTACATAAGTAGAACCGAAGAATCTGGCCATATCGAAATAAGCTATTCCTCGTAGAAACTGTGCTTCGCCTTCTACTCTGTCTTTCTCGTCAGCATCAGTGAAAATGCTAGAATTTTCTATCACAACATTTGCCAAGTTTATGATCTGATATGCGTTAGTCCACGCACCACCAACAAAACTATTGTCTATTGTAATGTTCTTTTGAAAAAACTGCCTAGGCTGAAGGAACGTGCCTTGCCAACTGACTTCATTGGTAGTGCCTAATAGCTCAGAAGCTAAGTTTAGATTACCACCATAACTTCCAGTTTGTCCAGCATCATCATAAGCTCCTAATAGGATGGCTTGAATGTTTTCTGGGGTTGAAAGTGCCTGATCAATAGACAAACTTTGTGCTGGTTTTATATCCAGTGCATCCTGACAACCCACCATAAATGCGGTAAGGCTAATCAGTGCTAACAATGTTTTTATATTATTTTTCATCATTTCAAATTTAGAATTCAATGTTTATACCGAAAGTGTAGGTCTTTGCCTGAGGTGCAGAATAGAAAGCCTGACCTAAAGCAATGTTGTTTGTGAAACCGCTGTTAAAATCGGCAGTTGATTCTGGGTCATAACCAGTGTAGTCTGTAAAAGTCAGAAGGTTAAATCCTGAGAAATAGACACGTGCTCTACTCATTCCGATTTTATCTATTACAGATTGTGGTACGTTATATCCTAAGGTTACAGTTCTTAACCTTACGTATGAAGCTTCTTGTAAATATCTGGTTGAATGCTGAGTTCCATTTCCTCCAAACAATCTAGCTTGAGGCACATTGGTTATGTCACCAGGATTTTGCCATCTGTTAAGTTCGTTGACATCTTGGTTGTCATAAAAGTCACCACTCGCTTCTTGAAAACGTCCTCCACTGTTGTAAATAGAGTGTCCGTTTACTAGCTGAAATGTGAACATGAAGTCAAAATTGTTATAGGTAAAGCTATTGGTGATACCGCCTTCCCATTTAGGAAACGCTTGTCCTGCGATAATTCTCGAAGCCTCAGAGAAGTTGTTTGTTGTGCTGCGATCAATTGTGCCATCAGGATTTTCGGTGTTCTTCACAAAAAGAGCATCTCCGTTTGCTGGATCAACACCTCCAAATTCTACTATATAGAATGAGGCCAATGATTCTCCTTCTCGCACAATGTTTCGTCCCGAAATAATATCTCCACCAGGTAGTCTAGTAACCTCATTTTTATTGGTAAAGAAGTTTAAGCTAGTGCCCCATGAAAAATTAGTGGTATTGATATTCTTTGTGTTCAATAAGAACTCAAATCCTTTGTTTGTTAAGCTACCAACGTTTTTGAGGATTGAAGTAAACCCTGAGTTACTTGGTAGCGGCTGCGCCAACAACAGGTCATTTGTTTCTTTAGAGTAATAATCGATTTCTCCAGAAATTCTGTTTTCAAGAAACCCAAATTCAACCCCAATATCTAGCTGATTGGTTCTTTCCCATTTCAAATCTTCATTACCTAGCTGAGTTGGCTTAAGGCCAGGCTCACCACGGTAAGCTTCTGTACCAAAAAGGCCTAAACTCGCAAAGTTTCCAATTTCAGCATTTCCAGTTTCACCATAACTGGCTCTTAGCTTAAGGAAAGACAGATTTTTAACGTTGCTTAGGAAATCTTCTTGAGAGGCGATCCAGCCTACAGAAGCTGCAGGGAAAAAGCCATAACGGTTATTTGCTCCAAATCTAGAGGAGCCATCGTAGCGAGCACTTAGCTTTACAAGATATTTATCTCTAAAGGTATAATTGGCTCTACCGAAGTAAGAAAGAAATGCAAACTCGGTTAAGTTAGATGTAGCGGCTGTAATAGTACCCGCACTGGCTAAGGTTTGTAAATCGTCTGAGGCAAAGTTAACTCCCGTAGCATCTTGATATTTTCTAGTAGATGTTTGGTAGTTAAAACCAGCGGTTAATTCTAAATAATGATCTGCGGCTAAATCCTTACCATAGTTTAGGTAGTTATTTAGGTTTAAGTTCTCTGTTCTTACAGAACTAACAAAACCCTGTCCGCCTACAGACTGTCCTGTTTCAGTAGCTCTTCCCCAAAATCTATCTTCTGATTGCGAGAATAAATCATAACCAGCTTCTGAAACAAAGTCTAACGAAGGCAGAACTCTATACTTTAAGTTCACATTGGCCAATGTTCTCCAAACCGAAGTTAAATAATTGGCATCCTCATCTTCAATCAAGAAGTTATAATATAAAGTGTTCGGGTTAGGTGTGCCGTCTGCATTATATGCAGGCGATAAAGGAGATTGGGCAATTGCTTGAAGCGGAGTAGCGAAGGCATTGTCATTTGAAAGACGGTCGATCGAAGACTTCGAAATAGACAGCCCCATTCCAACACTTAACCTATCACTGAATTTGTGGTCGATATTCATTCTCGATGAAATTCTTTCTAGGTCATTACCTCTAATAATACCTCTAATATCAGTGTATCCTCCAGAAAAGAAGAACCTTGTATTATCATCACCTCCACTTATCGATAAGTCAGAGTTTCTGTTATATCCATCAACAAAAACAAGGTCTTGCCAGTCGGTATCTACTTCGCCTGTTCTCCAGTCAGAATTTCCAGCAAGAAAGTCGAAATCGGCTTCTATACTTGCATTTGATCCACCAGAATTAGCGTTTGCTTCCCTAAAAAGCTCAATGTACTGAGCTCTATTCAGCCAGTCTCTACGATTTGTTTCTCTACTTATACCGCTGGATAAATTTAACGTGATCTTAGCTCGTCCGCTTTCCCCTCGTTTGGTGGTGATGAGAATAACACCGTTGCTACCTCTGGCTCCATAAATAGCTGCGGAAGACGCATCTTTTAAAACCTGCACGGATTGAATATCATTTGGATTGATTGAAAGTAAAGGATTTACTGCAGCTCCATTGGTAGATTCATTGTTGTTGGTAATTGGAACACCATCTACTACATATAATGGCTCTGTGCTTGATGATATCGATGAAACCCCTCTTACTCTTACACGAGTAGCACCATCAACTTTACCATTGGTTTGTTGAATAGATACCCCAGCAGTTTGGCCTGCAAAAGCATTTTGAAAACCTGCAGTTGGAAGGTCCTTTAGCTGCTTTGCATCGAGTTTTGCAATATTGTCTGTTAGGTTTCTTTTGGATTGAGTACCAAAACCCACTACTAACACTTCTTGCAAAGCCGTAATGTCTGGGTCTAGCGTAACGTTTATATTGGTTTGATTTCCAATGGTAATTTCTTTTGTGATATAACCAAGGAATCGGTAAACCAAAACAGTGGCAGAAGACGGAACCTCAATAGAATAGTTGCCATCTAAATCTGAAGGAACTCCAATCTGAGTGCCCTTAATATTAATCGAAACTTGCGGTAATGGCGATCCGTCATCGGAGGCGGTTACCTTTCCTGTTATCATTCTGTTTTGTGCCAGGGCTGAGTTCACGGAGAAACACCCTAATACAAAGAATACGAATAGTAGTTTTTTCATAAAGCTAGTTTTAGTAAAATGAAATGTGTCTTTATGAATACATTACAGAAGCAAATCACCCTTACTTAATTCTGTTGGCTTTTGCGAAAAAAAATATCGTTTTTCATAATGTAAAGGTGTGATTGTTCTGGTTTTGCCGCTATGATGATTGATTTTAATTGTCATTTTGGCTAAGTACAGAACTTTGGGTTAATGCGATGCGGCTTTGCACCATTGGTTTTTTAACATGTCTTGTTTTGAGTTCTTTCTGTTCTCTTGAAATGCCCTACCTTTGCAGCCCGATTAGAAAACTGAATATGAATTTTAGAGAAGCATTCTCAATTGTTGACAAAAACAGAGTCAGCGCTAAAAGTGATATTTTTTCAGGCTTAACTGTGGCTTTGGCGCTTGTGCCAGAGGCAGTTGCCTTTGCCTTTGTGGCAGGAATTTCTCCAATTGTTGGGTTGTATGGCGCCTTTATGATGGGCTTAATTACTTCTATTTTTGGTGGAAGACCAGGAATGATTTCTGGAGCTACGGGAGCCTTGGCCGTAGTAATGGTTTCGTTGGTAGCCGAAGGTGAGCTTATGGGCGAAGGACAAGGACTTCAGTTCTTGTTTGCTACTTTGATTCTAACGGGCATTATTCAAATGTCGGCTGGTTTTCTAAAGCTGGGCAAGTTCATCAGAATGGTGCCTCATTCGGTAATGATGGGCTTTGTAAACGGCTTGGCCATTGTAATTTTTATGTCGCAGTTGGGCATGTTTAAAGTAGGTGGCGAATGGCTTACAGGTCAGTCACTTTTTATCATGCTAGGTTTAACGCTGTTGACCATGGCCATCATGGTTTTCCTTCCCAAAATCAATAAAAATATTCCTGGTGCACTTGTGGCCATTGTGGTGGTTTCACTCATTGTAATTTTTGGTGGAGTAGAAACAGAAACGGTAAAAAGCTTTATTCAAGCGGGTGGAGGCGATGGAATTAAAGCCGGACTTCCTTCTTTTAATGTGCCGGTAATCGATCTGAACTGGGACACGCTAGCCTTTATTTTTCCATACGCTGTAATTTTGGCGGCCATTGGTTTGATTGAGTCTTTAATGACATTAAACCTTTTAGATGAATTAACTGAAACTCGTGGAAGCGGAAACCGTGAATCGGTTGCTCAAGGCTTGGCCAATATGGTCAATGGATTCTTTGGTGGAATGGGCGGTTGCGCCATGATCGGTCAAAGTATTATCAATGTAAAGTCTGGCGGTAGAGGTCGTCTTTCGGGCGTGGTTGCTGCATTGGCTTTGTTAGGCTTTATCCTTTTTGCTTCAGAATACATTGAAATGGTGCCTATCGCAGCATTGGTAGGTGTAATGTTTATGGTGGTGATTGGCACATTTGCTTGGTCTACTTTTAAGGTATGGAATAAAGTACCGAAGGCTGATTTCATCGTGATTCTGTTGGTGACAGTGCTCACTGTTATTTTCGATTTGGCCATTGCTGTATTTGCTGGGGTAATCATTTCGGCTTTAGTGTTTGCATGGCAAAACGCATTGCGTATTCGGGCGAGGAAATCAATTGACGAACACGGCATTAAGCATTATGAAATTTACGGACCCTTGTTCTTTGGTTCCATTAGTCTTTTCAATAGTAAATTCGATATCAAAGAAGACCCAAATGAAGTGGTAATTGACTTTGCTGAATCAAGAATTGTGGATCAATCTGCAATTGAGGCCATTAATAAACTGGCAGAAAGGTATCAGAAAGAAGGAAAAACCATCCACTTGCGTCATTTAAGCAAAGATTGCTTAGCGCTAATTAAACGTGCCGAAGAAATTTGCGATGTGAATGTGGTGGAAGATCCAGACTACTTTGTAGCCATTGATAATTACAATAAGAAAGTGGCGGCTGAGGTTTAGTATTCGTTTTTAGCCCGTTTCCATAATCTAATTGAGCTTCCAACTGTTGCTATCAACGAATCAAAACTTCGATAATGCTGATAGCTCAATCCAAGCTCAAAATATCCTAGGACTCTATATTTTAATGAGGCATTAAATTCTACGTTTTTACCCCAAAAGGTTGAAGAGACCTCAAGCGGGATATAGTGATATGTGCCAACTTGAATTTCTTTTCTTGCCCCAAGAAGAATTCCAAAAGTCTTCTTGGGATTTAAATCATGATTGCTAACTCCAAACCCAATATTACCATCAAAGTATTTCAATTTTGGTTGAAATGAAAATGTAGAGTTTTTGAAACTGTACTCTTGGAAAGAGATATTTTGGTATCGAAATGTAGTGCCAATGCTTATGTTAGGGTATGAGTAAATAAGATTGGAAGCTTCTATTTTTGAGTCGAGAAAATCAGCATGACTAGTAAGATTTTTTACGACTGAAGCTCGGATTGAAAACCACCCAATTTGGTTTGAAACGTAGCTAAGCTTTCCAATAACAAACCTGTTCTTAAGATCATATCCTGCATCAAAATGAATACGATTCTGGCCAAAATCATCTTGAATGATATATGGTTTGAGCTCAATTAGATAAAATTTGTCTTCAGTAATTTGAACTTCCCGTTCGACAAACCCAACGAACCTAAAAATAAGCGTTTGTCCGAGTTCAACCTGAATTTCAAAATTACCATCAATGGTTGTTAGTGTTTTTTTGTCAGTTTCTTTTGCTTGAATGCTCACAAAGTGCAATGGCAATCCATCATCTGAAGCCATAACTTTTCCTTTAATAACCATTTGAGCCTTGCTATAGCCAGTAATCAATAGTAGAAGGGTAATTATGTATACCAGCTTTTTCATTAATTTATTAACAGCCATTATATATTAAGCCCTTAATATCATGAATTATTTAAGAGAGTTCTAAAAGCTGATATCTTTGCGTAAACATAAAGCATGAAAAACAAAGTTGTCATCATCACAGGAGCTTCTTCTGGTATTGGAAAAGCATTGGCCATTGAGTTTGCTAAATTAGGCGCGCATATTGTCATTACTGGTAGAAATGAAGCACGCCTCAATGAAGTGGCTGAAATTCTGGATGGCATGAAAACCCGAAATCTTTGTCTGCAACTGGATGTAGCCAAAGAAAAGGACAATGAAATTCTCGTTAACGAAACGGTAAAAACCTTCGGTAAAATTGATGTCCTGATCAATAATGCGGGCATTTCCATGCGAGCGCTTTTCGAAGAAATCGAAATGGATGTTTTCAAAAAAGTGATGGACATTAACTTTTACGGAACGCTTTACGCTACTAAATACTGCCTTCCTGAAATACTTAAAACGAAAGGCTCGATAGTGGGTGTTTCGTCAATTAACGGTTACCGCGGTACTCCAGCCCGAACAGCTTACACCGCCTCAAAATATGCGATGAATGGCTTTATGGAATCGCTGCGTACGGAAGTGATGCACAGAGGTGTTCATGTACTCGTGGCTTGCCCTGGTTTTACTGGAACAAATATCAGAAATGCCGCACTTACCGCTGACGGTACTTCCCAAGGAGATTCTCCACGCGATGAAGGAAAGATGATGACCGCGGAAGAAGTGGCGCAAGGCATTATCAAGGCCATTCAAAAAAGAAAGCGCGACATTGTATTTACCCGCCAAGGTAAATTGGCCGTCTTCCTCAATAAATGGATGCCCGGCCGAATGGACAAAATCGTATTCAATGTTTTCGCTAAAGAACCAGATTCGCCTTTTTCTGCGAAAAAGTAGTTAAGAGCGATCAGGGATCAGTTGGTCAGTAATAAAGTTGATCAGGAAATCAGAAAACAGGGGATTAGTTATTAGTGTATTGGTTAGGGGGTTATAGTTGATCGGTATATCAGAAATTAGGAAAAAGAGTAGTGAATTTGGGAACTTAAGTTGCTGGAAAAAAACTCAGCCTTAACTGATCCACTGATCCACTGATCCACTGATCCACTGATCCACTGATCCACTGATTCCCTCTTTCCCATTAACTCTTCCCCTCATAACTAATCAACCCTTAACTTTTATCGATAGATACGAAAGTACATTCCCAAAGTGATCTAGCTGTACTAAGGTGTCATCTAGAATTTCTTTTCCGTTCATGCGGGCGATCAGTAGGCCCAAAATACCATTTAGGCAAGCTTGAATGGGGTCGTTGACTAAACCGTTAGACTCAACAATAGAAGCCCGAATGGCGGGGCGGGCCCGATTGAAAATTGCACGATAGTTTTCGTCATCCACCTGAAGTTGTAAACTAAGGTCAGAAAGACGTTTTACCTCATCCTGAACAAAGCTCAAATGACCTTCGCGTTCCAGCTTTTCCTCCTTCATTTGAGCAATAATGCCCTTGTACCATTCGGTCAATTCCGCTTTTCCTTCCGTATTTAAGCTTTCTTCAGGAATATTTTTCACCACATGGTTCTCAATTTTTTGAATATCGAACTCAAAATTTCGAACCAACATTTCGGTTTGGTACATGTAAACGATGTATTCCGATAGGTTCTGTCTCTTTTTCTTGTCTGCCAATAACATAGTGCAAAATTAATGGTTATGCCCACAAAGCAAATGCATCATAATTTTCTATTTTTGCACTTCTTTTAAAAACTATGGAGAGAATCAGGAATTTCTGCATTATAGCACACATCGACCACGGTAAGAGTACTTTGGCCGATCGTCTACTTCAGTTCACTGGAACTGTGGGCGATCGCGACATGCAGAATCAGTTGTTGGACAACATGGACTTGGAACGTGAACGTGGTATTACTATCAAGAGTCACGCTATCCAAATGAAATATATGCATAAGGGCGAGGAATATACCCTCAACCTTATCGACACCCCCGGACACGTGGATTTTTCATATGAAGTATCTCGATCAATTGCCGCCTGTGAAGGCGCATTGCTTATTGTAGACGCTTCTCAGGGTGTGGAGGCGCAAACCATTTCTAACCTTTATTTGGCTTTGAATCACGACCTGGAGATTATTCCAGTGCTCAATAAAATAGATTTACCAGGTGCTATGCCGGAAGAAATGACGGATCAGGTAGTAGAGCTTATCGGCTGCGACCCTGAAGACGTTATCAGAGCCAGTGGAAAAGAAGGGTTGGGTATTGAAGATATTTTAACGGCCATTTGTGAAAAAATTCCAGCGCCAAAAGGTGATCCTACAGCACCTTTGAGAGCGATGATCTTCGATTCAGTGTTCAACTCTTTTAGAGGTATCGAAGTAATTTTCCGTGTGTTTGATGGCGCCATTAAAAAGGGAGACAAGATTAAATTCGTGAATACGGATAGGGTTTATAATGCCGATGAAATTGGTATTCTGAAGCTGAAACAACAACCTGAAAAAGAAATTAGCGCAGGAAATGTAGGTTACCTCATTTCAGGAATTAAAGTGGCCAAAGAGGTGAAAGTGGGTGATACCATTACGCATCCAGATCGTCCAACCACCAATATTATTAAAGGTTTTGAAGATGTAAAGCCAATGGTTTTTGCAGGTATTTACCCTGTAGAAACTTCTGAATTCGAAGAATTGAGGGCTTCTATGGAGAAACTTCAATTGAATGATGCTTCCTTAGTTTGGGAGCCTGAAACTTCTGCAGCTTTGGGCTTTGGTTTCCGTTGTGGTTTCTTGGGAATGCTCCATTTAGAGATTATTCAAGAAAGATTGGAACGTGAATTTGACATGACGGTAATTACTACCGTTCCTTCGGTTCAGTTTCATGCGGTAAGAACAGATGGATCTATTCTTAAAATTAATGCGCCATCTGAAATGCCTGACCCTTCTTCTATTTCGCATTTAGAGGAGCCATTTATTCGCGCTCAAATTATTTCTAAGTCGGAGTATGTAGGCGGAATTATTGGCCTGTGTATGGATAAGCGTGGAATCATTAAAAACCAAGTTTACCTCACAAGCGACAGAGTAGAACTAACTTTCGAAATGCCTTTGGCCGAAATCGTTTTCGATTTCTTTGATAAGCTAAAGACCATTTCTCGTGGTTATGCATCGCTCGATTATGAGTTGATTGGCTTCCGTCAGTCTACCATGGTGAAATTAGATATTCAATTGAACGGTGAAAAAGTAGATGCACTTTCTGCCATCGTTCACCGCGATAAAGCCTACGAATGGGGAAAGAGGTTGTGCGAGAAATTGCAGGAGCTTATTCCACGTCAAATGTTTGAAATCGCTATTCAGGCCTCAATCGGTACTAAAATTATCGCCAGAGAAACCGTGAAAGCTTTACGTAAAAACGTTTTGGCGAAATGTTATGGTGGTGATATTTCGAGAAAAAGAAAATTACTCGAAAAACAGAAAAAAGGTAAGAAAAGAATGCGTCAGGTAGGTAATGTGGAAATTCCACAAGAAGCATTTATGGCGGTTCTTAAATTAGATTAAAGCATAAACGATGGCATATCAATTATTGGATGGAAAAGGCACAGCTCAATCCATAAAAGATGAGTTGAAAAATAAAGTAGCGCAGATAAAAGCTGAAGGAGGAAAAGTCCCTCATTTGGCCGCTGTTTTGGTGGGTAATGATGGCGCAAGCCAAACTTACGTAAATGCCAAAGTAAAAGCCTGCGAGCAAATTGGCTTTGGCTCTACTTTGATTCATCTACCTGAAGAAACTTCTGAAGTTGAGGTGTTGGCCACTGTTCAGAAATTGAATGAAGACCCTGAAATTGATGGCTTTATCGTTCAAGTTCCACTTCCAAAACAAATTGATGAGCAAAAAGTAGTGGAGGCCATTCTTCCAAATAAAGATGTAGATGGATTCCACCCGGTGAATTTGGGTAAAATGCTTTTGGGTTTACCAACACTTTTGCCTGCCACACCAAAAGGAATGATGCTTTTGCTAGAACGCAACGGCATTGAAACTTCTGGTAAACATTGCGTGGTTATTGGCCGAAGCAATACTGTGGGTACGCCTATTAGCGTATTGATGTCTAGAAACGGCAACCCAGGAAATGCAACGGTAACCCTTTGCCACAGCCGAACCAAAAACTTGGCTGAAATCACTAAGCAAGCCGATATTCTTATCGTTGCTATTGGTAAGGAAGGTTTTGTTTCTGCCGATATGGTTAAAGAAGGTGCAACTGTAATTGATGTTGGAATTCATAGAGTTCCATCTGATCAAACTAAGTCGGGCTTTAAATTAAAGGGCGATGTAAAGTTTGATGAAGTAGCACCAAAGTGTGAGTTCATTACACCAGTACCAGGTGGCGTTGGACCAATGACCATCGCGTCATTACTTTGGAACACTTACCTTACTTCACAGAAATTAGTTTAACCGCTTCAATGTCATCCTGTCCCGAGTGTTCGGGATCAGGATCCTTCAAATAGGCTCGCAGTTTCAACACCCTGCTTTAAAAAATTGAGATGTCAAAAACGATGAAAACCACACAGCTTCCTGTAATGGAAGCTTTTTATACCATTCAAGGAGAAGGTCATTTCTCTGGTAATTCAGCATATTTTATTCGATTGGGCGGCTGCGATGTCGGTTGCGTTTGGTGCGATGTGAAAGACTCTTGGGATGCCAGCCAATGGCCAAAAGAATCGGTCGATGAAATCGTTGCTAAAGCCTCGGCTCACCCTGGTCGTTTGGCCGTGGTGACGGGCGGAGAGCCTTTGATGTACGATATGACCGACCTAACGAATCAACTTCATGCGGCTGGTTTTCAAACGAATATTGAAACTTCTGGTGCGCATCCGCTTTCAGGCAATTGGGATTGGTTGTGTTTTTCGCCCAAGAAATTTAAAGCTCCAAAAGAAGAGTTTTATGCTGCTGCCGATGAGCTCAAAGTCATTATTTACAATAAAAGCGACTTTAAATGGGCGGAAGCACATGCGGCAAAAATGAATGAAAACTGTTTGCTATACATGCAGCCAGAATGGGATCAGTCGGAAAAAATGCTGCCCGAAATCATTGAGTATGTAAAAAATAACCCCAAGTGGAAAATATCCTTACAAACTCATAAGTTTATGAATATACCGTAGTTTAGCTATTTGAGGTTTTTCATTACCATATCCCTACTGTTTTGTGTTCTTCTGGCCAACGGCCAAGAAGTGGATAAACTTCATACCCGAAACAAAAAAGCCATTGAGTTGTACAAAGAGGCACAATCGCTAGATCATGTTGGCAATTACTATAAGTCGTATAATCTCTTACTCGATGCCTTAAAGCGTGATGATAGTTTTGACGAAGCCATTTTGTTGACACATCAGATTTTGATTAAGAGGGGAGAGCTTGAGAAAGCGCTTCAACTGTACGATGAATATGTGGAAGAGGTGGATCAACAGTTCAAAAACAGAATGTTGGCCGATGCCGCTTATGCGTTATTTTCTGAAGGAAAATATGAGCAAGCCAAAAACCTGAAAGATCAAATCGAAGGGCGTGTTGTGGGCTTAGATGCAGCGTTGTTTGAAATCGTTACTTCCTCCATTGATTATGCCCTTGAAGGAAGCGCCAATCCACGAAATATTGATTTTGAAAAGCTTCCAGCCCCACTCAATAATCGACCGCAACAGTATTTCCCTTCCATTACGGCTTCGGGTCTTTTGGTTTACACCGTTCGTTATAATCAGGGCAGAGGTGATGAAAACCTTTTCTTTAGCCAGAAGGATGGAGAGACTTGGAGCCAACCGCTAGAGATTTCTGAAAAAATTAATACCGATAGAAACGAAGGGACAGCCTCAATTTCGGCTGACGGAAACACTTTGGTGTACACAGGTTGTAATGCGCCAGACGGCCTTGGAAGTTGCGATTTGTACATCAGTTATAGAGAAGGAAGTGATTGGTCGAAGCCCAGAAATTTAGGAAAGGCAGTGAACACGATTCATTGGGAATCTCAGCCTTCGCTTTCTCAAGATGGCCGTGAGCTTTACTTCGTCAGTGCCCGGCCCAATGGCGAAGGCGGACAAGACATTTATAAATCAACAAAACAGAATGGGAAATGGATGGAGGCAGTGAATTTAGGTCCAATCATCAACACGCGTTTCGATGATTGCTCTCCGTACATTCATCCCAATGGGATTAATTTATTCTTTGCATCACGTGGCCGACTGGGCTTTGGAGGCTATGATTTATACGAAACAGAACAGCTTGGCCAAGGCGAATGGTCGGAGCCAAAGAATTTGGGCTACCCGATCAACAACCACAGAAATCAGGTGGGCTACACCATCAGCATTGACGGCTGGGCCTATTATAGCGACAACCATTTCGATGGCTCTTCGAGCTTGTATCGGTTTAAACTGCCAGACGATTTAATCCCGAAACAGTTGGTGGATTACAAGCAAGGATTGGTGCTCAGTGCTGCCGACAGCACTCCACTTTTCTCTGAAATCTATGTAGCCGATATCGCCAAAGACTCTATTCGTTCACGCACTTATTCCGACTTTGAGGGTGGTCGCTTTAATTTGGTGCTGCCCAAAGTAGAAGATGCCAACCTGTATGTAAAAAAGCGAGGTTACTTGCTGTATAAAGAAGAAGTTGATGTTTTGTGGGAAAACGGGAATGAAGCTACTATTTACCTTCAGCCCATTAAAAAAGGTGAAAAGTTGATTTTGAATGATATTCTTTTCGAACTGAATAGTGCCGAACTCAGCAAAAAGGCCACTAAGGAACTGGATATTGTGGTTGATTTTCTCAAAGACAATCCCGAACTACTCATTGAGATTGGCGGCCATACCGACACTTCTGGAGAGGAAGCCTATAATTTGAATCTCTCTACCGAAAGAGCAAAGTCAGTGCTCAATTACTTTGTTAATAAAGGCTTGCCAAAAGAGACCTTTGTTTATAAAGGCTATGGAGAAACTATGCCCATTGAAGAAGGCATTTCTCCCAAAAACAGAAGAATCGAAGTATCTATTCTAGACATTAAGTAGTTCAGGCTGAGTAAGCGACTTTTCGTAAAATAAGTCCGCCATTTACTATTTTGAACCTTCAGCTTATTATTAACTTTGAACATGCAAGAATTGAAAATCGGAATCATTAAAGAGGGTAAAGTGCCAGTAGACAGGCGCGTACCGGTTACTCCAACTCAAGTTGAAACGTTGTTGAATACTTATGATAATGTGACTGTACATTGTCAGCGAAGCGATATTCGTTGTTTCGAAGATTCGGAATATCAACAAGCGGGAGCCATTTTGGTGGATGATGTTTCTGATTGCGATATTATTTTGGGTGTAAAAGAAGTGCCCATTAATATGTTGGCCGATGGAAAAACCCATTTCTTTTTCTCGCATACTATAAAAAAGCAAGAGTACAATCGAGGTTTGCTTCAAACCATTCTTGAAAAACAAATCCGACTGATTGACTGGGAATGCCTGACCAATCTGCAACATCAAAGGTTAATCGCTTTTGGTCGTTACGCGGGTATTGTTGGGGCTTATAACGGAATTCTGACTTACGGAAAACGCTATAACCTTTTTCACTTGCGTCCGGCCAATGAATGCTTCGATATGGAAGACATGCAGAAGGAATACAGCAAGGTGAAACTGCCAGCCATTAAAATTGCGCTTACTGGTGGTGGGCGTGTTTCTAAAGGTGCTATGGAAGTGCTTACTGGTATGAAAATCAGAAAAGTGAGTCCTGTTGAATTCTTGACCGAATACTTCAACGAGCCTGTATATACTCAACTCAATACCAGGGATTATAACCAGCGCATTGGTGGCGGTTCTTTTAGCCGAGATGAGTTTTATCAGAATCCAGCAAATTATGAATCTAGTTTTGGGCAGTATGCTAAAAAGGCTGATATACTGATTGCTGGTGCTTTTTGGGATCCCAAAGCACCTGTACTTTTTACCAAGGAAGATGCCAACAGAAGCGAATTTAAGATCCGTGTAATTGCAGATATCACCTGTGATATTGAAGGTTCAATTCCTTCTACCATTCGCCCAAGCACTATTGCAGACCCTGTTTACGATTACAACCCAAGCGATAATAAGGAAGAATCTGCTTTTGCCGATGAGGGAAATATTACCGTGATGGCAGTGGATAATTTGCCTTGCGAATTGCCTAGAAATGCTTCTGAAGATTTCGGGAAGGAATTTCTCAAACACATTTTGCCAAACCTTGTGGGCGAAGACAAAGATCAAATTATTAAAAGGGCTACCATTTGCCAGAATGGTAAACTGATGCCTGATTACGCGTACCTCCAAGATTTTGTAGATGGACATTAATCATTACCTAGAGCACACCAACCTTAAGCCCACGATTACCGCAAACGATATTGATCGTTTGGTGACTGAGGCTAAACAACATCAGTTGTTTGGGATTTGTGTTCCTCCGTTTTGGGTGAAGAAGGCCGCTAGAGAAATTGGTACTGCCGACATTCAGTTGGTGACGGTGATTGGCTTTCCTTTGGGTTACCAAATGACAGAAGCCAAAGTAACCGAGATTGAAAAGGCCATTGAAAACGGTGCCAATGAACTGGATATCGTAATGAACATTTCGGCTTTCAAAACAGGTTTGCCTTGGACGAAAATAGAGCTGGCCAAGTGCGCTAAAATTATCCACGAGGCCGATTGCCTGATGAAGGTGATTATTGAAACGGCTTACTTGACCGATGAAGAAATTGTATTGGCCTCTAAACTCTGTGCCGATGCTGGAACCGATTTTGTAAAAACCTCTACTGGTCTTTCTGGCGCAGGCGCAAAAGTAGAACACATTGAACTGATGCGTAAAATTTTACCCTCAAACGTAGGCTTAAAAGCTTCTGGCGGCATTAAAACCTTGGCGGACGCTCAAGCCCTCATTAATGCCGGAGCCGATAGATTAGGCGTCTCCTCCGCAGTTTCCATTATGGCAGAATACTATGCAAGCCAAAAGAATTAGGGTAATAGGAAAAGTGCAAGGCGTCTATTTTCGAGCTTCAAGCCAAGAGCAAGCAAGGCGGCTTGGCATCAAAGGTTGGTGTAAGAATGAACCAGACGGATCTGTTTTAATTATAACCGAGGGCTCCGAGGAAAACTTAAATGCTTTGGTGGAATGGTGCCATCATGGGCCATCCAATGCCAAAGTTGAAAAGGTACTTGTGGAAAGTATTGAAGCGAGCGGATTTGAAAGGTTCGAAATAAAGCGGTAAGTGCTTATGTGCTTTTTCGCTTACTGGTTCGCACTTTCGGTGCGGGCTGATCTTATAGCTATCTATCTCAAAAAAAGCAACGTGATTACAAAAGCTGTATTTTCTGTTCTGTTTTAATTAATGCACTTCAAGTAAATTACAAAAATAGGTACTCGCCACAGACAAGCACCAGTTACCGAATTGGGCAAGTGAGCGCCAGTGGGGTATATGCATTTATTTTCTGTAGTCAATTTTGTCAATTAATACACTGTCTTTGAATATTTGTTCCTCCACTAATTGTCCAGATCTATTGAAGATTGAAAACGTTCCTTGGGCTTTTCCAGCTTCATAGAATAATCTTGCATTCAATACGCCATTATCATAAAATGTGATTAGTGAGTCATTTGTTAACCCATCCTTGTATGAGCCTCTTGATTTTAATTGCCCATTTTCATGATAACTAAAAGTTTCCCCTTCTTTAATTCCATTGATATAGTTGAAAGTTTGAAAAGTTGAGCCGCTTTCATAAAAATTCTTAACAGGTCCATCAAGTATGCCATTTCTCCAAGTTAGAAGTATTTGTATCTGGCCATTTTCATTATAAGTAGTGCCAATACTGTCCTGTTTGTCATCTATGAATTTATATAGGCCACTTACAGTGCCATCCTCAAAGAAATAGGTGGCTAAACCTTGTCTAAGACCATCTTGATAATGATAAAGTACTTCAAGATCGCCTGACTCTTTATAAATTTTCCAGTCTCCCTCTTTCTTGTTATTCATCATCGACCCTTCAGTCTTTAGCACACCTGTTTCATAATATGAAGTGGAATGACCATTCATTACTCCATCTTTGTATTGACCTTCATAAGCCAATGTACCATCATCATAATATTCCTTTCTTACTCCTTGAAAGAGAATGTCAGTATCTATCTTGTATATTAAGCCATCCCTCTCTACAATTCCGTTTGGATTATCAGGCGAGCAACAACTTATCAGGACAATTAGGACAATGAGATTTTTGATTTTCATAATGTACTACAACGTTATGTAACGCACAGTTTTGTGTGCGATATATTTCTAATAGTTTATTAAAAGTGCACGTTAGCAATCGAATAGGGTGTGCTATAGACAAGCGTTAAAACAAGTTATAAGTTTAGTGAAATTTATTTTAGAACAGTAACATTCGTTGGCTATTTAGTATTTAACAACTGTAAACGCTCAAACGAGTAAGCCAGCCAATCGGAGCATCATTGCGAACCTGCTGTATTTTTTCGAAGTGACGGTACTGACCTGAAGCAATCTCACCGCTCAATTGACAAACACCTAAGATTGCTTCGTCATAAGCCTTGCTAGCGCAACACTTATTTCTCGCAATGACAGGAAAATCAGGCTTTCACAGCAATTTTTAGCTATTTAGCCACTAGTCGTTGCGTCTCGCTGCTACTCTTTGAAATTCAAACTCCTTGTTTTGTTAAGAGTCAATGTTAGTTACTGGTTTAATTTGTTTATGGAGTTAATAATGACTCGAATCATTAACTCTTTTTCATCTGGTTTACTTAATGCAACCATCAAAGTGATTGAGGCAAGTGCATTGTTTTCAATTACCAGTTTTCCGTTTTGATTATAGAGGTGTTTGTTCTTGTTTAAATACCAAACAAACAACCATGCCGCTATTCGTTTGTTTCCATCACTGAAAGAATGATTTTTAACAATGAAGTAAAGGAGGTTTGCAGCTTTTTCTTCTATACTTTGGTAAAGTTCTTCACCATCGAAAGTTTGATCTATTGAAGCTATAGAGCTTTTAAATGAATCATCTTTTTCATTCCCAAAAAGTTTAGATCCACCAAATTTTATTCGAAGTTGATTAATTGCTTCAATCGCTTCGTTATAGTCGATTTTATATTTAGACTCTTTTGTAACCTCTCGTATTTCTAATGATTGGTTATCATACCCATCTAAAATATCAAGACCCAATGCAAAATCAGTAAGTACTGATATGATTTCTTTAGATTGATCGCTTTCTAATTCTTGAGTTGATGTCTGAATTAGTTTTATGGATTGTTTTAGTTGGTCTAGTCGATTTTGATTTATAGTGTAACCTTTTACTAAATAGTCCTTTAATTTATTAGTGGCCCATTTTCTAAACTCTGTTGCCAGAGGTGATTTAACTCTATAGCCTACAGTTATTATAACATCAAGATTATAATGGACAACTTCCCTTTGTATTTTTCTACCACCTTCTGTTCGAACCTGTGCAATTTTTGCACTAGTTGAAACTTCATCTAATTCACCTTCTTTAAAACTATTTTTTATATGTCGATTTATAACAGTTCTATCTCTACCAAATATTTCAGCAATCTGAAGTTCAGTTGCCCATAGCGTTTCGGCATTTTTATCTAGAACAACTTGATATTCAGTTTCTCCTTGAGAGGGCTTAAAAACTACCAAAGCGTTATTCCCATCGATATCAATATTTGAATTCTGTTTCGTCATTTATATTAGTTTCATAATTAACCCTAACATTATGTATATGTCACGCTTGTGGCGTATAGTTCTTATGTAATTTATTAAAACTTCCTTACAGCATTTAAATAATAATGGCTATGGGAAAGTTTTGGATGTTTGTTAAGTAAGCTGTGAGATTGCTTCACGTCAGTATAGTCACTTCGAAAAACTACAGCAGGTTCGCAATGGTGGGGAAGTTGGGCTTTCACAGCAATTTTTAGCTACAGGACTTTCGTTTAGTTGCAATCTCTCGTTCAAGCTCTTCGATTGCTCACTTTACACTATTTGAACTTGATAGAAACTAACACTGGATTTTCGGAAGACTCAATTTCTTCTAGTGTAGTACCTTCGCTAAAGGAATATTGTTCTTGATCAAGTTGTTTTAAAAGGTTGGTAAGATGGCTCGATCTTAAAGAAATTAGAAATTCATCCCCGTTCCAGTCGATTGTGTAAAAATCTAACTTCTCATTAGGCGAAATTCTCCAATCAATGCTTGTACTTCGCTTGGTTTCTCTATCAATAAGGAAATCATAGTCCATCCGGGGGCCTAAGGTGGTATATAAGTAAATGTGGCTCTCACCTATATGGTTAAGCACAAACCAAGCTTGCTTCTTTCTCTGCGATTCTTCAGAAAATCTAGGCTTTACCTCAACACCTGATTGGAAGTACCAATCCTCCTGAAAATCATAGTGGATGAATGGTACAACTGAATCAGCGGTTATTCTATAGACAGTATCACTCATACTATGTAGATAAAACAAATCATCATCTAAAGTAAAAAATGAATTACGGAATTGAGGATTTCGAACACCTGGGTACTTCTCAAATGGTAAAAGTATTTTGTCGAGTTTCATCTCATTATCTACCGTCACAAGAGAATATTTAAGTGAATCTTGAGTGTATACAAAATGCATATCTAGTGCATAACCTGATTTGTATGGGTACACATGCTCAGCTCGTTCGTTCAATCGATCTCGACTAATGAAATTGCCTTCTAAATCATATCGGTTAATGGATTGACCATAGATATAAATGGCTATTAAACCGTTCTCGAGCCAAAAATCTGTACGCCTTGAGTATTCCTCTGGGCCTTCACCTTTTCGATTAAACTTATTTAAAAACTCACCTGTTTTTGAGTAGACGTAAAAATCTCCTCTATTGTCAGGAATTATCATCTTATCCTCATGAAATTCGACTTGACCAACAGCCTTCAGCAGAGATTCTTGCGTTTCTTCTAACCGAGTAATTTTTATGGATTGAATTAGATCGGCAACCGGTATTTTATCTTCTCTAATATCCAATTTATAGGATTGAAGTCCGTTTGTAGGAACGGATTCGGATTCCGTTACTTCTTTCTTACTACCACAACCTAAACAGCACACCATTAAGACAAAGAGGGTGCAATAGGGGATTTGCTTTCTGACCTTGTTCATGACTTTTTGTTTTGACCAGTTTCAATCTACGCACAAATGTGATAATGAACCAAACAGCTAATTAAGTAATGGATGATCTTCCTCCACTGGCGACAGTATTGTGGAAATAGAAGTGGTTTAAATCAGCGAAACAAAGCTATAAGCCTTTACGCGCTTTTGCTCTCGTATTTCTGAATGCCTTTGTATTTGTAGATTTTAAGGCCGAAGTGTTCGTAGATACAAATCTTCATTCGGTTTTGGGCCAGTTCTAATCTTCGCTCTGGCGAATGAAAAACCGTTAGTTCTAAGCCTGCTAAAATAAAGTTCTTCTTTTGGCATAGCTCAGTCAAATAAGCCTGAAAGCCCGCTTTCCAGTCATCCAAATACTTGTCGTAATGGCTTCTTCCGTCAAACAATAACTCTAACTGATTTCCTTCTACCTGGTAGCGGTAAATGCCAGCTAAGTTGGCGTAGAGTTCATCAAAAAAGGAAAGGTCAGTAGGTTCAAAATTTTCTACTTTTTCAGAGAGGTCGTCTATCAGCCTTAGAGGATTAAACAAGTTGAAATAGCCTTGTTTAATTTGAGCCACAAGTTCCACCTGAAGGCTATTCTTCATGTCTTCCTGTACTTGCTTAAGGATGTAGTTTTTGTCGAGAAGAAAAAGTCTCTGGTTCAAAGGGAGTAATTTTGACAAAAATAATACTTTTTCTAAAATGATTGTCGGAAAACTTGAATAAGGTGGCTTTGTTGAGGCCACCTTATTCAAGCCGTAAACTAAGGTTATTTACTTTGCTGCAGATGAGTTTACGATTCTACCAAAGAAAATAGCGTTCATCATCAGCTTGTTCGTGCCATACCAAAATGCTCTAAAATTAGGATCGTCTACCAAAGAAACAATTCGCCCTTGGCCAAATGCGCTTACTCTTATGGTAGAAGTGCCTTTTAAAGCCTCAAGATTTGGCTTATTGATCCAGCCACTTCGCAGTGGTTCTTGGGTATATAGGCCAGGGTTCGAGAATTTATCTTTAGAAGCCTCAATCATCAAGTTGCCTCTTCTCATGGTGGGGAGTTCTTTATTGTAATAACCATAAGCCATTGGGTGCGACAATTCGAGTTCGCTCATATAAACCCCACCAGGTATGGATTGACCGCGTTGGAAATTGGAGATTTGATCGTAAGTGATTTTTTCTCCTGTGTATTGTTCCACGTCTACAAATTTGAGCTGCGTCAGTTTGTTTCTGGCCGCCCATGCCGTGGCACTACTGTTACTGGCTACTAAAGTACCTCCATTTCTGATCCATTGTTTAAGGTTTTCCATACCTGATTCTGGTAGGTCAACACCTCCTGTAATCACAATAGTATTATAACGGCTAATAACAGCAGATCCGAGTCTGTCGGCTGGTAGCTTGGTAACCCTCATGTCCATTCGGGTGTCCAATAAGTGCCATATTTCACCAGCATCGGCACTGCTTCCTGATTCTACTACTAGTGCTATTTCTGGCTTATCTATATTTATAAAAGAATTACTGCCTAGAGAAACACCATCAGTTAACCCTGTTTGTAAGGCATAAACATCAATTCCATCTAAATTTGCAATGGTTTGCATTTCTAAGTATAGCTCTCGCTCTGAAAGGCTTTGGTTGCTTACAGGCACCATAATAGAGCCATAGTCGAACTGTAATTTTTCACCGTTGCCAAACTTACTGGTAGCAGTTTTAATTCTGACGCCTTTTTCAAGCAAACGGTTTGCGGCTCTTGGAGCATAATATCCATGCCATTCAAAAACATAGGCATAAGCGCTTTGGCCGCCAATAACACTTCCTTTTGGGAATTCTGGTTTAATAACTTTATCGCCTAATTGATTTCTTCCATAATCTCGGCTGCTTAGCTCGCTATACTCAAGATCAAAAGCAAGTGGGTATGTCCAGCCCGAAATATCATAGAAGAGGCTGTCCTCAAAAGTGACTCTCTTTTCAAACATTCCTTTTATCAGTTTATAATTTCGCTGTTTTAAGGGGATGATGTAGCTGTTTTCAGGAGTGTACTCTTCGTTATTAAATTTTAAACTTCTGGAAGGTCGATAAAAATCAACCTCTTGTTGGTCTAATATATCGGCCAAATGATACGATCTAGCAGGGTCTTTTTCCGCCTTGAAAATGTAGGCCTTTATATCATCGTTATCCGCATCTCTTAATACACGTTTGTAGAAGTCTCTTTGGTAATCAAGTAACTCCTCGCGCATGTCTACGGTGGCTTTCCATGTGGAGAGCGCAGCAGTAAACTGATTTTTTATAGTGAAAGGAAATTCTAAAATTCCATTGTCACTCTCTTGTGCATGTCCTCTTGAACTTCCTTGTTCAAATAGAATACCTATTCCGCCATTGATATCGGGGAAAGTAGACCCTTTTCCATAATAAAAGTCATCATAACCTTCTTTGGTGAAATAAAGCGAACCAATTTGGTCTAACGCACTTGCATGAAATTCACCAATTTTCTCTGTAAGTTCTTGATTTTCCTTTGGGGTAAGGGGATGAGTTCTGGCTGGAACACCCGGTTGAAAAAAGAAAGTAGAGTTGGTGCCCATTTCATGGTGATCCGTAAATACATTAGGCTTCCAAAGGTGATATTTAGCCACTCTATTTTTAGACTCAGGCTGCTGAACAGGAAGCCAATCACGGTTCAGGTCGAACCAATAATGGTTGGTCCTTGCTCCTGGCCAAACCTCATTGTACTCCCTGTCATTTGGGTCGGGGTTAATGTTTTTTGATTTGTGTACGTTTGCCCAAGTAGAAAAACGATTTAGTCCATCAGGATTAAGCGAAGGGTCTAGTAGGATTACGGTATTTCTAAGGGCGTTGTCAATTTCAGGGCCTTGGGCGGCAGCCATATAATAAGCAACGAGTAAAGCTGCATTTGAGCCAGAAGACTCATTCCCATGAATACTAAATCCCATAGAAACAACAGCAGGCATTTTCTTAATATCAAACTTATCCGACTCATTAGGGTAGGTTAGCCAAACGTGATCTGTTCGTATTTTCTCTATTCCTGCTTGGTTATTAGGGTGGGTAATGGTGAGCATTACCTGCGGACGGCCCTCGTGTGTTTTCCCAATTTCTTCAATTGTAATTCGGTTGGAGGCTGCTGCGAGGGTTCGCATGTACAGAACCAATTTGTCATGAGTAACATGCCATTCGCCTACCTCGTGTCCAATTACCGACTTTGGAGTAGGTATGTTTTGGTCATAAATTATATTGGAGGGTAAATAATAACTAAGATCTTTTTGTGCATAGACAAAAAAAGACTGGCTTAACAGAGCCAATAATGAAAGTAGAGTGGTAAAAAACTTCATAGTTCACTTTATAGTGTCATTTTAATCGAAGATAGTGATAGGATTGGTTAACAAAAAATAGACTTATATTTTTTACAATCTACTTGTTGAGCACCTCGATTTTTTGAATGGTTTAAAACAATTATGGACGGAAAATTTACTTTACATTTTTTTAACATTTACTTTGTATCGTAAAACAATAAGGCAAATGCCAAATTCTAATTCGCTCAAAAATCCGCATGGTGCTTTGTTTAGAATAAATGGTTGTTATAAAGTGTTTTGGCCTTATTTAATTTGGTCAATCTGATTGAACATAGAATCAAAAAATGAATATTAAGTTTGCGTTAAGCCTGTTTGTCATTCATAGCGAAACGTTAACATTTGTTAAAAAGTCTTGACCTATCTAAAGCGTTACTTTTGCCATGAAAAACAAGTTCGATTTCTAATATCTAATCTAATCTATATTTAAAATTTCGTTTATGAAAAGATCATTACTCCGAAGTATTTTGGCTCTTGCATTTGTTGTGATAAGCACGATTGCATACGGTCAGGGAACTACGACTTCTTCCTTGAATGGAAGAGTAACAGACGCTTCTGGTGAACCATTGCCAGGAGCTACGATTGTAGCCATCCATACGCCAAGTGGATCGCAATATGGTAACATCAGTAATGCTGATGGTTTTTACAGAATACCTAATATGAGGGTAGGTGGCCCCTATACTGTTAAGGTTACTTTTGTAGGTTATCAGGAATTTAAAAGAGAAAACATTTACCTGACTTTAGGTCAATCTTTTAAGTTAGATGCAACTCTTCAGGAAACTTCTGTCACTCTTCAGGATGTTGAAGTAATTGCAGACCGAGGTGGTGTTTTTGATGGTAACAGAACTGGTGCAGAGACTGTTGTAGGTATCGATCAAATTAATGCAACTCCAACAGTGGCAAGAGCTATCGGTGACTTTGCTAGATTTACACCTCAAGCAACAATTGATGAAGGTAGCGATGGTTTTTCAATTTCAATTGGTGGTCAGAACAACCGTTATAATTCAATTTATATTGATGGCGCTGTAAATAATGATGTTTTTGGTCTTGCTGGATCAGGAACAAATGGTGGCCAAACAGGTGTTTCTCCGATTTCAATTGATGCTATAGAACAGTTCCAAATTCAAGTAGCTCCGTTTGATGTTAGAGTTTCAGGTTTCGCTGGTGGAGCAATAAATGCTGTTACTCGCTCAGGCTCAAATGAAATAGAAGGGTCGGCTTACAGGTATTGGAGAAACGAAAAGTTAGCAGGTAAAACGCCAACAGATATTGATCAAGCCAACAGAGATAGGTTAAATGAGTTTTCTTCCCAAACCTATGGGGTGAGACTTGGAGGTCCAGTTATTAAAGATAAGCTTTTCTTTTTTGTGAACTATGAGAAACAAGAAGACGAAACACCTCAACCTTTTGATTTTAGTACTTATGAAGGAGATGCAACAAGAACTGATTTGAATGCTTTGATTAGCAAACTAGATGGTTTTGGTTATGATCCTGGTGTATTTGAAAATAACCCAGTAATTCTTGATTCTGATAAGTTGACAGCTAAATTTGATTTTAATGCCAATCAGAACAACAAATTCTCTTTACGTTACTCTTACGTTAAAGCAGATAATATTGAAGCAATTAGATCTTCAACTAGAACAATTGGTTTTTATAACCGATCAGAATCATTCTTATCAAAGACTAATTCAATTTCTGCGGAGTGGGCTGCTTCTTTAGGTGCAAATGCATCTAACAAATTAACATTGGGCTATGTAAACGTGTCTGATGATAGAGACGCTACAGGGCAAGACTTCCCTACTGTGGTTATTAACGATGGTAGAGGAACAATACTATTTGGTGCTGAACCATTTTCAAGCGCTAATTTGTTGGACCAAACTGTATTCACAATTAATGATAATTTTGAGTTGTACAGAGGAAGACACACTTATACTTTTGGTATCAATGCCGAATTCTATTCTGCTGAGAACCTGTTCATCCCTTTCAACTTTGGTCAGTATACCTATAATAACCTGAATGATTTCATGACAGATCAGCCAGCAGATGCCTATACAAGAACATTTTCGAATGTAGATAATCTTACTGGTGATGGTTCAGCAGCAGCGGCTATTTTTAACTCAAGCGTAGTTGGTGTTTATGCACAAGATGAATTTCAAGTAAATGATAACTTGAAAATGACACTAGGTTTGAGAATGGATGTTCAGTCTTTCGAAGACACTCCCGAAAATGCAACATTCAATAATACAGGTATCCCTCAATTGGAAGCTGCGGGTTATGACTTACAAGGTGCTAAAGTTGGTGAATTTATTAAGCCTCAAGCTTTGTTCTCTCCGCGATTTGGGTTTAACTGGGATATCAATGGAGATAGAACATTACAATTAAGAGGTGGTGCAGGTATCTTCACATCCAGAATTCCTTTGGTATGGCCAGGTGGTGCATATAATAATAATGGATTTAATTTAGGTTCAGTTGACGAGGATGACTTTGATGGCATCTTCAGGCCAGATGTAAATAACCAGCCTGGCTCACCTAGTAATACCGTGCAGTCAGGTAATATTGATCTGTTTGCTAGCGATTTTAAAGCTCCTCAAGTAGCTAAGTTTAATTTGGCCTTAGACAAGCAGTTATCAAACGGCTGGGTAGCCTCAATTGATGGCTTGTATACTAAAACCTTAAACGCAGTAGTTTATCAAAACTTAAACATTAAGCCTTCAACTGAAAGCTTAACAGGAACGGGAGACGATAGGCCTAAGTTTAATAGGAACGATAGAGTTTTAAGTAACTATGGAGGTATTTATCTTGCTTCTAATACTTCAAGAGGTTACGCTTATAACTTAACCGGTACGTTAACAATGCCAATTATTAATGGTTTTCAAGGTAGTGCTTCCTACTCTTACGGTGAATCATATACTGTGTTTGATGGAACTTCATCTCAGAATTCTTCGCAATGGAGAGGCTTACATTCTGTTGGGGGAAGAAACTTTGATCAACCTTTAGTAAAGTCTAATTTCTCAGGAGGGCACAGAGTTATTGCTCAAGTTTCTTATAAGCACAATTGGAGCGAAAATGTTGCTACTCAATTAGGCTTGGTGTATGAAGGTCGTTCTGGCAGCCCATTCTCTTATATCTATAATGATAATGGTAACTTGAACAGAGAAGATTCTAGGGAGAGAAACTTGGTGTATGTTCCTTTAAATCGTGATGATATTGTATTGATTGATGATGCTAGTGCAGGAACTGCTGATTATCAGTGGCAACAATTAAACAAGTTTATTGCTGGTAACAAGTACTTAAATTCTAGAAGAGGTCAGTATGTAGAAGTAAATGCAGATAGAGCGCCATTTACGCATATCTTCGATTTAAGGTTTATGCAAGAGTTTAGCTTCAATATTGGAGATAAGAAGAACACATTTCAGTTCACGGCTGATATTTACAACTTTGGCAATATGTTGAACAATGAGTGGGGAAGAAGATACTTTATTCCTGCTGATTTCGAATTGTTAAACTTTGAGGGATTCCAAGGAGATAACACTACACCAACTTATACTTTTGATGGTGTTACGAACAATGATCCTTCAGCAAATAGAATTGATGATTCAGGCTTGACTAGCTCAAGATGGCAGATGCAATTAGGTATCAGATATATTTTTGGTAACTAAGATTGTATAGTTTTTAAAGAAAGCCCATCAACAATACTGTTGATGGGCTTTTTCGTTTTCAACGATTCCCATCATTTATATCAAAGGTTAAACTAAAATTAAACCTTTGGGTTAGTTTTGTCTCTAATTGCGTGGCCTTGCTTTATTATAAAACATATCGAAATAATCAATCCGATGAATGGGTAGCTTTTATCCATGGTGCCGGGGGGAGCTCTTCCATTTGGTTTCGTCAGATTAAAAGCTTCAAAAGCCAATTTAATGTGCTTTTGATTGACTTGAGAGGGCATGGTAAATCTCAAGAAGCATTTCAAAGGTATTTTTCAAATGACCACAGTTTTGAAAACATAAGTAAAGATATTATTGAGGTTCTAGATCACCTTAAGATCGAGAAAGCTCATTTTGTTGGTATATCACTAGGTACAATAATCATCCGCACACTCTGCGAAATAGCCCCAGAACGTGTTCAAACTCTTATTCTTGGCGGTGCGGTAACCCGACTAAATGTTAGGTCTAAGTTTTTAGTAGGTGTGGGCAATGCACTAAAAAGATTTGTTCCCTTTATGTGGCTATATAGGTTGTTTGCCTGGATTATTATGCCAAAGAAACGAAATGCCGAATCTCGCGATTTGTTTATTGGGCAGGCCAAACGTGTTTGCCAGCACGAATTCATGAAATGGTTTAAGTTGACAAACAACATTAATCCATTGCTAAAATATTTTAATGAGAAGGAAACAACGGCTCCAACCCTTTATTTAATGGGGGATGAAGATTATATGTTCCTTCCACAAGTGCTCAAGTTAGTTTCACATCATAAAAATGCGTGGTTAAATATATTGGATAACTGCGGTCATGTGTGCAACGTTGAGCAACCAGATGAATTTAATAAGCTTTCAATAGCATTTATAAGAACACATTCCTTATCCTAACTATTTAATGCAATGAGTAAAACATCAAGAATAATTGTAGTCTTGATAATCATTTTGGCTGTAGCAGCATGGGCTGTTTATCCGCGATTTGATGAAATTGTTGGCAGTTCAGATGCCGAAACCTCAATTCAAAATTCTTCAAAGGCAAAATCTGCACTTCCTGTAAGTGGTGTAGTGGTAAAGCCAATGCTTTTAGAGAATAAGATTAAAGTTACTGGGTCAATTTTGCCAAACGAATCTATTGAGCTTAAGAGTGAAGTTTCTGGCTTGGTGACCAAGGTCCATTTTGATGAAGGACAGAAAGTAAAGAAAGGAGCATTGCTAGTAAGTTTAAAAAATGACGAACTGCAAGCCCAACTTGAAAAACTAAAGTTCAGTAAAAAATTGGCCGTTGGAAGTGAAAATCGTCAAAAGCAATTGCTTAACAAAGAGGCCATCAGTCAAGAGGAATACGACATATCCTTGACGGCTTTGAATACCATAGAGGCAGATATTAGAATGGTGGAAGCACAATTGGCAAGAACGTCTATCGTGGCTCCTTTTGACGGAGTCTTAGGCTTGAGAGAAATTAGTGAAGGTGCATACATTACCAATAGCACTATCATTACTAATTTTTACAGCATCGATCCTGTTAAAATTGACTTTGCCATACCGGGTAAATACGCTTCAATTGTTAGTGTTGGTGATGTAATTCAATTTGAGACAGAAACATCAACAGAAGTTTTTAGGGGAACGGTTTATGCCTTCGAGCCACAAATAGACCAAAACACTAGAACCTTAAGAATGAGAGCAATTTCTAGTAACGAACAAGGAAAGCTTTTGCCAGGGCAATTTGCCAAAATTGAGTTGATTATGTCATCAGTAAATGATGCCCTAATGGTGCCAGCGGTTTCAGTTATACCTGAGCTTAATGGGCATATGTTATTTGTAGCACAAGGAGGAAAAGCACAGTCTGTACCTGTAAAAATCGGACTTAGAACCGAAAGCTCTGTTCAGATTTTAGAAGGCCTAAACCCGCAGGATACAGTTATTACTTCTGGGCTACTAGAAATACGACAAGGATCTTCGATTTCTATTTCATCTTTAACCAAGTAAAGCATGTCTAGTTTATCAACCATCAGTATAAAGCGGCCAGTGCTTGCCATGGTGATGAATATCATCATTGTGATTTTTGGAGTGATTGGCTTTAGCTATTTGGGGGTACGTGAATTTCCGAGCGTAGACCCTCCTGTAATTTCAGTTTCTACTAGTTATGCTGGTGCCAATGCTCAGATTATTGAAGCCCAGATTACTGAGCCGATAGAAGAAGCGCTAAACAGTATTGCGGGTATCAAAACATTGACTTCAACAAGCCGTGATGGTGGTAGCTCAATATCTGCGGAGTTCGACTTGGGAGTTGATTTGGAAGCAGCTACTAATGATGTTCGTGATAAAGTAGCAGGAGTAGTGAGGCGATTACCACCTGATGTAGAGCCCCCAACTGTACGTAAGGCCGATGCTGATGCCAGCCCAATCATCTTTCTAAATATTTCGAGTAAAGAAAGAAACCTGCTTGACCTCACGCTGTTGGCAGAAAATATTTTTAAAGAACGTGTACAAACCATTCAAGGCATTAGTTCAGTTCAAGTATGGGGTTCAAAGCGCTATTCAATGCGTTTATGGATGGACCCCGACAAGTTAGCGGCATATCAGCTTACACCTTTAGATGTTCAGAATGCAGTTGGTCGAGACAACGTGGAACTGCCATCAGGAGCGGTTGAAGGCACGAGTACCGAAATTGCAGTTCGAACCATAGGAAGAATTAATTCTCCAGAAGAGTTTAACAACCTAATTGTAAAAGAGGACGGAGGAACAATTGTTCGATTTAGAGATATCGGAAGAGCAGAACTTGCACCTGAGAATGACAGAACTATTCTGAAAAGAAATGGAGTGCCTATGGTGGGAATTGCAGTAGTTACCCAGCCGGGCTCAAACAGTATCGAAATCGCGGATAATTTTTACGAAAGAATCGAATTGATCAAAAAAGACCTTCCAGCAGATATTGAGTTGGGAATCGGTTTTGATAACACCGAATATATTAGAGAATCCATCAGCGAAGTTCAGCAAACTATTATAGTGGCTTTTGCACTTGTGGTGGTAATCATCTTCCTCTTTTTACGCGACTGGAGAACTACCATTATTCCAGTAATGACCATTCCGATCTCATTGATTGGAGCGTTTTTCGTAATGTATATTTTTGGTTTCTCTATTAACGTACTTACCCTTTTAGGTATCGTGTTAGCCATTGGATTGGTAGTGGACGACACCATTGTGGTACTGGAAAATATATACTCCAAAATTGAAGGAGGAATGGAGCCTGAGGAGGCTGGAATCAAAGGGACAAACGAAATTTTCTTTGCTGTAATTTCTACTACTGTAGCCTTGGTTGCTGTGTTTATGCCAGTAATTTTCCTTCAAGGGCTTACTGGAAGACTCTTTAGAGAATTTGGACTCGTGGTGGCAGGTGCGGTTGTAATTTCTTCTTTTGTTGCCCTTACGCTTACTCCTATGATGAGTGCCAAGATTTTGAGGAAGTCGGAGAAAAAGAACTGGTTCTACCGCAAAACAGAGCCATTCTTTGTTAGCCTAAACCGTGGTTATAATAATTCTCTCGATGCCTTTATGAATATGAGGTGGATGGCATTCGTAATCATTTTGCTTTCGGCAGGTATGATAGGCTTCTTTTTATCAGGGAATAGAATACCAGAAGAGATTGCTCCATTAGAAGATAGAAGCTCTTTGAGCGCTAATGCCACTGGCCCTGAAGGTGCTACTTTCGAATACATGGACCAGTACGTTGACAGTATCATCAGTGCAGTTGAAAAGCACATTCCAGAGAAAGAAGCATTGATAACGATTACTTCTCCTGGTTTTGGAAACAGCTCTATGAACTCGGCAAGAATTACCATTATGCTGAATGACCCTTCGGAACGAGAAAGAAGTCAGCAGCAAATTATGGATGACTTTACCCCAATTTTAGCACAGTATACCGAGGCAAGAACTTCGCTTTCTCAACCTGCCACTATTGGAGGTAGAAGGGGGGCTGGCTTCCCTGTACAATACGTTATTCAGGCGCCAAACTTGGAGAAGCTGAAAGAGGTACTTCCCGAGTTTATGGCAAAGGCACAGGATTCACCAGAGTTTACATTCGTGAATTTAAACCTGAAATTTACTAAGCCAGAAATCACTATTGAGATTGACAGAGAGAAGGCACGAACACTGGGTATTTCAGTAAGAGACGTTGCTCAAACTTTACAATTAGGATTAGCAGGTCAAAGATTCGGTTTCTTTATTTTAGATGGAAAGCAGTATCAAATTATTGGGCAAGTAGATAGAGATAACCGAAACGATCCATTGGATTTGAAAGCACTTTATGTTAGGTCATCTGATGGCAGATTAATACAGTTAGACAACCTTGTAAGCTTAGAGGAAAATAGCTCTCCACCACAGCTGTACCGATTTAATAGGTTTGCGGCTGCTACTATTTCAGCAAGTTTAGCCCCCAAGGTAACTACAGGTCAGGGAATTGATGCTATGGACGCCATTGCTAAAGAGGTATTGGACGAGTCCTTCACAACAGATTTAGCAGGCTCTTCTAGAGAATTTAGAGATAGTGCCAATAGCCTTTACTTTGCTTTTGGCTTTGCCCTAATTTTGATTTACCTAGTACTATCAGCTCAGTTTGAGAGCTTTGTAGACCCCTTGATTATTATGTTTACAGTGCCTCTGGCCTTGGCTGGAGCCTTATTGGTAATCTGGAGATACGAAGAATCACTAAACATCTTTAGTCAAATCGGTATCATTATGTTGGTAGGCTTGGTGTCTAAAAACGGAATTCTAATTGTAGAATTCGCTAACCAAAGGAAAGCCGATGGACTCAGCGTTCGCGATGCTGTTTTGGATGCAGCCAAGTCTCGTTTCAGACCTATTTTAATGACATCTCTTTCTACCATTCTCGGAATTCTTCCTATTGCCTTGGCCTTAGGAGCCGGAGCTGAAAGCAGAGTTTCAATGGGGGTAGCCATTATCGGTGGATTGATTTTCTCTACCGTTCTAACCCTTTATGTAATTCCTGCTGTCTATACCTATTTCACCAGTAAAAAAAGTAGACTTTCTAGAACGACTGCCTGATTATGAAAATGAAAATAGCTTTAGCACTCTTCTTTTTCGCTTTAGTAAAAGTGAGTGCACAAGAACCTCTGACTATTGCCGAGGCCGTTCAACTTGGCCTTGAACATAACCTGTCAATTAAAATTTCAAGAAAGTCGGCAGAAACCAGTGCCAATAATTCGGATATGAGTTATGGAGCGTTGTTGCCAACTTTAGGTGTTTCTGCCAGTAAATCTTATAGTAATACAGATGTTACGCAGCAATTGGCCAACAGTAATGAAACCAGAGAGATTAAGGATGCCAAAACCAATAACTTGAACATTTCTCCAACTTTAAACTGGACAGTTTTTGATGGTTTAGGAATGTTTCATACCCGAGATAGATTGAAAGCGCAGGCTCAATTGGGCGAAGACGACTTGCAAATTCAGATAGAGAATAACATTGCGCTTATTTCTAATGCATATTACAGAGTAGTGTTGGAGCAAGAAAGAGCACGTGTTTTTCAAGATGCCCTCGATTTAAGTAAACAGCGTTTAGAACTTGCTTATACCCGATATGAAGTAGGAAAGGCATCTAAGCTAGTGTATTTACAAGCACAGGTAGATTACAACTCAGATTCATCAAGCTTTTTAATTCAGCAAGAATTAATTCACAATGTAAAAGTAGAGTTGAATAGATTATTGGGGCAAGAGCTAGAAAGCGATTTCGAAATCAGTTCTGGATTTTCGTTCGATGGCTCATTGCAGTTAGATGAAGTACTTGCAGAAGCCAATCTCAACAGCCCTACAGTAGTAAGGGCTCAAAGAAGTAGAGAAGTAAACTACTTACAAATCAAAGAATTGAGTGCTGAAAAGTTTCCTACAGTGAGTCTGAATTTTGGCTACACTTACAATGATAGAAACTCTGATGCAGGAGCTGTTTTAAGTAATATTTCAACAGGTTTTAACTATGGAGCAGGGCTCAACTTCAATATTTTTAATGGCTTTGATTTAAAGCGAAGAGAACAAAATGCCAAGATTCAATTGGAGATGGCTGAACTTCAAATTCGTGACCTTACACAGTCTTTAGAGTCTGACGTTCGAAAAGTCTATGGCAATTATCAGAACAGTATTCGTCTTAATCAACTTGAGGAACTGAACCTAGAAGTGGCCAAAGAAAACTATGATATTGCACTTGAAAGGTTTAAAGTAGGTAACTCTACCGCCATTGAATTGCGCGAAGCTCAAATTAACTTGGTGCAAGCAGAAATCAGAAAAATTACTTCTCAATACAATGTAAAGCTTGCTGAAATAGAGCTTAAAAGACTTTCGGGAGGAAATGTTAAATAGACAATAACCAGTTGTCTATTTTGATCTCTCCGTTTTGTTGACTATTTTATCTAATTGAATTTGAACGATTTGCCTTTAAGGGTAGTTTAGGTTCTTGCTCACCATCAGGAGAGAATATGATAAAAAGAAAGGCAACAGTAATTTTTATAGCCCTGTTTTGTGGGCTTTTTCTACTTCCTTCGTGCCGAAAAAGTGCAACTACCAATAACGATTCAGCAGCTCTATCTGAGTTAAAAGTTGAACCCATCGATTTTGATTTCGATCAAATTAAGGAACGCGGTACCCTTACCGCAGTAGTAGACAACAGCTCTACTGGTTACTTTATTTATAGAGGCCAGCCAATGGGCTATGAATACGATTTGCTTTCGCGTATGGCCTCAGATTTAGGGCTTTCTCTCAAAATCAAACTTACCTCTGATATCGAAGAAGCATTTTTTATGCTCAATACAGGCAAAGCGGATGTAATGGCCTATCACCTGACTGTGACCAAGGAACGAACACAGCGCGTGTCTTTTACTGACAGTCACACAGAAGTAAGACAGGTGTTAATTCAACGCAAGCCTAAAGATTGGAGAAAAATGAAACTCCATGATATTGAAGAAAGCATGATCAGAAACCCTTTGAATTTAGGAGGGAAGGAAGTTCACACAAGAAAGGGGTCTTCCTTTTCAGAAAGGCTCGAACATCTGTCAGACGAAATTGGAGAAGACATTATTATTCTCGAAGACGTTGGCATTATGGACACAGAGGCTTTGATCAAAAAAGTGGCTGAAGGAGAAATAGATTACACCATTGCCGATGAAGACATTGCAATGATTAACGCTACATATTACCCTGATTTGGATGTAGAAACCGCAATTAGCTTTCCTCAGAAAATAGCTTGGGCAGTACGTAAAAATGCTCCCATTTTAAAAGATACCATCGATTACTGGTTGAATGAAGTAAAAGCAACTCCAGACTTTAATGTAATCTACAATCGCTATTTCAAGTATAGAAAATCTCAGAATTTAAGAGCTCAGAGCGATTTCAGTTCGGTAGGAGGAACTATGATTTCTCCATATGATGATCTGTTTAAATCTGCGGCTGAAAACCTATCGGTAGATTGGGTAATGTTGGCTTCTTTGGCCTATCAAGAATCAAAATTTGATCCCTTGGTTGAATCATGGGCCGGAGCAAAGGGGCTGTTGCAACTTACCGATATATCTATTGAACAGTTTAATGTTCAAGACCCTTTCAACCCTGTGGAAAATATAGAAGCAGGTACTGAATTTTTAGAATGGCTTGAGGGATATTGGGCAGAAAAAGTGACTGATCCAAAAGAGCGATTGAAGTTTATTCTTGGCTCATATAATGTAGGGCAAGGCCATGTAATGGATGCCGTAAAACTGGCCAAAAAGTATGGCAGAAACCCAGAGGTTTGGGATGGAAATGTAGCAGATTACTTAATAGCCAAGTCTACAGAAAAGTATTACACCGACCCCGTAGTTCAGTTTGGTTATTGTAGGGGAGATGAGCCGGTAAATTATGTAAAGAAGATTTTAGAAAGGTATGACCAATACAAAACCTTGTTTGCAAAGAATTTAGAAGAACAGTCGGACTCTACTTTGGTTACTTCACGCTAATTACTCAAAGTTATCAGCTACAATTTTGGCCGATAATAAGCACAAGGGAATTCCCCCACCAGGGTGAACACTTCCTCCACAGAAATACAAGCCCTTAATATGTTTCGAAAAATTGGGATGCCTCAAAAAGGCAGCATACTTATTATTTGAGCTATTACCGTAAAGTGCACCTTGAGTTGAAGATGTTCGAATTTCAATTTTTCTAGGATCGAGTATATCTTCCACCTCAATTAAAGGCTCAATATCTTCTCCTAGTTGGGTAGAGAGCTTTTTCAATATATTTTTTCTAGCCTCCTTAATTACCTCATCCCAGTCTTGTCCTTGGTTATTAGGCACATTAATCATGGTAAACCAATTTTGACAGCCTTCTGGTGCATCATCTGGCTTTTGAGTTGAAGTAATGTTTAAATAGACAGTAGGATCATTAAATACTGTTCCTGTTTTGAAAATGTGATTAAACTCTAATTGATAATCGTCAGAGAAAAAGATGTTATGGAGATCGAGTTGCTTAAACTCTTTCTTAATTCCCCAATAGAAAATAAGTGCAGAACTAGATTTAGGCTGACTCAGAAGCTTGGTGGGTTTACGTTCTCCCTTCAAGAGCTTTTCATAAGTGCCTACTACATCCATATTGGAAACTATCCTGTCCATTTTATGGAAACCAAATTTGGTGACAACCCCTTTGGCTTTGCCTTCGTGCAAAGTGATTTTACTCACAGGCGTATTAAAAACAAATTTAACCCCAACTTTCTTGGCCAACGTGTAAAGACTTTGGGTAATGTCATGCATTCCTTTGTTTGGAAAATAGGCTCCAATGCCAAATTCTAAATGCGGAATAATATTCAATGTGCCAGGAGCTTGATACGGGTTTGAGCCATTGTATGTGGCATATCGGTTAAAAAGCTGAACCACTTTTTTATTGCTGAACCGCACCTTATTGATTTGGTTCATGCTACGATTAAAATTGAATTGGGACAGCTTTGTGTAGGCCCGAAATGCATTCTTACTTAGCCATGTACTTAATTTATGCAGCGACTTATGCATAAATAAAGGCGAGAGAAAAGCATAGAGGAAGGCACTCTTGTTAAGTGCCTTTTCAATGTTCTTTTTGGGCTCTCCTGTCTTCTGATAAATTTCTTCTTTTAAGTCTTCAATGTTTGCGAAAGCATTAATTTCTGTGCCATCGGAATAAAAGTATTTACAAGTGCTATCAAGTCTTTTGTAATCGAAATAAGCTTTTGAATCCAAACCATGGAGTTCATAGAGCGCTTCAATTTCTTCAGGCAAAGTGAATAAGGAAGGCCCAGCATCGAATCTATATGCCCCTAACTGAATTTCAGTTAGCTTTCCTCCCGGATAAGCATTGGCTTCAAAAACAGACACAGTATGTCCCTTCTTCGCTAAGCGAATAGCACAAGCTAAACCAGCCACGCCAGAACCTATAATTGCTACGGTTTTTCCCACAGAGTTGAGTCTACTACTAATTGAATTGTAACTAAATGGTCTTTGAGGAGGGTATTGGGTTGTACTCAAAAAAGAATACAGCACGAAAAAATACACTTTTGTTCACAATTCCAAACCAATCTAAGAAGGAGGTGCTGATTTATGATGTTTTTATCATATTCTATGTAATGACATGTAATGTCAATATCAGGCTCTGGGTTTAAGCAAAGCGCTCAATATCTAGCAATGGAGAAACTATAGACGGTTTTTCACCCATGATTTCACTTGATAGCATTTGTCCAGTGATTGGGCCAAGAGTAAACCCGAGCATTGCATGGCCTGTGCCTATAAGTAGATTTTTATATTTCTTTGTCCGTCCAATGTAAGGTAGACCATCTGGGGTGCATGGGCGCAAACCTGCCCAAGTTTCAATTTGAGAAAAATCTTGTTCTTCGAACTGAGGCATAAATTCTTTTACCGACTTGATAATGCCTTGCACCCTTCGCTCATTAATATTCAAGCCTGTGCCTGCAATTTCCATCGTACCCGCTATTCTAAGCCCATGTATCATGGGCGTAGTGGCCACTCTTCCTTCGGTTAATATTGATGGAAGTTTTGGCATAACAACGGGGCTAGGAAGTGTAAAGCTATATCCCTTTCCTGCCTGTAAAGGAATATCCACTTTAAGCTGCTTCATCAATATGGGTGACCATGAACCAGCGGCTAATACATATTCATCTGCGGTGAGCTCTCCTTTTGAAGTGATGATTTTATCAATTTTCCCTGCTTTATGAATGATTCGGTCGAGCTGCGTATTGTACTGAAACTTAACGCCAGCTTGCTCCAACTTCTCCTTAAATTCACGCATAAACACATTGGGCGTCATCCAAGCATCGCAACCAAAATAAACCGAACCAGCCATATTATACTGTACGTTCGGCTCCATTTCTTCGGTTTCTTTTCTACTTAGCACTTCAGCATCTAAGCCAAAAGATTTAGCCATATGCACCAGTTCGATTTCATGTTGTAGCGTGCTTTCTGTTTTGCAGATCATCAAAAGCCCAGGCTTTTTATAACCTGCCTCGATATTTTCTTCACTCATGATTTTTTCATAGAGCGATTGGCTTTGTACGGTAAGGTCGTAAAGCACTTTTGCCGCGGCATCTACTTTGCTAGGAGTAGCCGATTTCTTAAAAAGTAAGCCCCATTTTATCAGGTCACGATTAAGGCGGGGTTTAATATAGAAAGGACTCTCAGAGTTGAGCATCCATTTGAGGCCTTGACTAATAATGCCCGGTGAAGCAAGTGGAATGAGGTGACTGGGAGAAACGTATCCCGCATTTCCCGTAGAGCAGTTACTATTGCCATCGGTATTGTCGATTACGGTGACTTCTACCCCTTGTTTACGAAGGAAATAAGCAGTGCTCAGGCCCACAATGCCAGCACCAATCACAATTACTTTTTTCGTTTCCATCTTCTAAATCACCTGAAAACCATAGGCGTATGGATCTTCGTCATCAATTACTATTGTATTGTATCCTGTAATTCTGGCCCAGCCTTCTATGCTTGGAATAATACCCGAATACGCGCCTAATTTAACTACATCTTCGACTTTTCCAGTAAACTGACTGCCAATAATACTTTCGTGAACGAATTGATCGCCTTTTTGAAGTTTTCCTTTGGCCGCCCATTGCGCCATTCGTGCCGAAGTGCCTGTGCCACAAGGAGATCGGTCGATGGCTTTGTCTCCGTAAAATACTGCATTTCTTGCTGTAGAATTCGGTTGAAGCGGTGCCCCCGTCCAAAGTACATGGCTTAAACCGCCTATGGTATCGTTTTCTGGGTGACTGAAGCTATGCTCGGCATTGATGCGTTCTCTTATCTTCAAACTCCAACCAATCAATTGCATGGCTGTGTAATCGGCCATGTCTCTGTAATTTTCTTGCGGGTCGACAATGGCGTAATAGTTTCCGCCATAGGCCACATCCACCTTGAGCATTCCTAAATCAGGGCACTCAACTTCGATATTCTCTTTCGCCAAATAAGCGGGCACGTTGGTTAGCTTTACCGAAGTCACTCTTTTCCCTTCTTGCTGATATTCAATTTTCACCAAACCCGCTGGAGTTTCTAACCTCAATTGCCCTGGTATTTTGGGTTGAACCAAACCTTCCTCAACCATAATTGTCACCGTACCAATAGTACCATGACCACACATAGGCAAGCAACCACTGGTTTCGATAAACAACACTCCGATGTCATTTGCAGGATCCGATGGCGGATATAGAATACTCCCCGACATCATATCATGTCCGCGTGGCTCGAACATCAATCCCTTTCGAATCCAGTCGAATTCTCTGAGGAAATGCTGTCGTTTTTCACTCATATTGGCACCTTCTAGAATAGGGCCGCCCCCAGCTACCAGTCTTACTGGATTACCGCAAGTATGGGCATCGATGCAGAAAAAACGCTTACTCATACTAATGAATTAATGAAAGAAGGGGATAATGAAATAATGGGTTCATGTTACAATGAATTAATTGGTGAGTGAGTTAATGATTTAATGTTTTAACGGTTGGTGTTTTTTCTGGCTTTTGAAACCACTTTGACTATTTCCAATGCCTCACTTTTGAATGGTGCTATTTGTTCTGGTTGTGCTAAATCCGCTTCCTCCATTACTTCCAACCAAAAGAGCGTTTCATCGGCTTCTTCGTTTACAATTGACATTTTAGCGAAAAACTCAGCTTGAGAGCGAGCAATACAGGCGGCTCTATAATTTGCTGCGGTCGATGTAACTGAACGCACTAGCTGTTTTCCAACAATGTATGTAGCGTCTGTCTTTTTTAACTTACCGTAAAACTTGATTATTTCTACTACTAGTTTTTTAGTTCTTACTTTAAATGCTTCAATAAATTCTACCTTTTCCATAACCTTTTTTTAATGAATTAAGGGAATAATGAAGTAATGAGGAAATGAACTAAGGAATAAATAAGTTAATTATCGATTGTTTTCTGATCATAATAGGTAGTGGTTTTGTGTCTTAACTACATTCCTTGATTCATTATTCCACTATCTCATTAATTCCTTATTTCATTCTTTCCTTAATTCCCTAACTCATTAATCCCTTATCTCCCTAACTCATTGTCCACCTTTCTCCAAATACCTATCGGGTTCTCAGCTTTCAATTCTATTGGTAACATTTGATCTGGCCAGTTTTGGTAGCAGATGGATCGGGTGAAACGATAAATAGCATCCGTGCCCACCGAAGTATATTTTCCATTGGTGCTGGCAGGGAATGGACCTCCATGATGCATGGCGGGACAAACTTCAACTCCCGTTGGCATTCCGTTAAAGAGTATCCTCCCCACTTTTTGAGATAGTGCGTCTACAGTCTCGGTATTTTGAGTCATGTCACTTTCGGTGGCTAATAAAGTGCCTGTCAATTGCCCTTGAAGCGATTGAGCTACTTGCTTCATTTCACTCTCATTTTCGCAGACCACCAATAGTGTGAATGGTCCGAAAATCTCTTCGTGGAGTTTTGTGTTTTTCAGGAATTCAGTAGCAGGAACGGTCGCAGTTAACCCTTGTCCGCGGTTGTCACCAGTGGCTGTAGCATTGCCGCTTAAGGTTACTCCTTTTTCTTCTAACAGCGCTTTTCTGTTGGCGTAATAGCTTTCAGCAATACCTTTATTCAGCATTGTGGAAGGAGCAGTTTCGGCCAGTGCTTGTGAAAGTGCGGCAGAAAAAGCCTCCAATTCTGGCGATTGAATTCCCACCAATAAACCAGGGTTGGTACAGAACTGACCTACGCCCATGCTGACTGAGCCTGCTACGGTCTTACCCAAATCGGCTGGGTTTTCTTTTAGTTTGTTAGGGAAAATAAATGTTGGATTGATGCTTCCCATTTCAGCATATACTGGAATAGGTTCGTCTCTTTGGTTGGCCAAATCGAAAAGGGCTTTTCCTCCTCTAAACGAACCCGTAAAACCTACCGCCTTGATTTGCGGATGCTTGACCAGTTGCTGACCCACAGGAATTCCGCCATTCACCATGGAGAAAACGCCCTCGGGCATTCCTGTTTTTTGTGCGGCTTTCAAAATCGCCTGAGATACCATTTCATTGGTGCCTAAATGTGATTCGTGTGCTTTTACAATCACTGGGTTTCCAGCGGCCAAAGCAGACGCGGTATCGCCACCGGCTGTTGAAAAGGCCAATGGAAAATTACTCGCACCAAAAATGGCGACAGGGCCAATGGCGACTTCCATTTTGCGCAAATCAGGCTTGGGCGCTGGCGCTCTGTCTGGAATTGCAGTATCGATGGTGGCATTTACCCATGAGCCTTCGCGCACCAAATTGGCAAACATCTTCAACTGATTACAGGTACGACCTCGTTCTCCTTGAATTCTACCCTCAGGCAAACCCGATTCTCCACAAGCGCGTGCTATCAAGGCATCGCCCAAAGCCATGATCTCATCGGCAATCGCCTCTAAGAAGTCTGCTTTTTTTGCTGGTGCTATGCTTTTGTAGACTTGAAAAGCCTGTGTTGCTTTGGCTACCGCGTTATCAATTTCGGAAGTGGTGGCCACCGAAAACGATTCAGGGAAAGCCTTGCCATTGGCAGGGTTGTGTGCAAAGAGTTGTGCTGTGCCTTCTTTCGAAGGGGTTGATCCTATAAAGTTTGTTCCTTTAATCATGTTGTGTTTTTTGCTGCGCGAAAGATTGGGTTCAATTTACAAATTCAAATAGTCTGGCAATTCAGGGCGGTTTTTAATTCCTGTTTCGATAATCTGAAGTACGTGATTTCTTTCTGCGCCTGAAAGCGCAAGCCTTGGTGCACGAACATTTTCGGTACCAATGCCAGTGGCCACTTCTGCCAGTTTAATATTTTGCACCAGTTTAGGGTTAATGTCAAGCTCCAATAGCGGCAAGAACCAACGGTAGATTTTCAAAGCTTCTTCATGCCTTCCAGCTTTCTGAAGTCTGTAAATGGCTACGGTTTCTTTAGGGAAAGCGCAAACCAAACCAGCTACCCAGCCATTGGCACCCATAAATAAGCTTTCCAAAGCGAGCGTGTCAACGCCAGAAAGAATTTTGAAACGATCGCCAAAACGATTGATCATTCGGGTGATGTTTGAAATATCGCGGGTAGATTCTTTTACCGACTGGATATTTTCGCATTCGGCCAGTTGCTCGAACATGTCCAAAGTCACTTCTATTTTATAATCTACTGGGTTGTTATACACCATAATGGGCAAATCGGTAGAGTTGGCGACTGCTTTATAATAAGTTACCGTTTCATGGTCGTCAGCTTTATAGCGCATCGGAGGCAGCATCATTAAACCACTGGCTCCGTTCTTTTTGGCTTTTTCCGCAGCAATAATGGCGGCTTTCGTGGTTTGTTCAGCAATGTTCATGATCACAGGAACTTTGCCCGCTACCATGTCAACAGTGGCGCTCACTAAAGTATCTTTCTCATCTTCCAATAGTGCACTGGCTTCGCCCAAAGTGCCGCCTAAAATAATGCCATCAACACCAGCGGCCAATTGCGCTTGGATGTTGGTTTCGAACATTTTTAAATCAAGTTTATCGTCATTTGTAAACTTTGTGGTTACCGCTGGGTAAACGCCTTGCCATGCTACTTTCATCGTGTTGTTTTTTTTGGCTAAGGTAGGGGGGACTCTGCTGTGCAACTTTGCGAAAATTCACCAATACTAATATTATATTTGCTACTTGGTTAACTTAGGTTTATTTTTGGGCTTAAATAATACAGGTGAAAGTACTTCCTTTTAAAATCCCTAAAACCGAAGCGTCATCGCTTTACTTGCAAACTGATGACGAACAGTATTTCTATGACATGCTTCATCAGCATCCTGAAATACAAATTACGTGGATTATTTCAGGGGAAGGAACGCTGATTCATGGCGATCATTTAGGAAGCTTTAAATCGGGGCAAATCTTTGTGATGGGCTCCAATGTTCCTCATGTTTTTCGCTGCGACAAAAAGTATTATGAACAGGAAATGCGGGTGTTGTCGAAGTCTATTTTCTTTCGTGCCGAACATTTAAGAGAAACTTCAAAGCTGTTTCCTGAAATCAGAGAACTGCTCCAGTTTATTCAGAATGCGGAAAGAGGCATTCGGGTGAAGGATGATTTTTCGCCCCAAATGATAAGCGCTTTTGAAAAGGTGTTTGAAACCAATGGCTTAAAACGGTTGAATTCATTTTTTGAACTGCTTCATTTGTTTGGGAACGAGGAAAGCATCGCGTACCTCAACGAGTTGCCCCAAAAATCAGTGAAAGAAGCTGAGGGAAGGCGACTGGATGATATCTTCCGCTTCACCCTAGAAAACTTTGGCAGACGCATTACTTTGGAAGAAGTGGCCGAAGTGGCCAATATGAACAAAGCTTCTTTTTGCCGCTATTTCAAGCAGCATACCCGCAAAACTTATATTGACTTTCTAAACGATTACCGGATTGGACAAGCCTGCAAACTTCTGCTCAATAAAGACAATACGGTTTCTCAAGTCTGCTACGAATCTGGCTTTAGCAACCTCTCCAACTTCAACCGAAAATTCAAAGAAGTAACAAGCAAAACTCCGAGGGAGTATAGGGGGATGACTAAGGCCTAAGGGTTATTTTTTATCCCTAACCCATAGAGAGTATGCCAAATCCAAATTAAAATAGGAATCACCTTCACCGCTTACCATACTTGGGGTTACGACAAAATAGCGTTTGCCCGGAAGAACTAAGCTGGCACCCAAAGATGAAGCAGTATTGCTACCTGAGAAAGAAAGTGAATAATGGGGTAGAAGATTGATTTTGTCAATCTTGCCAATTCTTTGAGATAGGTTCATATTGAAAACAAAGTCATTGACTCCGACACTACCTAGAACTAAATTATACCCTAAGCCAGCACCAATATTTGTTCCTCCTTTGGATTTGACGATAAGGTAATTTATAGTTGGTGTTATAATGTTAAATTCCGCTCGATTAAGCCAATAGCCATTAACCCCACCAGAACCACCAGCAGTTTGTCTGTTTTCCGTAAAATTGGAATAGATAATTCCAATATCTATTCTACCTCTTAAAGTGTAACCAAGAGATGTTGTAAATAATTTATCAAATGCAAAGTCAGGGTTTGATCTTGATAGAGTCGCGGTAAGGCCTCTTTGACCCTCTTTAAAGTACACACTTTGAGCATTGAGGGTACTACAAAGCGTAATGACCGCAGAAATAAAAAGTAATCTTCTATACATATACTAAAATTTAATTTTGTTCACAATCTCTTCAAAACCTAACTTCTCCCAAACCTCTTCAATATTAGGTTGGGCTAAGACCTGATCCATAATGGCTTGTTGTTTTTTGCCTAGGGCATGGGCTTCGGAATAACGGAAATCGCTAAAAGTAACCATGGTATAAAGTGGCACCCATTTTTCGGGAAAAAGCTCATTCAGGCGCTTTTCAATTTTCTTTTGCAGCACAAACATTGGGTCGGCTACTTTGTCGCGCATTTCTATAAAGTTATAAAGTGCCAAATCGGCAATGGCGTTTCCGTCAGGAATTCGCAAGGCCTCATATTCTGCAAGTAGGGCAGGATTGATTGCTCCGTGCTTCTCTAGTAATTCATTAAAAACAAAGCAATCTTCAAAACCAGCATTCATGCCTTGGCCATAAAATGGCACCAGCGCATGGGCGGCATCGCCAATCAATGCCGTATTTCCTTTCACCCAAGGTTTGCACCTCACGGTAATCAGACTCGAAGTAGGGTTTTCGAACAACTCAGTTTTCAATTCAGTAAGAAAAGGCAGTGCATCTTTGAAATTACTTTCGAAGAATTGCTGAACATCCTCTTCTGTTTTTAGGGCTTCAAAAGATACTTTTCCTTCAAAAGGAAAGAAAAGGGTACAGGTAAAACTCTTGTCTAAATTGGGCAAGGCAATGAGCATGTATTCGCCTCTGGGCCAAATATGAAGTGCGTTGGGGTCTAAAGCGAAATCGCCATTATTGGGCGGCATGGTCAGTTCTTTGTAACCAGCCGAAATATATTCTTGGGAATAATTGAACCGATCCGTTTTTTGCATGGCCGAACGTAAAGCGGAAAATGCGCCATCGGCCCCAAAAAGAAAGTTGGCACTTACCTTTTCGTTATTTTCAAAATGGGCGGTGGCGGTATCAAAATCTACATCCTCACATTTATGATTGAAGCGAATTTCAACCCCATGCGCTTCGGCTTCGTTCATCAATAACTCATTCAAACCACCTCGTGAAACTGAATTAATAAATTGGCCTTCTTTTCCGTAAGGTTGAAAACTGAGGTTTCCTTCCAAATCATGAATCATTCTTCCGGGCATTGGAATGCAGCTTTCCTGTACTCTTTCTTTCAGTCCAACGGCTTCCAGAGCTTTCAATCCACGTCTGCTTAAGGCGAGGTTGATAGAGCGCCCGCCTATGGCACCCGCTTTACGCATGTCGCTTCTACGTTCAAAAATGGTGACAGAATAGCCCTTCTTCGCTAAGAAAATTGAAAGTAAAGAGCCTACAAGACCCGCCCCCAAAATTGATATTCTTTGCTTCTGGCTATCCATGATTATTTCATTTAGAGGTTTTTCTTTAGAATGTGAGCAAACTGATACACGTCTTCGAAACGGTTGTAAAGCGGAACTGGCGCAATACGGATTACATTCGGCTCGCGCCAATCGGCAATCACTCCAGCAGCAGCCAGTGCATCAAAAAGTCTTCGGCCATCTTTATGGAAGAAGATTGAGAGCTGACATCCACGTTGCTCAGGATCTGAAGGCGTGATGATTTCGAAAATACCAGAATCACCCGCAATGTCTTTGATCAAAAACTCAAGATAGCCCGTGAGTTTCAGGCTTTTCTTCCTTAGTTTTTCGATACCAACTTCATCAAACAATTCCAAAGCGGCCAAATGAGATGCGGTAGAAATTACGTTTACATTGCTCAGTTGCCAACCGTCTGCACCGGGCATGGGCTGGAAACCCTTTTTCATTTTAAATCTTTCTTTTTCATCGTGACCCCACCAGCCCGCAAATCGGTCGAGCGAACTGTCGTTGGCATATCGTTCATGAACAAAAATTCCTGAAACATTTCCTGGGCCAGAGTTTAAGTATTTGTACGAACACCAAGTAGCGAAATCCACATTCCAGTCGTGCAATTGCAAGGGCACATTGCCAAAGGCATGCGCCAAGTCAAACCCAACTTTAGCTCCCACTTTTTGACCTGCTTCAGTAATCGCTTTCATATCGAATAACTGACCTGTATAGTACTGAATGCCACCAATAAGCACCAAAGCCAATTCATCACCGACTTCAGCTATTTTGCTTAAAATGTCTTCATCGCGCAGCGTATGCTCACCCGTTCTCGGTTTGAGCTCAATCAGCGCTTCATCAGGGTTGAGTCCATGAAATTTAAGCTGCGTTTCGAACATGTATTGATCGGAAGGAAAAGCACCTGCTTCGCAAATGACTTTGTAACGTGTTTTTGTAGGCTTAAAAAACGATACCATCAGCAAATGGAGGTTCACTGAAAGGTTGTTCATAGAAACCACTTCGATTGGTTTTGCCCCAACAATTCTGGACAATGCGTCCTTGCTGAATTTATGGTATTCCATCCATGGCCTTTTGCTCGATGCAAAATGTCCTTCTACGCCCAAGGTTTCCCAACCTTTCATTTCTTCTTCAATGTAGGTTCTGGCAGTTTTGGGTTGAAGCCCAAGTGAGTTTCCTGTAAAGTAATAGCTGTCTTTGCCATTTACTTTTGGAATATGAAAACGATTGCGATAATCTCTTAAGGGATCGTTTTTATCTAAATACTGAGCGTATGCTAAAGTGTTCTCGTAAGTCATTAAAATAAACTGGTTTGTGCCATTCCAGGCATGCTCTTTTCGTGTTTTAATAGCCAAGCTTTTTTGTCGAGCCCGCCTGCGTAGCCCGTCAAACTTCCATCTGACCCAATGACTCTGTGGCAAGGGATAATGATGGCGATTGGGTTTTTGCCATTGGCGGTTCCTACGGCCCTAATCTTCTTTATATCTCCTAATTTGATGGATTGTTTGGCATAAGTGCTCGTTACTCCAAAAGGAATGTCTTGTAGTACTTGCCAAACTTGTTGCTGAAAATCGGTGCCTTCTGGCGCTACAGGAATGTTGAATTGCTTGCGCTGCCCAACAAAATATTCGTGAAGCTGTTTTTTGCATTTACGCACTACCAACGGAATAATTCCTTCGTTCTCTTCTCCTATTTCATCCACAAAAACCACCATCTTAATGGCGTTTGCGTCTCCCACTATTTTGATGGCGCCCAAGGGCGAATCCATGTACGTGATTGCTGTATTTTTCAATGCTTAATTTAAAAATTGTTCCTTAGATAAGTTTAACCACTCCAAAGTGGCATTGCAGAATATGTCTTCCACCACTTCGTTCGATAAGCCCATTTTCTCAATAAAGGCCCCAATTTCGAGGTCGCCTAAAGGGAATGGGTAATCAGAACCAAGGGTGACTCTTTTAGAGCCCTGCATCTCTAAAATGTATTTCATCATTAATGGGTCGTGGGTGATTGAATCTACCCAAAACTTCCCAATGTATTCCCGAGGGTTTACGGTATTGTCGATCGCCACTAAATCTGGGCGGCAGTTAAAGCCGTGCTCAATTCTGCCAATGGTGGGTAAAAAGGAACCTCCCGCATGAGAGAAGTTGAACCTTAGGTTGGGAAGTCGCTCAAGTACGCCTCCAAAAATAAGGGAACAAGCGGCCCTTGAGGTTTCGGCAGGCATGCCCACTAACCATGGTAGCCAGTAACGTTCAATGCTATGAAAGCCCATCATGTTCCAAGGGTGAATCATCACGGCCATGTCCAATTCTTCGCAAGCTTTAAAGATTTGGAAGAAGCGTTCGCTGCTTAAGTTTTTGTCATTGATGTTCGACCCAATCTGAATTCCAGGCAGGTTCAATTCATGCTTACAACGGTGTAATTCCTGAATTGCCAAATCTTCATCCTGCATGGGAATAGTGGCCAGCCCGATGTAATTCTTAGGGTAGTCGCGGCAGATGCCAGCAATATGATCGTTCAAAAATTGACTGATTTCTAGCCCATGGTGTGGTTGAGCATCATAAGAAAACATGACCGGAATGGTAGAAATGACCTGCACTTGCGTTCCAAACTGCGCATATTCTTCCATTCTGATTTTTGGATCCCAACAATTCGATTGGATTTCACGGAAGAATTTACTGCCTTTCATCATCATGGCTGCCCTCTCTTTGTGGTGGTGCAGATGAATGAAATCACCATAGCCAAACTTCTCTGTCCATTTGGGCAGATGTTCCGGAATGATGTGGGTGTGCATGTCTATCTTTAAGTCAGTCATTCGTTAATTAGTCAATGGTCATTCGTTGTTGGCTGTTTTACCAATTGTTTTAATATATGCATTGAGCGATTTATGAAGGTCTTCAAGATCGGTCATTAGTTGGTCATACTCTTCTTTTGGAAGAAAGCCTCTTCTGAAACTTTTACCAAGCCAATTTTTAGTTTCTAGTAATGACCCTCGGGAATAAAAGCAGAAATTGCGATTCTCTTTATAGAAGAAGCGGCCATATCCTTCAGCAATATTTGCGCTGATCGAATCTACGCTTCGCGCCATTTGTTTGCCCATCGTGTCTTTAGCAAAGTAATCCCAGCCAATAATAATGTTCCATATTTTGTCTGAAAGAATGTCTGCTTGGTTATAAACTCTAAGTTCTTCTAGTTTCATTTTAAAGCCTTTTTAATTCTGAACAAAAGCGGTGAATTCAAACTTTCTCCAATGACCAATGACCAATGACCAATTTACTGATTAACGAACCTTGGATCCGTTTCCATCACATGGCCACAACTATTACAAGTTCTTAGTTCTTCTGAACCGTAGAATTCGCGGAAGCGAGGAAGAAAGTCGTTTTCAATATTGGTAAGCTTAAAATAGGTGTCGTGAAGTTTGTTGTTGCAGTTATCGCAAAACCACATCAATCCATCGTTATGCTCTGGTTTTCTAACCCGTTCGATGACCAAGCCAATGGAGCCTTCTGAACGCATAGGAGAGTGGGGGACTTTGGGTGGATGCAAATACATATCGCCTGCTTTTAGAGGGATATCTACTGCTTTTCCGTCTTCCTGAATTCTTACCGTAATTTCACCTTCCAGCTGATAAAAAAGCTCTTCGGTTTCGTTGTAGTGATAATCTTTTCGGGCATTTGGGCCGCCCACAATCATCACGATATAGTCGGTGCCTTCAGGGTAAAGGTTCTTGTTTCCAACGGGTGGCTTTAGTAAGTCACGGTTTTCATCAATCCATTTTTGCAAGTTGAAAGGTCGTTTTACTCCCATGGTCAGTTCAATTTAGTTCTTGGCGAATTTAACGAAATTCGGGAAAGGCTAATTCCAATTTTGTAACTTTACTCAATACACTATTGCTATGAATTTAAATTTAAAAGGAAAACGAGCATTGGTTTGCGGTAGCACCCAAGGAATTGGTAAAGCTGTGGCTGAAGAATTGGCCAATTTGGGCGCTAATGTAACCTTGCTGGCTAGAAATACTGAAAAACTCAACGAGGTAAAAGACTCTCTTTTTTCCTCTGGTGGACAAAATCATCAAATCCTTACTGCGGATTTCACCAAAGTTGACGAACTGAAGAGTATTATTGAAGCCCATATAGCGGAGGGAAATGTGTATCATATTCTGATCAACAATACTGGCGGTCCTGCTGGTGGGCCTGCTTTAAATGCGGAAGTTGATGAATTTAGAAATGCATTTGAGCAGCATTTGGTATGTAATCACATATTGACCCAAGCTTTGGTGGATGGAATGAAACACGAGACTTACGGTCGAATTATCAATATCATTTCTACCTCCGTAAAAATGCCAATCGCTGGCTTGGGGGTGTCGAATACCATTCGAGGAGCTGTTGCTAATTGGTCTAAAACTTTGGCAGGTGAGTTGGGTAAATATGGCATTACCGTAAATAACGTGTTGCCAGGCGCTACTGCTACACAAAGGCTTTCTTCAATTATTGAGAATAAAGCAAAGAAATTAGGCAAGAGCGCGGAAGAAGTGGAAGAAGAAATGAAACGAGAAATTCCAGCCCATCGCTTTGCAGATGCTTCAGAAATAGCGGCAGCGGTAGCCTTTTTAGCTACCCCAGCAGCAGGTTATATCAATGGAATCAATGTGCCAGTAGATGGCGGAAGAACGGGCTGCCTTTAAGTTGAAGCAATGGAAAGAATTCTGAATTATATCAATGGCCAATTAGTTGAGCCTGTCTCTAAAAGCTATTTAGAAAACATCGATCCCTCACGGGGAAAGGTGTATGGTGAAATTCCAGACTCAGATGAGCGCGATGTGCAATTGGCGACTCAAGCGGCTAAGGATGCCTTTCCAACATGGGCAGCAACTCCACGAGAAGAGCGCTCACGTTTGATGCTTAAAGTGGCAGACCTGATTGATACTAATTTAGAAAAGCTGGCCAAGGCAGAATCAAAAGACAACGGAAAGCCCGTGAAGTTGGCCACTAGGGTAGATATTCCAAGGGCGTCCTCCAATTTTAGATTTTTCGCCACGGCTATTCTTCATGAAAACACGGAAGCACATCAAACCGATGGACTGGCCTTTAATTACACTGAAAGGTCACCTGTGGGGGTTGCGGGCTGTATTTCGCCTTGGAACTTGCCTTTGTATTTGTTTACCTGGAAGATTGCTCCGGCCTTGGCTGCTGGTAATACGGTAGTGGCAAAACCCTCAGAAATTACGCCTATGACGGCCTTTTTGCTTTCAGAATTATGCATTGAAGCGGGTTTGCCTAAAGGAGTTTTAAATATAGTTCACGGTTTGGGACCAAAAGTAGGGCAAGCCATTTCGGAACATCCTTATATTCCTTTGATTTCTTTTACAGGAGGAACGGCTACGGGAAAACAAATTGCCGCTACAGCAGCTCCAATGTTCAAAAAGCTATCGCTGGAATTAGGGGGAAAGAATCCTAATATCATATTTGCAGATTGCAACTTTGATGAAGCGCTTAAAACTACGGTTCATTCAAGCTTTGCCAACCAAGGGCAAATTTGTCTTTGTGGATCTAGGGTCTTCATAGAACGGCCTATTTATGAAAAATTCAAGCAGGCTTTAATTGAAAAAACGAATGCCTTGAAAGTAGGTGATCCTGCTGATGAGCATTCAAATCTTGGTGCAATAGTTTCAGAAGGGCATATGAAGAAAGTACTTTCTTATATTGATTTGGCCAAGTCGGAAGGTGGAACTGTTTTGGCAGGCGGGAAACAAGTGGTTCTCGAAGGTGAACTTTCAGAAGGCTACTACATCCAACCCACCATTATAGAAGGCTTATCATACGATTGCAGAACCAATCAAGAAGAAATTTTTGGCCCAGTAATTACACTTACTCCTTTCGATACCGAAGAAGAAGTGTTGATCATGGCAAATAGCACTCAGTATGGCTTGGCTGCTACTGTCTGGACGAACAATTTGAATACAGCGCATTCAGTATCGTCCAAGCTCAATTCAGGCATTGTTTGGGTCAACTGTTGGCTGCTTCGTGACCTCCGAACACCCTTTGGAGGAGTCAAGAATAGTGGGGTAGGTAGAGAAGGAGGATGGGATGCATTGCAGTTTTTCTCTCAAAAGAAAAATGTATGTATTAAACTTCCATAATAATGTATAGTGCAAAAGCTTGTATTTGAACAGCAATCCGCGATTGTTGATAAGTTGTGTATAAGTTTTTGCCTTTATGCATAAGTTAAATTTTAATTAACAAAAAATCCTATTATGTTTGTTTAGCTGTTGAGTAATACTAAGAACTCAAAGTTTTGGTCGAGGAGAGTTCCAATCTTCTGTGGGTCTAGTAAAATTCAAGAAGATTTCAATAAGAAATAATGTCTATCGGGAGGTAGATTAAAGATAAGTCTGGGTATAGGAATCGTGAGATTCGCTATGAGTAGTTAGTTACCCAGGTGTTTAGGTGAAAGGGAGTCGCTCCAACGGGGGTGACTCTTTTTTTTGTGCCTATTCCAATAATCTCCAGCTGGAGTGAATGCTTTTCTATGGTTTGAATTTCGGTGTCGAAAATCAAGAGGCCTTCATCCAGTTCACCTATCATTCTTCCTTCCTTGTTCCATGCAGCGGTTCTTCCTGTCGCTAAGGTTTTTGAAAAACCTCCAATCGAACATCTTCTTTTTCAATTGGTTTGGGCTACACAAATTTTCATGTTAGCGGAGGTGAAGCCATTCAAGCTCAATATAATTTAACCGGCTTATTTCGAGAAGGGGACTGGGAACAATTTCTTAAGGTCAGGGGTTTTGACACTGATCAAGGAAGTGGATGTTATGAAAGGAAAATTTGAAGCGCTAATTTCTCAAGACACACCCGTGTTAGTGGATTTTTATGCAGATTGGTGTGGCCCTTGTCAAACCATGGAGCCAGTTTTAAAAGAAGTGGCTCAGGCATTTGAAGGGAAAATAAAAATCATCAAAGTAGACCTTGATAAGAACCAGCCCTTGGCACAAAAGTTCGGTGTTAGAAGTATCCCCGCATTTATTTTGTTTAAGAACGGTAAGTTGGTTTGGCAGAAAGCAGGGATGCAAACCATAAAAGCCTTGTCAGATTTATTGGCAAAAGAGGTGTAAAGAACGGCCTATCTCGATTGGCAGAAAAGGGTTTCCTCTTTTTAAATCGTAATTAGACTTATTGGAGAGGGAGTTTATATGCATTAAACACAAGCCTAACCTAATCGGCTTGATTCTTCTATTAATCTGTATTTCTGGCTTATAAATATAAGTGTGAACCTGCTTTTTCAGTGGGCTATGGATGGCTAACCCTTATTTTAATGTGTTTAAGATGCCATAAGGATGGTAAATAATTCGTAACTTGGGCGACAAGAATTGCTTGGGAGATTTAGTTAACAATATTGTCCAATCAATCCTCTCCAGCACTAGTAAATAGCCTATGAACTCAGACGTTTCAGAGCACAAAACTACTTCTTCTAAAAAGAAGTTCCAGAAAGTAATTTTTGACAAATTCACTCAAGACGGTTTTCAAAAAGATGTTAACGAAAGAGTTGATCGTTACTTCGAGACAAATAATTTATCTAAAACCGCCAATAGCGGAATGGTTTTTAAAACCATTTGGATCTTGGGTGGCTGGATAGCTACATATGCATTAGTAATCTCAGGCTTAGTAAGCCCAATCGGCATGTTCTTTTTGGCTTTGGGGCATGGTTTCTTTTCGGCCATGATCGGGTTGAATATTGCTCACGATGCAATTCATGGTTCGTACACAAAAAATCAAAAATTGAATGAGCGCTTAGGTTTGACATTCAACTTTATGGGGGCCAATGATTATGTCTGGAAGATCAGTCATAATATAGTGCACCATACCTATACCAATATCCCTGAGCATGACGGTGATATAGAGCAACCACCAATTTTAAGACTTCAGCCTAACCAAGATTTATGGTGGGTGCATCGTTTTCAACACATTTACGCCTACTTCTTATACAGCTTGGCTACGGTTTCTTGGGTTTTTGTGAAAGATTATAAGAAGTTTTTCCAACATCAGCTAGGCGGCCATTACAGAAAAGACTTTCCAAAGAAGGAGATTTTCAGACTGTTCTTTTACAAGGCACTTTATTATTCTGTGTTCTTAGTCATTCCGATGATAGTAATTGAGTTGGCATGGTACTGGATTCTTTTCGGTTTTATTGCTGGCCATTTGTTAGAAGGGTTTACCGTAGCGGTAATCTTTATGCTAGCGCATATCATTGAAGGCACTTCCTTCCCAGAACCTAAAAAAGACGGAAAAGTTGGTATGCCATGGGCAGACCTACAGATGTATACCACTGCTAATTTTGCTATTAAGAATAAGTTGGTGAATTATTTATTTGGTGGGTTGAACTTCCAGATTGAACATCACTTGTTCCCGAAAATTTGCCACGTGCATTATCCTAAAATTGCCGAAATCGTAAAGGAAACAGCGAAAGAGCATGATTTGCCATACATTGAGCACGAAACCTTCTTTGGTGCTGTAGCTTCACATACTCGCTTCTTAAAGCAATTTGGGACAACTCCAAAAGGTGTTATGGTGCCGAGAGTAGCCAATGTCTAAATATTAGATTAAAGAATTTTGAAGCCCCGATAGTCAAATGATTATCGGGGTTTTCTGTTTTAAGTGATTGGCAATCGACTCATTGAAAACCCTGCCTTTGTTGGAGTTTTCTCCAACAAGCGGATGAAGCCTGAAAAACAGCCCTTCCTCACCTATTTACAGCTTAGGCAGTAATGAGATAGTCACAACCCTTTGGTAGTTTGTGGGTGATAACACCCACAAAGGCGGTGTTGGTTGTTCTCTATTAATGTGGTTTTTTGTTTTTAAATCATTGGTCATCGATTCATTGAAAATTGATTTTACCGCTCTACATTTGCATCAATTAAAACCTCATTAGCTCATTTTATTGTGGCCGAAGAATTCCCCAAATCGAGTGCAGAAATCATTGATATTTCTGATGTTCCTGAACAGTTTTTAGAATTGCTTCCTGCTGATTGGAAGTCAGAATTGGAGTCTAACTGGGAAGAGTTTGCGCCTGCGGTTAAAGTATATGGGATTAAGCAGGGTGAAGAGCTGATTGGTGGAGGCTTGGTTTTTTCTGCTCATACCTCAGAAACCGACAATTACCCTCCAGTAGCTGAATACTATTTCGAAAATGGCTTTTTATACATTGGTTACCTCTGGATAGCTGAGAAATATAGAGGGAGAAACCTCGGTGATTTTTGGTTGAACTCAATTTTTGAAATGTTCCCTCAAAACCCATTTTGGCTCTCGATTGAAGATGCAGGGCTTGCTAAATTCTATCTGAAAAACGGTTTTACGCTTGAGAGAGAAGTGATGTACTCGGGAGGAATGGACTGGATCTATGTAAGGAAATCAGCTTCTGAATTGATTTAATACTCAAATCACTTCTTATAAGGTAAATAAAAGTAGTACCTCACTCGTGGGTTTGTTTTAGGTCAGGAATGAGATAAATTAGGAGTGTTTAACATGCACTGAATATGACTTCAAAACCGACATGGGCTTTAATTATATCGGTTATCGTACTCTATGTTATTGTCTACTTTACAGCCTATAGAAGTTCTCGGTTTTATCTAAATAATGTACTCCTTAGTGAGGATACTGTTCATGTTCAACTTTATGCGAATGGAGAGATGATTTTGGATGAGAACATTAAGCAAAACCTTATTTCACACCGATTTAGCTATTCCTTCAAACAGTATTTGAATAAGACGAATGGGATTTCCTTAGAGGTTGTGCTACCAGAGTTAAACCAAAGGCAAAAATTTGAATTTAAGCCAGAGGAAAGTGATTTTGTGTTTATCACCTTTTCGGATTTAATCGAACCTTACAATGTTGATATGATTGTAGCACAAGGCCTTTCAAGTGAATCAGTAAAAAAGAGTATGATTCCTGGGCTTTAAATGACTCAGTCAATCATGACTCAACCCTCCCCCTTAAATAGATTTACCGTTACTGTCGCCAAGTCGGAATTCGGGAATTTCCTGAATTTAGTAGGGTCTTGATGTAACCCTGCTTCGGCCAAAATTTTAACAAATACATCAACCTCAACGATGTATTGATCGGAAAAACCATGTGTGGCATCATAGGCAGTAGCAGAAGTTCTTCCCAAGTTCTTAGCCACCAAGTCTGGGGCAACGGTATGTAATTCGATCAATAGCAAACCAAACCTTTCTACATAAGGTGACCATTTTGTGAAGTGCTCTAATAGTGAGTCTTCCACCAAATTATTGTTGATGCGTTTTCCTTCAAAAGCAAAAGCTCCTGTCGAGTTGCTCACCCTGTTTTTGTTGATCTGGGTTGGCATTTCCCAAATTCTATTGTGGTCTAAGAATGTTCTTACATTCAAAAGTTCGCCAAGCTCCACTCCGTAATTTTCTTTTAGGTCTTTGGCCAATAATGCCGGTTGACCAATATCTCCCCAAATTACTTTTGCCCAAATATCCGCCTGAATTAGATTGGACTTGGTGATTTTTAATGCCGCTTCATTATAATCTACCCCAACTAGAATGAGTGGGTGTTCGTCTAGCATTTTACCCCTTAAGGTTTGCTGCTCAATTACATCAAATAGGTGCTGAAGGAAGGCTCCATTTCCACAGCCCATGTCTAGAATTCCCTTTGGCTGCTGCTCAATGGGTTTGTTGAAAAGTTCAACAATAATTTCGTCAACCACTTTGAAATAGCCTGAATGCGCACCACCACTGCCCCAAACATTCATGGCGCGGTCTACATGGTTTTCAGGCTCGCCTGGTTTGGTTTCTTTGAGCACTTTTGGATTACCGAAAATCAAGTCTTCTAACTTTCTGAAAGTAGGAATATAGGATACTGTAACACCATAGGCACTTGCCCTTTTGGCATAGAAGAGGCCCGTTTCGGTGAATTCGTAATTGCCATTAACTTCTGTAAACCAGCCTAAATAGGTGAAGATATCGAGGAGCTTCTTAAAGTTTTTAGTGTCTTTATGGAATTCCTCAGGTCTAAATTTCGCCTCCATAAAGTACTTATGGAACATGCCGTTCATACTCATATGCACAATGCTTGGCCCGATCAAAATGCCTTCAATATGAGCCAGAATCTGTTCTTGAACAGCTTTTTCTGTTGCGTTCTCAGAAAAATTGATACTGTAATTTTGCTTAAAATTCTCAAAAATCTTCTCAAGCAATCGGAATGGTTCCAACTCAAATTTTCTAGGGTGAAAGTTCTCTGAAAACTTTAAAAGCTCAACCACCTCTTTGTAAAGGTCGATATATGGAAATGCTAAAACTCCTTTGTCTGTGATGGCGTAAGTGATCTCATCTTTGGTGTTATCCACCGTTTGGGTTAACCAGCCTTGGGAAGCCAAAAGCCGAAGCCCAACATTCAAATAGCCTTCGTTTGCCTTAAACGCTTGGGTGAGTTTTTCCAGCGATGCTTCTTTATGCTCTAGAAGGTATTGAAGTACTCCTTTCTCTTTCAACACATAGGCGGTTGGGGCTGTGCCGATACCATCTAAATGTTGAAATAATCTGCTGCGTAATTGATTTTGAGATTCTTTAGAGAGCATATGTGAAGCGTTTTATTACGTTAGTCAAGATACATTTTGATCTGTATTTTGTGTGCTTTGATAAAACTTTATTTCCTCGTTTAGACCTGACAGTTTTCTAAAACCTGTCAGGTCTGTTGAAACCTTTCCAAAAGTTCTAAACTTTTGGAAAGGTAGGTTCAGTAGATATCTACCTTACTTATTAATCATATGCTGCGCTGCGCCATACACATATTCCCAGAAAGCATCTTTTTCGGGCTCGGGGAAGGTGGCTTTTTCCAAGGCCGCATGCATGTGCTTGAGCCAGTTTGTTGCTTCTTCGGTACCTATCTTCCACTGAAAGTGTCTTCGCCTCAGCATCGGGTGTCCACGTTCATCGGTGTAGGTTTGTCTGCCGCCCAGTGCTTGAATAAAGAACAGCTTGAGTCGGTTTTTGGCCGGTAGCAGGTCTTCAGGATACATCTTTCTGATCAGCTCGTCCTGCTCCAATTCAGCATAGAAATCATCCACCAGTTTGAGAATGTTCTCTTCGCCAATGCGTTCGTACAGCGTTTGACCCTTTTCAGACATTATACTTTTTCAAAAGCTTGCGCGAAATCTTTTAAAAGGTCGTCTGGGCTTTCTATCCCTGTCGAAATTCTAACCATACTTGGCGTAATACCCACAGCCTCACGGTCGGCTAAACTCATGTTAGAACTGCTCATGGTAAAAGGGTGTGAAGTGAGTGTTTCCGTGCTGCCCAAACTCACGGCCAGCTTGGCCAATTTCACGGCATTTAAAAAACGGAAAGCTTCGGCTTCGCCACCTACTATGTCAAAGGCCAACATCGCACCGCCAGAAGTCATTTGCCTTTGTGCCAGTTCAAACTGTTCGTGTCCTTCAGTAATATGCCCTACATAATATACCTTGGCCACTTTTGGATGGTCGCGTAAGAAGTCGGCCAACTTTGCTGCGTTTGAAGCCTGCTTTTCCATGCGTAGGGAAATTGTTTCTAGACTTCGGCTGATCAGCCAAGAGGTCCACGGAGAAGCCATACAGCCCAAACCACTTCGTATTTTCTTTATTCTTGAAACCAATGCACTGCTTCCAGAAATGGCGCCAGCAATCAAGTCGCTATGGCCACCAATATACTTTGTAGCCGAATACATGATTAGATCGGCTCCATGATTGATTGGTTTTTGCCAAAGCGGCCCCATATAAGTGTTATCGACCGCTACAATGGTTTTCTTGTCTTGATTTGAAAAACGAGCCGCAATGCGCACCGTCATTTCAATGTCAATTAAGGTATTGGTGGGGTTGGCTGGTGTTTCTACATAAATACAAGCCAGTCGATTTTTTCTTGGGTGGACTTCGATTAAGCTTACGATTTCTTCTTCCGTCATATTTGGGTCAAAAGCCAGCGACTGGATATCGAATTTTGGAAGGAAGTTTTTGATAAAAGCATCGGTGCCTCCATAAATAGGGAAGGACATCAGTACCAAATCACCGGCTTTACAAATTTCTAAAAGCGAAGTAGTAATAGCGGCCATGCCACTTTCAAAAAATGCCGACTCTTCAGCTTCATCCAATAAGGAAAGTCGCTTCTCAGCAGTTACTAAATTAGGGTGATTCAGTCGGGTGTAGATCAAACTTTTGCTCGATTCGTCTGCTCCAGCACCACCATACACTTTTTCGAAATAGGCTTTTCCCTCTTCGGCAGTAGCAAATTCGAAAGTTGAGGTTTGAAATATTGGGTTTTTGATTGAATTTCTAACCAATGAAGGCTCATGCCCGAAGCTCATCATTAAACTTTCGGGACTAAATTCAGAGTGATTATCGCTCATACTTTTTTCGATCTAACTTTTAGGGAGGTTCCTTCTTGGCTAATTACCGTTATTTTTTTGCCCTTTTCAACATATTCTCCACGAGTGTAGGCATCATATATTTCGCCATCGATTTCTACCCTGCCGCTGGGTCTTAAAGTGGAGAAAACAACCCCTTCTTTTCCGATTAAGTCGGTGGTGTAGAAAGACGAAGTATAGCCATCTGATTTGCGCTGTTCATCCATCAATGCCACTTTGCTAAACATTTTGGATTCTGTAAACCTGTAGCCTAGACTAAATATAAGCACCATGGCACCTAGCATACCAGCAAAAACCACCACCGCTGCTGTGCTCAGTTCACCAGAAGGCACATAGTCAAAATTAAAGAAGTCGTTATCGATCATCACGAAAATGAGCGCCATGACTACACAGGAGATGCCAACGATACCCGCCACACCAAAACCGGGAATCACAAAGACTTCCAATGCTATGAGGACAATTCCTATAAATAGCACAGCAATTTCCCAATTGGCCGCAAGTCCATTGAGGTAGTAAGGGGTAAGGTAGAAAAGTAAAGCGATGCCCGCTGCTGCCAATGGAAAGCCCACACCCGGTGTTTGAAGCTCAAAATACAGTCCGCCTACAATCACCAAAATCAAGATGCCACTTACAAAAGGGTTTAGAAAAAAGGCAATGATCTTTTCCGAAGCAGCTAATTCGTAATTGATAAGCTCATAATTATCAATGTTGTTTTTGGCAAGTATGTCTTCAATGTTGGTGACCTGCATTTCGCAAAAGCCGTTTTTAATGGCTTCGGAAGTAGTAAACGTAATGGTTTTGCCTGCTTCGGTAACGCCTTCAATTTCTATTCTGTCGTCCACCATGCCTTCTGCAATATTAGGGTCACGATTCGTTTGCTCGGCTGTAGAGCGCATAATCGATCGCATGTAGGACTGATATTTGTCTGGCGCTTGACTTCCATCTTCTCCATTGACCACCGTAGCTGCCCCAATATTGGCGCCCGGCACCATGTAAATACTGTCGCAGGCAATTGAAATCAGCGCACCAGCAGAGGCTGCATCATTATTGATAAATACCCAAACTGGCTTTTCGTACTCTAAAATTCGGGTGCGAATATCGTTAGCATCGTTTACCGCACCACCATAAGTGTCCATATCGATAATCACGATATCGGCATTTTCTTCAGTGGCTTGGTCCAAGGCTAAATCCACATAACGGTTCATCCGTGGATCAATGTCATTACGGATTTCCATCACGAAAATTCTTTTTTTTGCGGGATCTTGGAAAGGACTCCATTCCGCAAAAAGCCCTGCGCAAAACAAAATGGCGAGCAAAACCAACCCTATTCTTCTTACAAATTTCAACATCGCTTTGATAGGCCTTTGAATAGGCTATTTTTGTGTCAAAATACAAAGAAACGCATTGCCAAAGCAACTTCACTTACAGTTTTCGGAAGTATTCCCTACAGATATTTGGGAAACCGCCCTTTCCAGCGATCGGTTGCTGATTAGTTGCCGAAATGGAGATGTTATGGAAGCTACTTTTTCTCTCTTCAACCTAAGTGACCACCAGTTTGAATGGAAGGCTTTGGGTTTTGATGAAAATTGGTGGGTAACTGTTTATGCTTTTGTGGGGGAGATTATCGTTTTTCAGATTTTTAATGATTCCCAAAACATAGATGAGCGCTATGTTTTTGGCTTTGATATCAATACTCAAGAGGCTCTGTGGTCGGTAGATGATATTAATGTTCGGGGTTTGAACGGTTTTGCGCTTTCTTTAAAAACGAATGATGAAGAAGCCGAAATTTTCACGATTGATATTCGTACAGGGAATGAGATTTTGGAGACGGAAAAAGATTTTTCGGTCAAATCTATGTCGTCTGGCATAAAACTTCCGTTCCATTACACGGGCGACAGTGATCACTTTGTTACGGTGGTTCGTTTTTTAAAGGAATTTGCAGAGGTTGATTTGGTTGGCGCCTGCGATTATTTGGAGTACGAGGGCCTGATTTTTATTTCGGCACATGAAAAGCTGGAACAGAATTTGACAAATAGGCTTTATGTTTTTAATGCAAATGGCGAACTTGTTTTGACAGAAGTTTTAGCACAACATAGTAAAGGACTGGCCTCAGATACTTTTTATATCGTTAATGAACAGCTTATATTTGTCAAAGAAAAGCGTGAGGTCAAATGCTATTTAATCAAGGATTTATGAGAAAGTTTTTGTTGAGTTTGATGGTGTTAGTATTGGCGGCAACGTCAAGCTTTGGTCAGGCAGACTCGCTAGGAATAAAAAAAGAAGGTGATAAATATTTTGTAATCCATAAAGTGGCCTCAGGTCAAACGCTTTATTCTTTGGCACGAAGATATGGAACTTCAGTAACTGAGATAAAGGCCAAGAATGCAGAATTAGTGAATGATCTAAAAGTAGGTCAAACCATTAATATTCCTTACGGAAAGCCAATGGGGCAACCTGAAATACCTGCCAAGTCATCTGCTCAAGCCAATAAAAATCATACAGTTGCTGCTGGAGAAACACTCTTTTCTATATCGCAGAAATACGGTGTAGATGTAAACCAAATTAAAAAGTTGAATGGCCTAAGTTCAAATGCTTTGGCTGTTGGGCAAACACTTAAAATTGCTGTAGCAACCAAAGCTGCGGAAGTAACAACACAAGTAGCTACATCCACCGAAAAGCCTATAGAAAAACCAGTTGAGAAGCCGAAAACGATTGATTCAACCCAAGAAACAACTGGTCAGGTAACTTCAAGTATTGAAGAAATAGCCAAAGAAACTTACAATGGAAGTCCCTTCAATGAGATAGTTGAAGAGGGGCAAGCTGAGTTAATTATAGAAGATGAATCATCTACTAAGTTTTTGGCGCTGCATAAAACTGCTAAGGTGGGTACTGTGATTAAAGTGAAAAACAGAATGAATAACCTTACGGTGTATGTACGCGTGGTGGGTGAAATTCCGAATACGGCTGACAATGAAAATATTCTGATCAAACTCAATAAGAGAGCTTATGATCAGTTGAAAGCGCTGGATAACCGTTTTCTTGTCGAACTCAGCTATTTTCAATAATTGACCATGAAGTTTAGTGCCAAATCGGTATTTATCTTTTTGGCTTTTCTTATTCTGAAAAGTCCGGTACTGGCTTTTCAAATTCCATCTAATGACACCCGCCAGAGCGCTTTTCAGCTTCCTTTAGGCCCTAACGGGAATTTCTTTTCTAAAGAAGGGCAGTTTACAACCCATGCAGCCTCTGGTGATGGAACCTATTATAGTAAATGGGGTAGCAGGGCTGGTAGAAGTGTTTGGTTTAAGTTTAAAGCGCCAGCTTCAGATAAGATTATTATTACTGTTGAAGGACAGGAATCTTATATTCAATTGGCACTAGTTAACTCAAAGGATGAAGAATTGGCCAGCTCGGCTTTTGGCTACCAAGTAACTTCTGAACAACTTATGTATTCTGGACTCAGAGAGGGCGAAGAGTATTTTATTGTTGTTGATAATCCCCTTGAAGGGAAGCCTCTGGATAAATTCACTCTAAAATTTCAGAACTATCTGTTGACCAAATGCACTCAGCCTTTTGTAGTAGCATTAGATCAAAATGGTAATGGAAAAGTTACGACAGATGATTTAATGAATGAAGAGTGTTATTGGCCTTGTGCTGGCCCGGGTTGTTCTAAAGAGCTGACTAAATCTACATTTGATTGTGATGATTTAGGAGAAAATTATGTAACCATAAAGGGAATTGGAGCCAATGGAATAACTTATTACGGAACTACACTAGTGAAAGTAGTGGATAATATTCCCCCTACCATTGCCGCAAGAAACTTTAGGGCAAATATTACCAATGGAAAATATATTGAAGTTGATCCAAAAAATGTAATTCTTTGGCGATGTGGGAAAATTGGGTCTATCCCGAGTCCAGATCCAGCTCCTGGAGCTGGGGCATCTTTGTTTTTTCAAGACCCTCCATGTGCTAAGGATAATTGCGGAATAGTATCTTTTGAATTGAGCAAAAGGATATTTACCTGTGATGACCTAGGTGAAAACGAGGTGATCGCCAGAGTGGTGGATAAAGGCGGAAATGAAGCAACAACAAAAGTGATTATTACAGTAGTTGACCTTACAGCTCCCGTAGCAAAAGGCAAAAACCTCACTGTTAATTTAGGAACAGATGGATTGGCAAAAGTGGATGCAAACCTGTTGGAGAATGGTTCTTTTGCCGGTTGCGCTGGTTTTGAGAGTTCGCTGAGCAAATCGGTTTTTGATTACAATGATATTGGTGAAAATGAGGTCAATTACATTGTTAGAGATGATAGAGATAACATGGCCACAGCAAAAGTTACCATTACTGTAATGGATACAATAAGTCCTGTAGTAGTAAGTCAGCCGGGTAAAATGTATTTGAATAAAAATGGTCGTTTAGAGGTGGGCGATGCAAGAGCATTAGTAAAGCTTTGCAACGATGCACTAATAATGAAGAGGAGTCAATTAGGTGGCTTTGAACCAGATGGGAGCAACGAAAACATATTTTTTGAAACGTTTTTCAAACGAGAAGGCTGCACGAAAGACAATGCCCAAATTGGAGAAATATGGATTGAACCGAGAGAGTTTACCTCGGCCAATTTAGGCGAAAATGAAGTTAGTGTTTTCGTATCCGATATGGCAGGAAATTCGACTTCTGCAAAAGCAAAGTTGACGGTTCTTCCTTTTAACTCTACTTGTAAAAAAGAACTTTGGGCTATTAAATCAGGAGATTGGTCCGACCCGAATATTTGGTCCGATAAGGAAGGTGGCGAAGCGATTGGGATTGTGCCCTGCGAAACTTCTACGGTTAACATTATAGGCCAAAAAGTAAATTTTATTTCTGAAGAAGATGCTACTGTGAAAACGATCAACCTTTTAGAAGGAGACGACCCAACGGAATTATATATTCAAGTAGGGAGTTTGAAGGTGAAAGAAGGCATGAACCAAAAAGGAAACGTGACCGTGAAAGAAAGCCAAATAGGGAAGTTGGAAGTGATAAAGAAGTAGATTTAGACCACCAGACCCAATACTCACTTGATTTCGGATAAACTCAAAGATTTTCTAGACGCTAAAGTAGAGCAATTCAATCAGCCTAATTTTATTGAAAACGACCCGATTGTAATTCCTCACCAGTTTTCGAAAAAGGAAGATATAGAAATCACGGGGTTTTGGGCTTCGATATTGGCTTGGGGGCAACGTGTTACCATTATTAATAAATGCAATGAGCTATTTGGTTTGATGGACAATGCTCCGCATGATTTTATTATGAATCATAAGGAGTCTGATTTAAAACGGTTACTGAACTTCAAACACCGTACTTTCAACACTACCGACACACTTTATTTTATTGCTTTCTTTAAAAATTTTTACACACAGCATGATTCGCTAGAACAAGCTTTTTTAGCAGGAATAAAATCAGGAGATGCTGATATGGCGAATAGCCTAATTCAGTTTCACGACTCCTTTTTTTCACTGCCCGATGCTCCTGAACGTACAAGAAAGCACATTGCAACACCTGCCAGAAAATCGGCCTGCAAAAGGCTGAATATGTACTTAAGGTGGATGGTCCGACAAGATGACAAAGGTGTTGATTTTGGTATATGGAAGAATATTTCACCAAGCCAGCTAGTATGCCCCTGCGATGTCCATGTAGATCGAATCGCTAGAAAATTAGGGCTAATCACTAGAAAACAAACCGATTGGCGAACCGCCATTGAGCTTACCGAAAACCTTAAAACGCTTGACCCGCACGACCCCGTGAAATACGATTTCGCACTTTTTGGCTTGGGAGTGATTGAAGGTTTTGAAAAGGAAGTGGTGTTGTTTTAAATCTGTATTGTATTTACATCTACTGTTTTTGAGCTTGTGTAAGTTCTTATTGCACTCCAATTTTAGGATACCGCAATTAATATTTGCTATTTTTGCACCATGTCTGAAGAAGCTGTGAACAAAGAAAATCAGGGGACGCAAAGGCAGAAATACAGCGAGAAAGAAGCCGCTCGTGTTTTTGATCAGGAATTCATGCCACATGTTAATTCCATGTACAATTTTGCGTATCGACTTACATTCGATGAAGATGATGCCAAAGATTTAGTGCAAGACACTTATTTAAAGGCATTTAGGTTTATCAATTCATTTGAGCAAGGAACTAATGCCAAAGCATGGTTGTTCCGCATTTTGAAAAACAGCTTTATTAACGAGTTTCGTAAAAAAAGCAAGCAGCCTGCTAAGGTTGATTATAATGAAGTTGAGTCGTATTACAATTCTGATGATATTGACGAGAGTATCACGACTGACCTAAGAGTTGAGACAGTTCAACACATGATTGGTGATGAAATTACGCTGGCAATGAACAGCATTCCAGTAGATTTCAGAACGGTGATTATTTTAAGTGATTTAGAGGGATTTACATATGAAGAGATGTCCAAAATATTGGACATTCCAATTGGTACCGTTCGTTCTAGATTACATAGAGCGAGGAACATGATGAAAGAAAAACTTTCTTCATATGCAAAAGAGATGGGGTATAACAAATAAAAATAAAAACCATGAGTGAGTTCTCAGACTGGTTCAAAAGTAGTTTCAAAGAATGTTATTGCGACAAGGGCAACTTGATTGATGAAAAGAGATTTTCAGAGATTATTCAGCTAGTGTTAGATAACGAAGCAGACGAAGAGTCGCGGGCTATCTTTGAACAGAAAATCAGAACCTGTGTAAAATCAAACGGTAACTACGAAAGGGAAAAATGCGTGCAAGAAACCATAAAGCAAAAGCTTTGTGAGCACAAACAAGAGATTCCCGAAGACTTAGCCAATACCATTAAAAAGAGCATAGGCCTATAATATGGGTAAAGGAAAAGCATTTATTTTTACTGCACCCTCAGGTTCAGGCAAGACTACCATTGTTAAGCACCTACTTTCAGTAAACCCGAACCTTGGGTTTTCAATATCCGCCAGCACACGCGATAAAAGAGGTCGTTCCGAAGAAAATGGAAAAGATTATTACTTTCTGAGCAAAGAAGAGTTTCGTCAGAACATAGAAGACGATGCCTTTGTGGAATGGGAAGAAGTATATACAGGCAACTATTATGGCACTTTAAAATCAGAAGTAGAACGCATTTGGGCCGAAGGCCGTCATGTGGTTTTTGATGTAGAGGTGAAAGGAGCCTTAAAACTTAAGCAATATTTTGGCGATGATGCCTTGGCTGTTTTTGTAAAGGTGCCTTCTATGGAAGAACTTAAAAAAAGGTTAACAGGTAGAGGTACAGAATCTGCAGAAAGTCTGTCGCAGCGTTTTTATAGAGCTGAATTTGAAATGACTTTCGAAAACAAATTTGATGTTACTTTGGTCAATGAAAACTTAGAAGAATCTTGTGCTAACGCTGAGGTTTTAGTTTCAGACTTTCTAAACAAATAGAATTTTGCGCATCGGTCTATTTTTTGGTTCATTCAACCCCATTCATATCGGTCATTTGGTAATAGCCGATGTTATGGCCGATCAAACTGATCTCGGTCAGGTGTGGTTTGTTGTAAGCCCGCAAAACCCTTTCAAAAGCTCAAAAACACTACTTCACGAATTCGACCGATTGAAGATGGTAGAGCTGGCTGTTTCTGAGAATTTTAAATTCAGGGCCTCCGATGTAGAATTCCACATGCCCAAACCTAGCTATACAGCCGACACCTTGGCTTATCTTTCTGATAAACACCCCGAACACGAGTTTGTGTTGATTATTGGTGAAGACAATTTGGTGCATTTTCACAAGTGGAAAAACTACGCAGCTATTTTAGATAATTACGGACTTTATGTTTACCCACGTCCGCAAGTTGACCGTTCTAAAATCAAAGTAGCTCACAAAAACATTAAGTATGTGGAATCGCCAATGTTAGATATTTCAGCCACATTTATTCGCGATGCCATTCGTAATGAACATTCAGTTCAATACCTTCTTCCAGAAAACGTAGCCGATTATATTCGTTTCAAGAAATTCTATCAATAGTTCTTATCCACTTGGCTGAATTTATTTTCAAGCTGAGGCGACTAATTGGCTTTTCTTCACGTCTATTAACAAAGTAGATAACGTGCCTAAGAAAAAGAGGTACTTTATTTGTAGGTCAACACAAAACTCAAACCATGTTAAAACAACAATTTTTTATAGCCTTCTTGCTGCTATTTTCATTTTCTTCATTGGCGCAGGGAATCAAGGGAACTATTAAAGACGATAATGGAGAAGCACTTCCCTTTGCCTCCATTTATGTGAAAGAAGTTGGTTCAGGTACCTCATCAAACCTTGACGGCTTCTATGAATACCGACTCCCCGCTGGAAATTATCAAGTTACTTATCAGTTTATGGGCTATGCTACCGTAATCAAGAATATAAAGGTCGGTTCTGGTTTCGAAACAGTGAATATTGTCATGAAACCGCAGGTTATCAATTTGGCTTCTGTTACGGTAGAAGCCAAAGCGGAAGATCCTTCGTATACGATTATGCGCAAGGCCATTGCCAAAGCGGAATATCACTTGTTGCAAAACGACAGTTATTCAGCAGAGGTGTATATGAAAGGAACAGGCCAAATTACCAAAGTGCCTTGGCTTTTGAGAAAAACTTTTGAGAAAGAAGGAATTGATACTTCGCAAGTGTACACGTCCGAATCGGTAAGTGAAATCTATTTTGAAAGGCCGAATACATTTAAGGAAAAGGTAATATCAGTAAGAACAACCGGTCAAGAAAGCGATAACGCCAACCCCAATGCCTACATCAACAGCAGTTTTTATTTACCAGATGTGGTAAATGCAGTTTCTCCTTTGAGCCCACGTGCCTTCTCTTATTACAAGTTTAAATATGAAGGCAGCTTTAGAGAAAGAGGCTATGAAATCAACAAAATTAGAGTAACCCCACGCTCCAAAGGCGATGACTTGTTCGAAGGAGTAATTTACATCAGAGAAGATTTCTGGAACATTCATTCCTTAGATTTAACCACCAGCTTAATGGGCTTTCAAATTAGAATCGAGCAGATTTTTGCGCCCATAAAAGGCGAAATCTGGATGCCCGTTACGCAGAAGTTTGAATTTTCGGGCTCCATTTTTGGCTTGGCCGGAAGTTATAATTACTTGGCTTCGGTCAGTGATTATACCGTAACCGAAAATGAAGATTTAGACCCTTCGGTAATTCTTATCGATGAGAAAATTGAGGCTGCTCCAGAAGAAATCAAAGCCATTAAATCGGGTAATGTAGAAGAGGGCGTAAATCAGGTATTCAAAGAAGATCAAGAAGTTTCGCGCAAGCAGTTTAAAAAACTGATGAAGGAATATGATAAGGAAGAGCGCAAAGAAGCGGGTGAGGTAGATGTAGTTTCTGATTACTATTTCAATATCGATTCCTTAGCCACCAAAAAGGATTCAGTTTATTGGGTAACCAGAAGACCCGTGCCCTTGACAAAAAAGGAAATTGTAGGTTATGAGCGCGAAGACAGCACTTACTACGCAGAAAAGGCCAAAGCTGAAGCAGATACTTTACGTTTGAAAAATGGAGAAAAATTTCAAGCTAAGGACATCTTATTTGGCAGCTATTACAAATTGGGCGATCGATTGAGGTTTGATTTTGCGGGTTTTGTACCAAGACTTCGCTTTAATACCGTGGAGGGATTGAACCTAGATTTCACAGGTACATTTTCATGGCGACAAGATACCACAACCCGTTTAAGAATTTCGCCTTTTGTACGCTATGGTTTTTCTGGAGAGCAGCTCTATGGTAAGGTAGAAAGCGTTTTTGGAATAGGTAAAAATGAACAGCGTGGTACTTTCAGGGTGCAAGGTGGAAATTACATTGAGCAATTTAACCCTACTGCGATTGATGATTTTAGCAATTCACTCTATAGCCTTTTGGCCGAAAAGAACTTTGCCAAGTACTACGAAAAAACTTACGCGAATGTCAGTTTTGCCAAGCGTTTCCGTTTCCGCTATACCGTAGGTGCTAAGCTAGAATGGGCCAGCAGAAGTGAGCTTTTCAATACCACCGATTACAGCATTATTGATGTAGAAAACCGAGAGTATAAAACCAATCAGCCCGCCAATAATGAAACCTTTGTGGGCGGTTTTGTAGACAGTAAAGCCTTAATATCCAGTTTCGCATTTACTGTAAAACCTTGGTTGAAATTCAGAAAATACAATGGACGATTGATTCCTTTAGAGAACTCTTCACCAACGTTTAGGCTTTCCTACAAAAAAGCATTCAATGATGTTTTAGGAAGCAACACACAGTTCGATCAATTGGAATTTGGTTTGAAAACTACTTTTGATTTAGGCGTAAGGGCAAAGATTGACATTGAAGGAGAAACTGGTAAATTCTTCAATACTTCTAATGTGCTCTTCACTGATTTTAAGCATTTCCAAGGTAACCGGCTTCCTTTTAGTCCCATGAGTGTTACAGGAGGGTACCGACTGCTCGACTATTACAAATACAGCACCTCTACTGAATACGCCTCTATTTTTACGCACATCAGATTTAGAAAATTTGTGTTTACGCAGTTGCCAATGCTCAGGTTAAGTGGGCTGAAAGAGAACTTGTTTGTGAACTATTTAGCCACACCAACTTCTGATAATTACACCGAATTGGGTTACACCATTGATAATATCTTTAGGGTATTGAGGGTTGAGTTTATTCAATCGTTTCAAGGTTGGAAAGCCAAAGACTTTGGTGTGCGAATAGGAGTAGCGGCTATTATTGGCAACAATAATGATTAGTAGATGATTTCACTGGAACCCTCCAAAAGCTTTTTGTCATTAAATTAATCAGGGAATGGCTGATTTAGGTATATCAACTTTTGGAGGGTTTTTCTATTATAGAATTGGTTGAGAGCAAAAATGTAAAAGGCATTATCTATGTAAAAAACCTTTTTCTAACCCACTAAACTTTGTAGTTTCGGCTCCATAAGAAAAAATCATGAAAGGATTATTAATAGCATTATTGTTGGCTGTAGGAGCAGGATCGGCTTTTGGTCAGTATCAGGAAAATGTACATTATACGGTGGTGTCTAAAACCGCTACCGCTGCCCCAACAGTAACCGAGTTTTTCTCTATGTATTGTGGTCACTGTTTTCAGTTTGAACCTATGATGCCACAGCTTAAGACAGGCTTGAAAATGGGTACAAAATTCGAAAAGTCTCATGTAGATTACATCCCGCGCGATAACCCAGCAATGCAAGCAGGAATTGTGCAAGCATTTGTAATTATGGAGAATATGGGTGCCAAGGGCGCAGAATTACTTCAGTACTTTTTCGATCAGATTCATGTTAAAATGAGAGCGGTTGACGACATGAGCACCGTGAAAAAGATGTTTGAAGAAAAGGGCGTGAGCAAGGCTGAAGTAGATAAATACTTTGCAGATAAAACCTTAGAAGCCAGAGCCAAGAAAATGGCCAAAGAGTGGGAAGCCAAAGGTATTGGTAGCGTGCCAGCCCTAGTGGTAAATGGAAAATACTTAGTGAATATGGGTAGTGTAAAAAGCCTTCCAGAATTACTGGCCGTTGTGAACTACTTGGTAGACAAAAAATAGGTTAAGTAGAAAGGCGTGCTTAACTGATTAACATCGGGTCTCTTTTGTGAAAAGGAGGCCCGATTTTATTTACTGTCCATCCACAAAAATCAGTTTGCACATTTCCGTATCATATTTCATCTTTCGAAAAACCCTACAACCATGAAGAAACTCCTTTTTCTATTATTCATTTCAATCCTTTATTCCTGTCAGCCCAAGGCTACCGATGAAGTAAGCCAGTGGGAGGCACAGGCAGAAAACGTAACCATTATTCGTGATGATTTTGGCGTGCCGCACATTTACGGTAAAACCGATGCCGATGCGGTTTTTGGCTTGCTTTACGCCCAGTGCGAAGATGATTTTGCACGTGTAGAACGTAACTACGTTTGGGCCACAGGTCGTTTGGCCGAAATGGAAGGTGAAGACGCTTTGTACAGCGATCTGCGCGCCAGACTATACATGACAGTGGAAGAGGCTAAAGCGGCTTATGACGCTTCTCCAAAATGGCTTCAAGAGCTTTGCGATGCTTATGCTGACGGAATTAATTATTACTTACATACCCACCCAGAAGTGCAGCCTAAAGTGCTTACGCGTTTCGAATCGTGGTTTCCGATGTTCTTTAGCGAAGGCTCCATTGGTGGCGATATCGAAAGTATTTCTACCCGCAGAGTGAAATCGTTTTACGAAAATGACCAGTCTTTGGCACTTACCGAATTTGGCGATGGCCTTACACATCCCGATCCTTATGAAGAACCAAAAGGATCGAACGGTTTTGCGATTGCTGGCGAACATACCGCTTCGGGCGATGCCATGCTATTGATCAATCCGCATACTTCTTTTTACTTCCGTCCCGAAGTACATGTAGTGAGCGAAGAAGGCTTGAATGCTTATGGCGCAGTAACCTGGGGACAGTTTTTTGTGTACCAAGGTTTCAATGACAGAATGGGTTGGATGCACACTTCCACTGCCGTTGATTTTATTGATGAATTTGTAGAAGAGGTTTCTGAAGTAGACGGAAAACTAAAGTACAAATACGGTGAAGAAATGCGAGATGTACAGGTTTCGGAAGTTACCTTGAAATATAAAGAGGGTAACGAAATGAAAGAAAGAACCTTCCCGATGTATCGTACCCATCATGGGCCAGTTACCCATAAGCTAGACGACAAATGGGTAGTGACTAAAATCAATTGGGACCCTGTGAACGCACTTACACAGAGTTATACCCGCACCAAACTTAAAACCAATGATGAGTTCAGAAAAATGATGGACATCAGAACCAACTCATCTAACAATACGGTCTATGCCGATGCCGATGGAAACATTGCTTATTATCACGGCAACTTCATTCCAAAAAGAGACCCTCAATTTGATTATTCTAAACCGGTAGACGGAAGTAACCCGGCCACCGACTGGCAAGGGAAACATACTGTTGACGAGGTAATTACAATTTTCAATCCTGCTAACGGTTGGATTCAGAATTGTAATTCTACACCTTTTACTGCCGCACTAGAGTTCAGCCCTAAAAAGGAAGATTACCCAGTGTATATGGCACCAGACGAGGAGAATTTCAGAGGTGTGCACGCAGTAAAAGTGTTGAAAGAAGCGAAAGATTTAACCTTAGACGGCTTAATCGAATTGGCTTATGATCCTTATTTACCTGCCTTTGAAAAATTGATTCCGGGTTTGGTAGAGGCCTATGACAAAAGCAGCAAAAAGAACACAGACCTTAAGCCTGCCATTGATGTGCTTCGTGCTTGGGACATGAAAACCTCGAAAGAATCAGTAGCCATGTCTATGGCGTATTACTATGGTTCGCTTTACAGCAGAATGGGCAAAAACCCAGAACGTTTAAGTGGAAATGAGCGTGTGGATTATTACGGAACAGGTTCTCCTTTTTCTGAAAGACTTGAGATTTTTGAAGCTTCTATAAAAGAGTTGGAAGATGATTTCGGAACGTGGAATACACCTTGGGGCGAAATCAATAGGTTCCAGCGTTTGAGTGGCGACATCGACTTGAAGTACGATGACAACAAAGAAAGTATTGCCATAGGTATGGCTTCCGCCCGATGGGGAGCTTTGGCCTCTTATGGCGCGAGTAAAAAGGCTGGTACGAATCGTATTTATGGCTCTTCGGGCAATAGCTTTGTGGCCGTGGTAGAGTTTGGCGACAAAGTAAAAGCCAAGAGCATATTGGCAGGTGGCCAAAGTGGCGATCCAGCCTCTCCGCATTTCTACGACCAAGCCCAGCGATATGCCGATGCCGAGTTTAAAGATGTAGCCTACTACAAAGAAGATGTAGAAGCCCGCGCTGCAGAAACCTACAAGCCAGGCAAAAGAAAATAGATTTGAATTTAGATGGATTAGAATAAAAGGAGTTAGAGGAATCTAGCTCCTTTTTTGTTGGTGGCTTTAGTGCCATTTCGCCCTTGTTGGAGTTTTTCCAACAAGCTGATGCGGCTTAAAATGGCCTCTTCTCACCCATAAAGGTAGAATATTTAGAGGCCATGCTTAGTACCTCTAGCTTCGTTCAAAACATCCTTGTAATTGAAATCCGAGTCTACTTTTAAAACACCTCGTAGTTTTTTGACACGTGGAGACAATTGCCCCTCTTCATATTCGACTTTTGAATGGATGATGTATTTAAAATAATTCTCCACCATTTCAGACAGACTTTCACCTTTATTGGCAGCGTGCTTCTTGGCCTGCTCTATTACTTCCTTGTTTAGTGTAAGTGTTAAATTGTTTTTCATAGTGCGTGTACTTATTTATCATTGTCAGAGGCCTGTTGGTGAAGAACACCAACAGGGGTGGGAGGATTAGTTCTTTTTCTTTTTACCCCAAGTTATTGATCCGCATCCGAAAAACAGTTCTTCGTAGTGGCTTTCTAGTCCTTCGTTAAGCAACATTGAATGAAAATTTTTTGAGTTACCGAACTTTGAAGTGTAGGTGCCCAGCATTTTGTAGTCTTGCGAGTTTCCTTGAAATAGATAGCCTACAACTGGAATAATCTTCGTCAAATAAAACATATAGAAGAATTTAAGAAAGCTATTATTAGGAACAGAGATTTCAACAAAAGAATACGATCCTTCAGGCTTCAGAATTTTATTCAATTCATGAGCAAGTTCAGTGAGTTGCTTTGTATTAAATGTTTTCAGACCAAATGATGAAACAACATGATCAGCCGAGTTTGACTCAATGTCATTTTTAAGAATATCCTGCTCTAGAATGTTTATTTGGGCACTGACACTCTTTTTATTCTTACAGGCAATGCTGTTCATGTTTGGAGAGATATCAACAGCATTTATTTCATGAACATTGAGCTTAGAATGTTTTATTGAAGGCCATAACTCTCCCATTCCACTCATTAAGTCATAAATAACCACAGGCTTTCCTGTAGGTTTAATTTTATTGATACAAGCTTTTCTCCAGCGTTCTGTAAACCCAAAAGACGATATGTAGTTGGTTAGTCCGTATGTCGAAGACATAGAGTCAAAAAGCTTACTTACGAATTCGGGGTTGTAAATTGATTCCTTCTGCATTTCAACGATTATCACCAACGCGCTGGCTAATATAGAAAAGCTTATTTCATTATTGGTTCTTAGTAGCCTTTTCGTGAAAACAGGTTGGGTATAAACCAAATAATCACCATGCTCTACAAACCAACCCTGCCTGTTTTCCTTCCTTGAGGTTACGAAAGGTTTAGAAGCTTAATCGTTGAAATTAGCAGAGTAATAAAAGCGAAGGCTTGTATTAACATGGTTACCAAATGCTTGCACCTGTCTTATCGGTTAGAAACCGACTTATCAATCCTCCCCGATACAATCGAAGAGGAGTTGGGCGCGGAAAAACCTTATCCTTGAGGCTTAGGGTAGGATGAGTTGGGAGGATTTCGTTATTTATGAAATTAGTAATGATGAAAAAATGTTTTCAAATAATTTAATTGTATTGTCAGATAAACACTCTTTTATTTTGCTAGGTTTAACATTATTGATTAGCAATAGTGAAAATGTCGCTTCAAACTCCTTTTTGCTAATCTTTCCATGTTCTTTATTTTGATTAAAAGATAATTTATATAGATTCTGCTTTTCTTGATCTGAAAAGCATTTTTCGATTGTGCAATTTTCTTTTGGAATGGTTACAATTTCTTCATCTAATTGAAAGTACTCTCTGTATTTTTCCGCAGATGTCATTCCTTCTTCATCTGAATCCAAAAACACTTTAAAGTCAGTATTCCATCCAATATTCAAAGCAATTAATTCGCGTAAATGGTTAGCGCTTGAGCCAGGATAAATTGCGTAGTCATTAATCAAATCGTCTAATACCTTACTCATAATTAAAAGCACCTTCCTATCTGAGGGGCCTTCGGTAAGAATTGCCTTTTTCCATGGTATGTCTAATGAATTTGGGATTAACTGTAATAGGTTCGCTATAGGCTGATAATAGCTTTCTTTGGTTTGATTATTCTGTAAAAAGTCTGACCATTTGGTTGCTTTTACAATGCCGTTGCTTCCTTTTTTTATTATATAGGTGTTTTTAATATTTTCAAGGGAGATCAAATATTGACTGTGTGTAGTATATATTATCGATGTCTCTTTTGTCAATCTCATGAAATCACCGATCATACTCACCTGTGCTGTAGAATGAAGGTTTGATGCAGGCTCGTCTATTAAATAAATTGGTTTCCCAGATGATTTTCTTAATTTTTTACTTCTAAACTCTGTCTTCATCAAGAACGATAAGTACCAAATTGCCCCTCTACTTCTTTCTTCAGGGGTAAAGCTTGATCCATCACTGTCAAAAACATTTAGTTGAAAGCACTTCTTTGATGAGTTATAATCTAGCTCTGCTGAATCAATACCTTTTACCCCAGAAAGTTTCTTCCAACCGCTTGTGAAAACCTTATTTAAAGTTTTATTTACTTGCTTCAAAACTATTTTTGCATCCTGTTCTCTACGATTAGATGCACTGTAGTATTTTTTGAATGAATCAATGCTATAGTCTTTGTTTGTGTTATAGAATAATCCGTCAATAATATCATACCATATTGGATCGTACGCATCACTTAATTCGTTAATGAATATTTCTTCAGGAATTCTATCTTTAAAATCTTCAAAATAAATAACAAACGGACATACATGAACTATTTCGAAGGCTAATGCTCGTGATAGTTCTGATTTAGCAAAAGGAGATTTATGCTCGAATTGATAAAAATAAGGCTGTGGGTTTCCATCCTTGAATGGTATCACCCTTGAGATTTGTACACTTTTTTCATTGTTGATAATGTTGACAAAATTTTCTAGTTCTTTTTTTTCTTGAACACTCAAGACTTGTCCGCCTAGTTTAGAAATATTCCTAAATTCTAAATTGGACTCAAGGTTTATTGTCGCTGTAATTGTTGTGGCTGTATTAGTATTGACATCGGACTTTTTTTTAAGTGTGGAATAGAATTTTGGAGCATATTTTTCGGTAGGGTCATTAAGAAAATCAAAAGTTTCAATTGCTTTAAGAATGGTGGTTTTCCCGGATTCATTTAGACCCAGTAGTAGTAGTAAATCATTTTTTTTGAATGAAATCTCGACTGTCTTTAGGCCTTTGAAATTTTTAATTGAGAATGCTTCATAATATAACTTTGGCATCTCAGACGTTTTGGAAATTTTAGATTCCTTCCTCTTTACCTTTCCAAAAATATACTCTAATACGGGTTTGTTAAATAATTCTATCATTCTTATTAATTAAGCTCAACGGCATGAATACGCTACACACGTGCCCCATACACCCCTCAATAACTTACCAAAACCTCATTATAGCAGTCTAATAATGATCGCTACACGGAAGTTTCTGTCTATGGGAAATCAATATAGAGAATTACAATTTAAGTATCATATAATCCTGAAGTGGCTAGGCTATAAATTAATCTACTAAGTAATTAGTTGTAAATAAGAAAGCGCTTACGTAAATTGGCTTTTGGTTTAAAATATCAAAGTATGAAAGCATTCATTTCACTTAGTTTTATCGGGTTATTGTTGATGGGTTCGCCCAAGGAAATCGTGATGCGGCACGATGTAGATGATTCAGAATATGTGGCCCTAGGCGCAAAGTATGGCGGTTCGGCTGTGCGGTTAAATGCCGGCTGCGGCACATTTATTCAACCCAATTGGATTCTTACCGCAGGTCATGTTTTGGAAAGCCCAAGGGTGGGGGAAGATGTCACCGTAAACGGAATAAAATACGCCATCAAAAGAAAAATAATTCACCCTGATTATAACCTCAGGGGAGCGGTAAATCATGATATTGCGCTGATAGAACTGGAAGAAAATGTACCCAATGTGGAATTGGCCATGCTTTATGAAAAGTCGGATGAAGTAGGCAAAGAAATCATTTTTGCGGGCACGGGTTGGGCTGGCACAGGCGATAAAGGAATGGTAGACGGAGCCATTATCAAAGACCGAAAACTCAGGGCCGCCCAGAACTTAATTGATGGCACCAAACCGAGTTATATCCGCTTCACTTTTGATGCCCCGGATTCAGAGAATGTACTTCCGTTAGAAGGCATCAGCGGCCCAGGCGATAGTGGAGGCCCTGCCCTTTGGTTCGATGGCGATCAGGCTTATATTATGGGTGTAAGTTCCCATCAAGATGGTCGCAATACCGGAAAGCCAGAAGGGGTATATGGCGTGTACGAATATTACACCCGAGTAAGCGAATATCTACCGTGGATCAATGAGGTAATGGAGAATTGATTCTATTTCCAATCCCCCAACCCCCTTCACCAAGGACGAGACAGACATTTGCCTACTTTACCTCCAAACCCTAAACCCTAAACATTCCTCCAATGACTAATGACTATTGACCAATACACTAACATCCGTTGTTTAGCAGCCTATAAAACCCTAATTTCCACACGTTAAATTCAACGTACCCAAGACCCAAGCTCAATGCATATCAATTCAAAATTGCCCAATGTAGGTGCTACTATTTTCGCGACCATGTCTAAAATGGCGAAAGACTATAATGCTTTGAATCTGTCGCAGGGTTTTCCTGATTTTCCGGTGTCGCCCGAATTGATTGAGGGCGTTCATCACTATATGAAGGCAGGTTTTAACCAATATCCACCCATGACGGGCATGCCCCAGTTGCGAGAAAGAATTGCTGAGAAAATTGAAAAGTCATATAAGGCTAAAGTGGATGTGGAAACTGAAATCACTTTGACTTCTGGTGCCATAGAAGCGATTAATGCGACCATTACCACCTTAGTAAGCAAGGGCGATGAGGTCATTATTATGGATCCAGCCTACGATGCTTACGAGCCAATAATTACCCTGAATGGTGGCGTCACAATTCCGGTGGCTCTGAAACAACCGAATTTTGCTATCGATTGGGAAACCGTAAGGGAGAAGGTGAATGCTAAAACGAGAATGATCATTATCAACTCTCCGCATAACCCCACAGGCGCTATGATTGATGCCAGTGACCTGTCAATTTTAGCAGAGATTACGCGAGACACCAACATCATCGTGCTTTCAGATGAGGTTTATGAGCATATCGTATTTGACGGCAGAGTACATGAATCAATTTTAAAGCATGAAGAACTGAGGCAGCGGTCGGTGGCTACGTTCTCTTTCGGAAAAACCTTTCATGCTACAGGCTGGCGGATAGGTTATATGGTGGCGCCAGATTGGATTACTGCGGAAGTAAGGAAAGTACATCAATACATGGCTTTTGCGGTGCATACGCCTAGTCAATTGGCCATTGCCGATTACTTGGAAGATGCTGACCATTACAATAACCTTGGCGCTTTTTATCAGCAGAAACGTGATATGTTTTTGGAATTGATCAAAGGTTCTCGCTTTGAATCGCTGCCGTCTAATGGTACTTATTTTCAGCTGTTGAGTTATAAAAACATTTCTGAAAAGCCAGATTTAGAAATGGCCGAATGGCTGACCAAAGAAAAAGGCATTGCCTCCATTCCAATTTCGGTATTTTATGATACCAAAGAAGACAATCGAATGCTCAGGTTCTGCTTTGCGAAAAGCGAAGAAACCTTGACCAAAGCGGCTGAAATACTCTGTGCGATTTAGAGTAATCAAATTTAAATCAAAATCGGTTTCTTTGATCTAAACTCCCCTTAACTTAGCCCTATGCAAGACCTACGAATTTCCCTTGTTCAAAGCGATATCCACTGGCACGAAATAGGTGCTAATCTGGCTACCTACGAAGAGAAAATCTGGAGCCTAAAGGGCAAAACTGATTTGGTGTTACTGCCAGAAATGTTCCAGACGGGTTTTTCAATGCAAAACACCGAGCTGGCAGAACCCATGAATTTCACAACCTTTAAATGGATGAAGCAAATGGCATTGCAGATTGATGCGGTCATTTGTGGCTCATTTATGGTGAAGGAAGAGGGCGGAGTGTTCAATCGTTTGATCTGGATGCAGCCCAATGGCGAGTGGCAGAAATATGACAAGCGCCATTTATTCCGAATGGCCGATGAGCACGATCATTTTGATTTTGGTACCGAACGCCTCATTGTAGAATGGAGAGGTTGGAAGATTTGCCCGATGGTTTGTTACGATTTACGTTTTCCGGTTTGGGCCAGAAACCGAAACTTGGAATATGATTTACTCCTTTATGTGGCCAATTGGCCAGCCGTACGTGTCAATGCTTGGGATGCCTTACTGAAAGCCAGGGCCATTGAAAACGTAAGCTATACTGTTGGACTCAATCGAGTAGGAGCGGATGGCAATGGGATTGAGTACAACGGTCATTCAGGTGTTTATTCACCCAAAGGCGAAACCTTGGCTTTCTCTGGTTCCGAAGTTCCGAGAGAAGAGATTATTACACTGACCTTAAACCGAGAAGAGCTGGATAGTTTCCGAACCAAATTCCCCGCACACCTAGATGCTGACGATTTCGAAATCAAAAAGACGAAAACTTAGCGATTTAAGAAATCGCGAATTTGGAATGTTGATTCTTCCTTGCTCTGAAAGCTTGAGACCTCCTTCTTCATCATTTTCGCCATTTTCTCAAACATTGCATGCTCTCCCTGGATCAGAATAAAAGGGGTAATGGTTTTGTCCCGAAGCACTTTTTCAATCAAGGGAGCACAAGCACCAAGCTTCTCGTTTTCATCGGAATCTAAGAATAAAACGACCTTTTCAGCTTCTTTCAGAAACGAAACCCCTTGGCTGATGACAAAAGGTTCGGAGTGAGAATCGGCTTCGAAAATCAGCGCTTCAGGAAATTCTGCTTTCATCATTTCCACCCAGTTATTCCTGAACTGAATTTGGGCAATGGGCTTTATTTGAAGGTGAATGAATAAGGTCATTTCTGAATTAAAATGCGTTGCACAGTCGGTTTATTGGTTACGTTTGAAACCCGAACAATGTATACACCAGCAGCCAGTGGTTCTGTGTTTATTTCTTTTGAAAGTCCAGCCGAGATCGGCAGGTTAGAGAAAATCATTTCACCTTTTATCGTGTACATTTCTGCCTGGGCATTGGCATCCGTTCTAATGTAAAAGCTGCTAGTTGTGGGATTCGGAAAAAGCGTGAGTTGAATGGCATTCGATTCTGATCCAGTTTCAGCCGTGCTCTCATTTTTCAGCACGTACATGCCTCCTCGATTATTTCCAATAAGCAAGGTAGGCTTGCCGTCACCAAAAAGATCGGCAGCGGCCAACCACGAAATTTCACTGATGGCGGTAGGTGTTTGCTCATTCAGTAATTCGTTTTTAAGAATGTTTTGGGTAATAGAATTTGGAACAAAATCGGCATTGATCGAGCCAGAAAAAATACTGATTTGACCTGAGATGTCAGTTTTTATTAACTCTGGATTTCCACTATTATCTAAGTCAGCAATAAGTATGTTGGGGTTTAAGGCTTCAAAATTGGAGCTAATACCAGCGTAGTTTTGAATAGCATCTTCAAAAATGAAGTTGCCTTTGTTCAAGTAGAGGTTAACAGCACCAAATCGAGTAGCGTGGAGCAAATCTAAATTTCCATTATGGTTAATATCATAGAAGTGAACATTGTCATTTTCACCAACGGAAATTGCAATGTCTTGAGGGTTGCCAAAAGAGAAATTGCCTTGATTCAGTCGGTATTGAAGTTTAGTTTCACTACTTGCTGTAGTTGATTGATAAATTAGGTCTAGTTGCCCATCTCTATTTGCATCTGCAAACTGAATTTTAATATTTCTTAAGTTCTGAGATTTCAAGCCAAGAAAATCGTTGTTTGTTAACTCAAAAGCTGGGGTAAACTTTCCACCCGTATTTTCAAATAGGAAAACAGAAGCCGCAAAACCATTTTGAGTGATCTGGCCTCTGTTCCCGATAAAGAGGTCAAAATCGCCATCAGCATCATAGTCAGCAAAAGCTGGATAAATATTTTCGCCTAAATCGAGCATTTCGTTTTGCAAGAATGGCACTGAGTTTCCTGTAAAGCTGGGTTGAAGATTGGTACCTAAATTTGAGTAAGCTTTAGAAGTATTGCTAAAATCTACAGTGTTCAGAATGTTGCCATCTGCATTGCTCGAAATCAGTAAATCTTTGTTGCCATCAAAATTAATATCTGCAAGAAAAGCATTTGGGAATATTTGAAAGCCAGCGGGATTGGGAGCTGGGTAGCTACTAAAAGAAGTCATTAAGGCGTTTTGGGCATCGCCAACATTTTCCATGTAATAGAGCGTTTGGCAGAATTCGTCAGAGGTGATTAGGTCTAAATCACCATCTCCATCAGCGTCAAATAATAGAATGGTTTTTCCTCCTGCATGTTCCAATTCGGTTGGGCTGAAAATGTCATTACTAGTATTGGCTGATCCACCAAGATTACATGAGGTGTTATTAAAAGCGAAATTATTGCACTCGCATTCCGCAAAGTCGCCCCACTTCCTAGTGTCGCGCGTAAAAGTAAGGTCATCGCAATTATTGTTAATCTCCATACTTGTATTCCTATAGTAATCAATAGTGCTAGCGGTAGTAAATCGGTAGGTGAGAATGTCTAAATCACCATCGCCATCTACATCGGCAATGCCTGGAATGTCGGAAGCATTTACTTGAATATTGATGCCAGCATCGAAGTGTAAAAAGTCAACGGCTTGTTCCCACTCTGGTAGGCTTCCTGAACTGATATTTTTGAAAACGGTAATTCCTTGGGGCACAGAGGTGAAAATATCCATTTTGCCATCACAGTTGTAATCGGCTAAAATGAGCCAATGATGAATTTCAGTAGGGAAGAGTTTTTGATAATCTGGAGCCCAAACAAATTCGTTATTCTTGGCCAAATAGGTGGTTAGCTCGCCCGACATTCTGTGATAAACAATGAGGTCTTCAATTCCATCTCCGTCTAAATCCATTTTCTGAAATTGAGCAGAATTGATTCCTCCTTCCCAAGCGCGGTTTAATGTTTCTCCATTTATGGTTAGAGGAATGTTGTTTTCATAGCGAAATGAAAACTGTGCAAACAGATTTAAGCTGAGGAATAATAAAATTGCCGAAAAGAGAAACTTCATAACAAGGTTAAGCAAAGTTAAAGATTTCAACGATTGCTAATGTAGGAACGGCATAGCTCGTTAATCTGTATTATCTTGTCGTGCAATTTGACTGACAAAGATTTCAAAACCTATGAACATTGCTTCGCTTTACGAAAAATTTAAGGACTCTACTGGTGTCTGCACCGATACACGGAAGATAGAAGATGGCAATCTCTTTTTCGCGCTGAAGGGTCCCAACTTCAACGCAAATAAATTGGCCGAGCAAGCGCTAGAATTGGGAGCATCCTTTGCGGTAATTGATGACGCAGCATATGGCAATGATCCTCGTTGTATATTGGTTGACGATGGTTTGGAAGCGCTTCAGGCTTTGGCTAACTACCATAGAAAGCAGTTGAAAATCCCAGTGATTGGTATTACTGGCTCTAACGGAAAAACAACTACTAAAGAGCTTACAAGGAATGTATTAGCTACTGGCTATAAGGTTTCTGCCACTATTGGTAATCTCAATAATCATATAGGTGTGCCCCTTACTTTATTGAGTATTGGGCCTGATATTGAAATTGCTATTGTAGAAATGGGTGCAAACCATGTGGGAGAAATTGCTGCACTTTGCAAAATTGCTGAACCAACTCACGGTTTGATTACCAATATTGGTAAGGCGCATTTAGAGGGTTTCGGAGGTTTTGAAGGGGTGATCAGAGGAAAGACTGAAATGTACCATTGGCTGATTGAAAATGGAGGAACCATCTTTGTGAATTCTCAGAATGAAATCCTTTCTAACATAGCCGAGCGGAGAATTGAAGCCCCTGTTTATTACCCTGCTAAAGGTGATTATTTAGAGTTGAACTTAATCGAGGCCAAACCGAATATTGTTTTCGAAGATGCTGAAGGCGAACGAACCACTACTACGTTAAGTGGTGCTTATAACTTTGAAAATATTGCCACTGCACTTTGTGTGGGGAAATACTTTAAAGTAGATATGGCTAAAGCTAAAAATGCAGTGGCCACTTACAGGCCAGATAATAATAGGTCTCAAATTTTAGAAAAGGGAAGTAATACCATTATCATGGATGCCTATAATGCTAACCCCACCTCGATGAAGGCAGCCTTGGAGAACTTGAATCTACTGAGTGCTAATCACAAAATGGCCATATTGGGTGACATGCTTGAGTTAGGTGAAACTAGCGAAGCAGAGCATTTTGCTATTGGTGCGTTGAGTTCGGAATTGGGAATAGACGAGGTGATTTTTTGTGGGCCTCATATGAAAGCGGCTAAAGAAGCAAACCCTAAAGCATTATACTTTGAAACGAAAACAGATTTGAATAATCACTTGTCGGCCAATACAATTGCAGGCAGAACGATTCTTTTAAAAGGGTCTAGAGGGATGGGACTGGAATCGTTATTAGACTTTATAGGGTAAAAAAAGAGAGGAACGGCACCACCCGTTCCTCAACCTCAACCTAAGAAACTTAGTGACAAATAGCTTAACCATCTAATACTGCCACTATGTTAACATTCAACGTTTAAACACTAAGGTGTCTGAACGTTTCTACTCATTATCTTCACTTTCTTTTCTTCAATTTTGTAGGTAAGTCCCATAGGGTTACAAACCAATTGAAGAGCTTCATTTAAGTTTTTATTATTGAAATAGCCTGTATAAGTTCTGTCTTGAAGTGCATTTGCATCTACATCAAACTTAATATCATACTGTCTTTCTAACTCTTCAAATACATTCTTGAGTAGTATACTTTCAAAGTAGAAATCCCCCATTCTCCAGTTACCAATGTAAGAAAGAGGAATAGTTAAAACTTCTTCTATCTGACCTTCTTTGGCTGTTAATTTCGAGCCTGGTGTAATTATTTCAAATTTGCCGCTAGGCTTAATAGTTACTTTTACTTCCCCTGTTTTACAGGTTACTTCAAGAATATTATTTCTTTCTTTTACATTAAAGCTTGTGCCCAGTACGGCTACATTGCCTAGCTGAGTTTCAACAGTAAAGTCACTTCCTTTTTTCACTTCGAAAAAGGCTTCCCCACTTAACTCTAGAGTTCGTTCCTGTTGCCATTGCCTTTCCGAGAATGAAATTTTTGAGCCCGCGTTCAAATAAACAATTGAACTATCGGGCAGGTAAACGGTTTGCACCTCCGCAAGAGAGGTTGCTATAATTGTTTGATTGGTACTTGTTGATGACTGTTTGAAAATGAAAAACGCACCTATAGCTAAGATTAAAGAAGCCGCAATGCCCACCCAATACGATCTGTATAATGGAACAACTTTTTTCGACTTCTTCGCAGTAATCTTTTTTTCTAACTCAGCCCAAGCTTGAGCTTTAGTGTTATTGCTAGGTACATCAAAACCACCAGTTTTACTCAACGACTTGAGTAAAAGCGAGTCTGAAACATTTAAATGAGCTTTCTGAAGAAATTCCTCGGAAGAAATTTCACCATTCAGCCATTTAGACTCATGTTGATTGGTGTTTTGGTTTTGGTGCATTTGGTGTTATTACACACGTAAAGACACATACCCTACCTTAAGGTCTAGAAAATTAAAAGAAAAGATTAAGGAATATTGAGGGGGTGAAATCGAGCAGCACGATGTCGCGATACAATTGGGTTGGTTCTTCCCCATTATCAATTGCACGCTCAATTGCATTAATGTTCAATCTTCGGCTCTGGATGTTACGATGGTTGTATACATTAAAAATAGAAATACCGAACTCTCCTCTTACTTCTTCATTTTCAAATTTTAATGCTGCAGAAATGTCTAGTCTATGGTAGGTGGGCAGTCGCTCTACCGTTTTATTTAGGTTAAGAATCTCATAATTAACCACAGTGCCACTGTTATCTCGAATAAAATTAAGTTCAGGTTTAAAGAAGGGTTTTCCACTTCCGTATAGGAATGTGGCCGAAACATTAAATTTCTTAAACTCTAAAACGTGAACAAATTTTGCCTCATTCCGCTGATCTAATCTGGATGGAAGACGTTGACCACCGTTGATTTGAGAATAGATGCTACTTGATTTACTGTGGGTATATGACAGCCAACCATGGTATGGGCCGATTTTTTTCTGAATCAATACATCAACTCCACGTATTTTATCTTCACCTGCTGATTCCGCTACTAACGGCTGTGTATCATTAGGCATCCCAGGGTTTACTACGTGAGAAACCGTAAGCTCTACCAAGCCAGAAACGTCTTTACGATAATATTCCATATCTATCATAAAGCCATTTTTTGAATAGTTGAATCCACCAATTAGGTGCTCAGAACTCAACGCACCAAATAGGGTATTACATGCTAAATTCCATCCGTCTTGAAGGTTAGAGCGAGGGTCGTCATATAGCACCTGCCTAGCCAATTGATAATATTGACCATTCGATAGTTTGAGTTTTAATGAAGGGGTGAGTTGGTAGCTCATACCCAATCGTCTGCCGAAATAGTTTTTATTGGTAAGGCCTGTAGTATTATGCCTGAAGCCAACATTTAGTCGAAGTTTTTTAGTAACCCTGAATTCATCGGAGGCATAAAATGCAAGAATACTTCCCGACTGTTTCCGATCTTCCATAGGTAGCTGTACTTGCCCATCAATGGTTACATCATTAATTGCAGTAATAGAGGATAGATTGAGTCCAAAATCAATATTGTGTCTCTCTTTTAGTTTTAATTCATTCTTGTAATTGATTTGTAAATCAGCTACTTCGTTAAGGCGGTTTGCACTGTAATCTCTGGTGATTTGACCGTTTTCATCTCGGTCTTCACTATGGAAAAGGTAATCGAAATTATGGCCAGAATAAGCCAGTTGAAAGCTTGAGTAATAGTTTTTGTTCCAATTGCGTGACCAAATTGCACCCACCCCAAGGTTTCCCCACTGGGCGTTCTCTTCAGTGTTTTCCGTCATGAATGTGTTGCCAGAATTTGTGATTTGATCAAAATCAGTGTCCAGCTCATCCCTTCCCCAATACATAGAGAAACTAGCGATATCTCTACTTGATATGTTATAAGTAGATTTTAAGTTGAAATCATAAAAATGGAAATTGGGTCTTAGAGAATTGCCACTCGCTTGATCGTTCAACTGATTTGAACCCTCTCTGTAGTTTTTGTAAAGCTTCTTGAATAAGCTGCTTCTAATAATATCGGTATAGGCCCTGCGAGTACTGAAATGAATAGCTCCTTTACCTTCGTTCAATGGAGCGTTTACACTCATTCTAGCGCTTAGTAAATTTATTCCAAAAGAGTATTCTGGTTTATTGAAGTTTCCTGATTTGCCTGTTATATCTACTACGCCAGAAATTCTACCACCATACTTAGGTCCAAAACCGCCTTTGTATACCTGAATATCTCGTACGGCATCTGGGTTAATGGCACTGAATACTCCGAAAAAATGATCGAGACGATAAATTGTGAAACCATCTAAGAGAACAAGGTTTTGGCTGGAAGGACTATTTCTGATACTAAGTGCAGAAGATGTTTCGTCTGTTCCGCTAATTCCTGGTAGTAATTGGAGTGATCTAAAAATGTCTAATTCTCCTAAACTAGGTAATGAAGTTAGACTATTTGGGTCAATGGAGATTTGGCTAATTTCTTCTCCATACTGAATTGTGTTGTCAGTTCTAAGATCCACCACAGTAAATTCGGATAAATCTACCGTGTTTTCTGCCATAGAAATACGAATGGTCTTTTTGGATTTGTTTGGATCTAGCTTTACCGTGCTTTTTTTGTAGCCTAAATAAGTTACCTCAAGTGTAGATGTATCTGTGGGTACCTGACTTAAAGAAAATATACCGTCTTTGTTTGATATCGTACCTTTGTTTTCTCCAGCAACCCTGATTAAGGCATTAGGAAGCATCTCTCCGGTTTGGGCATCTAGTACAATTCCAAAAACAGTAAGATCAAATAGGCTTGGGGTTTTAAGGTCAATATCGACTTGGCCGGGGGTAAGAATTATTTTACCATTTAACACTTGGTAGTCAATTCCCTTGGAAGGTAATATCTCATCTAAAAAGGCAGTAATTGATTTATCGTTGTAGCTGCCGTTTATTGTTATTCCAGTAACTAAGGCATCGTCATAGGCTATTTTAACATCATACTTATTTTTCAATATGCGTATAACCTTCGATAGCGAGGTGTTATTAAAGTTTTCAGAGATAGAAATATTAGGAAGCTCTTGCGAGTATAGCAAGCTACTAATGAGTAAAGTGAAGAGAAGGCAGATTAGTTTTCGCACTACTTATTGTACCGTTACCTCTTTATTATTGATTTTAAAATCTAAGCCCATAGGTATGAAAACCAATTGTAAGGCCTCTTTTAGATTGGTTCGGCTAAAGAATCCACTATAATACCTTTCTGTAATATCTGCTTTCATATTTATTTCAATATTGAACTGACGCTCCATTTCTTCGATAACATTTTTTAGAGGTGCGGTGTCAAAGTAGAAGTCGCCTGTTCTCCAAGCTGCTGTTTTGTCAAGATTAAAATCGCTTAGAACTAGTTTGTTTTCCTTAAGCATTACTTTTTGCCCTGGTCTAAGTTCAACTTGCTGATTTTTTGAAGTAACTAATACGAGGCCAGTGGAGCATTCTACGCTAAAATCTTTTCCTCGAGAGAATACATTAAAGCTTGTGCCCAGTACTTGAACAGTGCCATTATTGGTTTCTACAATAAACTCTGCTCCTTTTGTTACCTGGAAGAAGGCTTCTCCGTCAAGTTTGACAATTCTTTTATTATACCAAGTTTGAGAATTATAAGAAGAAGTAGATGATGAGTTAAGCGTAACACTAGACCCTGAAGGTAAAACTATGTTTTCAACCATACCGAGCTCAGCTCTGTTTCTAACAATCTCATCATGCCCTAATGGGTTGTAAATTGTAAGATAGGCGGCTATAAGCATTGCAGCAATTCCAGAAACCCAAGCTACCCATTGACCCACTCTTTCTTTTTGAGAAATCAGTATGCGACTATTATCTTCTTTTTGCTCTTCAATTTTGCTCAATAGCTCATCCCAAGCCTGATTTTCAGACTTTCCTACAGGCACAGCAAGATTTGAAGAAAGGGCAATGGCCTTTTCTAATTCTTCGTGTTCATGGTCAAATGCTTTGGTGTAAAACCAATCCTCAATAGGGTCGTTGTGCTTCACTTATTCAATATAGTTAAATTTTGTGATTCACTTTATCTCGAAGAAAAGATAGTGCTCCATGCATTCGCTTTTCAACTGCTTTAACACTCAATTCTAATCGGTCGGCAATTTCTTTGTAGGTTAATTCGTCAATTCGGTTCATTAAAAAAACATCACGTTGCTTTTCAGGCATAGACGCAATTATGTTTTCGAGTTGCTCTTTAAACTCTTTTTCTTCTAAGGCGTACTGGGGGGACTGCTCATTAAACTGGTCTTTGTTTTTCTCCGCAAATGTAAAAACCACTTTATCGTGGCGGAATTTGTTGAGCAACATGTTGCTAGCAATGGTATAGAGATAGCTTTTTACCGTTTCTTGATTTATCTCCTCTCGCTTGTCCCAGAGTTTCATGAAGACGTCTTGAGTCAAGTCTTCAGCCAAATCAACATCTCCCGATTTATAATAAAGGAAGTTCTTGATAGGAGTGTAATAGAGGTCGAATATTTGTTTGAACTCTACAAGCGTCATTTTAGGAGCATTCTGATTTAAGACCCGTGCGAAGTTAATCAAAATATGTGTTTTAAGGTGTTTAAGCTGCTTTTTTGATAGGGTGAAAAATAAATCAATTTTATTTCGCCCTACTATTTGCAATAATGAAAACCAGTATTACCTTTGCATTCCCAATCAGGAAGGGCGCTTAGCTCAGTTGGTTCAGAGCACCTCGTTTACACCGAGGGGGTCGGGGGTTCGAATCCCTCAGCGCCCACAAAAGACAGTCAGGAATGGCTGTCTTTTTTTGTGCTTATGCATTTTGTTTACATTCTATATACTCCGTCAAAAGATCGCTATTATGTAGGCGAAAGCGCTTTTGTGTCAGGTCGTTTGGATCAACACAACGAAGGGCTTTACAAAGGTGCTGCTACAAAGCTCGCATCAGACTGGGAGTTATTTTTGGAAATTGAATGCTCCGATCGAAGTCAGGCCTTGAAGATTGAACGCTTCATTAAAAAACAGAAAAGAACGTAACTGGATTCTTGTCTAGCTTCATTTTGATTGTACTCCAAAATAGTTCGCGTGTTAATGATCTCCTGTTTGGCTCTTAAATAGAAAAGCCTGTGAAGATATTCTTCACAGGCTTTTCTTAGTTTATTCAGGTCGGCCTAATGAATAAGGCAGACAATTTGAAAGTTGATCAATGATTAACGATCGTAAGTCATGTCATCTGTTCTATCAACAGGAACTCTTTGGTCACGGTTAGCAAGAATCCAAGCGGTATAGAATACCAACTGACCTCTTTGAGCCATTACATCAAATTCGATTTTGTCAACTGTATCAGTTGGTCTGTGGTAATCTGCATGAACTCCGTTAAAATAGAAAATGATCGGAATACCTTTTTTAGCAAAGTTGTAGTGATCTGATCTGTAGTAGAAACGGTTAGTGTCAGCTGGATCGTCAAATCTATAATCTAAGTTAAGGCCAGTGTAAGTAATGTTAGCATACTCAGAAATTACTTTTAGATGGCTAGAAAGTTTTTCAGAACCAATTGCATAAACGTAATTTCTATCGTTTTCATGCTCAGGGTCTACACGGCCAATCATATCAATGTTTAAGTTTGTAACCGTATTCTCAAGAGGGAAAATTGGGTTGTCAGCATAATAAGCTGATCCTAAAAGACCTTTTTCTTCACCAGTTACATTTAAGAAAAGAATACTTCTGCGTGGTCTGTTTCCTTCTTTGGCAGCCTGAGCAAAAGCTTCAGCAAGTTCCATTACACCAGTGGTTCCACTACCGTCATCATCAGCGCCATTATTGATTACTGTGCCATCTTCATTTTGACCAATGTGGTCGTAGTGAGAAGAAATCACAATGATTTCATCTTTAAGGTCAGTTCCTTCTAAGAAGGCAGCCATGTTTTCTGTAGAGATTTCAGCAAGTTTTTCTTTTACTTGAAAGCTTACGCTTTTCTCTTTGATTGAAGAAGGAGAAGTTGCAGCGGCATCTAGCTTAGCAGTAGTTGTACCTAATAAATCAGCAGCCATTTCCTTAGTAATGTTGAAAACAATACTTTCATTACCAGTGTTTTCTTTGTCCCAACGAAGTCTTCCTTTCATTCTGAAAGCAGCCTGACGAGGTAATGTTTGCATAAATTGCTCATCGTTAGCACTGGCTACAAAAATAGCTTTTACACCAGCTTCGATTAAGCTTCTTTGAACTTCTCTTGAGCTTCCTGTTACAATAACACCTTTGTCTTTAATGTCCATTCCAGAAATGGCAGAACCATCACCAATATAGACAGTAGGTAGTTTAATCTCTTTATCCATGTTGGCATTCCCAGAGAAAATGAAGTCTTTACCATTCATTTTCTTTTTGCCCTTTACTTTTAAGTAAACGTCAGACCAATCTGACTGGTACATGCTGAATTTTTGACGGTAGGTGCCATTTACAGGCCCTGTTAAACCAATTTTTTTGTAGAAATCTTCTAAGAATTTTGAAGCCAATTTCTGACCCTCTGTACCTGTTTCTCTACCCATAAATTCATCAGAAGCCAAAACGCTAAGCTTCGCCTTCATGTCTTGTGGAGTGATTGTATTCCCGTACTTCATGGCTGTTTTATCTTGAGCCATTAAGCCTTGTGAAAACAAACAAACCACCACCGAAAGTGTTAATAATCTCCTCATTGGAATGTATTGTTTAATGTTGCAGTTTTATTAATTCACCAAAGCTAAAAAAATATTTAAAAGTACGGCTTAACTGTTACTCAAATGGTATTCTTTTTTAGCCGCCAACTAAGGATTTTCACACATAGTCTCTTACATTTGTGCTTCTTTTCAAAAGCGAGATTTTACACCTTATTGGAATACTGGATATGACTAAGATTGATTTAAGGAAAACCCAAAAATTTGAAGATCGACATAATGGTCCTGATCAACATGATGTGGCAGAAATGCTTAAGGTAATTGGATTACCAAGTGTTGAAGCTTTGATTGATGAAACAGTACCTGCGGGAATAAGAATGAAGGAATCATTGAACCTTCCTCTTCCTAAATCGGAGTTCCAATTTTTGAAAGATTTGAGGCAAATTGCAAGTCACAATCAATTGTTCAAATCATACATTGGAATGGGTTATTATGATACCATTGTTCCAGGTGTAATTCAGAGAAATGTACTCGAAAACCCAGGATGGTATACTGCCTATACTCCATATCAAGCAGAAATTGCGCAAGGTAGACTAGAGGCCTTGATCAACTTCCAGACGATGGTGATGGACCTTACAGGAATGGCAATTGCAAATGCTTCATTACTAGATGAAGCAACAGCTGCTGCCGAAGCCATGTTCATGTTTTCTGGGTTGAAGAAGAAGGAAAAGAAAAATGCGAATACTTTCTTTGTTGACGAAAATACTTTCCCGCAAACCATAGATCTTTTAAAAACACGTTCGATTCCTGTAGGGATCAATTTGGTGATTGGTAAGATCGAAGAGCTTGATTTAACCAACGAAGACTTATACGGTGTTCTTTACCAATATCCAGCAGGTGACGGTAGCGTTAGAGATTTCAGGTCTTTTATAGCAACTGCCCAAGCTAATAATGTATTTGTTACTGCTGCTGCAGACTTGATGTCTTTAGCACTTCTTACTCCTCCGGGAGAAATGGGAGCTGATGCAGTGGTGGGTACTACTCAGAGATTTGGTGTGCCAATGGGTTATGGTGGGCCACATGCAGCTTACTTTGCCACTAAAGACGAATATAAACGTCAGATTCCGGGTAGAATTATTGGAGTTTCTATCGATAGCCAAGGCAACAAGGCTTATAGAATGGCGCTTCAAACTCGTGAGCAGCATATTAGAAGAGAGAAAGCAACGTCTAACATCTGTACCGCTCAGGTTTTACTTGGGGTAATGGCCGGAATGTACGGTGTTTACCATGGTTCTAAAGGCATTAAACATATTGCCCTTAAAATTCATGGCTTCGCGAAGCTATTAGATAAAGGTTTGAATTCTTTAGAGTTCAAGCAATTGAATGAAGTGTATTTCGACACTTTAAGAATTGAAGCAGAATCTTCTGTTTCGGATAAAATCAGAACCATTGCCGAAGTTAACGAAATCAACTTCAGGTATTTCGAAAATGGAGACATTGGTATTTCTGTAGATGAAACTACAAGAGTAGACGATATTCAGTTGATCCTCGATGTATTTGCAGAGGCAAGCGGTCAGGTAGTTAAGTTTGATTTGGATGCTGAGGCAGCCAACTTGGAAGTTGAACTTCCTAAAGAATTAGATCGAACTTCTGATTTCATGACACATCCAGTGTTTAATCAGTATCATTCTGAGCACGAAATGCTTAGGTATATTAAAAAACTTGAGAACAAAGATTTGTCATTGGTGCATTCCATGATTTCTCTCGGTTCTTGTACAATGAAATTGAATGCTACAGCCGAAATGGTACCAGTAACTTGGCCAGAATTTGGTGGTATTCACCCTTTTGCTCCTTTAGACCAAACTAAAGGATACCAAATGCTCTTCAACGATTTAGTGGATTGGCTATCTGAAATCACTGGTTTTGACGATGTTTCTTTGCAGCCAAACTCTGGTGCGCAAGGAGAGTACGCTGGCCTTATGGTGATTAGAGCTTACCACGAGAGCAGAGGTGATATGCAGCGTAATGTGGCCATTATCCCTACTTCGGCACATGGTACCAACCCAGCATCTGCGGTGATGGCGGGTATGAAAGTAGTATTGGTAGCTTGCGATGAGCGTGGAAACATTGATGTAGAAGACCTTAAACTAAAGGTAGAACAAAACAGCAACGAGCTTTCTTGCTTAATGGTAACTTACCCTTCAACCCACGGTGTGTTTGAAGAAAGTATCAAAGACATTTGTCAGATAATCCATGACAATGGCGGACAGGTTTATATGGATGGTGCCAATATGAATGCTCAGGTAGGTTTAACCAGCCCTGGCCTTATTGGTGCAGATGTTTGTCATTTAAACTTGCATAAGACCTTCTGTATTCCTCATGGTGGTGGTGGGCCTGGTATGGGGCCAATCGGAGTAAGATCACATCTTGCACCGTTCTTGCCGGGTAGTCCAGTTGTAGAAAGTGGTGGAGAACATGCAATTACTGCGGTTTCTGCAGCACCTTGGGGTAGCGCTAGTATTTTGACAATCTCTTACGCTTACATTGCTATGATGGGTGCAGAGGGGTTAACAAATGCTACTAAGTTGGCTATTCTGAATGCCAACTATATTAAGACAATTCTTGAAAAGGAGTTTAAGATTTTATACGCTGGTTCTAAAGGACGTTGCGCACACGAAATGATTGTGGATTGCCGTGACTTTAAAGCCAGTAAAATTGAAGTAGGCGATATTGCTAAGCGTTTGATGGATTATGGTTTCCATGCGCCAACGGTATCTTTCCCAGTAGCGGGTACTTTAATGATCGAGCCAACAGAGTCTGAATCGAAAGTAGAACTAGATCGTTTCTGTGAAGCCATGTTGAGCATTCGTCAGGAAATCAGAGAAGTAATGGACGGAATTGCTGATGAGAGTGATAACGTTCTTATCAACTCACCACATACTCAAGCCATGGTGTTAGAAGGTCAGTGGGAAAGACCTTACTCACGTGAAAAAGCAGTTTATCCTGCTGAATATGTGAAAGAAGCCAAGTTCTGGCCGACTGTAGCTCGTATTGATTCTGCCTATGGTGATAGAAACTTGATGTGTAGCTGTATTCCCGTTTCCGATTACGCTCCAGAAGAAGCTGAGGTATAAACCAGCTTTGACTTAAAATACAAACGCCTCGTTACTGAAAAGTAGCGAGGCGTTTTTTTTATGCTTGCTGAAGTGATTGATCGCTTCGTTGATACTTGCTGTAGAATTGATAGGGTAAGTACAATGCTGCGAATAGTGCGAAAGAAATTATTAGGAAGGTTTCAGCGTATTCGAATTTCTCTGATGATGCTACTAAATTTTCCCTGTAAAATTGGTTCGTTATTTCGCTTAATTTTTTTCGGTTAACCTCATCTTCATTTTGATTTAAAAGGTAGTGCTCAACTTGCATCGCTTCCACTTTAAGTTGAGAACGTTTAGAACCAAGCAATGACTGACTGAAAAAAAGGATAGATAAACAGAGACATACAGCACTTGCGTAGCCTCCAATAAATGCGAGTTTTTTGATCATGGTGTTATATTTTTTGGTGGTTAAAAATTTTAAGTCGTTTTCAATTTGAATGGCGTAATCAGGCATTACTTTTTCCTTGGCAGTTGAGAAAGCAGAGGTAAAGTCTATTCGTCCATGTTCTATAAGTAATTCTACTTCGCAAGAAAGGTGGTCTACTAAATCATCGATTAGCTCGGTATTCGTAAAGCCTTGCTGGAGCAAATAGCTTCTGATTTGCTGTGTTTGGCCAGCATTAATCATGATACAGCTGGTTTTTGTTTTCCAAAAAGTAAGGATAGTGTAGACTGAAAGTCAGATAACTCTTGCATGGTGGGAGCCACTAATCCTGTTCCCTTCTTTGTGAGTGAGTAATACTTTCTGGTTCTATTGCCTACTAATACCGATTCAGTAGTAAGGAAACCTTCCTTCGTTAATGCATGAAGCGTAGGGTAGAGCGAACCTTCTTTAATTAAGATTCTGCCCTCCGTTTTCTCTTTTACCTTTTGCACAATCTCATAACCATACATTCTTTCTTCTTCAGAAAGCAGCTTTAGAATAATGGGTTTGAGTATACCTTTTAATAATTCTCGTGAATACATAGAACAATAATACATCATATTATGATGTATTCAAAAAATCTCTAATAATTTTTCGGAAGAGGGTAGCTATACTGACTAAACGAGCCTCCAATCCTTGTATATTAGCGACCATTCGAATAAATTTTGAGCAGAACTACATATTCAAATCAATTTTTACGTAGTTATGTTTTTGAAGCTTAGAATAACAAACCCGCTTTGACGATATACACCGCTTTAACATTTGCCAATCCAGCAGTACTGTGGGGACTTTTAGCGTTGGCTATCCCCGTAATCATTCATCTCTTCAATTTCAGAAGGGTGAAACGCGTGCAGTTTTCTAATATCGCCTTGCTGAAAAAGGTGAAGGAAGAAAGCTCTTCTAAACGTAAACCAGTAGAGCTGCTGATTTTACTTTCAAGGCTCTTGTTTCTTGCCTTCTTAATTCTTGCCTTCGCGCAGCCTATTTTCAAGGACAACGCCAATGATCAGGAATTGTCTGATGAAGTGCTGATCTATCTCGATAACTCATTGAGCATGGATATGCCAGTAAGCTCGCAGCAAAGTGCATTCGATCGAGCTTACTCTTTGTCCACAGGTGTGGTGGACGCTTATCCTGAATCAGCCAAGTTTAAATTTCTCGAAAACGGTTATGGCAATTCCTTAAACACCAGTTATACGGCTTCTACTATTAAAGATAGGTTTACAGAATTAGAATTATCTGGAGTTGGGAGAAGCATGGATGAGATTCAGTCGCGAATTGCAGCCAGTGGTTTTCGTGGAGATGTATATCTGATTTCGGATTTCCAGAAGAGCAGGGAAAATGAACTAGGGAACATTGCTAGCGACAGTCTCCGTAACTACTATTTAATGCCAATTGAAGGCGAGAATAACAGCAACCTTTATTTTGATACTGCCTATTTAGAAAATAGTTTTCTGCTTGGCGCCATGAAAAACAACCTTAAAGTAGTGTTGAAAAATGAAGGTGCCGAAGATTTTGAAGATGTGAATGTTAGGTTGTTTTTTGACGACCAACTGTCCAGTACCGCTTTGGTGAATGTACCTGCCAATGGAATTAAAGAACATATTTTCGAGGTAGATCAATCCGCCACTGGCCTCAATAAAGCAAAGGTCACCCTTGACGACTCCAAAGTTCTATTCGACAACGAATACTTTTTAACCCTGAATAATATTGAAAGGGTGATTGTGCATGAAGTGAAGGGGCCTGGCTCTAATGACTTCATAGAACAGCTTTATGCAGATAATGAGTTGTTCAATTATCAGGCTTTCAACGCCAATAACATTGACAATAATGAATTACTGCAAAGTGATATTATTATTCTGAATCAACTTTCAGACTTCTCAAATCAATTAATTTCGGCACTAAAAACCTTCCTAGAAAAGAATGGAACGGTATTGATTATTCCATCTGCCGAAAGCAACTTTCAGACTTTCTCTCAATTGGGACTTACCATAAGGTTTGACTCTGATGAACGTTTGGGCTTGGGGCAACCTAATTTCCAAAACCCATTTTTTGATGGTGTTTTCGAAAACACAAAAGAGGCCATCGCCATGCCAGAAGCATCCATCACCTATCGATTGATCAATAGTGAATTGGGTGTGTTGAATTTTAAGAATGGTAGAGAATTTCTTTCTAAGGCAGAATTGCCTTTAGGAAACGCCTATGTTTTTTCAAGTGACTTCAGTGCAGAGGCTACAAGCTTTCCGAGCCATTCTCTTTTTGTGCCCGTCATGTATAAATTGGCTTTGGGCAGTAAAGTCAATCTTTCCAAGCTCTATTATCTAACAGACGAGCAAACCATGGTCTATCCTCTAGAAGAAAGTTTAACGGCAAACGACATTGTAACTTTATCGGATGGAGAGAATAAGATTACACCTGACCAACGGATTTCGGGAAAAAGTTTAATTATGGAAATCCCTAAGGATGAACTAAAAGCTGGTCATTACAACATCTTGAAGGGAGAAACGGAATTGGGTACCATTGCTTTCAATCAATCAAAAGCAGAATCCTCGGTAGATCGCCATTCTATTGACGAATTAGAAACCATAGCACAGGCCAAAAACATCAATCTAATCCAGGCAGAAGATGGGATAGAAGTAAATCGCGAATTGACAGCTGGAATTAAGGGAATCAACCTTTGGAAATATGCTTTAATGCTTGGGCTTCTTTTTCTTTTTGCGGAAGTAATTTTAATCCGATATTTGTGATATGGAAATTTTAATCCGTGCTGCCAAGGTAATCGATCCTTCCTCTCCGCATCATAATTCGACCAAAGACATCCTTATTCAAGATGGTGTCATTAAAAAAATTGAAAACCAGATTAGCTTTGATGGAACTGTAATTGAACATGAAAACCTGATGGTTTCACCAGGTTGGTTCGATATACGGGCTCATTTTACTGATCCGGGAAAAGAACACAAAGAAGATTTAGAGTCGGGCTCTGCCGCTGCTGCCGCTGGTGGTTTTACCGATGTATTGCTGCTGCCCAACACCGACCCGGTGACTTCTAATAAAAATAGCATTAGCTATTACCTAAAGTGGAACAAGTCTGCCGATGTGAATTTACACCCTGCTGCTGCGGTAACATTGGGTTGTCAAGGCAAAGAGCTTACAGAAATGATCGACTTGCATACTGCTGGTGCAGTTGCTTTTACAGATGGTACTGAACCGATTTGGCATACAGACATTCTTTTAAAAAGCTTACAATACCTCCAAACTTTTGATGGTGTATTGATCAATCGACCAGAAGATAGAATGCTCACCGCTTTTGGAACTATGCACGAAGGCCAAGTAAGTACGGTTTTGGGAATGAAGGGAATGCCTGAATTGGCAGAAGAAGTAATGATTGACAGGGATTTAGAATTGCTAAAATACGCAGGAGGAAAAATCCACTTTAGTTTGATTTCTTCAGCCGGAGCAGTAGAAAGAATAAAAAAGGCCAAGGCCGAAGGCTTAAAAGTAACAGCCGATGTTGGTATTCACCATTTGATTTTTACAGATGAAAGCCTAATGGATTACGATACTAGTTTTAAGGTAAACCCTCCTTTCAGAACTGAAAAAGATAGACTGGCTTTGATCAAAGGTTTGGAAGACGGAACAATAGATGCTATTGTAAGTGATCATCAACCTCACGATCAAGAAAGTAAGCAGTTAGAATTTGATTTGGCCGATTTTGGAATTATTGGACTGCAAACATTTTATCCAGCCTTGCTTAAAGCATTGGGTAAGAGAACGGAAGAATGTATTGAACGGATTACCGCAACGCCAAGAAAAATATTAGGGCTTAAGGAAAACTCTGTTGTAGAAGGAGGAGATTGTTTGACGCTCTTTTCACCCCAAATAACATGGAGTTACAACGGAAAAACAAATAAGTCTAAATCAGTAGCCTCTCCATTCTTCAATCAAGAAATGACAGGGAAAGTAATTGGCATTATCAATAACGGAAGGTTTATTTCTAATGATTAAAGTTAATCCAAAACTTACTCGTTTATCTTTCAAGTATGGTGCCGTAACAGCCTTGTTCGTCATTATCGCTTTTTTAGTGTTTTATTTCATGGGGTTACAACCTTGGCGAAACCTTTTATCCTTCTTGCTGGATATTCTCATTATTGTTGTCTTCCTTTTTTTAGCATTAAAGGATTACAAGGACAATGTAGGTAGAGGAGAGTTTAGGTTCTATCATGGAATGACCATTGGGTTTATAGTATATGTTACAGCTGCTGCAATTTTTGCGCTGTTCTATTTTGTTTTTATCTATTGGGGTAGTCCAGATTTCCTAAACGAATATATTATTACAGCACAAGCAGATTTGGTGAGCAGAAAGGATATGATTGTTACAGCTTTGAGCGAAGAAAGCTATTTAGAGCAATACGAAATGATTTCCAACACCACTCGAGGAGTACTTGTGTTTGATGTTTTCATCAAAAAATTACTCATTGGCTTAGTAGTGACCCCAGTCTTTAGTATTATGTTAAGGTCTAGTCGAGCTTGATATGGTTCGTTAATCCTGAAAATAATTCGCTTAAGTAAATTGAATCATAACATTCATTAAATCTCTTTTACTTCCTAAAAATTATTAATTTCAATCCATCAACCTTAAAATTAGAAATTATGGAAGAACAAGTAACAGGTCGCCAGATAGGTATCAAGTACGGAGTTATCTTCGGTCTTATTAGCACCCTATACACTTTAGCCATGGCCATGGCGCGAATACAGCTGCCTTTTGTGGGTATGTTTATTCAATGGGCTATTGTTATTGGAGTTTTTGTTTTTGCTTGTAAAGAGTACAAGGCAAACAATGGTAACATCATGTCATTCGGAAAGGGCTTTGGACTCATCATGGTGGCATCACTTATTGGTGGTTTAATTCGTTCGGTAGCTAGTTATGTTTACTTTATTGTAGACCCTGCCTATTTAGACTTTATGAAGGAAGCACAGCAAAGTAGCCCTTTTGGTCCTCCGCCAGATCAAGGTAATGCCGCGGGCATGGAGGGAGTAATGTCGTTTGTTACAAGTCCAGAGTTTTTAGCGATTATGTCTTTTGTAATGGCTATTTTCGCAGGGTTAATCTTTGGTTTGATCGTATCTGCCATAATGAAAAACGAAGAAGACGAATTTTAGAAAGAATTGATACAAATTTCAGTAGTAATACCGCTTTATAACGAAGAAGAGTCGTTGCCTGAACTAGTGAATTGGATAAGCCGTGTCATGATTGAACACGGCTTATCTTATGAACTGGTCATGATAGACGATGGCAGCAATGATGGCTCCTGGGAGCAAATCCAACAGATGTCAGTAGATTTTCCTATTAAGGGATTGAAGTTCAATCGTAACTATGGAAAATCGGCAGCATTAAATGTTGGGTTTAAGCATGCTGAAGGTGAAGTGGTAATTACTATGGATGCTGATTTACAAGATAGTCCAGATGAAATACCAAGCTTGTATGCTATGATCAAGGAAGGTTATCATTTAGTATCAGGCTGGAAAAAAACTCGTCACGACCCTATCTCTAAAACCATACCTTCTAAATTTTTTAATCGAATAACCAGAATTTTATCAGGCATTAAACTTCATGACTTCAATTGTGGACTAAAGGCCTACGATCAGAAGCTGGTGAAAACCCTAGAGGTTTATGGCGAAATGCATCGCTACATTCCAGTAATCGCTAAGCGCAATGGCTTTACTAAGATTGGAGAGAAAGTAGTAGAACACAGAGCTAGAAAATACGGTACTACCAAGTTTGGTTTAGAGCGCTTTATCAACGGATTTCTTGATCTGATTTCGATTTCCTTTGTGTCGCGATACAAGAAAAGGCCAATGCATTTTTTCGGCACTTTAGGTACACTTTCATTTCTTATCGGATTTGTTTTCGTTGGTTGGATCTCATGGCAGAAAATTCATGCAATTTATATTTCCAAGAGTAATGTGTATAGAGATGTGGTAGATCAGCCACTATTCTTTTTGGCCATTGCGGCAATTATTATTGGTGTTCAGTTATTTTTGGCTGGTTTTTTAGGGGAAATGATGACCATGAATTCCCAAAACAAAAACGACTATATACTCGAAGACCATGTTGGTTTAAAGAAGAAATGAGGTTCTTTTCTGTAGTTATTCCTGTTTACAATCGGCCCGATGAAGTAGATGAACTTCTCAAGTCCTTAACACTTCAAACCCACACTCATTTTGAAGTAATTATAGTGGAGGATGGTTCTACAGAAAAATGTGATCAGGTAGTTGAATCTTATCAAAACCAACTTTCCATTCAATATTTCTTTAAGGAGAATTCAGGCCAAGGCTTTTCAAGAAATTACGGTTTCGAAAGAGCTAAGGGAGACTACTTTGTGGTTTTCGATTCAGACTGCCTTATTCCTGAAGATTACTTTGAGAAGGTAAATCAGTTTTTAGATCACACTCCACTTGATGCTTTTGGTGGCCCAGATAAGGCTCACCCTTCTTTTTCACCATTGCAGAAAGCCATTAGTTACTCTATGACTTCTCCTTTCACAACAGGTGGAATTAGAGGAAACAAGAATCATGCAGGCACTTTTCATCCTAGAAGTTTCAATATGGGTATTTCGAAGGAAGTGTTTGAAACTACGAAAGGCTACAAAATCACCCGAATGGGGGAAGATATTGAGTTTAGTATTAGAGTAATTGAAGCTGGGTTTAAAACAGGTTTAATTCCTGATGCCTTTGTTTTTCATAAAAGAAGAACCAGTTTCGCTCACTTTTATAAGCAGCTACACTTTTTTGGCAGAGCACGAATTAACGTAAATCGGTTCTTTCCAGGAGAGCTAAAAGCAATACACGCATTACCAGCCGTTTTTGTGCTTGGGTTGTTTATTTGGTTGACTACTGTTTTCTATTCTACATTTCTATTTACCCTTGGCGGTGCACTTCTCACCTTGTTTACTTTTGGGATTTTTGTTCACTCTTCAATACTCAATAAAAGTATTGATGTAGGGTTACTTAGCGTAACAGCAGCTTTTACCCAGCTTACGGGTTATGGTATGGGTATGATTTCAGAACTTTTTAAGCCTAGAGGCAATCAGCCTTTTTCACAGAAATAAATAATTTCATTGGCCGGAAGCGCGTATTTTCTTACCGTTTCCTTTGGTAACTCCATTACATAATGATCTTCGGTAACTTTAAAACCAGCCCTTTCCAATCGTTTACCATAATCTAAACCAAACAAACGGACATGATCGTTTTGCCAATAAACCCGCTCACGTTCTTTAGGATCAGTAATTGTAGGATCTTCTAGCGTTTCTTGTCTACTATAATCTTGTGGAGACTGAATAATGGCCCATCCGCCTGGTTTTAATACCCTGTAAATTTCGCTCATGGCTTTAATGTCATCATCCACATGCTCCATTACATGGTTGCAAAAAACAACATCAAACGTATTTGCCTCAAAAGGTATGTCGTGAACATCCATTTTTACATCGGCCAAAGGAGATTCTAAGTCGGCTGAAGTGTAATCGATATTGGGCATAGCTTTGAATTTATCTATGAAACAAAGCTCTGGAGCAATATGAAGAAGTTTCTGTGGAGCACTGAAAAATTGGGTTTTGTCCTTTAAGTACAGCCACATTAAACGGTGCCTTTCGAGCGAGAGTGAGTCTGGGCAAAGCGCGTTTTCTCTAGGGTTTAACCTTCCGTAAGGGAGGAATTTACGGTAGCTAATTTCACAGATTGGGCAAGTTACATTCTTACCTCTCATAAAGAGACTAACAACCTTTAGTAGGTGATGGCTAAATAGCTGAAGGTATTTTCTAGGTACCTTTCTGATGACAAAACTGATAAATCTTTTCATTTCAACGATTTCCGCAAAGATAGAAGATAAGATTAAACCCCACCCTTGCCACTGACAGGAACATGATGTTGTCTGAACAGAATATCTACCGTTATTATAAATGGATCGATTTGAGATTAAACTAAATGGATGTTAAGATCATCTAAGACCAGAAGAAGGCGTTAGTAAAACTAAGGAGGCTTCTCTCTATTGAATAATCGTAATTACGTGATTTTTAACGAGATTGGTTCTTTTTTCTTTTACGTTAGTGGCTGCATATTTCTATATATGGAATTGCGGAGAAATCTAATAGCCCTAGTTTTGCACATATTTAAACAATTATAAAAAGAGTCATGAGAAAAAAACTCATCATTATCGGTCTAGTCGTAGTGGCTGCTATCGTAGTTACCCTTACCGTATTCAAAACGGATACCGCTGAAGACGCAGTATCGTTATTCGCGACTGCTGAAAAAGGCGAATTTACAGTTGAGGTAACCACCACAGGCGAACTTTCTGCTGAAAAGTCTACAAAAATTATGGGACCAACCGCTGCCAGAGATTTCAATATTCGAAATATGACAGTAACAAAGTTGGTAGAAGAAGGAACTCAGGTAAAACAAGGCGATTATGTTGCCGACTTAGATAAGAGTGAGCTTTTCGAAAAAATTCAGACAGAAAAAGATCAGCTTGATGCTCAAGTAGCAGAGTATGAATATGCTAAAATTGATACTGCTCTAACTTTAGGTAGCGAGAGAGATAAGTTGATAAATCTAGACTATTCAATTGAAGAGAAGCAATTGCAAATAGAGCAGTCGCAATATGAGCCACCAGCAACAAAAAAGAAATATCAAAATGAGTTAGAAAAACTCTTTAGAGATAAAGAGCGTGCTTTGGATAACTACAAATTAAAGGTAGAGCAAGCTAAATCTAAGATGATTGATGAGACTGTTGATTTGAATAGAAGAAGAAACAGATATAACAGTGGTTTAAAACTATTAGAAGACTTCACTATTTATGCTCCTCAAGATGGTATGGTAATTTATACAAAAGGATTTGGAGGAGAGCGTATTGTTGAAGGTTCTCAACTTAATGGCTGGAGTCCAGAAGTAGCTGAGCTTCCAGATTTATCAAGCATGATTTCTACTACTTACATTAATGAAGTAGATATTAGAAAGGTAAAGCTAGGACAGCCTGTTGATATTGGCTTGGATGCATTTCCTGATAAAAGACTTACTGGTAAAGTAACAAGAGTGGCCAGAGTTGGACAGCAAAACCCAAATTCAGATGCTAAGGTGTTTGAGGTAATTGTAAGAGTAAATGAAAGTGATAAAGAATTGAGACCGTCAATGACAACAAGTAATATCATTGTAACTCAAAAACTTTCTGATGTTGTTCATATTCCGTTGGAGTGTCTGCATGTTTACAATGATTCTATCAACTATGTGATTAAGAAAAATGGTTCACTTCAAGAAGTAAAAGTAGGACTCACCAACAGTAATGAAGCAGTTATTGAGATGGGAGTCGAAGAAGGGGATGTATTGTACTTAAGTAAGCCTGAAGGAACGGATGGTAAAGAGCCAAACTTAATTCCTGAATTGAATGGTACCAGAATGGAGAAGTATGAACTTAATCCTAACGAAAATAAATTAGAAGACGATAGCAAGTGGGTAATGCCTGACGGAACTCCAATGAGCCCTGAAGTGATTCAGAGATTGAAAGATCAAGGAATTACCGACCCATCTCAAATGATGAGAGGTGGCAGATCAGGACAAAGACCAGCTGGTAGCGGTGCTGCTGGTGGAGCTACTAGAGGCGGACGTGCAGGTCAACCAAATCAGTAAGTCGAGCTATGAATAAGCAGAGTTTATTATCTAATTTCTATATAGCACTGGAAGCAGTGCTTGCCAATCAGTTGCGCTCTTTGCTCACTGCTTTGGGAATCATTTTCGGGGTAGCTGCGGTAATCGCCATGCTTGCCATTGGAAATGGAGCTCAAAAGGAGATTTTAGAGCAGATCGAATTGGTAGGGGTGAACAATATTATTGTTCAGCCAGTAGTAGAGCAAACAGAGCAACGAATAGGAGAGACCGATGATAATGATAAAAAGAAATTCTCTCCAGGCTTGAAATTGCTAGATGTTGAGAGTATTCGTGAAGGTATTCCAGGTGTAGCAAGACTTAGCCCTGAAATTCTACTAGAAACTTATATCATAAAGAATGGAATCAGAAGATCTTCAAAACTAGTAGGTGTAGAGCCGAGCTACTTTGAGGTTGCTAATTTTGAGTTAGATGGAGGGGAGGTTTTTAATGAAAATCAATTAAGAGTAGGTGCTCCGGTTTGTATTATAGGGAAGGGAATTCAAAGCAAATTTTTTCCTCAAGAAAACCCAATTGGTAAGAAGATAAAAGTAGGTTCTCAGTGGTTAGAGGTAATAGGCATACTTAAAGAGAGGTTTATTTCTGAAAAGGCCATAACCAACCTAGGGATTCGTGATTATAATATGGACGTATATACTCCAATTCAGACAGTTTTGGTGAGGTACGTAAACCGTGATTTAGTGACTGGCTCTGGTTTAAAGAAGAGTTTTGGTGGAGTTAGTATGTTTGGAGGAGGACGAGGAATGACTATCGTTTCATCAAGTTCATCAGATGAATCTAGCGACTCTGCTCCTAAAAACTATCATCAAATAGATCGCTTAGTAGTTCAGGTAAATGAATCTGCTAAATTGAGCTCTACTGCAGAAGTCCTCTCTAGAATGCTTGAAAGAAGGCATTATGGGGTGATTGATTATGAAATTACCATTCCAGAGTTATTATTAAAACAACAACAGCGAACTCAGAATATTTTTAATATCGTGTTAGCCGCTATTGCCGCCATCTCACTTTTGGTAGGAGGTATTGGAATTATGAATATCATGTTGGCTTCGGTAATGGAAAGGATCAAAGAAATTGGCTTGAGACTTTCTATTGGAGCAAAATCTTCTGATATTGTTTCACAATTTTTATTTGAAGCTGTGTTAATTTCAGTAACGGGTGGTATTATTGGTGTGATCTTGGGTATTACTTTAGCCTTTGCAGTATCATCATTAGCAGACTTTCCAACAGAAATCAGCTTTGCTTCAATTGCAATATCCTTTGGTGTTGCTGCTACTGTAGGACTTATTTTTGGAATTACTCCTGCTAGAAGAGCCGCAAGTCAAGATCCTATTACATCATTAAGACACGAATAAGATTCTAAAAACATTATGAAGAAGGTCATTTTATTATTATTACTATTTATTGGTCTGGCTCAAGTATCCTTTTCCCAAGAAAAAAGAGTGTTAACTCTTGAAGAGGTCATTCAGTTGGCTAGACAAAACTCAAGAAGTGCGAAACAGGCCGAAACCCAAAGAACCTTAGGCTTTTGGAGTTACAATGTTTATAAATCTGGATTAAAACCTCAGTTGTTAGTAAGAGGTACTTTACCAAGTTATCAGGATAGAACTATTCCTACTACCCAGCCAGATGGAACAGTCGTTTTTAATACGGTAAATCAAAATAACTCAAACTTAAGTCTAGGTCTTGAGCAAGTCTTACCATGGACAAATACAACGGTGTCTTTTGATACTAGATTGGCTCGTTTCGATGATTATGATAGAAACACAACTCGTTATCAAGGCGACCCTATTGGTATTTCAATAGAACAGCCGCTTTTTGCAGTAAACCCTTTTAAGTGGGATAAGCAGATAGAGCCGTTGAGGTATGAGCAGTCAAAAAGATCGTATGTACAAGACATGGAGCAGGCTTCTCAGATAGCTGTTAATTTATTCTTCAGGTTGCTCGTACAACAAAGGAATTTGCAGATTGCATTGCAAAATGAGCAAGCGAATGATACTGTATATAGAGTAGAGCAAGGTAGATATAATATAGGAACATCAACGGAGGATCAGTTACTTCAAACAGAACTTGAACTATTGACATCAAAAAGTGAGGCTCAACAAGCTCAATTAGATGTTCAGTCGCTTTCTTTGGAATTAAGAAACTTTATTGGTTTAACTGAAAATGTTGATCTAGAGCTAGTAGCTCCTATGGATGTTGCTGTGTTTGATATTGATTATGAAACGGCTTTGCAGTACGCGAAGGAGAACAGAGCCGAGTATTTGGATTTCAGACTTCAAAGGTTGAATGCTGAAAGATCAGTGGCAGATGCAAGAGCAAGGCGGTTTAATGTTTCTATAACAGGTTCCTATGGTTACAACAGTGCACAGACTAATGATTTAGGTGGTGTTTATGAGTCAAGCAATACTGCTGCTGGGTCTCAATTTAGATTGGACTTTAATATACCTATTCTTGATGGAGGAAGGAATAAAGCCCGTATGAATGTAGCAAGAGAACAACAGAAGCTGACAGAGTTCAATGTGGATCAAAATATGATTACGTTTGAGCAGGAGATTTCTAATGCTGTAAGGAATTTTAAGCAAATAATAGAACAAATTGCATTGGCCAAGAAAAGTGAGGAAGTTGCTTTGAAACGTTTTGAAATCACTAATGGAAGGTACTTGGCTGGTAAAGTGGATATTCTAACGCTAGCCAATGCTAGAACAAGTAAAGATGGAGCTATAAGAAGTTATGTTTCTGCTTTACAACAGTATTGGGATGCTTATTATGAGCTAAGAACATTGACTTTGTATGACTTTAAGAACGATGTTCTTTTGTACAACGAACTATTGGAATACGACCCGAAAACAGATTCAGTAATCGAGAAAGCTAAGCAATAAAAAAAAGCCCCGTAAGGGGCTTTTTACTTATAAACCTGTATAATTAAATGGACTGATTTGCATCAGTTCATTTTTTATTTCTGTAGAGACTTCCAAAGTTTGAATAAACTCTTTCATCACTTCAGCAGTGATCTTTTGATTAGTTCTGGTCAATCCTTTTAATGCTTCATAAGGTTTTGGATAACCTTCTCTTCTAAGTATAGTTTGGATGGCCTCAGCCACAACTGCCCAGTTATCTTCCAAGTCCGCATCAATGGCTGCTTGGTTTAATTCAAGCTTCTTAATTCCCTTTTCAAGCGATTTTAAAGCAATAAGTGTATGGCCTAAAGGCACTCCAATGTTTCGTAATACCGTAGAATCAGTTAAATCTCTCTGTAGCCTAGAGATTGGTAGTTTAGCAGAAAGGTGCTCGAAGATCGCATTGGCGATTCCTAAGTTTCCTTCGGCATTTTCGAAATCAATCGGATTCACCTTGTGTGGCATGGCAGAAGAACCTACTTCTCCCGCCTTTATTTTTTGTTTGAAGTAATTCATGGATACGTACTGCCAAACGTCACGAGAGAAATCGATCAAAATGGTGTTGATCCTCTTCATATTATCGAAAAGGGCTGCAATATGATCGTAATGCTCAATCTGGGTAGTTGGATGGCTGCGTTGTAAGCCAAGTGATTCTTTTACAAACTCATTTCCGAAATCAATCCAGTCGATGGCTGGATAGGCCACGTGATGCGCGTTAAAATTACCAGTCGCGCCACCAAATTTGGCCGCAAACGGAATGTCACCCAACAAAATCATTTGTTCTTCTATTCGACTGCTGAACACCTGCATTTCCTTTCCTAATCTAGTTGGAGAAGCTGGTTGGCCGTGTGTTTTGGCCAGCATAGAAATGTTTTTCCATGTTTCAGCCATTTCGTTAATGGTGTTTTTCACTTCCAAAACTGAAGGTTCAATTACCTCGTGCATTGCCCTTTTTAATGATAAAGGAATGGCAGTATTATTAATGTCTTGAGAAGTTAAACCAAAATGAATGAACTCGATGTGGTCTGCAAGACCAAGTGCTTGAAACTTGTCTTTCAGGAAGTACTCAACCGCCTTAACATCATGGTTTGTAGTTTTCTCAATCTCCTTAATACTTAGAGCATCAGCTTCGGTAAAATTGGCGTAAATAGACCGTAAGGATTCAAATAGATTTGAATCTACACCTTTGAGCTGAGGAAGCGGAATTTCGCATAACGCGATAAAATATTCGACTTCAACCTCTACCCTATATTTAATTAAAGCAAATTCAGAAAAATATTCAGTAAGTGCATTCGTAACCCTTCTGTAGCGACCGTCAATCGGTGAAATGGCTGTGAGTGTATTCAAATCCATGTTTTCGGTTTAAAAAGAAAGGGCAAAGATACTAAAATGTACCGGCTTGAGCGCTCATTTTTGTAACACTTCTCCCATTTCTGTATCTAATTTGGCGTAACAATTCATAGTTCGAAGGATGATGATTACTTTTGCGTTCTTTTAAACTACTTTCTACGCATTGGTGTTGGTACACTGACGGTTTCTTAAAAATAGAATTTAAAGCATGGCATTCGGATTATTCAAAAAAAAGCAAGCAGAAAAAAGTGAAATTCCTTCGGTTAAAGCAGGGCATTTAAACTTAAAGGTAAAGGAGGTAGTAAAGGAGACTGCTGATGCTATTAGTATTTATTTTGAACAACCAACTTCTGGTTCCATATCATATAAGTCGGGTCAGTTTTTCACCCTTATTGCAGAGATTAATGGAAAGATGGAAAGAAGAGCCTATTCGCTTTGCACTTCTCCATTTGTCGATCCCCACCCTGCCGTAACAGTGAAAAGAGTAGAGGGCGGCTTAATGTCGAACCATTTGGGAGACAACTTGAAGGCTGGTGATGTAATGGAGGTTTTGGAGCCCATTGGAAACTTCACTACTACTTTTGACTCCAATGACGAAAGACATATTGTTCTTTTTGGTGGCGGAAGTGGAATTACACCTTTAATGTCGATTGCTAAATCAGCGTTGAATCAAGAGCCTAAATCAAAGATTTCTCTTATTTATGCCAACAGGGATTCTGATTCAATTATTTTCAAATCTGCCTTGGAGCAAATGGAAGCTGATAATCCAGAGCAATTCAAGGTAGTACATGTGTTAGGCGAAGCACCTCCTGAATGGAAAGGTTACAAAGGCTTGCTCACTCAAGATATTATTAAAGAAGCGCTCGAAATGTTGCCTAAAATGGAAGAAGGGCAAACGGAATTCTTTATGTGTGGTCCAGGCCCAATGATGGATATTGTTGAGTCATCATTGTCAAACCTAAACATTCCAAAGGCGCAAGTTCATAAAGAAAGTTTCACTTCCGATGCAGGAAAAAAGAAGGAAAGCGCAACCGTAAGCAATGAAATTATTGCGCGTGAAGTAACCGTTATCTATGACGGTGAAGAATTTAAATACACCGTTGAACCTGGAGAAACCATTTTAGAAAAGGGCTTAGATGAAGATATTGATTTGCCTTTTTCTTGCCAGAGTGGATTATGTACGGCTTGCCGAGGAAAATGTATTTCTGGAAAGGTAAAAATGGATGAAGATGAAGGCCTTTCTGAAGCTGAATTGAACGAAGGTTATGTCCTCCCTTGTGTAAGTCATCCACTCACAGATGATGTCATCATCGAGATTGGCTAACAGAAAATCTGAATTTTTCAGAACTTTTAGTAGAGGTTGAAGGTCTTATATAATGTGGTTTTAGATTGATACTCTAATCTGCATTTCCGACATTCATAAAACTAATATTGTAGCCCAGCTACTATGATATGAGCATTTCTACTAATCAGACTGAACCTCAAATTTCAATCCTCGAAAACTATCTGAAAGTTAGGACTTTAACGAACGAGTTATGTGCGCCTTTACAACCAGAAGATTTTGTAGTACAGCCTGTAGTGGACGTGAGTCCGCCTAAATGGCATTTGGCGCATACCACATGGTTTTTTGAAAACTTTGTACTCAAGCCAAATATGGCTGACTACCGGGTTTTTGATAAGGATTATCACTTTCTGTTTAATAGTTACTACGAAACAGAAGGAGATCGTTGGATTAGGTCAGAAAGAGGTGTGCTTTCTCGCCCTTGGGTGAAGGAAATAATGGCTTATCGTACTTATGTGGACGATCACATGAGGGCGTACTTATCTGATGAAGTAATTTCAAACAATACACTGGAAGTACTAACTATTGGGCTGCATCACGAGCAGCAACACCAAGAATTGTTAGTGTATGACCTCAAGCACATCCTAGGAATCAATCCGCTTTTTCCGAGCTACAAATCATTTAGGGGAGAAGTTAGTGACACCAACCTTGAGGAAGAATTTCTTACGGTAGACGAAGGTGTTTACACCATAGGCTATCAAGGAAAGGAGTTTTCTTTTGACAATGAAAAGGGCGTTCATCAGGTTTTTCTTCATCGTTACCGAATTCAAGATCGGCTGATCACCAATGGTGAGTTTATGGAATTTATCGAGGCGGGTGGCTATCAAGATTTTAATCATTGGTTAATGGAAGGTTTTGAATGGGTGAAGAAGCAAAATATACGAGCACCTTTCTATTGGTTCAAACAAGACGGAGCTTGGAAGCACTATACCTTAGCAGGTTTAGAAGATATTAACCCTGATGAACCAGTAAGTCATGTGAGTTTTTATGAAGCAGATGCCTTTGCCAAATGGAAGGGGAAACGATTACCCACTGAGTTTGAATGGGAAGTAGCTTGTAAAATGCACGAACCAGAAATTCCAGAATCAGCCAACTTTGTAGACAATCGTAACTTCAGGCCTATACCCCGGCAAGGAGAAAATACACAATTTTATGGAGATGTCTGGGAATGGACAAATAGTGCATATTTAGCCTACCCATATTACCAAAAGCCAGAAGGGGCACTGGGAGAGTATAATGGCAAATTCATGATCAATACCATGGTACTCAGGGGTGGTTCTTATGCTACTAGTCGTAATCATATCCGCCCAACTTACCGAAACTTTTTTCATCCGCACTTACGTTGGCAGTTCACAGGAATCCGACTAGCAGAAAACTTCTAATCAATGAGCGAAACTACCGTTGCACTTTCAACCTTTGCAAAAGACATCCACTTGGGGCTTACTTCAAATCCTAAATGCCTTTCTTCTAAATATTTTTATGATGAAACGGGTGATCAGCTTTTTCAAACCATTATGGGGCTAGGAGAATATTACCTAACCCGTTGTGAGTTCGAAATATTTGATAAACAAAAAGAAGAGATTCTTAAAAGCTTTTTGGGTTCAGATAGTAGTTTTAATTTGGTTGAACTAGGAGCAGGTGACGGGACAAAAACCAAGGTGCTGCTAAAACACTTTGTTAATGAAGGGGTGGATTTCTCTTATTCACCAATTGACATTTCTCAACATGTACTAGAGGTACTTTCTAGTGACCTTGAAAAATCAATTCCCAAACTAAAAGTGAATGCAATTCAAGGAGATTATTTTGATGCTTTGGCAAAGCTAAATGAGAATAATTTCCAGAAGGAAGTCGTGCTTTTTCTAGGGTCGAATATTGGAAATTTTTCAAACGGCTCGGCACTTAAATTTTTAAAAAGGTTAGGCGATAATTTAGGATCAGGTGATATGCTATTCATCGGTTTCGATTTGATGAAAAACCCTAACGTGATTTTGAGTGCCTATAATGACAAGTTAGGAGTGACCAAAGAGTTCAATATTAATTTGCTCCGAAGAATAAATAACGAGCTTGGGGCTAACTTTGATTTAGAAGGCTATGAGCACTTCCCAACATACGATCCAATTTCAGGAGAAACGAAAAGCCATCTGGTAAGTAATAAGGAGCAAGAAGTTTTTATTGAAGCCACAGGGGAAACTTATTCGTTTGATGCCTGGGAAGCAATTCATACTGAAGTATCGCAAAAATATTCCCCTAAAATGATCTATCAATTTGCTGAGCAGGCTGGGTTTAAGGTGGTGAAAAACTTTAAAGACGAAAGCGAATTCTATGTAGACTCCCTTTGGGAGAAAATCTAAAGCGGTTTAAACTGCTCAAAAGCCTGATTACAATTGTGACAGAAATGTAAGGAACGACAAAGCGCGGGGCCAAAAGGCGTTTTCATTTCTGTATTTGTGCTATCGCAGTTAGGGCATTTGGAGTGCTCAAGCAAATCAATATCAACAATCAAATTATGTTTTGGAGGAGGAGCAAGGCCAAATTTCTTTAGAGCAGCTCGTCCCTTTTCAGAAATCATGTTTGAGTTCCACTGGGTTTCAAAAGAAAGGTGGACATCAAGGTTTTCAATTCCATTTTTCTGAAGTGTTTCTTCAACATCCCTTTTCATATAATCCATAGCAGGGCAACCCGAGAAGGTAGGCGTCATGTTTACTTTGACTTTTCCAGAATCTTCAATTTCAATTCCCGTAATTACTCCCAAATCGTTGAGCGAAAGCACAGGGATTTCAGGATCCATGACTTCATCCAGCCATGTTCTAATCTCTTCCACTGAAATGTCCTTCGTATTGCTCATTGTGTTTTTACAACCTTATAGACGATCAAAAGTTCCTCCAAATGACAAATGACAAATGACAAATGACAAATGACAAATGACAAATGACAAATGACTATCTACCAATCAGCCGTAGGATCCATTTTAAATACCTCAGACATTTCATCCAATAAAGGCTGAAGATTGTCAGTATGTTGACCATAACGACCACCGTAAACAGGTGTAATGCTCTTAATGTCTGGCATTCTCAGGCTTGTTTCTTTTAGAATAGAAGAAATTTGCTCTATCCATCCCTCTTTAACTACCGCTTCACCACGGAAAATATCTTCCTTAATTAACTCAGCTTCGAACTTAGAAGGCTCGAAAATGCCAAGAGCATATGGCATCGCATAGTCTAAAGAGTTTTGAAGACGTAAAATGCTTTCTTCAGTAGCAGAGCCCAATTGTTTCATCCATATTTTGGCGTGCATGGTATGGTACTTTATTTCTCCTTTGATTTTTCTGGAAAGGAGTGCTAAAGGCTCATAAGATGAACTTGCTAAATGTGTAAACCTGATTTGTTCGGCCATGTCAAACAAAAAGTGTCTGATTAAGCTAAAATCATATTCTCCATTAGGTAACTCTACCAACTGGCAATTATGGAACTGTTCTGCGTTTCGCATAAAAGCAACAGTGTCAGGGTCAGATTCACCAAGCTCATGGAGTAATTTATATATCTGCCAGCTTTGCCCTACCTTGTCTTGTGCCATAGAAGAAAAAGCGATGTCTTCTTCTAGCAAAGGCCCAAAGCCTGTCCATTCAGAGTTGCGGTGGCCTAAAATGAGCTGATCGTCAGCAATTTTATAGAGTAAATCTTTTAGTGCGTCTGTGTTCATTGTTAAGCTTGTTGTTCTTTGAATGCTTTGATTTTGTCTCCCGCTTTGTAATCAATGGCGTCTCTGTATTTTTTCTCTTTCAGCGTATCCCAAATGTCTCTGTCTTCTTCATCAGAAGCTAAAATATGTTCTGATTTCACAACCCAGATATTGAATACGGGTTTGTCCGACTGAAAATCTTCTTTTGCTTGGGCTAAAGCATCTTCATAATCTTTAGCCATCACACTACCTTCGTATTTGTGCTGTTTTCCGCGTTTGGCTAGGTGGAAAATCTCGAAGCTATCACGTTCTACTCCAGTAGGCTTGTTGGTTACCAAATTGTAAACATCCTCATTGTTGTCGGTATAGTCAGAAACTTTAATGTTCTCGGTTTTAACAACACAGAGTGCATTACAGAACATGCCTCTTCGGCTAAACTGCTCCTTAGCAAAAAGGAAAGCCATTTCTTCATTGGGAGCGTGAACAGGGCCAGCGTGCTCAAAAGGCTTGCCTTCTTTGGTTTCTATAAAGGCCTCATATGTTTCAAACTGATCGAGACTCCCTTTTTCTACAATTTGAGTATCGGTCAATTCGTCAATACCCAGACGGGTTACCCTTGGGTCTAATGATTTCAAATTCATAGGTATGTATTAAGCTAATGGAGCTACGTATTTAGTTTTTGGCGCTAATAACGCTTGTCGTACCCATGCGCCTCTTTCTTCGGCAACACGCCTTACGGCCAAACGTTCTTTATTACATGGCCCATCTCCATTAATTACTCTTTTGAACTCATCCCAATCTGGCTCTGTAAATTCCCATTCGCCTGTTTCTGGATCTTTTCTCAACTTATCATCAGGTACGGTTAAGCCAAGTTCCCAGATTTTAGGCACATACATATCTAAGAATTGCTGGCGACATTCATCGTTAGACGACATTTTTACTTTCCAGCGCATAAGAATTTCTGAGTGAACCGAAATTTTATCTGAAGGACCAAAAAAGTGCATCATTGGCGCCCACCAGCGGTTGAACGCAGCTTGCATCATTTCACGCTGCACTTTTGTGCCTGTTGCCAAATGAATCACACAATGGTGACCATATTTTAAGTGGAAAGATTCTTCGGCACAAATTCTTTCTAAGGCGCGGCAATATGGGCCGTAACTTCCTTTAGAGTTTGCGATTTGGTTTACAATTGCTCCTGCATCTACCAGCCATGAAATAAAGCATGAGTCAGCCCATGTAAAGGCAGGGTAATTAAATATGTTGGAATATTTCGATTTGCCATTGATCAAATCGGCAATCATGTCCTCTCTTGATTTACCTAAAGTTTCGGCAGCAGAATATAATAGTTGAGCATGCCCAACTTCATCCTGCACCTTTGCCATAAGGGCAAGTTTTCTTTTAAAACCAGGTGCACGGGTAATCCAAGTGCCTTCTGGTAAAGCTCCAATGATTTCTGAATGCGCATGTTGCTCAATCATTCTAATCAGCTGCTTTCTATACAATTGAGGCATCCAATCTGAAGGCTCGATTTTCTCGCCTCTGTCGATTCTTGCTTCAAATTCTGCCAATTTTACTGGATCCTCGTCAGTGAGGGCAGTAGCTTTCATGGCTTCGAATGAGTTTCCACCTCCGTACATATTATTTATTTTTTAGTCCGTTTAACAATAGGCCCGACAGTCTTTTTCCAACTTCTTCTGGACTCAAGCTGCCATCGGGCTTATACCAATTGTGAGTCCAGTTTAACGAAGAAAGAATGGTAAGCATCATGAATTTTTCGTCTACCAATTTAAACTCTCCTGAGGCCATTCCATCCCTTAATATTTTCTTGAACCTTCCTTCGTAGTCATCGCGCATGGCTAAAAACTCACTTAGATAGGGTTCACTTAAATGCCTCCATTCGTTAAAGAAAACGGCAGAAGCGTTTGTGTCTTGTGTAATTACTTTTACATGAGCGATCATGGCTTTTTCCATTTTTGCGGCATTACCACCAGTTTCTTCATCTACTTCCTGCCAAGCGCTATAAAACTGTTCGGCCATACGGAAGCATATGCGCTGCAAAATTTCTTCTTTTGACTTGATGTGAGAATAAAGACTTGCTGCTTCAATTCCCAAATCTTGCGCTAAATTGCGCATTGAAGTTGCAGCATAGCCCCTAGATTGAAAAAGAGTGGTTGCTTTTTCTTCTATTTGTTGCTTTCTGCTTTTCTTTACGACAGTTTTCATTTGCTGCGAATATAAACATACTAACGTTCGTTAGCAAGAGATTCTTATTACCCACAATTTACACAAACCATGCAATTGAATGACCCTAATTTTGATAAAAGTACATTTATCAAAAAGCTTGAAACGATTATCTATCTAATGTTTGTGTTGCCTCTCGGGTTTTTTGGCTATGCATTTTTAGAGCGCGAAGCCAGCGGTGAGCTTCGGTCAGTTTTTTATGAAAATCCAGATGTGATGTTCCACACGGTGATGGCTGCTGGTATTGGTTATGTTTTACTGAGAACTGTAACCACCTGGAAGAAAGATGCGCTTAAAGTGTTGAAGCAAGTGCCTGAATTAGATTTGAAGTTAGTTAAGCTCAAAAAATCAATAATTTATAGAAACCTAATGTGGTCTTTTGGAGCAACCATTGGTGCTTTTGGTTTGTATGAAAAAGGGGACATGGTGTACGCCCTTGTTTTTAGTTTGTTTTTAATTCTAATCACAGCGAATCGGCCAAGTGCGAAATATTTTGTGAAGCTTTTTGGCTTAAAGGGGGAAGAGAAAAAGTGGATGGAGGAATAAACTTGAGGAATCCTTATATTTAATTCATGAGCGAAACTAATACCACTCAAAAGCTTCGATTTCCTAGTAGTACTTTAATGACTACTTTTCCCAGCTACATTTTTTTTGCTGGCATTAGCTTTATGGCAATCCGTGTCATTCTTAATAATTATGGAGTGGAAGGCGAGGGGTGGAGAGTTGTTTTTGCTTCTGTAGGTTTGTTTTTGTCTTCTTTGTTTTTGATTGCTTCTTTTTGGGCAAAGGCTTATGTGAAAAGGAAACTTGGAACACAAAAAAAGGCCGAATAAATTGCTTCATTCGGCCTAATATAATCCTTCAAATATCTTTTTTAGAAAGTAACCCCAATCGTAATTGGATTGAGTTCTGGTCCTTTTCCGTTTTCAAATAGTTCGTTGAAATCATAGGTCATAAACATATCGAAACCGTTGATGCCTATTTGAAGTCGGGCGCCATATCTAAAGTCATTTACAAAGAAACCACCTTTGCTTTTTACTTTATCGCGGTCGCCATCGGTGCGATCAATGTACTTGGCTTTGTTGCCTAAGCGCAGGCCAGCATAAGGGCCAACGCCAATTCTGAAGCCTGTTTTGTGACTGAAGGCAACACGCACATCGTCTTCTTCATACTTTCTTACAATTCTCTTTCCTCTGCTAAAATCGAACATAGGCACGGCCTTTACATTAAGATAAGATACTTTGAGTTTGCTTTTTAGGGCGCTTCCAATATTGGTTTCTTCTACAAAGTTGAGCTGACCACCATTCGGGTCTAAACGGGTAGCTGCATTTTCGAACTTATAATTATACCAGCTAAAACCTCCGCCCCAATCTAGGTATAATGGGCCGCTCACATAGGTAGAGTGGTTCCAGTTTAGGCCTACATAAACAGAACCTAAAGGTTTTACTTGATAAAGGTCGCTCGATGAAGGAAAGCTTCCGTTGTTTAAATAATTGTTGAAACCAATTTCGAAATCAAGACTTTTTAATGTGCCGTGATCGTGTTGTTCAATGTATTCGAAATTTCTGGGTCTATAGCGGCTCGATCTCCAATCTGAATCCCAGTCGTCTTCAATTTCAACATTGATTCCCAAGAAACCCATTCGTAAGTAAAAATCATTGTCGTTAATGAAGATGCTGTTTGAATTCTTTTTAGGAATACTGACGATAGTGTCTAATCGTTCTAGGTCATCCTGTCTACCCCACATCCATTGGGCGCTGAGGCTTTGATTTACCAAAAGGAGAGCCATGGCAATCAAAAATAAGTTGAACTGCTTTTTCATTTTTGTTGTATTTTATTTTGAGTTGTTGTTTTAGAAAATCACCCCAAATGTTACAGGGTTAAGTCTTGGTGCGTTTGCTTCTTCTTCAAATAGTTCTGAGAAATCGTAGTTGAAAAAGATGTCGAAAGAGCTCCAACCCATTTGGGCGCGCAAACCGTACTTGAATGGATTAATGTATAGACTGTCTTTGAATTTGTCTTTCTGACCATCACCATTCAAATCATCGTATTTGTATTTAGTGTGGCTGCTGATTCTGTAGCCAGCATATACCCCAGCACCTACTCTGAATGAGTTGTATTTGCCAAACGAGAAGGTTGGGACTAAATGCACGTTTAAATGCATCATATTGATTTTGCTTTTCTTGCCTACTCGATCCATACGCTCAACAAAATCAACCGATTGGTTTGTACGGTCTATTACTACTTCGACCCTAGTATTTTCAAAGCTTAAATCTTGAATGCTTGCGCCAATACCCCAATCCAGATAAAGTGGTCCGAGAATTTTTGTTGCGTGATCGAAATTGAGGGCCGCATACCAAGAGGTAAGTGGGTTTAAAGTGAATAATTCGTCACTGCTCGGTAGGTCACCATCTTGTAAATAGTTGTTTAAACCAACGTAAATGTTTACAAAACTTTGTGTTCCTTTTCTCGGATAGTACCTGTCTAAATCATCTCTCCAGTTATTATCCTCCAAAGTGCTTTCTAGAGTCTTTGAGTTGTACTTGGCTACAGGAACTGATTTTGAAAAATCCCATGCTGAGTTTTCAGTATCTCCTGACTTGAAGGTTGAGGTTTTGGGCTCAACTTTCAAGTCCTGATTGAGATAAGCTTCGTTTTGAGCTTTGGCTAGGTTAGTGCTCAATACGACCAATAAGAGCATACCTATGACTTTTGTTGTAGTTATTGTTTTCATATTTCGAGTTGTTATTTTTCTTGTTTGAAGTTAGGAGTGTTCTCTTCTTCCTCTTGATCAATCGATCCGTACTTGAGTTCATTGGCCACAAATTCGTTCTTTGTGGTTCTCAAATCAGATAAGGTTTCTTTGGTTTTGCTTACTCCTTTGGCGATACTGATCAATCCATCCATCATGCTGAATTTCTTTTTGCGATCCATATCAATTTCAAAGGATTCGTCAGTATAGTCCTTTAATGGTAGAGGCATTGGTTTCAAATAATCGAAATCAACTGAGGTATTGACAGATAATGTTTGCGCAATATCAATTTTATCTATGTTGATGATTACTCGAGATTGATCAACAGGCTCAATAATGTCTACTGTTGGTTTAGTGTCTACCTGAGCAGTCAGCTTACTTGGTGCAGTGATTTGCTGCGGCTGAATAATTTGAATACTTGGGTCAGCCTCTTTTTCTTGAGATTGATCTTTGGTATTTTCTTTCTCTTTTGCTGGAGTGTCAACATCTTTTTGATCAGGTGTTTTTATCACTTCATTCTTCACTTCTTTATTGGCTTGAAGTTGCTCAAGATCAGCACCTGATTTTTCGGATTGATTGATGTATAAAGCACCTGCAGTAAGAATGATTACAACACTTGCAGCAATGCTTAGCCAGAAGAAAGCGCCTTTTTTCTTTTTATCGAGATTACCTTCAATTTTGCTCCAAGCGTTAGCTGGTGGTGCTATTTTATGGTTGCCTAGTTTTTCTCGAAAGAGATCATCTATTGGGTTACCCTTCATTACTCATTAATTTAACTTCCATACTATCTTCTGCTTGAACTAACATCTTTTGAAGATGTGCTCTTGCTCTGCTCAATTGGGATTTCGAGGTGTTCTCGCTAATGCCCAACTTCTCTGCTATTTCCTTGTGAGAAAAGCCTTCGATGGCGTAAAGATTGAAAACGGTTTTGTAGCCTGTAGGCAGTAAGTCGATCATTTTGTGCAAATCTTCAACCTCTAAGTGATTGTGTAGTTGCTGATAATCGGGTTCTCTTTCTGCTTTTTCAATCTCTACTTCCAAAAACATGCTTTTGTTTCTTCGAATGTAGGTCAGCGATTCGTTGACCATTATTCTTCGAATCCAGCCTTCGAAACTTCCTTCGCCAGTAAACTGATCTATTTTTCGAAAAACTTTCGTGAAACCACAAACCAAAACGTCTTCTGCTTCTTGCAGCTCAATCACATACCGTCTGCAAACAGAGTACATCAATGGAGCGTACTTTTCATACAGTTCGCATTGCGCCTTTCTGTCGCCCTTACGGCAAGCTTCTATAAGCTTTTCTTCAGATTTTGACTTTTTGATTTGAAGCATTTTTTGGTTGATTCACAAGGTAGATGTATGAATGTTAAACTTGGTTGCATGGCCCTGATAAAAATTTCTACGCTAGGGCTGTGTTATCTTTTAATGAAGTATAAAGTTCTTGATTTAGAATGAATTAACCCAATGCAGGATTCCTGTATTGGGTTAAAGTAGTATGGTTTGAGTAGTGTTTAAAACTTAGTTACTGTTGCTGAACGACCCTTATCACGAACGTTTAGCTGGCCTTTGCCTTTATAACTTACGGAGGAGAAACCTTCGGCCCTAACGTTCAGTTCTTGGTTTACATTAATCCGAACTCGGCTTTCGTTGTCGGTTTCTATTTCGGCTATTTCTACATTGGCATCATAACCATAGAGCTTGGCGTCTTTTTGTAAAAGAGCTTCAAGCTTGTTTATGTTGTTCGACAGGTTTACTCTTGCTTCATCTGTAAGAAAGAGCTCTAGTTCATCAAATTGGCTATTTAGATTTACTATGCCGTTATCAAAAACTCTGATGTTAATGAGCTCTGTATCGAAGTTTTCAATGTTTAAGTCTACATTATTAGAAACTCGAATTCTACTCAATTCAGGAACAATAATGGTGATTTCCATATTTGAAGTTTCTTCTTCATTAAATTTGAAGTCAACTCTGGATAAACTCAGTTCGTTATTGAAAACGCGTAAGTCAGGTGTATAAAACTTTGTTTTACTCGATACTTCCATTTCATATTTATCTCCCTTAACTAAATTCACTTTAAAACTGCTGCTTAGTTTTAGGCTTGAAAATTCATCGAGGTCGAATTTTTGAGTGTTCGATTGACTGCTATTGTTCAGCGCTTCTTCTGATTCACAGGTGAGGCATACTAGATTTCCATCTTGGAAAGCCCAAGTGTTATTGTAAGCTTGTCTCCAACTGTAGCCATATCTGAAGTACTGCAAGATTGAACGCATTCCCTCATTTATTTTGAATGGTCTGCCTTCTGGAATAAAGAATGTAATATCGGCTTCTTGGGCTCTAAACTCTACTCTTTCAGGGAATGTCATTTCCGAATCAAAAGTAACTGTACTGCCCTCAACTTTGTATCCGTAGCTTAGCTCTTGTGCTCTTTTTTCAGCATCATCTAGGCTTCTGCCTCTGGCTCTGAACCTTTTCTCTACTCTAAACTGATCAGAATCACTCATACGAATGTCTAAATCTGTAAAGTCAGAAGTATAAGTGTCATTGTAAGCATAGTAAGAGTCATCATCCCATCTGTAGCCTCTTCTGGTAAAGCGGCCATTTCGAACTTCGTTCATGCTAAGCGTTATGGTATCGGCTTCTATTTCAAAATCATCGGCAACTCGATAAATGCCTTCATCTCTGAAATCGCGAACTACATTTGGAAGGGTAGCGAAAGTGCCAATTATGGCAATGAACCATATACCCAAAATACTCCATCCAACAGCTGGGCTCATCACTCTACGTTTTGCGATAATGGTTATACCAGCAATAAACAAATAGAGCACAGGTATAAAAGTTGTAGCGAGTAAGAAAATGAGGCCAATTTCCGGAACTGTGTTCCTGAACATTTCTATTGGAAAATAAGCTAGGTCACTATCCCACAGAAACCAATCTCCATTGTAAAGCCCCATGAATACACCCGTGGCTATTAGCAAAGAAACCATTACAGATAATGCCGTAGTGGCTATTATTGCACCTGTGGCTATTCGTATTACAGCCACTAGGAATAGCATTAACGGAGCGAAAGCACGGCCCAATCCAACGAATATTTTACCTATTAACCGGAAGGGGAACAGAAGGATTTTGGTAAATGTGCCTTCTCCACTTGGTTCAAAATCAGTGGTTTTACTCTTTTTGTAATTGGTGTCTATGTTTGATAAAGTTACGGCTTCACCTTTCATTTGCATTTTATCCGTAAGCGAATTAGCTTCAGGTGTAATGATCCATAAAATGATGTAGAGAATAAGGCCTGTTCCGAACCCAAATAGCAATACCAGAAAAATGATTCTTACGATCATTGTATCGATATTCAAATAATTGGCTAAACCAGAAGATACACCACCTATTACTCTTTGGTCTGGGTCGCGGTAGAACTTCTTCAAATTCTTATTCTCTGCCAAATGGTTGTTGCCAGGCGTAACTGCCCACATAATAAAATAGGCAATGAAAACAAGCGCACTGGCTGGCCCTGCGAATACCAAACCAAAGGTTACGGCAAGTATACCCACTCTGATCCATATCGGGTCGAAATTGTAATAATGGGCAATTCCAGAAGCTACACCACCTAAAATTTTGCGCTGCAAGTCACGGTAAAGTCGTTCTGTTTTTTGGTAGCCAGAAGTACTTCGGCCAGACGAGGTGTTTTGGCGATCTTCTTTTGCCTTCTTTTTCTTTTCTTCTTTTTTAGGAGCAGGCTCAAAGTCATCTTCTTCTTCGATGGCCTCAAAGTCTGAGATGTTTCCCATGGTTTTAATTAGGGCGTTTACATCTTCGGCAGAAACAACTTGGTTACCATCCTGTAACTTCTCTAGAAATATTTCGGCTATTCGGCCTTCTATGTCGGCTATGATTTCTTCACTGTCTTCGTAAGAAGAGAAGTATTTATTGATGGAATCGAGGTAATGTTTGAGGGTTTCGTAACCATCTTCCTCAATATGAAATATGATGCCACCTATATTTATGCTAATGTTCTTTTTCATGACGGCAGGATTATGAGTTGTTTTTTGTAATGATTTGAGATGTTGATTCGACCAATTGAAGCCAAGTGCTACTTAGACTGTTCTTAAATTCTTTGCCCTCTTCAGTAATTGTGTAGTATTTTCTTGGAGGGCCAGAGCTAGATTCTACCCATTTATACTCTAGTAGTCCCGCTTTTCTGAGGCGAGTGAGTAGAGGGTATAATGTGCCTTCAACGACTATGATTTTCGCTGAGGTGAGTTCTTCGAGCATGTCCGAAGCGTAAACTTCACCTCTCGAAATAATATGCAGAATGCAGAATTCGAGAATTCCCTTTCGCATTTGGACCTGAGTGTTTTCTAAATTCATCTCTTAACCTTTAAGATGTTCGACCTTTTCATATGCAAACATACGTAAAAAGGTACTGTGTGTTACATAGTACTGTATAAAAAATATTACTATGTATCCTATTTGGTTAAAAAGAGCTGTTTTGAGGTAGTCTGAATGTTTTTTGCTTACTTTGTAAAAGGGCATTAAAATATTTATGATGCAGTTGAGTTCTATGTATGGCCTCAACTCCTATTAATAAATATGTTGAATTTTGATTATTGGAGGGATACGATTTACTCGTGAGAAAAAACCTTAAAAAGCTACGATGGGGGATACTATTGATTCCTCTATTTTTATATTCACCTAGACTACAAAGTCAAAACACGCCCAAATACAGCAATGAATTTTTGGCTATAGGTGTTGGCGCACGAGCATTGGCAATGTCGAATGCCATGACCTCTGTAGCCGATGATGCCACAGCGGGTTACTGGAACCCCGCAGCCCTTACCGATATTGAATACCGCCACCAGTTTACAGCACAGCACGCGGCATACTTTGCCGGAATTGCCAACTACGATTATATTTCTTACGCCAGAGCTATTGATACCGACAGTCATTTCGCCTTGTCGGTCATTCGATTAGGTATTGATGATATTCCCGACACCCGTTTTTTATTCGATGATAACGGAAGGCTCAATTATGATAATATTGACTTTTTCAGCGCACAGGATTACGCCTTTATTTTTTCATATGCGCGTTCGGTAGGTTTAATTTTCGGAAAGCCATTTGGTCGTGGATTGACTTTTGGGATGAACTTTAAAGTGATTAGGAGAAAAGTAGGTGACTTTGCTGATGCTTGGGGTTTTGGGCTTGATGCTGCCATGAAGTACCGCCATTATGATTGGGACTTTGGTATTATGATTCGTGACGTTTCTACAACCTTTAACTCTTGGGCAATCAACCAAGAAAATTTGGCCGCTATTTTTTCTCAAACCAATAATGATTTACCAGGTAATTCTGTGGAACTCACTTTGCCAAAGCTTATTGCTGGTGCTTCTAGGACCTTCTCCATTAATGATAAAATTGGTTTGCTTACTTCAGCAGACCTAGTATTCACATTTGATGGTCGAAGAAATACACTGGTGAAAACAGGTTTTGCTTCTTTTGAACCTCAATTAGGTTTTGAGTTCGATTATGAAGATAAGTTTTTCGTGAGAATGGGGATTGGTAATTTTCAAAGGATAAAGGAATTTACAAGAGCAGATGGAGGTTCGGAACAAACCTATTGGACTTTTCAACCCAATATGGGGCTAGGTATTAAGCTTGATGATTTGGTGATAGATTATGCTTTAACCGACATTGGGAATGTAGCAGAATCGCCTTATTCTCATGTGTTTAGTTTGAGGTATTCTTTAGATGCCCTTCCGGGTATGTTTGCTAAGGATAAAAGAAAGGAGAGAGATGAGAAGAGTAAATAAAATCACGTTTCTCGCTATAGCCTGTTTGATGATTGTTTCTCAGGCCGGGCATGCTCAGTTAATTGGTAACGAGTGGATTAATTATGAGCAATCCTATTTCAAGGTAAAAACAGGGTCAGATGATATTTATCGATTGACTTATGAGTCACTTTTGGCATCGGGTTATGATTTTTCAGGAGCTGGAGCCAATAATTTTAAACTCTACCATAGAGGTAAAGAAGTGGCCATCTCTGTAAATGATGGAGGCGATGGCGTATTTGGTGCAGGAGATTTTATCGAATTTTTCGGAAAGAAAAATGACGGTACTCAAGACACTGAGCTTTTTAATTTCCCAACAGATCAAATTCATAAGTTTTACAACCTGTTTTCAGACACTACTGCTTTTTTCCTAACCTCATCTTCAGGAGCTGCTGGAAAGAGAATGGAGGTTTTGAATGAATCCACCGCTGGGCTAACTCCTGTGCAATCACATACAAATGAAAATCTTCAGGTGTATACTTCTCAGTTTTCTTTTGGTCAATATTATCAAATAGGTAATCCAAACGGGGAAGTAAAACTATCTCGCTATGACCGCGGACAAATGTTTGTCAGCGATACCATCATGAGAAATGAATTTACTTTGCGAAGTGGTAAAACTTATCGAGACTTTGTAATCAATAATGTAACGCTAGGTGTTCAGACTGAAGGTACACCAAGGCTTACAGTACAAATTGTTGGGTTTAATAACCGACTGCACAACACTTCTATTCATGTTGGACCAGATACCGAAAATTTAAGGACTATATCACAAGACATACATCTGAACTACAGTAATTTCGGAACAGATACTAAGCAAATTGAGTGGTCAGATATTTCATCTACCGGCAGACTGATTGTTAGGGTAGAGGCCGTAGGATTTCCAGAAATACCTGACGATAGAGTGGCGGTTGGCTACATAAGACTCACCTTTCCTCAAGAGGTAGATGCACAAGCAAGAGATAAAGTCATTTTCAATTTACCTACAAAGGCAGGGAATAGTCTTTTGGAAGTCGAAAACGTAGTAGGAGAATCTGACCTGTATGACATCACAGACTATAGAAATATTAGAAAATCTACTACCACTTTAACAGGGAGCACTTTAAGTGGTGTGGTTAGATCAAATAATGAAATACGGAAGGTTTTTATGAAGCGAAGGAATGCCTTTGTAATACCAAAAATTGAGAAGGTAACCTTTAATTATGATGATGTTACTGATAATAACTACCTCATTATTTCGCACCCAGAACTCCGAAAACCAGTGGCAGGTCGCTATGACGATCCAGTACAGGCTTATATAGATTACAGAAGTTCAATAGATGGAGGAAATTTCAATGTGCTTTATGCCGATGTTACCAAGCTTTATGATGAATTCAGTTATGGCGAATACACGCCATTGGCAATTCGCAGGTTTGTGAGGCATGTATATAATAACAGTAATCCCGAATATCTATTCATTATTGGTAGAGGAAGAAGGGTAGACAATCAAGTACAAAGGTTACCTAATCCACTGGCTGTTTCTAGAAGAGATTTAGTGCCAACCATGGGAGCACCCGGGTCAGATATATTATATACACAAGCATTAGATGGTGTTGCCAATATTCCTACCATTCCAGTTGGACGACTCTCGGTTAATGTTTCTACCAGCGTGGCAAATTACTTAGACAAAGTGAAAGAAAAGGAGGCTACTCTAAAAGATTCGCCTTGGACCAAAAACTTTGTTCATTTAAGTGGGGGCTTGACCAGTGACGAATTGGTTCGGTTCAAAGAGTTTATCAAAGGCTTTGGCGATCAAGTAAGTGCCGATTACTTAGGAGCCAATGTTAATAACGTTTCAAAAAACACAAATAACGCAGTTCAGAAATTCAATATTTCAGAAGAGGTAAATAAGGGCGTAGGACTGATTACTTTCTTTGGGCATTCATCCTCTAGTTTTACAGATATTGATATTGGAACCGTTTCCGATCCTAGTAATGGGTACAATAATCAAGGCCGATACACTGCTTTTATAGTGAATGGCTGTCGTGCAGGCGAAATATTTAACCGAAGTTCTTTTGGGGAAGACTGGTTGGCGGCAGAAGGAAAAGGAGCTACAAACTTCATTGCCCATTCAGATGTAGGTATTCCTAATTCATTACGTGATTATACGGTAGAATTTTACAAGTTATTGGCAGATACACTATGGATGACCCAGTCTATTGGTAACCTTCAAAAAGAAACCATTAAGAATTATTTAACCAATAATTTTCAAGTAGATCAAACTGATATAGCTGCCGTAGAGCAGATTCTTTTACAAGGAGACCCTGCAATTCCTTTATTTGGGCACGATAAGGTAGATTATACTGTAAGGACAGAAGATATTTTCTTAAGATCGAAAGACGGTAGGGAAATTACAGCTGCTTCACCTTTCTTTGAACTCGGAGTAATTGTAAATAACGGAGGAAGAACTAGTACCGACTCGCTTTCTGTTTCTGTAAATAGAAAGCTGGATGATGGAACAGTGGTAAACCTTCCTTCAGTAAAAGTAAAACCAGTTCGTTATCAGGATACTGTTTTCTATGAAATCGCGAATCAAGGATTGGATTTCTTTGGAGAAAATCGTTTTGAGGTAATTCTTGATGCTGAAGGAAATGTAGAGGAAGGGAGTGAACTGAATAATAGTGCGGAAGCTTCATTCTTCTTCCCAGCAAAAGGAACATTTAATACTGCTCCTTTTAACTTTCAAACTATCAATTCTACTTCCGTAGACCTTGTAGTGCAGTCGGCTGATCTAAGGCTGAACGATAGATCGTTTGTAGTGCAAATCGATACTGTCAATACATTTGATAGTTCTTGGAAAAAAGAACAGGTACTAACAGGAAAGGGGATTGCTACATGGAAGTTAGACCTGGTGCCGTCAACTGTAAACGACTCTATTCAATATTACTGGAGAAGTGTCTTTCAAGATGAGCAAATTCTGGATCCTATTCCTTGGGCGAACTCCTCCTTTACTTATATAGAAAATAGTGTTCGAGGTTGGGCGCAAACGGAATTTGATCAGCTGACGGATTTAAGATTGAGCTCTGTTACTAAAAGCGAAAACAGTGATGTTTGGGTGTTTGCAGGAACAACTACCAACATCGAAATTGAAACTTATGGCTCAGAACACGCAAGCGGTCAACGGGCTTCCGATGTGGTGGTGAATGTAAATGGACAAGCCATTATCCCTGCCAACCCTTGTAACTTGAGCACATTTAATGCAATAGCTTTCAATAAAGATAGTGGCCAGCCTTATTTCGTTTTACAGACAGACGGAGTTTTTGATGAAAATGATCCGCTCAAGTGTGGTAAATCACCAAGCTATATTAATTCATTTACCAACGAATCTCTTTCAGATGTAAATATTGCACCAGCACAAAGTTTAATGCGCCAATATGTAGATGGCATTGATGAAGGTGACTTTGTGCTTTTCTTCTCTGTAGGGCAGTTGAATTATGATGATTGGCGAACTGATGTGCGAGACGACATGGAAAGAGTTGGGGCTAGCCGATTTACCATTAATGCATTACAAACAGGTGAGCCTTATATTATGTATGGTCGAAAAGGCCAAGTAGCAGGACAAGCACAAGAAGTGGTTGGTGAGCCGATCGGTGCCGATGATAATGCACGAAAAGCAAGAATTACATTTGATGCCGCCATTGTAGCCAGTATTGATAGCGGTAGTGTTCAGTCTCCAACAATTGGCCCAGCCAGTGCTTGGGGTAGGTTTACAAAAGATATTCAATTAGGTGCTACAGATGAAATTACCTTCGATATAGTAGGGGTAGCACCTAATGGAACCGAAACTGTTTTATTCCCCAATATTGCCTTTGATGATGCTGACTTAAGCGCTGTAAACCCAGTGCAGTATCCATACCTAAGGTTTTATGTGGTAATGAAAGACAAAGACTTGGCTACGCCTCCTCAGCTGAAAAGTTGGTCGGTTTCATTTGCTGGAGTTCCAGAAGGGATTGTTTCATTACAGAATGACAAGAACACGAATATTGAATTAGAAGAGGGCGAACCATTTAATGCACAATTCAGGTTCACCAATATTTCAGAATATAACTTTCAAGGACCACTGGAAGTACGTTACATTTTGTACAATCAAAATACGAGAGAAGAAGTAACAGCTACCATAGAGATTCCTGCTGTTGCGGCAGGCCAGTTTGTTGATTTCACCTTGCCAGTAGAAACCAAAGGAAAAGTAGGTTTGAATGACATGGAGGTTTTTGTGAACAATGGAGGCGAACTTGAACAGTACTTTAATAATAATGTGATTAGGCTCGAAGGCTTTTTCAATGTATTGAGAGACGAAACCAATCCGGCTATTGATGTTACTTTTGATGGTGTTAATATTCTTGACGGAGATATTGTTTCACCCAGACCATTGGTGGCTTTAGAATTACGCGATAACAATCAGTTTCTCTTAAAAACTGATACACTTGGAGTAGAGATTATGCTAGGCTCCGCCTGTGATGGTTGCCAGCTTCAGCGAATTAACTTCTCAGATCCAAATGTGACTTTCACTCCAGCCACTGAAAACTCTAATTATCGAGTGCAGTTTCAGCCAGATGGGCTTGAAGATGGTGTTTATTCGCTACAAGTTGAAGCAACAGACGCCTCAGGAAATCAGTCTGGAATTGGGCCATATACCATTACCTTCGAAGTAATTAATGAATCTACAGTTACTAACTTCTATCCATATCCAAATCCATTTTCAAGCAGTACAAGATTTGTATTTACACTTACAGGAAGCGAAGTTCCTGATCAAGTAACCATCCAGATTTTTACAGTTTCAGGAAAAGTGGTAAGAGAAATCACACAAGATGAATTGGGACCAATTCGTATTGGAAATAATATTACCGATTATGCTTGGGACGGTAAGGATGAATTTGGTGACCAACTTGCAAATGGTGTTTATTTATATCGCGTAAAGCTTAAAGCCAATGGTCAAGACTTAGGAGCGCGAGCAACTAAAGGCGACCGAGGCTTCAATAAGCTAGGCTTTGGAAAGCTGACGATTTTGAGATAAAGCTATTGCTTAAAAAGCTTCGCTAACCAAGTCGAAGTTGACGGATGCACCAGCCCTCATGCCAGACGCGACTGCAACGGCTACAGTTCTCATACTTGAATTGTCACCACAGGCATAAACATTCGGAACAGTAGTTCTTTGTAAACCGTCCACAGTTATTAAACCTTGCTCAGTCATTTCGCAACCCAATTGTTCAGGAATATCAGAATGCTGAAGAAACCTTGGTCCATGGTAAAGAGCACTGAGCGAAACCTTGAATTGGTCTTTTAAAAGCAGATGATCAATTTGGCCATTACGCTGTACTACTTCCTCAATTTCCGTTTCAATAATTGTGATGTTGTGACTTTTGGTTTGTTGGGTTTGCTCTTCGCTAAGCGTGGATTCCCCGTTGGTGAATAGCACGAGCTCATCAGTTAAATTATTAATGAGTTTTGCGTAATGCATAGCAGCATCTCCATTGGCTAAAATTCCTGTTTTTTTATGTCTAACCTCGTAACCATGGCAATAAGGGCAATGGATAACGGAGATTCCCCAACATTCTTTAAAGCCTTTAATTTGAGGTAAAATGTCCTTTATGCCCGAAGCTAGAATTAGCTTTTTGGCATTGTAGGTTGCGCCCATAGATGTTTCTACCCTATAACCCACATTGGTTTTTTCGGCCTTTATAGCCAGCCCATTTAGAAAAGTAACGGACTCATATTTTTCAACTTGAGCCTTCGCTATAGTAGAAATTTCCTTTGGCGTTTTGCCATCTTGAGTAAGGAAATTATGAGAATGCGGAGTTTGTTCATTGCATGGTTTTCCGCTGTCAATAACTAATACATTCCGAAGAGATCTGCCTAGAGTGAGTGCAGCAGAAAGACCAGCATAGCTTCCTCCTACAATAATTACTTCAAAAGTTGGGTTGTTGGTCATTACATTCAGTTTTTTAATGAAGAATAACTTATCTTATGATTTTAGGGTAGGGCTTACATTTCGAAGCTTGGCTTCATATGGAACTACCTTTTGCCAAAGGTAAATATTGTTTTTATTATTGCAACAAAGTCGCATTAAAAAATGAAGAGAAGGAACACCGAATCCAAGACCGAAATATTGGAAGCCTTAAAGTCGGCTAATGCTGCTATGAGTCATGAAATGATTCAAGCAGAAGTAAATTCCCAAATGGATAGGGCTACGATTTACAGGGTATTGAACCGTTTTTGTGACGATGGCCAGGTACATAAAATAGTAGGGGATGACGGAAAGCAATATTTTGCACTCTGCTTAAACTGCATGGAAAAGGAAGGCAAACACAATCATAACCATTTTCATTTTAGGTGTTTAAAATGCGGAAAGGTAGAATGTCTAGAAAACGAAATCTCCGTTCCATTGCCCCAAGGCTATGTATCCGAATCATTTAATGGTTTAATTTCTGGTTGCTGCGCTAGCTGTTCTAAAAGCTAATATGATTCTAAAAATCAGGATTTTAGCTTTTAATAAATTGATATTCAGAAGTTGGTTATCCTGAGATAACCAACTTCTGAATTTATTCAGCTTTGGCTTTCATTTTAAGCCCAAAAAGTGGCCTTAAAAACCAAACTCTTCTAATAATCAATTCATAGAATCCGAAGCAGCCTACAAAAGTAAAGGTTACGACCAACACAAATTGTAATTCTACAGGAATGTCCAATGGGAAAATCAATGATGACCCTAAGTACAGAAATGCCATATGGATAATGTAAATCGGATAAGCTGCTTGACTCAAATAGCTCAAAGCTTTGCTCGGTCTGTTCAGGTATTTATATCCGAAAGCGAAAACAGAAAATACCCAGAAACAGGTTTCTGCTGCTACTAAATAGTTTTGTATTTGGGGTTGAAGCCCTAAAATGCGGATGGTATAAAGTGCCACAGCGACCAAAATGAGCAACCATCTCCATTTCAGAATAAAGCCCCAAAACTCTTTACCGCTATAAACGCAGCAAAAGCCAAAGAGAAAAGCCAAAAGCCCTAGAAAGAAGCCATGCCAAGTTTGAGCATATAGTTCGTAAGGGATAGGTTGAACTATTAGTACCTCGGCAGTCAATGATAACACAATCACCATAAAGCCAAAAGGACTTTGGAATACCTTTTTGATAAGAAGACCAATTTTTCCGTTTTCATGTTTTTTTAAATAGAAGAAAAAGGGTGAAAGCAGTAGCACGTACACGAAAATATTCCCCAAAAACCATAAGTGACCTGGGTTTAATATATAAGTCATTTCTTGACCATAGTAATGCTGAAGAATGATAATGTGCAGAGGAGCAATACAGGCTATTCCGAATAGATATGGAATTAGAATTCGGCCTGTCCTTTCCTTAATCAGCGCTTTCCAACTTCTTCTTTTAATGGCGAAAAACACTCCCATCCCACTTACAAAGAATAGAAGAGGAATTCTCCAGACATTTAACATAGACATAGGTGTCCAAATGGCGCTAATCGAATTTTCGCTTTGAATAAAGCCGATGAAAAGCCCCCATGGCTGAAACCCAATCGCGATATGGTAGATCAGGAGTAAGCCGATGGCGATTACCCTGATCCAGTCTATATCGTACCTTCTTGTGTTGATTGCTGTCATGTTTTTGAGTTTTTGACCTTTGTGTTTTTAATTTATTTAAGCATTTCAGCAATGACAGGACGAGTCTTTTCGATGTGTTCCAAATCAACTTTCAGACCCATAGGTCCCAGTTGTTTTCCGAACATCTCATAAATCCCTTTCACTTCGCTAAATGGACCAGAAATAGATTCTAATGCAGTCTGTTTAAAATTGTTTTTAATGGTCTTGTCTGCATTGTTAGCCAGTAATATTTCAACCACTTCGGTATTGCAGAAATAGGCTGCTGAATGCAATGCTGTGGAGCCATCATTATTTACTTGGTTGATGTCGGCTTTTGCTTCTATCAAAGCTTTAACCACTTCCGGCTTATTAAATAATGCGGCTGTAATCAACGGGCTAGAACCGCCAAAAGCCTCCTTTTCATTTAGGTTTGAGCCTGCTTTAATATGTTGTTTTATGGCTTCTAAGTCTCCTGAAATTGCGGCTGTGTGAATGTCTATTTTAGGAGCTTTTACTTTTTCCGTAGCTGAACTGTTTTCTGTGGTGTTTTCTTTTTTCTGAGCACAAGAAGTGCCTACAAACATTAAGCAAATAGCGCTAATGACTAATGTTCTGCTGATAATTGTTACTTGAGTTTTCATGATTTTTATTTTTCCTTTAATCGTTTGATTTTGTTCTCTGCAAAGGTGGTTAGAAGCCAGAAATGGGGATTAAAAGCTATGCGGATTAAAATATCAAGTTTGCGGACATCATAGTTTTTATGATGCATGAGTATAAATTATGATGCAAAAAGTGGTTTTTCCTCCTAAATTGAAGGGTTGAAGTCGTTTTTCGCTTCGAAGAATATTGACTTCCTTTGTAAGCGTTTCTATTTCTGTTTATGACCGATTTCAATCAACATGAAAAGGATTTTTTGAATCAACTCACTAGGGTGGTTGAAGAGAATATATCCGATGAAAATTTTGGTGTCTCAGAACTCGCAGAGGCCATCAACATGAGTCGCTCTAATCTTCTGCGCAGACTTAAAAAATCCACGGGGCTTTCCGTCAGTTTATTCATTCGGCAAGTACGGTTGAAACGTGCCATGGAATTGTTGGTGAATTCTTCTCAAAATGTAACCGAAGTCTCTTATGCTATTGGCTTCAGCAGCACCTCTTATTTTATAAAGTGCTTTCGCGAAGAATATGGTTTTCCGCCAGGAGAAGCCAGTAAAAGATGGCAACCTGAAGAACCTACCAGCCCAATTGAAGGTAAACCTGTTCATGAAAAAAGTAAAATTGCATGGGGTCTAGCCGCATTAACCGCGCTTATTCTTGTGATTGCTTATTTCGCCTTTAAACCCTCAAACGAATCGGCACCTCTGCAATTAGAAAAATCAATAGCCGTGTTGCCCTTCAAAAACGACAGTAGCGATTCGACTAACATCTATTTGATCAATGGCCTGTTGGAGTCTACTTTAAATAACCTTCAGAAAATTAATGACTTACGGGTGATTAGTCGGACATCTTCTGAAAAATATAGAAACACCAATAAGTCAATTCCTGAAATAGCGAAGGAATTGAATGTGAATTATTTTGTAGAGGGTAGCGGGCAGAAAATTGGAAACCAAATTCTGCTCAATATTCAGTTGATAGACGCAGTTACCGATAAACAACTTTGGGCAAAGCAGTATACCCGCGAAGTAACCAGCATTTTTGAATTGCAGCAAGAAATAGCGATAAGCATTGCCTCTGAAATTCAGGCAGTGATTACCCCTGAAGAGCAAAATCGAATTGAGAAGATTCCTACTGATAACCTTGAGGCTTATGATTACTTTTTGAAAGGACAGAATCAGTATGTTATAGGTAATACTGAAAGTTTACAAGAAGCAATAAAGTACTTCAATAAAGCGATTGAGCTAGATGAGCAATTTGCCTTGGCACATGCAGGCTTGGCCATGAGTTACTATTACTTGGATATATTTAGGGAAGACAAGCGATATACTGCTGAAATCAATAATCATTCTGATAAGGCGCTGTTATATGACCCCAAACTGGCAGAAAGCTTAATGGCTAAGGCTATGTATTATATGCATAATCAAGAATACGCCTTGGTTGTGCCATATTTAGAACGGGCCTTAGAGTATAACCCTAACTCTGCTTTTGTCATTAATACCCTTTCTGATTTTTATGCCAACGTAAGGCCCAATACTGAAAAATACTTGGAGTATGCTTTGAAAGGAATTCAACTGAATGAAGCGGCCAATGATTCGGTGATGAACAGTTACATTTATTTGCACTTAAGTAATGCCTTAATACAAACTGGTTTTGTGGATGAAGCCCTAATGTATGCAGATAAATCGCTAGAATATTTTTCGGGTAACTTATACACCAACCATGCAAAAGCTTACATGCTCTATGCTAAGAATCATGATTTAGATGAAACATCGAGTTTGCTTGTAAAGGCGTGGAGAAAGGATACTACTCGATTGGATATTCTGCAAGAGGTGGCGAAGGTCTATTACTATAAGCGAGATTATGATAGCGCGTACTTTTATTATCAAAAGTTTATAAACCAACGAGAGGCCGCTCATCTTAATATTTACGTGCATCAAAATGCCACCATTGGGGTTGTTTTTGATAAGATGGGGCAAAAGGAAGAAGCGAAAGCTTTTTTTGCCGACTATCTGGACTTTGTTAAACAGGATGAGTCGATTTATAAGAACATAATGCTTTCCGTTTATTATGCCTATCACAATGATTTTGAGAAGTCTATTAAGTATTTAGAACTGTTTTCAGAAGAAGATAACTATCAATATTGGTTAGTTCTTTTTGATGATGATCCGCTCACAGAGAAAATGAGAGATTTGCCAGAGTACAAACGTTTAATGAAAAAGATTGAATCAAAATTCTGGAAAAATCACGAGCGAATACGAGCTTCCTTGGAAGACAAGGGCTTGCTTAAGCCACTAACTCAATTGAAATAGCATATGTTCGATAGTAGAGAATACCCTAAATCATTAGATGAACAGCAGTTTGAGCAATGGCTTGAAGAAGGTCGCGAAAGCAAAATGCGTTATGAATATATGCTTGTAGTTTGGGACGATCTGGAAAGCGATTATCATCCCGAATATGTAGAAAACAGAACGTTGATTAACAAACACCCTTTTTGGGGAAACGCCACAGGACACAGCACCACTGTGGCCGTTTACGATTTATATTCTGAAGCTCGCATTACTATACAGTAATTAATCTAATCCCTCCAAAAGCTGATATAATTGTTCCAAAGGTGCTAAATCACTTTGGCTAACCTAAATAGGAAAACTTTTCGAGGGCTCTTCTACTACATATAGTAGCTCAAAGCCCCAGAAGGACATTTAGCGATTTGGTCTTTTAGCGCTTGGGTTGAAGCATTTTCGGCTTTGATCCAAGGTTTCTCTTTGGGGTTATACACTTCTGGTAATGCCTTTACACATTCGCCAGCATGAACGCATTTTTGCGGCTTCCAAACCACAGTGAGTTCACCGTTTGAATATTCCTTTACGATCTCCTTTTCCATAGATCAAGATAAGGTAATTTCTTTATAAATATGGGTATGCAGAAACCCAGAGAAAAGGTTTAATCCCAAATACCATTGCACTCAGTAAGAATTACAGGCTGATCGTCTGTAATTAAAATGGTGTGCTCGTGCTGGGTAATGTAACCTCCTTTGTTGCCTACCAATGTCCAGCCATCCCTAAGTTCTACGGCTAAGTTTGATTTGGTTGAAATAAAGGTCTCAATAGCCACAGTAGTATTTTTCTTAAACCTTTGGTGATTACTTTTTACTCTGTAATTCAAAATATCATCAGGCGATTCATGCAAGCTTCTGCCTACCCCATGACCAGCTAAATTTTTAATTACTCTAAATCCAGATTTTTTTGCTTCGGTTTCAATGATCTGACCAATGTCCGCTATTTTCACTCCTCCTTTAATGCTGTGAATGGCTTTGTGTAGAATGTTTTTAGAGGCATCTACCAAGGGCTGATGATTATGAATATCCTTCCCTAAAACAAAAGAACCGCCATTGTCGGCCCAAAACCCGTTGAGTTCTGCGGAAACATCAATGTTAATGAGGTCACCTTCTTTTAGTATTTTCGATTTAGAAGGAATTCCGTGGGCACCTTCTTCATTTACGCTGATACATGAATAACCAGGAAAACCATAAGTTTCAAAAGGTGCTGATTTAGCACCATAACTTTTTAAAATCTCTCCCCCGTAATTGTCTAATTCTTTGGTAGACATACCTACTTGGGCATGTTCGCGCATTAGCTTTAAAGTAGTACCCACTACTGCGCTAATCTTTTTCATTCCAATTAATTCAGACTCTTTTGAGATCGACATATTTTAACCTTTTAGCTTAGAAGATAAACTGCAATTTACAGAGAAATTAGAAGTCGACTAATTGATTTGAAAGCAATAAAAAAACCTCCCGAAATTCGAGAGGTTTTGTACCCAGGGCCGGGGTCGAACCGGCACGATCGTGAAATCATTGGTGTTTGAGACCAACGCGTCTACCAATTCCGCCACCTGGGCATTTGTTTGCTTCAGCGGCTACCTCCCGAAACTTCGGGACCGCCACCTGAAATTAAAGCCTCTGTAATGATTTCTCTATATTTTGGAGAATCCACCGAGGAGGTGTTGTATTGGGGTTGCAAAAATGAGTAAAGATTTTTTATGAAACAATAGCTTCTGCCAGTAAATTTTAGTCTACTTGAATAAAGCCTTTGAGCGAAAAAGCAACGGGTTTAGCGGCAAATTTAGCCTTGGTGGCTTTCCATACTTCGCCAAATAATTCCGAATGGCGATAGCGGTTTAGCGCCTCTTCGTTTTCCCAATGACTGTAAGTAGCAAAAACGCAGTCATCATTATAATCTCGCATCAACTCAAGATATTGGCAGCCTTCAAAATGACGAATACGGTCTTTGGTTTCATTGAACAATTCGATAAAGGCTTCAACTTCTTCAGCCTTAAAAGTCATTCTTACAATTCTTGTTAACATTATTCTTCAAATTGAATGAGAATTGGGCTGTCGTAGCTCAACCCCAAAAGTGTAGAGGCATTCCCCTGATTGATTCCTATTTCCAAAACGTTCAGGCTATTGAATACAAAGAAGACTTCGCCAGGGTCTACATCGTAATATTGTGAATGAATACTAGGTGCAGATTCTCTTCCAAATACCAGTTTATAATTTCTGTTTTTACTGAGAATATCGAAATCCACTTTACTGATATTGGTAATGAGGTTGCCGTAACGATCCACTCGAATGACATGGCCAGAAATTTCTTTTTTGGTAGCCCTAGGCTTTCTTAGCATCAGTTGCGTGTATGCTGTAACGGCCTCACCTAGATTGGAAACGTCTTCATTTGTGGCCAAGCGCAGCACAAAATCGGCCAGAACACCGCGCTGAGGAAAAGTAGAATGATCGTCAATGGATAACTTTACAATAGCTTCTGGAGTTTTATCACTGATCAAACTTAATATTCCGTTATCAGGGGCAACAAAAAAATGATCTTCAATTTTAGCGGCTAAATAAGAATCTTGATTAGCTTGTGCTACGTTAGTGCTAAGCATGTGAATAGTGCCTTTGGGAAAATCTCTAAACACGGCACTTACCACAAATGCCATATGGGCAATATCGAAAGGTTCGATATCGTGGCTAATGTCAATAAGTTTTAATGCATTGTCCTTAGAAATCAAAGAGGCCTTTAACGCGGCCACGTAATGGTCGGTGTGTCCAAAATCAGAAGTTAAAGTGACAATGGCCATAAAAGACTATTCGGTTAAAATTTCTAAGTTTGTGAATAGCAAAAGTATTGAAATTTTTGGGGCTTAATCAATCAAATAAAACATAGTTCAGCGTTTGGTAGAAAAATTAATTATACTCGAAAACATAGCCATGGTCGACTTTTTAGGCGTGGCAAATGAGAACATCAAAGAAGTGGCCTCTGCTTTTCCTAAAAGCAAGATTGTATCTAGAGGTAACGAGATTCTCATTCAAGGGAATGCATCTGAGATTATCCAAATCAATGATATTCTGAACTCGTTGGTGCAGCACTACCATAAGTATGGAAAGGTGACGCATGACAATGTGAAATCGTACATCAAGAGCGAAGCAGAGTATATCAATGGGCAAAGTGATGAAGGCGTCTTGGTTTATGGTAACAGAGGAAATACCATTAAGCCTAAAACAGCTAATCAAAAAGCATTGGTGAAAGCGGTTGAAGAAAATGATTTGGTTTTTGCTGTGGGGCCAGCTGGTACAGGTAAAACCTACATTTCTGTGGCCATGGCTGTTCAAGCTTTAAAAAACAAAGAGGTAAAGAAAATCATCATTACGCGCCCTGCGGTTGAAGCAGGTGAAAATTTGGGTTTCCTTCCGGGAGATCTTAAGGAGAAAATTGACCCTTATTTAAGGCCGATTTACGATGCCTTAGATGAAATGATACCTTCAGAAAAACTAAAATTTTATCAGGAGAACAGAGTTATAGAAATAGCGCCTTTGGCTTATATGCGGGGTAGAACGCTGAATCATGCATTTATTCTTTTGGATGAAGCTCAGAATACCACGGCCATGCAAATGAAAATGTTCTTGACACGTATGGGGCCAAACTCGAAGGTAATTGTTACAGGAGATATATCTCAGATAGATTTACCTCGAAATCAAAAGTCGGGTTTGGGAGAGTCGCTTAAAATTTTGAGTGGCGTTAAAGGAATTGCAAGAGTAGATTTAGATGCCAAAGATGTGGTGCGCCATAAATTGGTAAAGGAGATAATTTCGGCTTACGATAAACATCAAGAAAAAAATGATAAGAGTAAAAAAAGTGGAGAATAAGGAAGAGCTTAATCAAGCTTTTGCCATCCGTGAAAAAGTGTTTATTGAAGAACAACTTTGCGATCGCGAAGAGGAATTCGATGAATTCGATGCGGATTCCGCTCATTTTATTGCTTATTATAATGGAGAGCCAGCAGGGACATCGCGTTACCGAGCCACAAAAAAAGGTGTGAAACTAGAGCGTTTTGCTGTGTATGAAGAATACAGAGGTAAAGGGGTAGGGAAGCGTTTGGTTCAAATGGTTTTGGCTGATGTTGAAAATAATGCTGCCAAACCCGGCACTTTAATTTACCTCCATGCCCAGCTCACTGCCATGCCATTGTATACTAAATATGGCTTTGTGAAAGTGGGCGAAAAATTCGTAGAAGCTGCTATTGAGCACTTCGAAATGCAGAAGAAAGTTTAGTCTTTTGTTTCCCCAATATTAAGAAAATGTAATACTAACCAGTAGGCTGGTTAGGGTATTGTTAACCTTTTTGCAGATGTTAAAATCTAACATTTGCTCGAGAATGGTAGCCATAGTTTTGTGCAAAAAACAACACTATGAAACTAAAATTCTACCTAATCAAAATCAATAGTAGGCAACTGGGGATGGCCTTACTATTGTTGACCTTCACGGTTTTTCAATCCCTAGCGCAAGCAACTGATGCAACAATTCAAGGGGTTATCACAGCTACAGATAACAGCACACTGCCAGGAGCAACAGTACTTATAAAAAACACGGCTACTGGTTTTCAAACAGGTACCGTAACCAATGCAAATGGTGAATATCGCTTTATTCAGGTGCCATTAGGTGGTCCTTACGAGATCACCGCTTCTTTTGTGGGCTATGGTTCAAAAAAGAAGGAAGGCTTTATGGTCAACCAAGGCGATCAATTAAAAATCAACTTTGAATTATCTGAGGCGGTTACAGAAATGGAAACCATTGTGGTAACTGGTGATCAAATCCGCTCTTCTATCGATAGACAAGGAGAAGCGACTATTGTAAGTACGCAGCAAATTCAAAACTTGCCTTCTGAAGGAAGAAACTTTACTCGTTTGGTAAGCCTTTCTCCATTACAAGGTGGAGGAAGCTTGAACTTGGGTGGACAAAGAAGAACCTCTACAGGTGTTACTATTGACGGTTTGAACGCTAGGAATACATTGACTGCGGGTGAAATCGGGCAGGGGCCATATACCATTTCACAAGAAGCGATTAGAACTTTCGAAATTTCTACCAATGACTATGATGTAACGCAAGGCCGACAAGGTGGTGGAGCTATTAAGGCGGTAACCAAGTCTGGTACCAATGATTTACAAGGAAGTGCTTTTATATACCATAGAAACGACAAGCTTCAGAACGATCTTGACATTAGAGAAAACCCAAGAACGGCTGACTTCAATAACACACAATACGGTGTGAGTTTAGGCGGGCCAATTGTAAAGGATAAGGTTCATTTTTTCGCAGTGTTCGAAAGACAGGAAGCAACCGACCCACTTTTTATTGCAGACATTCAAACTGCTGATGACGAGAACAGATCAGGCTTGACCAAAGCCAATTTGGACCGTTATTTACAAATAGCAAGAGCGAAATATGGCTTGAGCAATGACCAGCAGGTTGGTCAATTTGAGCGTTCGTCTGAAGCAAGTACCTTCTTTGCCCGTGTTGACTGGCAGTTGAATAACATTCACAGACTGACGATTAGAAATAACTATAATAAATACACAAACCCATTTAGCACTAGCGATAACTCTAGTTTTGAATTGGCCGAAAGTTATTCTGACTTCAATTCTCAAGAGAACACTTTGGGCGTTTCATTGCGATCGGCATTCAACGCCAACTTAACCAATGAATTCAAATTGCAATATCAGCATGCTGAAAGAGCTTACAACCCAAGTTCGCAATTGCCTTCTTCAAACATTCCCAGAGCGATTGTAAATGTGCAGTCTACACTTCCTGATGGATCTTCGGCCAGCAGAACTGTTCAGTTGGGTGGTCAGCGTTATTCTCCTGAAACTAACTTGGAGAACATGATCCAGTTCACCAACACGGCTTATTTGTCTAGAGGAAATGTGAATTTCACTTTCGGAACGGACAACATGATTACTTATTTGGAGACCTTACTTTCAAATGAGCAAAACGGTCGTTTCTTCTTCGATTCACTTGATGACTTCGAGAACTTAACGCCAAGTCGTTATGCCAGAGAAGTGCCATTGCAAGGTTTGCCAATTGTAAAACAAACCGTATTGGATTTATCTCTTTTCGCGCAAGCAGAATTTAGCCTACACCGTGATTTGGAAGTGATTGCTGGAGTAAGATGGGATGGAACAATCTTCACTGAAGGTGCAGAATTCAACCAAACTGTTTTCAATGAATTAGGAATTAGAACGGATAACCGTCCGCAAGATTTGGACAACATTCAGCCAAGGTTACAAGGGATATGGAATATTGGAGGTAAAGATTCAGACATCATCAAATTGGGTGGAGGTATCTTTAACTCTCAGCCACATTACTATGCTCAGGTAAACAACATTCAGAATTCTGGAACCTTGTTGGGGGCTATTGATGTGACGGGTGCGGATGTTCCAACTCCTGATTTCAACGCATACAGAAATGATCCAAGCACAGTGCCTGGCGTACCAGCAGGCCAAGTGCCATTCAGCACCATTAACGCAGTAGGCGACAATTTTGAAGTGCCAACCACGGCTAAATTCAACGTTGATTACACGCACTACTTCGGTGATAAGTATTCTGTTTCAGTAAACTACTTGGCAAGTAAAACCACCAATAACTATGTTTATCAGGAAGCCAACTTGGCGAAAGACCCATACTTTGTGACCAACGAAGGTAGAGAAGTGTTTGTGCCTGCGAATACCATTACCGCAAGCGGAATTACTGACTGGACCAACAGTAGAATTTCGAACCAAGTAGGTAGAGCATTAGTATTGGAATCTGACGGTGAAGTAAAGCAGCATGCCATTATCATTTCCGGATCTGCTCAAGTAGGAAAGGATGGATACTTTAACATTTCCTATACAAGAAACAGCTCTAAGGATAACTCTTCTTACAACTGCTGTGTAGCCAACACTTCTACTTTCTTGCCAGTTACTGGCGATCCAAGAGACTTGAACTACGGTTATTCTGACAACAACTTCCGTTCGAAATTTGTAGTGAACACTGCTTCACCTTCTTTCCATGGTTTTGTTTTAGGAGCTACCATAACGGGTTCAGGCGGAAGTCCTTTCAACTTTGTAGTAGATAATAACAACAGAAGTGCAAATGGAGACTTTAACCTTTCCAACGATCAGGCTTACATATTCGATCCCAACGATGCAAATACGCCACAGGCTATTAAAGATGGTTACATGAATATTTTGAATAATCCTGATGTGCCTCAAAACTTCAAAGACTACCTACAAGATAACTTCGGTCGTTTTGCAGAAAGAAACGCAGGTGTCAATGGTTTCTATGCCAACATCGACCTTCGTTTATTGAAGAAGATTAAGTTAACAAATGGTCATGGCTTAGAACTTTCTGCTGATCTATTCAACTTCGCAAACTTCTTAAATAGCTCAAAAGGGAACAGCCATGAATACAGCAGAAACTTAGAGTTAATGCGAATTACAGGCTTTGATCAAGTAGCTAAATCTTATGATTACTCGGTGCAAACTGGAGCTGGTAACAAACCAATTGGCGGAACGCCATGGAGGGTTCAGCTAGGTTTACGCTATACTTTCGGCCAGTAATGGTATTTTAAAATAGATAGATTAATGCTAAGGGTAGGTGCGAAAGCGCCTGCTCTTTCCTTTTAAAATTAGAAACAGATGAAAAAGTATATAGCAATAGTTTTAGTAATGATTTTAGGCTTGAGTTTAAAGGCCCAGCAGTCAGAACATGTGGTTTTGATCTCTATTGACGGTTTCCGTCCCGATTTTTACATGGAAGCCAAATGGCCTGCGCCAAACATGAAATGGATGGCCGAAAACGGAACAAAAGCGGAAGGCGTTCGTGGTGTTTACCCTTCGGTAACTTATCCATCGCACACTACATTAATTACTGGGGCTAAGCCTGCCCGTCATGGTATTTACTACAACTCTCCATTCGAAGAAAAAGGCCAGACGGGCGCTTGGTATTGGTACGAAAACCAAATTAAAGTACCAACACTTTGGGACGCAGTTCGAGCGAAAGGAATGAAATCAGCAGCCTTTATTTGGCCTGTTTCCGTAGATGCACCTATCGATTATAATATTCCTGAATTCTGGTATTTGAAAGAAGGAACAGATCGTATTGAGCCAATGCGGGATAAGGACATTCCGAATGGTTTTTTCGAAGAACTAGAGAGAGAAGTTTTAGGGAAAATGAATAACAACACTTTTAATGGTGAGTTTTTCAACAGAGAAGATAGAACTGGTGAAATGGCTGCTTATGTGTTGGAAAAGCACAAGCCTAATTTCATTGCACTACACTTAATCGGTACAGATCATTTTCAGCACCAAGGCGGAAGAGACGGTGAAATGGTGCCTTTTGCTGTAGCCGCAGCCGATAGGGCGATAGGTAAAATTAAGGAGGCCGCAGAAAGAGCTGGAATTCTAGATAAAACCACTTTTATCATTTCAGGAGACCATGGTTTTGTGGATGTACATTCACTTTTGAGCCCGAATGTTTGGTTGGCAAATGCAGGCTTAATGTCTACTGCCCAAGATCGAGGAAACTGGAAAGCTGCTTTTCACACTTCTGGCGCAGCCGCGTTTTTAATGTTGAAAGACCCCAAGGACACTAAAACTTTAAATCAAGTAAAGCAGATTTTAAACGACCTTCCTGAGAAAACCAAAAAGCTTTTTAGAGTAGTATCGAAAGAAGAGTTGGCTCAAGTAGGTGCCGACCCAAATGCGCTTTTGGCTATAGCACCTATACCGGGCGTGGCAATGTCGGGTTCAGCATCTGGCGATGATTTGAAAAGAGGTTCAGGCGGAACACACGGGTATTTTCCAGACTTCAAACAGATTGAAACTGGTTTTGTAGCTTGGGGCGCAGGTGTTACTAAAGGTAAACTTGTACACAAAATGGGCTTGGAAGATGTAGCGCCTGTAATCGCAACTTTATTGGGCTTAGACTTTACAGCACCTGATGGAGTTTTGTTTCCGGGTATTATTGAAAAGAAGTAAGTATCGCCCCTGGTTTGTTTGCTTTGCTAGCAGGAAGTGTTGAATAAGAAGAGGGATCATGACGATCCCTTTTTTTATTGCTGATGTTTTTAGGCAGTTTTCTTTAACCTCGTGGGTTTTAATTTTTTAATGATCTGACTTACGGTTTGACGTGTCATGCCAGTTAAATCACCTATTTCTTGTTTGGTGAGCAATGAAAAAAGGTGGTGCTTTTTATTTTCCGAGTCTAAAACCTCCCTGTCAAAATCATTGTAAATTACTTGCAGTCGCTCAATACTATTGGCCGAACGAATACTGAATAAGCGTGCTTCAGCAATACTCCATCGTCTTACTGCATTTTTATTAAACCACTCAGAAACTTTGGGGTCTTCTACGATGATACGCTTAAAAAAATCGAGTTGATAGACACGCAAACGGCAGGGGATTATCGTTTTTGCGAACTCAAAAAACTGCCCATTCAAGTATTTTAAATTTCCAAAGGTGTCTGGAGCGCTCAGAATATCATAAGTAATATCTTGCCCTTGACTTCCATAACTGCCCAATTTTACAGCGCCAGATACAATTTCATAAATAGAATTGGTCTGTTGGCCAGGTTGATAAATCTGCTGATCCTTAGCAACGTAGATTTCTTTTACTACTCTATCTAATGAATAGTCATCAGCAGAACGCAAGTATTCAATCAGGTTCATTGTTTAGATCGATGAGTCAGTTCAAATTTAAAGATTGATTGCCTGATCAATTTAACCTTAGTGTTATGCTTTCTTTACTTGGTATAAGTGGTGTCAGTATTATTCACAACCCCTTCATTGTAATAAAATAAATAATTATTTTGACTGTGTGAATTTTAATTCGTTTCCATTTATTCGATTCTCTGCTGCCTTTATCCTTGGGGTGGTTGTTTACCATTATGATAATGAATGGATTGATATTAAGATTTGGTTACCTGTTACGCTTTTCATTATCTATGTTTTTCTAGCGCTCCGTAATTCGTTGCGCTTTCAGTATGTGCTCTCTGTTTTGGCTTTGGTCATTCTTTTTTGCTCAGGATTTCTTCGGTTGAAGGAACATAGAGTTGATAATTCACCCGACCATTTGCTTCACATCAACCAAGAAATTGAAGCGTACCGAGCGGTGATATATGAAGAGCCAGCCGTGAAGGCCAACTCGATCAATGTTCGGCTTAAGGTTACAGATGTACTCACTGGAAAATGGCAAACTGCTTCGGGTTATGTAAATGCTTATGTAAGTAAAGAGGTGGGTGCAAACCTTCAGTATGGTGATATTTTATTGGTCAAAGGTTCACCAAACCTTACAGAAGCACCTGCCAATCCGGGCGAATTCAACTTCAAGAACTATTTGGTCTATAACAATATCTTCCATCAGCAATTTATCGGAGAGAATTTTCAATTGCTTGGCCATGATTTACCTTGGTGGAAATGGCCTGTTGCGACTTCGATTAAAATTAGGAATAAATGTGCCGAATTACTCAAAGCCAGAATTTCAGATCCTGACGCTAGGGGTGTTTTGTTGGCCATTACTTTGGGGGTGAAAGATGAGTTGGATACTGAACTTCAAACCTCATTTTCGGCAGCAGGTGCTATGCATGTTTTGGCCGTTTCGGGTTTGCATGTGGGCATTATCTACGGAATTATTCTACTGATTTTTAAGCGGCTTAAACTCAATACTTGGAAAAGGCGCTGGTGGATGGCGGTGATCAGTATTGTGCTTTTATGGTGCTACGCATTCATTACTGGCCTTTCTCCCTCTGTGCTTCGTGCCGTGACGATGTTTTCGTTTGTTGCAATTGCTAAAGCGAAAAACACCAACAGCAGCATTTATAATACGCTGGCCGCTTCGGCTTTTGTGCTGCTTTGCTGGAATCCCTATTTGATCATGAGTGTAGGTTTTCAGTTGTCGTATTTGGCTGTTTTTGGCATCGTATACCTTCAACCTAAGTTTTACAACTTATTCGATATTCATAATACTTGGCTTGACAAGGTTTGGGCAATAAGTTGTGTTTCTTTAGCAGCTCAAATTGCGACCGCCCCTTTGAGTATTCTATATTTCCATCAATTTCCGAGCTATTTTCTATTCTCCAATTTGTTCGTAATCCCAGCCGCTTTTGCCATGCTTATTCTGGGTTTGGTGGTACTGGCCTTGGGTGGAATTCCTTATTTGGGCGAAGCCGTAAATTGGCTTACAGAATCCTTTGTTCAAATCGTTAATTGGCTGGTGCATTGGGTAAGATGGCTTCCGGGCAGTACTTTAGATGGCATTCATTTAACTACAGGCGAAACATGGCTGATTTACGCAGTCATTATAATGCTTATCATTTTATTGGCTGAAAGGCAATTCAAATACTTAATGTGGGCATTGAGTTTTTGCCTTTTGTTTGTGTTGAGTCAAATGAATCATTGGAATGAATACAGAAATGCAGAGTTCAGCGTATTAAATGTTTCTGGTGAATCCGTATTGGATTTTAGGGTGGGAAATAAAAGTAAGCTGGTGGCAGATACTTCATTCTCACAAAATTTAGATCGAATTCAATTCCATTTAGAACCCAAGCGGCAATTAGCAGGCAGCAGCCTTCTACCTTTCGAAGATGAATTAGAATTAGCGATCGAAGATTTTAATGGGTATCAGTTGATTGTTTTTCAAGGCCAGCGAATTTTTAAACTTAATCAAAAAATCAAGGTTGAATTTGAAAGACCAGTGGAAGTGGACTGCCTCATTCTTTCAAATGAAAGTGTTTACGACCTAAAGGATTTAGAAGGCAAATTTGAGTTTCAAGAATTAATTATCGACAAATCAAATCGGAAGTTCTTGGCCGATAAGCTCACAAATCAGGCAGAAACGCTAAATTTGAAAGTGCACTCCATCTATCGCGATGGCTATTATTCAAGAATATGGAAGAAATGACTTTAGTGAAATACGAAGTGGCCAACCGCATTGCCACCATTACTCTTAACCGACCAGAAAAAAGGAATGCCCTAAATGCCGAAATGGTTACGCAACTCAAGCAGGCATTCACTCAGGCGGCAGTAGATGAAAATGCAAAAGTCATTGTATTGGATGCCGCTGGTGATTCCTTTTGCGCTGGTGCCGACTTGGCGTATTTACAGCAACTTCAGAATAATACCTTCGAAGAAAATCTGGCCGATTCAAATCATTTAAAAGAGCTTTTCTTACAAATCTATCAACACCCTAAAGTGGTGATTGCCAAAATTCAGGGGCATGCTATCGCTGGCGGTTGTGGTTTGGCTACGGTTTGCGATTTTTCATTCACCGTACCCGAAGCCAAATTCGGTTATACTGAAGTCCGCATCGGTTTTATTCCGGCCATTGTAAAGGTTTTCTTGCTTCGGAAAATAGGAGAAGGAAAAGCGAAGTCACTATTGCTCACTGGTGAGTTGATTCCAGCCGAACTGGCCGAATCCATGGGCTTGGTAAACACCGTAGTGGAGGCTATTGACTTGGATATGGAAGTGGCCAATTTTGCTCAAATGTTGGTAGAGAAAAACTCAGGTCAGTCTATGGCTTTCACCAAGCAAATGATTGCCGCTGTGCAAAGTATGGATGTGGAAGAAGGCTTAAGTTATGCTGCCGAAATGAATGCGAAAGCCCGCGCTTCTGAAGACTGCCAAAAGGGAATTGCCGCTTTTTTGAATAAGAAAAAGATTGTTTGGTAGATGTTTGGCTGTTTTTTCAAATCAGTTGAATACAGAATTATGACTATTGAGTGTAACCATAAAGCAGTTGGTGTTGTCCAACTTTTGGAAGTATAAGTTATCGCTTACATTTCTATAGGTTTAAACTCAAAAGGTCATGTTAAAAAATTACGCAAAGGTTGCCATGAGAAATCTCATGCTCCACAAAAGCTACTCATTCATCAATATATTCGGTTTATCGGTAGGCATTACGGCTGCCATTCTCATTTTGCTTTATGCCCAAGGCGAATTGAGTTATGATAAAATGCACACACAAGCCGATCAAACTTATTTGCTCTACAAACAGCGGATTACGCCTACTGGAACGCAAGATACTTATGACACTTGGGTACCCACTTTGGACGCACTCAAAGATGAATACCCCGAAGTAATTGGCGGAGTTAGGGTGGCGGAAAACTCCCTTTGGTTACAAGTGGGAGAAAAGCGTTTCAACGAACCTGCAATTTTAACTGATGACAGCTTCCTTTCCATTTTCAACTTTGAACTTAAGGCTGGAAATAGAGATAAAGTATTTGAGAACTTGAACTCCATTGTGGTTTCAGAAGAAGTAGGGCAACGACTTTTCCCGAATGAGAATCCAATGGGAAAAACGGTTTCTATTGCCAGTTTAGGACAAGATTACATCGTTTCGGGTGTATTGGCAGAGCCACCTTACAATAGTAGGCTGCAACCTAATGTATTACTTCCAATCCAAAGCGATCCTGAATATGAGGGTGTGGCGGGGAATTGGGGCTCCTCATTTTTAGAAACCTATCTGCTACTGCAAAAGGGCACAGATGTTCAGGGTTTAGAACAACGCTTTGAGCCCTTTATTGCTAAGATTTGGGATGAGCAAACTGCCGAAACAACGGACTTCAAATTGGTCAACCTTTTGGATTTATATGATCAACTAAATGGTAACCGTAGGTACGCTTATATTTTGTTGGTGGTCGCTTTGGTGATCGTGGTGATCGCCTCTATCAACTTTATGAATTTGGCCACTGCCCGTTCCATGGACAGGGCCAGAGAAGCAGGGGTAAGAAAGGTGCTGGGAGCCTTAAGGCGAGAAATGGTCATGCAGTATATGGTTGAATCTTTGAGCATTTCATTTCTTTCCTTGATTATTGGTTTGGCCTTGGCGTTGCTGTTGCTCCCGCAATTCAATAGTATGTATAATGTAGAATTGAGCCTCAGTTTTACTAATAATATGGAGCTACTTTTGGGGCTAGTGGGCTTGGGTTTGTTAATTGGAATTGGTTCTGGACTCTACCCTGCTTTGTACATTTCTTCCCTCAAAAGTGTAGATTCTTTAAAAGGAAAAGTGCTCAAGTCGAGTAAAATGAGTCAAGCTGTTCGGAATACTTTGGTAGTGCTGCAATTTATGTTTTCGATTTTGTTAATCGTAGGCACTCTGGTATTGAACAAGCAAGTCAAGTTCATGAAAAACCAAGACATGGCTTTTGATAAAGCTGACTTGCTGGTGTTGCCTATCAATCAAAGGGATTTCCCTGGGGAGGAAGAAGGCCAAAACGGATTGGCTTCCATGCGGAATAACTTAAGTCAAAATTCGGCCATAGTTTCGTTAAGTGCTTCCGCTTCAGTTCCTGGAAACTTTCCGGGCCGTTTTACTTTTGTGGTACCCGATGGTTTTACACCTGAACAGCGATTGCGCATGCGCTATACTTATGTAGATCATGATTTCTTCCCTAATTTGAAGATGGAATTTACGGAAGGAAGAAATTTCTTAACCAACAGTGAAGACGATCAATCGAATGCTGCCATTGTAAATCAATCCGCCTTTGATGCTTTCGGTTGGGAAGGAATTGATGGAAAGTATTTGAACTTCGGAAGTAGGAAAATGAAGGTAATTGGGGTGGTTAAGGATTATAATTTTGAATCATTGGCCAATGAAGTGGCGCCCATCATTCACTTTTATCGACAACCAGAAAACGCAATTCACGGCTTTACAGTAGCCAGAATTCAGTCGGGCAGAGCACAAGATGTGTTAAAATTAGCCGAAGCGGAATGGGCAAGGGTACTTCCTTCCGTGCCTTTCGATTACTATTTTCTTGATGATCAATTTGCCCAACTTTATGAAAATGAAGATCGATTAACTGGAGCAATTGGAGCCTTTTCTATCGTGGCGATTATCATTGCATCCTTGGGCTTGTTGGGGCTCTCTTCTTTAATTACTACCCAGCGCACTAAGGAAATTGGAATTCGTAAAGTATTGGGCGCTTCAGTTTCTAGCATTGTAAAAGAACTCACACGGAGCTTTGCTCTGCTGGTGCTCATCGCTTTCGTAGTTTCCGTTCCTCTGGCTTTTTGGGTGCTGAATGGCTGGTTAAATGACTTTGCCTACAAAACAGATATTGGAATCTTGGTTTTCGCGTTGGCTCTTTTATGTACATTTTTGGTTGCCATACTAACCATTGGAATTCAAACCATCAATGCCGCAACTAAAAACCCAGTAACCGCTTTACGTTCCGAATAGAGAGCGATAAACTTAACGTTTAGCCCTTAAATTCCTTTTTTTGAAGTTTTGATAAACTCCAACGCAAAACTGCTGTTCTTTGCAGTCTACAGTTTGAATTAATCTTTATCTTCACTCTTAATGAACCAAGGGCTAAACATTCTAAAAAAATACTGGGGCTATAATGCCTTTAGGCCTTTGCAGGAAGATATTATCAATGCTTCGCTAGAAGGCAATGATGTGCTTGCTTTGCTACCTACGGGTGGAGGAAAATCCATTTGCTTTCAGGTTCCTGCATTGGTAAATGAAGGGCTCTGTGTGGTGATTTCACCGCTGATCGCCCTGATGAAAGATCAAGTATATCAGTTGAAAAAACGTGGTATTTCTGCCGAATCTCTTCATGCAGGAATGTCCAAACGCGAGATTGATTTTGCCCTAGATAACTGTGTCAATGCCGACATCAAGTTTCTTTATGTTTCTCCTGAAAGGTTGAAAACCGAGCTTTTTCAAGAACGAATCAAGATTGTTCGCGACACACGAGGGGTTAACTTAATTGCCGTAGATGAAGCGCATTGTATTTCGCAATGGGGTTATGATTTCCGCCCTGCTTACTTAGAAATCGCTGCCATACGTGAGTTGCTGCCCGAAACGCCAATTATGGCTTTGACAGCAACCGCAACTGAAAAGGTAAAAGCTGATATTCAGGAAAAGCTTGAATTCCGAAACAAGAAGGTATTTACCAAGAGTTTTGCCAGAGCGAATCTTTCCTATTCAGTTCGGTTTGAAGAACACAAGGAAAGAAAACTTTTAGAGGTATTGAATCGAGTACGTGGATCTGCGGTGGTGTATGTAAGCACCCGAAGACACGCCAAAGAATTGGCTCTAATGTTACAAAGAAGCCACATCAGTGCTGATTTTTATCATGCAGGCTTAACGCATGAAGAGCGAAGCTTGAAACAAGAAAATTGGATTCACAACCGTACACAAGTGATTGTTTCTACTAATGCCTTCGGAATGGGGATCGATAAACCAGATGTTCGGTTAGTGGTTCATATGGATTTGCCCGGAAACCTAGAGGCTTATTATCAAGAAGCAGGCAGGGCTGGGCGCGATGAGAAAAAGGCCTTTGCAGTAATTATTTGTCACCAAAAGGACATTGAGGAGTTACGAAAGAAGACCAAAAATTCGTTACCCGAAGTGAAATTGATACGGGAGGTATATCAAATGTTGGGTAACTATTATCAGTTGGCCAATGGCAGCCATCCGCAAGGCAGCTTCGATTTCGATTTCCAAACCTTCTCAAAAAACTTCGATCGACACCCGATGGAGATTTTCAACGGCATTAAAGTGTTGGAGTCCCAGGGAGCGATTTTATTGAGTGAGTCTTTCTATCAGCCTTCGCGGTTGATGTTTGGGTTGAACCAAAAGCTGATGTATGAGTTTCAGATTGCCAGCGCCCAGTTTGATCCACTGATTAAAGCCATTCTTCGACTTTATGGTGGAGAAGTTTATAACAACTTAATCATCATCCAAGAAAATAACTTGGCCGCCAACTTAGGGCTTACCGTGGATGCCTGCCGAAAAATGCTGAAGCATCTACATGAGCGAGAAGTGCTTGAGTATATTCCTCAAAAGGATCAGCCTCAGTTATCGTTTTTGATGCCAAAATATCCAGCCGATAAGTTGCCAATTGATAATCACCAGATTGAAAGCAGGCGCAAGTTGATTACCGTAAAAATGGAATCAGTAATTGCTTATTTACACAATGAAGAGCGCTGCCGAACACAACAGTTGCTAGAGTATTTTGGTGAGGTGAATTATGATCCTTGCTTGGTCTGCGACAATTGCGTTCAGAATAAAAGAAAGGCTGAAGAGCTAAAACTGAGAGCAAAATATGAAACACAAATTTTCTCTCTATTAGACCAATCTACCGAATTTGATGTTAATGGTTTGGTGAATGCCATAGCGCCTGAAAACAAAAATGTATTGACAACGCTTGTAGCTGAACTGGTTGATCATGGAGTTTTGAAGTTTGACGAATTTGGGAAGCTAGAAAAGGGCAGGAAGAATACATAAATATTGACTATGAGTTTTTTTGACGATATATATAATAAGATTTTTAAAGGGAAGGCCGAAGGCCCAGCTGAGTTAGTCCATGAAACATTAGAAAGAACCAGTAAAGAATCTGAGAGCTTTCAATCGTGGTTGGCTAGTAATAAAAAGACTGAATTACTGACTGAAATCTATAATGCTTACCATCTGAAAAAGAAAGGTATTGTAACTAAACTCAATATTCACTTGCTAGAAACCAAGTATTCAAATGGCTTTGCGGTTACTTATGACAATGAAATATCAAGTGATGACTTCAGAAACTTGTTCGATTATTTAAAAGAGAAAACCCTTGAGTTCGAGTATAAGTTGGCGCAAAACGACCGTAGAATCATCGATCGTGAATCTTATGAAGAGGTAATCGAGAAATGGTATTTGAAACCTCAAGGTTTAGAATTGGAAGAAAAAAAATCTAACCAACTTTACGGCAATATTCTCATCGAATACGTTATGATCGATCGAAAGCCCAGTTATATAAAATTGATGGCCAATGTCTATCAAGATCGTTTATATTCCGAGGCCTTACCTTTCGAGGTATTTATTGAAAAATTGTTTGACCGAAACCTCTAATTTAAAAAGAATGAAATCTGTATTGATTACCCTAACATTGATTTTTGGCACCCTATTTACGCCTTCTGAGCAACCAGACCAAATTTTTAACACCAAACTTAAGCTTACCATTTTAGATGAACTTGGTAATGTAGTGGAAGGAGCCAAGGTAACAATCTATAAAACTCAAGCAGATTATAATGCCGAAAAAAATGCAGTTCAAGATGCTCAGTTAACCAATAACAAAGGACAAGTGACTTTTAAGAAATTGGATGCCATTTCTTATTACGTATTGGTTAGAAAAGGAGATATGGATAACTCAGGTGGTGGAGAAATGGTGAGTAAGCTTGAGAAAAAGAAGTTGAACAAAGCCAATATTGTAATTTCGGATGGAGTTTAATTTAAGACAAAAACTCCTTATAGAAATTAAGGAATACCAATCTGAATACAAAGAAGAGCAGGCTTTCAAACCTAGGTTTGAAAGCCTGCTTAGTAATTATGAAAATTGCTTTGAACGATCTTTGCTAATGGGGCATATAACGGCTTCTGCTTGGGTTTTGAATCATAAGCGAGACTCCATATTGTTGCTACATCATGCCAAATTGAACAGATGGCTGCAGCCGGGCGGTCATGCCGATGGCGATGAAAACGTGAGGGCAGTGGCCTTAAAAGAAGCTGAGGAGGAAACTGGTATTTCAGATTTCGTTTTCGCTTCAAACCAAATATTTGATTTGGACATCCACACCATTCCTGAAAGGAAAGGAGTGCCTGAGCACGAACATTATGATGTTCGGTTTTTACTCGTAGCGCCAGAAAGAGCCGTGCCGCAGTTGAACCATGAATCAAACGATCTTAAGTGGATTCATTTCAGTAACCTGAAGGAAAGGATAAGTCACGAGTCCTCTTTAGTGCGTATGTATGCCAAAACAAAGCAATTTATTTAGTTGAAAACCACGCTCCTATGCAATAAAATTGCTTGAGTGCCCTATATTTATCATTGATGAAGGTGAACAAAAAATCTATTTCATTTCTGGGTCTTATTGGCTTGTCAGTAATAGTGGCTATAGTGTTTATTTCAACACCTGAGCCAAAGAATAATCAAACCGTAGTAGATCCGCCTAAGGCAAGGTCGGAGTTTTTTTCAAGGGAGAATGTACAGCAGAGGGGTGAATATATTCACCAGATGTTGGCCAATCCCTCAACTGACGAAATCCCAATCAATATTCGTGAGCTGGAAAATCAATTTGCTCAAGAGTTGGCTTTTAAAGCTAATTTGAATCGCTTGCGAATGCGTGCCGCAGGCACGGACTCGAAAAATGCACCCAGCTTACTGACATGGAGTTCGCTAGGCCCGAACAATGTAGGAGGTAGGACAAGAGCCGTAGCTATAGATGTTCAAAATGAAAATATAATACTTGCTGCAGGAGTTTCTGGAGGCGTTTGGCGCTCTTCAAATGGAGGTCAGAGCTGGACAAAAACAACAAAATCTGATCAGTTGCAAAGTGTAACCTGTATTGTTCAAGATACACGACCAGGAAAAGAGAATGTTTGGTACTATGGTACTGGTGAACTGGTTGGTAATTCAACACGATCTCCCGGTGCACCTTTTAGAGGGGATGGAATTTATAAATCGACTGATGGTGGACTAAACTGGCTTCCGTTGCCTTCGACCCAAGTCAATAATCCAGAAAAATTTAACTCACCCTTTATGTACGTATGGGATATTACGATTAATCCCAACAGTGTCAATGACGAAATTATTGCAGCTATTTATGGTGGAATCGTGCGCTCTGCCGATGGCGGTCAAACTTGGGCTACCGTTTTGGGTAACTCGTTATATGAAATTGGAAATAATGTGGATTTAAATGATGTTACCGCCATCTTCTATACTGAGGTGTATCGAGCGAACAATGGTGTCTTCTATGCCACGCTTAGCAATGCTACCAATGCAAATACATTATCTTCAGTTGCTGGAATATACAAATCGATTGATGGCGTGAATTGGACAAGGATTATTACTTACACAAACCGGGTGTATAGACGGACAGAAATAGGTGCTTCCTTGAGTAACGCGAATATTGTTTACTTTCTTTCAGACACTAGCGAAGGGCATAGGCTAATCAGATATAATAACTCCACCGGTGCTATCGATGATAGATCAGTTAACCTGCCTGATGGAACGGATGAAGAAATTGAATCTTTTGACTCTCAAAACTCATACGATTTATTTGTAAGGGTACATCCAGCTGATGAAAATATAGTGTTTGTTGGTGGAACAAATATTTACCGATCTACAGATGGCTTTGCTACAAAGGAAAATGTTCAATGGATAGGTGGCTATAATCCAGATGAAGAAGGGGATAATAATTATCCAAATCATCATCCCGATCAGCATGACTTGATTTTTTTGCCGTCAAATCCTAATGTTATGATTTCGGCCAATGATGGCGGACTGTTTAAGACCAATAATAACTTGGCAAGTCCTGTGGTTTACGAGTCGTTAAATAACGGCTATATCACAACTCAATACTATACTGTTAATATGAGCCAATCGCCTGCAGACAACTTTGCTTTCGGTGGGCTACAAGATAATGGTACTATTCTTTCTGCCTTTGGCGGTAATAATAATGGTATCAACCTGATTGGTGGAGATGGCGGCTTTACAGCATCTACAAGGTTTGGGCTTAATTACTATACATCATTTCAAAATGGGCAAGTTTATCGTCTTACTTTGAACCGCAATTTTGCACTCTCTTCCTTTGCCAGAGTAGACCCATCTGGCGCTGGCGCTGATCCTTCTCAGCCTATTCTTTTTATTAACCCATATGTGTTGGATCATAATAACGGAAATAGGATGTTTTTCGCGGGAGGAGATTTTTTATGGAGAAATAGAAACCTGAGTCAAATCCCTTCTGGCTTACAAACGAAGACTGACGTTAACTGGGAGAGGCTAGAAAGAACAGAAATTGCTTCTGGCTCTATTTCGGCATTAGAAACTTCTTCCGATCAAGAGAATATTTTGTATTACGGCACCTCAGCTGGGCAAGTATTTAGAATGGATTTTGCTCATTCTGACGGGTATGCGGTGACTGAGATTACTTCTGATATTTTACCATCAGGAGGCTATGTCAACTCTATAGCAGTAAACCCAACCAATGCTGATGAAATCGTTGTGGTCTTTTCTAATTACCAAATAAAGAGTGTTTTTAGGTCAACTGATGGAGGTGTAACTTTTGAAGGAATTTCTGGAAATTTAGAAGAAGACCCTACGGGAATGGGAGCTGGCCCTTCAGTACGTTGGGTAGAAATTGTTCCGAAAACAGATGGAGTCACAGAATACTACTTAGCTACAAGTGTTGGTCTTTTTAGTACTACGGCCTTAAATGGCGAGAATACAATTTGGTTACAAGAAGGTGAACAGTCTATTGGGAATGTGCCTGTGAATATGCTTGATTACCGTAGGTCTGATGGCAAAATAGTGATAGCTACTCACGGAAATGGACTTTATCAAAGTCAAATTCAAGGTGTAGTTCCAGAGCCCGTAATACCGAGCGGTAGCGGCTTGATTGTTCAAAATGCATTTCCAAACCCGTTTACAGATAACATTGCGATTAGTTATACATTACCTGAAACCGATGCGGTTAGGGCGCGGGTATATAACTCTAATGGGAAGTTGGTGAAGACTATTGCTTTAGGTTTAGGTTTTCAAGGAGAGAACGAAATTTTTTGGAATGGAACCGATGTCTCTAATAGTCCCGTTCCTCCCGGAGTATATATCATTCGTTTAGAGTATCGCGGTGAAATTAAAGCTCAAAAGGTGATTTATACTAGAGAGTAATTCCTTTCAGAAACAATTGTGGTTTGTATCTTTGCGGCTTAAATCACAGATATGAAATCTATACTTAAGGGAATCTTCTGTTTTACTTTTTTGCTTGTTTTAACTTCTTGCGGAAAAAGCGAAGAACAATTGGTTGAAGAAGGAAGGAATTTGATGGGGCAAGAATCTTATGCCGAAGCCATTAAATCATTTAATAAGGCACTTGAGAAAAACGGCAATAATTATTTAGCCTTAAATGCCAAAGGAGTAGCCTTGCTAAGAATTGGTCAGTTAGATGAATCTGTGACTACTTTTAACCAAGCCATAAGAGTAAATAGTACCGATTACAGAGCTTTTTATAATCGCTCAAATACAAGACGTTTACTTTCTGATGACCAAGGAGCAATGCTCGATTTAGACAAGGCGATTTTGCTTCAGCCCAATGTAGCCGACTTGTATATTAATCGAGGAGCTATCCTTTTCAAATATGGAGAATTTGATCGAGCACTTTTCGATTTCGAATTTGCTTTGAGATTTGAAGCAGATAACCCATTGGTTTACTTGAATAAAGGTAAAGCCGAGCTTAGAATTAACAATTCAGACGATGCCATTTTTGATTTCAAGAAAGCAATTGAATTGAACCCGCAATATGGTGAAGCTTATTATTGGTTAGGCCTTGCCGAATTAGCACTTGATAATAAAACTGACGGTTGCAGTTATTTATCTACTGCCGAATCACTGAATTTTGAAGGTGCTTCAGAAGCCATCAGCCAAAACTGTTTGCAATAGTGGCCATCATCGGAGTCGATATTAATGCAGCTAAATCCATTCTAGAACGAGGAGATTTAGTGGCTATTCCTACAGAAACTGTGTACGGTTTGGCGGGGAATGCCTTAGATGTTGATGTCGTAGCCAAAATTTTCAAAACGAAAAATAGACCTACTTTCGATCCACTTATTGTACATGTGGATAGTTTTGAAAGACTAAGTGAGTTCACTGAAGAATTGCCTAAAAAAGCGGTTCAATTGACGAGTGTCTTTTGGCCTGGGCCGCTTACTATTCTGTTAAAAAAGAAAGCAATCATTTCGGATTTGGTAACCGCTGGACTCGATACCGTGGCGGTTCGAATGCCCCGTCATGAACTCGCTAGAGAATTATTGAGAAGCCTAAACTTTCCTTTGGCTGCCCCTAGCGCAAACCCTTTTGGGTATATCAGTCCAACCTCTGCCCAACATGTGCAGCAGCAGTTAGGAGATAAAATTGACTACATTTTAGATGGAGGAGACTGTGGAGTTGGTGTGGAATCAACTATTGTCAGCTTTGAAAACGAACTCCCAGTGGTTCTCCGATTGGGCGGAATTTCAATAGAAGAAATTGAAGGGGTGATTGGTAAGGTTGAAGTCAATTCGCACTCATCATCTCAGCCCAAAGCACCTGGAATGCTCAAAAGTCATTATGCTCCGAAGAAGAGGATAATTGCTATAGATGCTTTGAACTCAGAAACTGACGACTTATCGACTTTTGGTTTTTTAGGGTTCAGTAAACTAGATTATCGCTTTAAAGCAGAAAATCAGATATTACTATCTGAAACAGAAAGCCTGAATGAAGCTGCCAAAAACTTATTTGGGAGTTTACGCACACTTGATGAAAACCCAAGTATTAATACCATTGTAGTCAGCTATGTTCCTGAAAAGGGGCTGGGCAGGGCCATTAATGATAGACTAAGAAGAGCAACGGCAAAATAGAAAAGCACAGAAAATATGAAGAACATTACCGACTTTGACTTTAAAGGAAAGCGAGCATTAATCCGAGTTGACTTTAACGTTCCACTCAACGATAAATTCGAAATAACTGACGATACACGTATTAGAGCTGCCATTCCAACCATTCAATATGTATTGGACAATGGAGGCGCAGTAGTTTTAATGTCGCATTTGGGTAGGCCTAAAACGGGGCCAGAAGATAGATTTTCACTACAACATTTGGTTGCTCATTTGAGTGAAGTGTTTGGAAGAAAAGTATTGTTCGGAGATGATTGTGTTGGCGATCAAGCTAAATCGCTATCCGCCAATCTAAAGAGTGGAGAAATTCTTTTGCTAGAGAACTTGAGGTTTTACACTGAAGAAACCAAAGGCGATTTAGACTTTGCTAAATCATTGGCAGGGCATGGTGATGTATATATTAACGATGCGTTCGGAACAGCCCACAGAGCTCATGCTTCAACTTCTATTATTGCTCAGTTTTTTAATGAAAAAGGCTGTGGGTATGTAATGCAGGCTGAGCTTGAAAACGCACAAAAAGTATTAGATAAATCAGAAAAGCCATACACTGCCATTATGGGTGGAGCTAAGATTTCCGATAAAATCATGATTATTGAAAGGTTGTTGGAGAAAGTGGATCATCTTATTATCGGTGGTGGAATGTCCTATACTTTTTTTAAAGCCATGGGCGGAAATATCGGTAATTCTTTGGTAGAAGAAGATAAATTGCCACTGGCTTTAGAGCTGATTCAAAAGGCCAAATCACTAGGGGTTGACCTTATGCTTCCTATCGATTCGGTAATTGCCGATGCTTTCAATAATGACGCTAATACTGATATTGCTATGAACAATGCCATTCCTTCTGGTTGGATGGGATTGGATATTGGGCCGCAAGCAGCTGAAGTTTTCTCTCGTACCGTGAGAGATTCAAAAACCATACTTTGGAATGGCCCAATGGGTGTTTTTGAAATGGAGAATTTTGCCAATGGTACCAAAGCAGTTGCCGAGGCAATAGTTGAAGCTACAAAGAATGGAGCATTTTCATTGATCGGTGGTGGAGACTCTGCAGCTGCAGTAAACCTCCTAGGCTATGGAAACGATGTCTCCTATGTGTCTACTGGTGGTGGTGCTTTGCTTGAATATATGGAAGGGAAAGAGCTTCCGGGCGTTGTGGCTTTAGGGTAAAATAATACCAGATCGAATTAAAATTAAAGAGCCGTTTTAGAATTTCTAAAACGGCTCTTTTCATAGTTAGGGTTGATTGATTTCTTATTGTTTCACTAGGTTGAACACGTAGGTACCGTTAGTGCTATTCGTTCCTGCGGCTACTCCTCCACTAGCTACAAAATTTACAGTTAAAGTAAAAGTGCCTGCACTCGCATTAAAAGCCGACACCACGAAAGTATTACTAGAGTTGCCATCAATAAATATTTGATTGATGTTAGTACCATTGAACGCCCAAGATCCAGTAGCTTTAAAAACGGGATCTCCATCTGTAGTTGAATAAGTTTTGCTCGAAGCCGTTCCTCTTAAGGTAAGGGTGAAATTGTCAAAACCAGTAGCGGCAGCACCATTAAAGGTGATAGAAGTAGCTTCGTAAGTAACGCCAGTGGTTCCTACCAAGTCTAAAAGTCTTTGCTCTTCGGCAGTAAGTGTGGGAGTGTCGTCTCCACCGCCACCTCCTCCACCGCATGAAGATAATGTAAGGGCAAAAAATGCGATAAATACAAAAGAGAAATGTTTGATTCTAAGCATGATTTAGTATTTGTGAGTTCTAAAATAATTATAAAAAGAGGAAGTTTACACTTTTCTCAAGTTTATTTGAAATCAGGAATGTTAACGGCCTGATCACAGAAATCATATTCATATTTCTGATTTGAACTTATGATGACCAGTTTTTTCTCCAATGCTTTTTTTACATGGGTCAAATACCAAGCAGTACCTTGCTCATCTAAATTAGAAGTAGGTTCATCTAAAAAACAAATGGGGCTTTGCGAATAGAAAGCCAAGCCGAGCTTTAGCCTTTGTTTCATTCCAGATGAAAAATTCTGAAGATGCTTATCTCTATCTTTCTCTAAATAAACATGTTCAAGAAAACTATCAATAGTTACTCCTTCCGCCAATTGCTTAAACTTAAAATGGAATCTTAAGAATTCGTCAAGGGTAAACTCTTCGATCAACTCCAAATAAGGGGTGACAATATCTAGATGTTTATAGAAGTCCTCTTCAGGAATATTTTTGTCGTTGTTGGAGTATGAGATTTTTCCTTCTGTTGGTAAAAATACACCGGTAAGTATCTGAAGTAAGGTTGATTTTCCACTACCATTTGGGCCAGTAATGGCATAGGAAAACTGAGAATCGAAATGCATATCTAGTTTCCTGAATATCCATTCCTTCGCATATTTTTTTCCTAGGTTTTCAACCTCAATCTTCATTCTATCTGGCTGTATAGCCTTTCATTACTCCTCTATCAGAATTTCTAAAGAAATTGATGATTTCATCTCTTTCTTTAGAAGGTGGCATTTCAACCTCCAAAAGATCAAGCGCCTTAGAGTTGTTCAATCCTTTAAGAAAGATGTAACGATATACTTCTTGAATTTCAGCTATTTTCTCATTCGCAAAACCTCTTCTTCTTAAGCCTACAGAATTGATGCCCGCATAACTAAGAGGTTCACGTCCAGCTTTAGTGTAAGGAGGAACATCTTTTCTGACTAAAGATCCACCGGAAACCATGGTGTGTGCTCCAATTTTCACAAACTGGTGTACGGCAGCAGCACCTCCAATAATGGCCCAATCTTCAATGGTTACATGCCCCGCCAACTGAACAGCATTAACTAAAATACAGTTGTCACCAATATGGCAATCGTGGGCTACGTGCGTATAAGCCATCACTAAGCAATCTTTTCCAATAGATGTTTTATTGGTCGCGTGGGTACCTCTGTTTAAGGTAACACACTCTCTAATTACGGTGTTGTCGCCAATTTCAAGGGTGGTGTCTTCTCCTCCAAACTTTAAGTCTTGAGGAACAGCTGAAACTACAGCACCTGGAAAAATCTTAACATTTTTACCAATTCGCGCACCCTCCATGATGGTAACGTTTGGGCCAATCCAACTACCTTCATCAATAGTTACGTTTTTACTTATGGTCACAAAAGGCTCAACTACCACATTTCTGGCAATTTTTGCTTCTGGGTGAATATATGATAAAGGCTGGTTCATTGATTTTTAACGATTCTAGCGGTCATAGCGGCTTCGCAAACTAAGGTATTACCTACGTAAGCAGTGCCATTCATTTGAGCAATTCCTCTTTTTATTGGGGCTGTAAGCTCACATTTAAATTTAAGAGTATCTCCTGGAACCACCATTTTTCTGAATTTACATTTGTCAATTCCAAGGAAGTAAGGAGTGTAGTTTTCTGGATCGGGTACAGTGTTAAGCACCAAAATCCCACCGATTTGAGCCATAGCTTCTATTTGTAATACACCTGGCATTACAGGGTTTCCTGGGAAGTGCCCCAAGAAGAAGTGCTCATTCATGGTTACATTTTTGATTCCAGCCACCATAGTTTCATCCAAATGAATGATTTTGTCAATCAAAAGGAAAGGGTAACGGTGTGGAAGAATCTGCATGATCTGGTTAATATCCATTACCGGATCTATTTTCGGGTCATATTGAGGGGCTGAATTCTTGGCCAATTGCATCTCTTTTTTCACTTTTTTTGCGAAAGCTACATTGGCGGCATGGCCTGGTCTGGCAGCTAAAATTTGTGCTTTTAGTGGCCTTCCAATTAGCGCTAGGTCACCTACAACATCTAATAACTTATGTCTGGCAGGTTCGTTTTTGTGTCTTAATTCTACATTGTTAAGAATACCTTCATGCCTAACCTCAACTTTTGGCTTGTTAAATAGTCCAGCCAAATAATCGAGCTCGTTTTCTTTAACCACGCGATCTACAACCACGATGGCATTATTTAAGTCACCACCTTTTATAAGGTTATTTTTGTGAAGCATTTCCAACTCATGTAGAAAGCAGAATGTTCTACTTGAGGAGATTTCCTTTTTGAAATCGCTAATATGGTTGAGAGAGGCATGCTGACTTCCTAATACTGGAGAGTTATAATCGACCATTACCGTTACACGGAAATCGTCTAAGGGGAGAGCGGCAATTTCTACGTCTCTAGCAGGATCTTTATAGCGAATACTTTCTGTAATTTCATAAAAGTTTCTGAGTGCATTTTGCTCTTCAAAACCTACAGTTTCAAGGGCATCAATAAACATTCGAGAACTTCCATCCAAGATTGGAGGCTCAGGGCCATCTAACTGAATAAGTACATTGTCGATCTCTAAGCCAACCAATGCGGCCAAGGTATGTTCAACAGTGTTTATTCTTGCACCATTATGTTCAATTGTGGTTCCTCTAGAAAGATCCACCACATAATCTACATTGGCATCAACAATTGGGCGAGTTTCAAGATCTATTCTCTGAAACTTAATCCCGTGATTTGCAGGGGCGGGGTTGAATGTCATGTTTGATATCACCCCAGTATGTAAACCTACGCCTGATACCGTTACCGGTCTTTTGATCGTATGTTGTTTGTTCTTCATTTTCTCCTCAAAAATTCGACAAATTTAACCCTTTTTTTCGAGTTGGCTGACTCTTCTTAATAACTCTGGAAGTTTTCTTAAAGCTATGCTGGACTTTAGAAACTCTCTATGATCCATAATTGGGGTTCCAGTATAAATGCCTTGGTTTTCAATGGTTTTTGGTACGCCAGACTGCGGTCCAATGACTACCTTGTCGGCAATTGTTAAATGGCCAGTAATCCCCGCTTGCCCACCAATCATTACATTTTCGCCAATTTTAGCACTGCCTGAAATTCCAGCCTGTGATGCTATAGCCGTATTTTTGCCTATTTCAACGTTATGCGCAATTTGTACTAAGTTGTCTATTTTGGCACCATCTTTAATGATAGTAGAGCCCATTGTAGCACAATCCACCACGGTATTTGCACCAATATCTACATGGTCGTGAATAATGACATTGCCCGTTTGGGGTATGGCTTTGAATGTACCATCTGGTTGTGGTGCATAACCAAAGCCCTCACTACCGATTACTGCTCCTGAATGAATTTTACAGTGGTTACCAATTTTACAATCGGCATACACCTTTACTCCGGCAAATAAAATGGTGTTTTCTCCAATGGTTACATTGTCGCCAATTACGCAATTGGGATATATTTTAGTACCCTTGCCTATTTTTACATTTTCACCCAAATAAGAAAAAGCACCAAGGTAAACGCCATCCTCAATTTGGCTGGTGATGCTTTGGAATGAAGGTTGCTCAATTCCTGATTTTTCAATTTGAGTTAGCTTTTGGTACTCTTCTAAAAGTTTAGAAAAGCTTGAGTAAGGATCGGCAACTCGAATAAGGGCTGGGCTTATTGCTTGTTTAAGCTCTAAATCTTGTTTTACGATTATAGCAGATGCCTTGGTGGTGTAGATATACTCCGTGTATTTTGGGTTGGCCAAAAAGGCAATACTTCCAGCGGTGGCTTCTTCAATTTTTTCTAGGCGACTTAGCATTAAGCTTCCATCTCCATCTACCTTTCCCTCAAGAAGTTGCGCGACTTGCTGTACTGATATTTCCATTCATAAAATTTTGAGTGTCACAAAGATATGTCTTTTGGCCAGCATCGATAGTATTTGCGCACGATTTTGCTCATCGCTTTGATGTTCGGTAAATCTGCTGCTTCGGTTACTCCTCTCACTTGACCTGATTTAGAAAGAATGAGGATTTCTTGATCTGAAGTCATATAAGCGTTATTGGTTAGCTTACCATGAGAGAAGAAGTACTTTACTTCCTTTGCTTCAATTTGATAGGCTTCTGCAATTTTAGCTTCATCGGCTTTAATTTCTTCTCTGCTTGGTGGTTCATTCGAAAGCACTATTCGGAAGAGGTTTCTGTCTAAGAGCATTCTGCATAATTTGGATAGAATTGGGTCTTCATGATGAACCCAAACTTTTATTGCTCCCCAAATATCATAATCATCTAATTGAAGGAAGGCTTCTAGAACTGGAGCTTCAGTGGCAAAGCGTTCAATCCCCACTTGTTCTTTCAAAAAGACGCCCAGAGCTGGTGTATGGAATAATTCGTTTTCCTTTTTTGCTAATTTCCTCGCGCGTTTAATGATAGAAATCAACATTTTTTCGGCACTTACACTGGCCTTATGTAAGTACACTTGCCAGTACATTAACCTACGGGCACTTAAAAAATTCTCAATACTATAAATACCTTTTTCTTCTACAACCAAACGGCCTTTATGCACATCCAGCATTTTGATGATTCTATCTGCTCCAATTGTTCCTTCTGAAACACCGGTAAAGAAACTATCCCTTTTAAGGTAGTCCAGTCTGTCTATGTCTAATTGGCTTGAAACCAATTCAGAGAGAAATTTCTTTTTGTAAGTTCCATTGAAAATTTCAAGCGCTAAATCTAATCGTCCATTGAATTCTGCATTCAACTTAGAAATTATCATTCGAGAAATCTGTTCATGCGGAACATCTTCAAGCAAACTAAATTCTAAGGCATGAGAAAAAGGGCCATGACCAATATCGTGAAGCAAAATGGCAATGAGTGCTCCTTCAAATTCTGGGTCAGAAATCTCTACACCTTTGTTTCTTAGGTTTTCTAAAGTGGCTCCCATCAGGTGTTTAGCGCCCAAAGCATGGTGGAAACGTGTGTGGTGAGCACCAGGATAAATCAGTTCAGTAAGGCCCAATTGTTTGATCCTTCTGAGGCGCTGAAAATAAGGGTGATCGATGATGTCGAAAATCAGTTCGCTTCTGATTGTGATAAATCCGTAAACCGGATCATTGATTATCTTTTTTTTGTTCAAAGTTTGTGCGTTAATTCCTTTAAATTCGGGCTTGTTGCTAAAGCGAAGCTATGCAAAGATATAATATTTTATGGGCGGACGATGAGATAGATCTGCTTAAACCACACATCTTGTTTCTTACCGATAAGGGTTATGACATCACTCCTGTAGCGAGTGGTGCGGATGCCATTGAGTCGGTTGAAAATCAACAGTTTGATGTTGTGTTTTTAGATGAAAACATGCCTGGAATGTCTGGGCTTGAAACCCTCAAATACATCAAAAGTAAGCGGCCTTCTTTGCCTGTGGTAATGATTACCAAAAGTGAAGAAGAAAGTATTATGGAAGAGGCTATTGGCTCTCATATTGCCGATTATTTGATCAAACCGCTGAATCCAAGCCAGATTTTACTTTCGGTAAAGAAAATTCTTGATAATAAAAGATTGGTGACGGAGCGTACCAATATTGAATATCAGCAAGAGTTTAGGAACATTAGTATGGCCTATAATGAATACATGGATCATAATGAATGGATAGAAATTCATAAGAAATTGGTGTATTGGGAATTAGAGATTGATAAAACAGAGAACAAGAGTATGGCTGAAATTCTGGATATGCAGAAAATTGAAGCCAATAGTAACTTTGCTCAGTTTGTAATCGATAATTATGAAGATTGGCTGAATGATCCGAACATCGATCGTCCGTTGCTTTCTAATAACTTGTTGAAAACAAAGGTGTTTCCTGAGGTAAAAGATAAACCGCTGTTTCTAATTGTCATTGATAATTTACGCTACGACCAGTGGAAAACTATTGAGAGTGAGCTGACAGATTATTTTAATATACTTGAAGAATTGGCCTACTATTCTATTTTGCCAACTACTACCGCTTACGCTAGAAATTCTATTTTTTCAGGGCAAATGCCTTTAGAAATGTCAAAGAAAGAAAGCGATTTATGGGTGAGCGATAATGATGAGGATGATGAAGGGAAAAACAATAATGAAGAAGAGTTTTTGAAGCGACAGATCAAAAGATTAAGACTCAACATTAAAACGAGTTACAATAAGATCATTCACTCTTCGCAAGGCAAGCAGTTAAACGACCAGTTCAATAACCTGTTGCAAAATGACTTGAATGTGGTGGTTTACAATTTTGTAGATATGCTTTCTCATGCTAGAACAGACATGCGCATGATTCGAGAATTGGCAGCAGACGAATCGGCTTATCGTTCATTAACTAAGTCCTGGTTTTTGCATTCACCTTTGTTTGATCTACTAAAGATGATAAGCGACAAAGGGCTTAAAGTAATGATCACCACCGACCACGGCACATATAGAGTTAAGAAGGCATTTAAAATTGCGGGTGATAAAACCGTAAACACCAACTTGAGGTACAAGCATGGTAAGAATTTGGGCTATAAGGACAGTCAGGCCGTTTACTCCGTTAGAGAACCTGAAAGATTGCATCTACCGCGCCCAAACGTTTCTACTTCTTATGCCTTTGCTACTGAGGATTTATTCTTTGCGTACCCAAACAACTACAACCACTATGTGAAATACTATAAGGATACGTTTCAGCATGGTGGCATTTCTATGGACGAAATGATAATTCCTTTTATTTCGCTAAATTCGAAGAGGGCATAATGAGTACTGAATTGCTTTTGAAATCCAAAGGGCTGAACGATTTAGAAAAGGTTGCCCAAGAAATAATTTCGTTCGGTAAGGAAAACGATATTTGGCTACTTATGGGCCAGATGGGGGCAGGAAAAACAACCCTTTCAAAAGAACTTTGTAGGCAGTTGGGTGTTGTAGATTTGGTTCAGAGCCCAACATTTTCTCTGGTAAACGAATACCTTACCAAAAGCGGAAATGTTATATACCACTTCGATTTTTATAGGATTGAAGATATTGATGAGCTGGCCAATATTGGAGTTGAAGAATACTTTGACTCAGGCAATTTATGTCTTATTGAATGGCCAGAAAAAGTGAGTGAATTAATTCCTGATAAATATTTGAAGATGTTTATCGAGGTGTTGGAAGATGATACGAGAGTAATTAAACTGACTAAACATGACTGAGGGTAAGAAATCGGGGTTTGCTGAATTGGCCAAAGAGAGTAGTCTTTACCCCCAAGAAAAGTTAATGAAGGTTAAGTCGGGCAGTAAGTCGCTCAATATTTCTATTCCTAGAGAAATTTCATATCAAGAAAGCCGAATTGGGCTTACCCCCGCAGCTACGGGTATTTTAGTGAATAATGGGCAAGAAGTTTTGGTAGAGCAAGATGCCGGGAAAAAGACTTTTTTTCTAGACAACGATTTTAGTGAGCAAGGAGCAAAAATAATATACTCTAATAAGGAAGCTTTTGAAGCCAATATTATTGTGAAAGTAGAGCCACCTACTTTGAAGGAAATTGCCTTAATGAAACCCGGTTCAACCGTTTTCTCTGCTTTACAACTTGGAAACTCTTCTTCTGAATACTTTGAAGCACTAAACCGAAAAAAAATTACGGCCATTGGCTATGAAATGCTGGAAGATAAAGTTGGGGGTCTGCCAATTGTAAACGCAATGAGTGAACTGGCAGGCAGTATGGCCATTCCCATAGCTTCGGAATTAATGAGCACAGTAAGCGGAGGTAAAGGAGTGGTTTTAGGAGGAATTACGGGAGTTCCACCGAGCAGGGTAATTATTTTGGGAGCAGGTACTGTAGCAGAATATTCGGCCAGGGCTGCTTTGGGTTTAGGTGCCGAAGTTCGAATTTTTGATAATGAAATCTATAAGCTCCGAAGAATTAAACACAAACTAGGAAACCAAGTGTTTACCTCAACTATCGATTCGGCTAATTTAGCGCAATCACTAAAATCGGCAGATGTGGTAATTGGTGCTTTGAGAGCAGAAAAGGGAAGGGCGCGCTGTGTTGTAACGGAAGAAATGGTGGCTCAGATGAAACCAGGAGCCGTTATAATTGATGTGTCGATTGACCAAGGTGGTTGTATTGAAACCTCAGAATGTATGAGTCACGATAAGCCAACTTTTGTAAAGTACGATGTGATTCATTATTGCGTTCCGAACATTGCCTCAAGGGCTGCTCGCTCAGCTACAACAGCTTTGAGTAATATTCTTACACCAGTACTATTAAAAATTGCCGATGTAGGTGGGGTAGATGATATGATGTATCAATATGGTTGGTTCAATAAGGGTGTTTATGCTTACAAAGGAAGCACGACCAATTTAGGAATTGCCAGAAGATTCAATCTTCCATTTAAAGATTTGAGCCTTCTTTTAGCCGCTCGCTTTTAGTGTGACACTGGAATCACTTTATTCATAAAATTGAATATCTCTTTCGATATTTTTCCAAAGTTGTTCTTATGAATGATGTCGTGAAACTCATTGATTTCTAGCGTATTTTTTATTGAGTCATTTGAGAATTTTTGGTAAGCCATACTCCAATTTTGGTAAGATCGGGTTTTGATCTCTTGCATGTGTAAGGTAATCACGCTATGATGTCGTTGGTCAGATCGAATGCTCTTATAGAGTGCGTTTACTTTGTCGAAATCACCTTCAAGTATTTGCAAAAATTGATTGTTATGAAAGAGTAAACAGCCTGTAATGTGATGCTTGGAATTGAACTCACGAGCAGTTTTGAGAATGCTTTCAATCTCGTAATCTTCAATATTGAGCACAGCTTTGCTATGGTAAATCAGTTCAAAAAGCATGAGAGTCTCGGTTTGATTAGAAAGTTAACAATACTTTTGAAGTTTTTTAATCATATCGGAAATAGGTCTTTTGAGAAAGAATTTAGCTTTCTGAATTTGTAAGCAAGTTTTTCTTGAGCCACCTTGCGCAAATGTTGAAAACCAAAGCTAAACTTTATGATTCATGCCTGAAACTCGTTGATGAACGAGTGGCTCATATTGAAGATGCTATGCGCAATGCACAGGCTTCGGCCAATGAGGAAACCAAGAGCAGTGCTGGAGATAAGTATGAAACAGGACGTGCTATGATGCACCTCGAAAAGGAAAAGTTAGCAACCCAGCTTTCTGAGGTTTCTAAAATGAAAATGGGCTTATCTCAAATCAATATTGACAAGAGAAATGTGCAAGTTGAGCTTGGCGCCTTGGCCATTACCGCAAGCGCTAAATATTTTCTTTCCGTTTCTTTAGGGCAAATTAAAGTTGAAGAGGAGGTGTATTTTGCAATCTCACCAGCTTCGCCAATAGGCAGGGCCATGCTGGGCAAAAAGAAAGGAGATTCATTTGAGTTCGGTGGAAAACAAATCAATCTCCTAGATGTATTTTAGAATGAAGGTTTAGGCCTTCTTCAGAAACATAGTTTTCAATACAATTTGGCTTTTTCCTACTCTGCACTCTACTTCTTCTGGACTACCTGTGAGTCGAATGCCTTTTATTAAATTGCCTCTTTTTAGGGTAGTGTTCATTCCTTTAACTTTCAAATCTTTGGTTATGTGAACTGAATCACCGTCTTCTAGAATATTGCCGTTGCTGTCTTTCGTTTCCATTTTTTATTGAATAAGCTGCAAAGATAGAGGTTTAAATGAGTAGGGCTTTTTCAATCGAGTAAACTCTATTTTTCAATTAGTGTAGTTTCAAACAGTAACCACGCATCCGGATCCAGAATTACCTTAACAGGTTTGCTATCTAGCGTTGGTGTCCATTTTTGATTTTTTTGATTGATGAGTACGGTTTTTCGTTCTGTTTTTCCGTCTGCATACACCAATTCAATTTCTAAATCGAAAGTGAAGTTCTCTTTCTGAGTTTGGTTCAGCTCTAGGTTCAATTGGCCTTTAGAGTAACTCCATGTGGCTTCTATTTCTGGTTGACCGGCTTGATACACCCATTGCTTAAAAAACACATCCAAATCTTTGCCTGAAACGGACTCAAACACTTCTTTCAAGTCGTCAGATAAGGCATTGGAGAGCTTGTATTTGTTATAGTACTTGCGAATTGCTTCCCAAAACATCTCATCTCCCACTTCCTTTCTAAGCATATGCAGCACCCAGCCCCCTTTTTGGTAAGTGTTGGCGTTCAGAATCTCCATATAGTTTTCTACAGAAGTGTCTACAATAGGCACTCGGTTCTTTTTACTGAAGGCAATTACTTGATTTCTATTTTCTAAAACGGTTTCCCAGGCTTTTGCTCTGCCATACTTTTGTTCCATATATAGGATGGTGAAATAGGTAGCAAAACCTTCGCTCAACCATGCGTGATGCCAGTTGCCTTCCGAGGCAGAATTACCAAACCATTGGTGGGCAATTTCGTGTGCGAGTAATCCTTCCACGCTACGTTTTCCTGTTACGGAGTTTTCAGAATAGAAAATATTTCCTGCGTTTTCCATTCCTCCAAACTGAGTTTTGGATTGAACATTGGCCAATTTAGCAAAGGGGTAATCACCCACATGATTAATAAACCAATCTAAAATTGGAGCTGCTGGAGCATAATCGTAAAAGCCTTTTTCTCTGTCTTGAGGGTAAATCCAGCTGGAAACTGTAGCCCCATAAACATTGGCTACATTTTGAATGGCAAAACGGGCCGCACCTATCACCATTACTTTGGTAGGTAGCTCAACTTCCGTTTTCCAGTGTGTGAGCGTGGTTTTATCATTAATGTTAGTGCGCTCCACTAAAAGTCCATTGCCCACCACCTGATAATGACTAGGAGCAGTAACAACCCATTCCACGGTAGCTTTGTCCGAAGGGTGGTCTACAATGGGTAACCAATGTTGACCACGATCGGGATAATTATCTCCGAAGAAAGTGCGGTCGCCATATTTGTTTTTGGAAATGATAAGGCCAGTTTCTGGAATTCCTTCATAAGCAATTGTAAAAGTTTGGCTTTGCCCTGCCTTACCTACATAATTGATGTTTAATTTATTCCCAGAATGCTCAAAGGGTACTTTTTTATCATCTGCCATTAAGGCAATCATCGTCATCCCCTTGCCGCTTGGTTTTGTTTTAACTAGGTCTAAATCAAACTGCTGAACATCTTTTTTGAATTTTACTGTAACCAAAGTAACTCCATTGATTTTGTCAGATTCGTCAGTCAATTGAATTTCAAACCTGTAATGCTGAACATCAATTGCACTAAACCTTTCTTGGTGTTTTTGGGCAAGAAGGAGGTTACTGAATAAGCTTAGAATAACTGCTAAAGTGAATTTCTTCATGATGAATAATTTGGCTCAAATTAATGAAAATGGCGAAGCAGTAAAAACATTTTCCTATACCCTGAATTGACTTAAATGATGATCAAGGTGTTTATAAAACATGTTGTTCCATTCGCTGATACTTAGTCGCCCAAAGGAAAGTGACTCCTTATTGTCGAAATGGGCTTCACCGAGTTCTTGTGTTTTTATAAGGTAGTCAATCAACCTTTTTTTCTCAGTTTCGAAGTCTTTTTCGGTAGTCATTAAAAACTGAGGCGCAGTTCTTAAATTCTTCTTGTAAGGTTTTTCGCCTGTCACCATTCCTTTTACAAAGAACTTCAAAATCAATTTCATCATACCCTTTGGCGGCTGATGTATGCCGTCATAAATCATTTCATAAGTCACACTGCAGTGGGCTAGCATTTGCCCCACGTTCATTTTTCCCCAAAGCGGTTGGCTTTCTGGTGTGAGTTTATTGATTCTGTCAATGACCTCTTGAGTAACTTCTAGTTTAAAAATGTTCTTCATAATTGAGTCTGTAAAAACTGAAATCTAATACATGCCTACTTTGCCATTCATTGATTTAAAAATAGCCGGAGAGTTAAACCCTACGCCATCTTTAAACACAACTTCCATTTTTCGGATATTGCTCACGTCTGCTTCTAAATCTCCATCGATGATTAGGATATCGGCTTGCTTTCCTACTTCTAAAGAACCTACTTTATCAGCACGTTCTAAGAATTTAGCGCCATCTAAAGTTGATATTTTTACAGCTTCGGTTAACGAAAAGCCTGCCTCAATAAAAAGCTCAATCATCCGCTGATTGGCGTAGCCTGCAATCGTTCGACCTGCTCCAGTGGGGTCGGTGCCTGCCAAAAGTTTTCCGCCCATTTCGTAGAACATTTTCTCCCAAGCCATTTGTTTTTGAAATGCAATAATAGAGGTTGAATCTCTGCCTTGTTGACGTTTATGGCTGATCTCTAAGCTTTCCCGAATCTCTGGACTCATGGCTTCTAAACCACCACCCAAAACTACTTCTCTATTGGTATAAGGTTCAAAAACGGTAAGGGTAGAAGTTACGGCTACATCTTTCTCGATCAAAAACTCCATGAGCTCTTTCATTTCTGGCGCGTCTACTGGCAAGGCGCGTAAAGCTTGCCCACGTTTAAAAGCAGGACAGAAATCATCTACCTTATCTCCCACAAAATCGGAACTTTGGAAAAAGCCATGCTCAATATTGTCAATGCCAATTTCGGCTGCTTCACGATAGGTGACAGAACAGATATGGCCAGTTACTTTTTTGCCTTTGGCGTGCGCAGCGTTCACTACGCTTTTTAGGTCTTCTTTCGTAATATTCTGATAAACCTTAAAGGAATTGATACCTCGATCTGCCCAATAATTCACCATTTCTGCAGCTTCATCTGAACTTTTAATAACACCTACCTCAGGTACTGATGTGCCTTCTCTTTCAATAAACGGGCTCGTTAAGTCCATTTTTGGCCCCAACATTCTGCCTTCCTCAATCCATTTTCTAATGTTCAAATCCGTTTGCGGTTCAATGCTTCCAGCAGTACGGATGGTAGTTACACCTCCAGCTAAATACAGACGCGGAAAAGTAAACGTCATTTGAGAAACGCTAAAAATGCCATCGAAAGGTTTGGGGTAGAAAATATGTTCGTGAAGCATCACCATTCCGGGCAATATCGTTTTGCCTGTGCAGTCAATCACCTTAGCACCAGCAGGAATGGTTACTTCGCCCGTATTTCCCATGGCGGTAATAACTCCATTTTCGAAAATCAAAGTTTGATTCGTTTTGATGTCTGCACCAGTGCCGTCAATGGTTTTGGCATGAGTAAGGGCTACAATGTTTTCTTGTACAGCCACATAAGGTCGTACTGCCCTTGAAAATTCTTGAGCTTTCAGTATTTGGGTTGAAAAGAAAATAAGCAGAACGAGGACTGAGTTTTTAAAGGACATAGTATTGATTTGAGTATTGAAAGTTAAAGAATTATGCTTTCTAAATTAAGCTCGAACGTTGCATATGTTAGGCAAGCAGAATAAATTGTAAGATGGAAAGTTTGGTAAATTTCTTTGATAATATTCCCACAGAGTTTCGGGCGGGGATTTTAATTGGCGGAGTGGTGCTTTTTTGGATTATTGAAGGTACGCTTCCGCTTTTTGCTTTCCAGTATAAAAAAGTGAGACATGCAGGGCTCAATTTATTTTTCACTTTAACTACCGCCATTATTGGCTTTGGCTTAGCAGGTGTACTTTTGGCCGCTTCAGATATGGTAGCCAATAATCAGTTTGGACTGCTATATGTCATAGAATTACCACTTTGGGGGCAATTGATTGTTGGTGTTTTATTGCTTGATTTTATAGGTGCATATTTGGTGCATTATACCGAACATAAGGTGAAATGGATGTGGAAATTTCATTTGGTGCATCATAGCGATACTACCGTAGATGTTACTACGGGTTTGCGACATCATCCAGGTGAAACCATTTTCAGAATTGCTTTTACCATTCTTGCTGTAATTATTGTGGGGGCACCTATGTGGCTTATCATGGTGTATCAGAGTCTTTCTGTACTTTTCGCTCATATAACTCATGCTAATATTCGCATGCCGAAATCAGTAGACAGGGCACTTTCTTGGCTATTTGTAACTCCCCTAATGCACAAGGTGCATCATCACTATACACAACCATTAACGGATACCAACTTCGGAAATATCTTTTCTATTTGGGATCGCATTTTTGGTACTTTTGCTCAAGTAGAAGATACAAAGGAGTTGATTTATGGGATTGATACCCATATGGACCCCAAAGAAAATGATGATATGGTGAACCTACTCAAAATTCCTTTTCAGCCTTATAGGGTTCCGGATGAAGCACAAGTTCAGAATCTGATTCCGAAGAAATAGATGAAGCTTTCTCTCGAACAAAAAACCATTCCTTATTTAACTACTCAGTTCGCTCAGGCGGGCAAAGTGGTCTTTATTTCTATTCGTCCAAAAAGAGGTGAACTGCCGCAAGCTGTGCAAGAAGTTAAAGCCATTGAAGAAATAGGTTTAGAAGGAGATCATTACGCTTCGAAGGGAGGTAAGCGCCAAGTAACACTGATTCAGGCTGAGCATATTCAGGCTGCGGCTTCCATGATTGGCCAAGCTGAAATTGACCCTTTATTATTGAGAAGGAATATTGTGGTGGAAGGAATAAATCTTCAAGCCTTAAAAGGAAAGAAGTTTAGAATTGGAAATGCAGTGCTGGAACATACTGGTGATTGTCATCCTTGTTCCAGAATGGAAGAAAATCTAGGAAATGGCGGCTACAACGCCATGCGTGGGCACGGAGGAATAACCGCCAGAATTTTAACCTCTGGTTTAATTTCTATTGATGATGAACTTAGTCCAGTGGAGCAGCCTCTGGAATTTCCTTGACCAGATCTACATTCTGCGACTGGTCAGGTCCTCCTGCCATAATTAATGTGCCTCTAGTGCCATCATTGGCTTCGATTACAAAAATTTCTTCCTCATCTCCTGGATCGGTCATGCCATCAAAGCGGTATGTTTTCACAATTTTGAGTTGGTAAGGGGTGTATGTTTTTTTACTGGCTGTGGCTACAATATTGTTTTCATTGGCCGTGAACTGCTCTTTAAAGCCTTGCTCGTTTAGCTCTGCCAATACCTGCGAAAGTGTTCTATCGTTAGTTTTCATAATGCTTAATTTAAAATTTGTTCTTACATAACCTTTTAGGCGGCCTAGGGTTTAAAGAATAGCGAAAGGGTTAGTTTCTGAAACTTTATAGTCATATTCTTTTGCTCAAGATGTTTCAGAAGCTGTAGAAAAGACCGTACTTTCGCAGATTCAATGGAAAGGCAAACGGCCTTTACTTATATAACATGGGGCCGACTGGAATTGACAGTAGGTGTAATGCAAGTGTAAGCATGCAGGGAGTTGTGAGTATTTCCCTTAAATAAAACTTTCACATTTATAATTGGCGAAAGACAATACGCCCTTGCTGCCTAATTAAGAATTAGTAGCAATGTGTCTCTCTCACCCCCTGGTCTGCCGGGTGGGAAATCGAGGCATCACACGCAGACCTGGCTGTTTCTAGGTATCGTGATAGAAGCGGTAAGACCAATTGCGGATAAGGTGTAGATTAGGTTGGTTGCTGACCTTGCTACACTCGAAAACTAATCAGCGAATAAGCATGTAGAAGGCGCTTAGTGTTCCTTATCTGGACGAGGGTTCGAACCCCTCCGGCTCCACCTTCGCCCACCGAAGCTCGTTAGAGCGTAGGTGGGCCTTTTTTATTGCCTCCAACGCTCGTTGTTTCGAAGCCTCAGTACATGCGGGCTACGGTGGAGAAACTCCACCACTGCGTCCACCGTAGCTTTAGCGAAGGTGGACTGTCTATTATAGCTTCTTGGTGAAGCTGGACTGTTTAAAGTTTTCAAATTCACTTTTCTTGTGTGTAAATAATCTCATAAATTTTTATCTTGAATGATAAGTAATTTCACTCATGCACACTGTTTACATTCTCAAATGTTCTGACGACTCTCATTATGTAGGCTGTACTGGTAATCTTGAAGAAAGATTAAAAAGGCACAATAATGGAGAAGTGAGTTACACGAAATCAAGGTTGCCTATTGAGGTAGTGCTCACCATTAATTTTCCTGATAAATATAAGGCCTTTGCTTTCGAGAAGTATTTGAAGTCTGGCAGCGGCAGAGCTTTTATGTATAAGCGACTTGTTTTGAAGAGTTGATGCAGGTTGTACTCTTTGAACTCATTTAAGATCCATTTTGAACTCGATAATCTCAGCTCCAGCTTTATCAAACGCCCATAATTTCGACCCAGATATTGTAATTTCTTTGAAATATGCTTCTGGCAAATGTAAATTGAGCACCTTTTGGATTTGCATCCTTTTTTTGGAAGTATCAATAACTAAAACCTGGTTACTATTAGGCACTTCGTAGTCCCCGATGAACAGGAGGTATAGCTTTTTGTCACTATAGTATACATCATTATAATAGGCAAAGGCTAATCTGTATTTGTATTGCGGATTCGTTTTAATCAACTCCAGTTTTCTGTTAGTTCGAAATTGGAAAAAATCAGAAAGGTCTAACTCGTCTATTAAGTTACCTTCTTGATTAAATTTTTTGATAATAGGTACCGAAGTCCATATGGATAAAAGCTCGTTTTCTTCTGTTACTACAAGATTTCTATTGTTAAGGGCTCTTTTGTGGTCTTCATTCTCATAGGGTTGAAATTCTCCAAACTCTCGAATTACTCTGCCTGTTTGATCGAGTTGAGTGATTGGGTAATTATTCGTTATATCAGTATAGTAAACGTAGCCATTGTCATCAACAGAGAATTTATATAAAAAACTAGACATGTCAGAATGGGGAGGGTTGATGCTACTTAATGGGTTTCTATCTGCATCAAAAACACTAAATGTGTTTTTCCCAAAGTCAGAAACGTAGTATCTATTTTTTCGATATTCTATGTGATATGATTCTTTGATGTTGTCTGGGCCGAAGCCATGATCAATCTCAAATAATACCGATAAGTCTTTAATGTTTAGACTGAGTGTTTTAAGCGCTTTTCTGTCACTAATTAAAAGGTTCTCATTTACAAAACTCATGTGGGAAACTCCATCGGTAATGAATGTTGAGTCATTTATTTGAGAGATAATTGTAGAAGGGAAAAGATTTAGTTCGTTTACTCTTTCATTATTACTGGAACAACTAATGAAGGATTGGAAGGTGATGCAAGTAAGAAAAATAGCAGAGTAAGGGCTTGTAAACCAGTTGTTGTACTTTGTCATCGTAAGGAGATTTAATTATTTTGTCTAGAATTAAATATGATTCTGAAATACAAACTGTGTTTGTCGATGATTTAAGCTACTTGAATGCTTCAAAAAAATCAATTGTATAACATCTAAAACAGTGCCATATTTTTAATATAGTAAGCTCATTTTGGATTAATTCATCGAGACTTCAAGCCCCTTTTCTCATTTACGCCAATACGCTGCGCGTACTCACAAAAGTCATCTTAGTAGAAAAAAAACGTTGGTCTTAAAGCTTGTTGTTTCACTACCGTCATTAAAGCACCATCCATTAGTAGTGAAAAGAACGTCATCGCAGTGTAAACCACCCTCAGCCCCTCTATTATATATACATCAATTTTTCATTGGATTCTTTACTGATTTAAGCTGTGTTCTGCTTTTATTATTTTTTGACTAGATTGTATTGTCAAATATGTATAAATCAACACATTAACCAAATCATAATCGACCATATGGCACAGCTTAAAATCTCGAATCTCTCAAAGACTTATCCCAATGGCGTAAAGGCTTTGGATAATGTTTCATTAGAAATCAACAATGGAATGTTTGGTTTACTTGGGCCAAATGGAGCCGGGAAATCTTCATTAATGCGTACGCTAGCTTCATTACAAGAGGCAGATTCAGGTTCGGTTTTTTTGAATGACCTCGACATTCTTAACAATCCCAAAGAACTAAGAAGAACGCTTGGCTACTTGCCACAAGAGTTTGGAGTTTACCCACGAATAACGGCTGCCCAGTTATTGGATCATATGGCGATTTTGAAAGGTGTTACAAACAGTAAGGAAAGGAAAGAGTTGGTGAAATACCTTTTAAACAAAGTGAACTTATACAAGCAACGCGATAAGAGTGTAAAGAGCTTTTCGGGTGGAATGAAACAGAGAGTAGGTATTGCGCAAGCGCTTATTGGCGATCCTCAATTGATTATAGTGGATGAACCAACGGCTGGTTTAGATCCGGGTGAACGCAATAGGTTTCACAATCTTTTGGCTGAAGTAGGGGAAGAGGTTATTGTAATTCTTTCCACACATATTGTGGACGATGTGCAAGAGCTATGTACCGATATGGCCATCATGAACTTGGGGAGAATAGTGTATAATGGGTCACCATTAACTGTACTAGATGATTTGGTAGGTTTGGTTTGGCAAAAACAAATAGAAAGAGGAGAGTTAGAACAGTATGAAGCAAATTTTAGGGTGATCTCGGACAAAATGGTTGCAGGTAAACCTCAAATCCATGTCTTAAGTGAATCTAATCCAGGAGAAGGTTTTGTGAGCGTTCGACCGAACTTAGAGGATGTTTTCTTCGCGAAAATAGGTGTGTCTGAAACTGTAGCCTCTTAAACCCATTCATTATGTTTAAGATATTCTTTTTGAAAGAATTGGGCGATGCATTTAAGCGTCCAATGGTCTACATCTTCATGTTTGTAATTGCACTGCTGGTATTCTTTGCTGTAGTGAGTGATTCGGTACAAATTGGTGGTTCGGTAGGTAATGTCAATCGAAACGCACCTTATATCATTACGGATTTTATTATGATAATGAGCGTTTTTGGTTTGCTCATCGCAGCTGCATTTTTCAATAATGCAGCACTCAGGGACTACAGTCATAATTTCAATGAAATTTTATTCAGTTCTCCAATCAATAAAGGAGGTTACTTTTTTGGAAGGTTTTTCGGAGCTTTGATTTTAGCCTGTATGCCTTTGATAGGGGTTTTCATAGGGATGTTAGTAGGCTCTTGGGCTGGCGTACTTTTTGGGTGGGTCGAAGCCAAAGACATAGGGCCTTTCTACCTTGAAACCTTCGTCAATAACTTTTTGCTGTTTATTCTTCCCAATATGTTTTTGGCTGGTGCGATCACTTTCGCGTTGGCCAATAAATTCAAGAGCACGGTGATTTCATTTATTGGGGTAATCGTGGTGATGGTGGGATACATTATCTCAGGCACTTTACTTTCTGATATTGAAAATCAAACAATAGCTGCCTTAAGCGATCCTTTTGGAATAAGAACATATACTGTAGTAACACAATACTTCACACCAGTTGAGAAAAACTCTTTGAGTCCGATGTTCGAGGGACTTTTGCTTCAGAATAGATTGATTTATTTGAGCATAGGCATCGCCATCCTCTTACTTTCCTATTTCACCTTCTCATTCGCAGAAAAGCAATCATCAAAGAAGAAAACCGAAAAGGTTAAAAAGGAATCAAGTACAAGTTTTTCACTTCCAGTAATTCATCAGATTTTCAATAACAATACAGCTTGGCAGCAGTTTAAGAGCTTTTTTAGGGTAGACTTTATCAGTATTGTAAAGTCTACAACCTTTAGGATTTTATTCTTTTTCACACTAGTGATGATCCTAGGTGAGTTAAGTTTGGGATTTGAATATTTCGGCTTGCAGTCCTATCCTGTCACTTATAAAATGGTGGATGTGATTGCGAACAACGCTTCCATTTTTGTAATTATTATCATCGTGTTCTTTAGTGGTGAACTGGTTTGGCGCGACCGCGAGAATAAGATCAGTGAGGTAATTGATGCATCTCCGTTTAATTCATTGCCTTCGCTTTTTGCCAAAACTTTGGCCTTGTTCTGTGTTACCCTTTCTTTATACATCTTTGGAATATTGATTGGAGTAGTTTACCAGTTAATGGAAGGCTATTCGAACATCGAATTTGGTGTTTACTTCGGAGCATTCTTTTATCAGTACTTAGCGCTTTATGCGGTTACCAGTGCCTTATTAGTATTCATACAAGTAGTAGTCAACAATAAGTACTTGGGTTATTTCGTGTCTGTGCTTTATTTGTTCTTGATTGACTTGTTTCTACTTTTCTTAAAGGTAGACTCGAATTTATTGAGCATTGGGGCAACGCCAACCATGATCTATTCAGATATGAACGGTTTTGGGCCTGCAGCGGAAGCAGTAGTATGGTTCAACGCACATTGGATGCTCTTTGGGTTACTTCTGCTTATGATTTCAGGTTTGTTATTGAAGCGCGGACAAGTAGGAGGAAGGAAAGAAACTTGGGCTATTGCTAAACGAAACTTCAAAGGGGCTTTCGCAAAGAGTTTTTACATAGTGTTAGTACTTTGGATTGGTGTTGTTGGTTTTGTCATTTACAACGTCCATATTTTAAACAAAACTCCGTCAAACGATACAAGAGAAAAGCTTTCTGCTGACTATGAAAAGAAGTACAAGCAATACCAAAAAGTGGCACAGCCAAAGCTTTTAGCAGCCAATTATGAGATCGATATTTTTCCAAAGAAAAGAGATGTGATTGCTAATATTGCCGTGTCTTTGATCAATACTACCGATCAGGCTATTGATTCACTTCACTTTACGGTGGATGAAAATTGGAATCATAAAATCGATATTGCGGGTTCAGAGCTTGTGTTGAACGATGAGGAAATAGGCTATCAAATTTATAGACTTTCATCTCCAATAATGCCAGGTGATACAATTTCAGCATCAGTTTCAGCAGCGTATATCAGCAAAGGTTTCGAAAATGAGGTAAGTAATACCAGTGTAATTAGAAACGGTACTTTCCTCAATAATTTTCAGATTTTGCCAGGCTTGGGTTATTCGGAGGGTTTTGAATTAGGAGACAATGATACGCGTAAGAAATACGACTTACCTGACAAGGAACGCTCTCCAAAATTAGTAGCGGACTGTGGGCCAGAATGCGACAATAACTATTTGTCGGATGGTAAATCGGATTGGGTAAATGTAGAAACCGTTATTTCTACTTCAAGCGACCAAATTGCGATTGCGCCCGGTTCTTTAATTGAAGAATGGGAAGAAGATGACAGAAAGTATTTCAGATATCGAGTTGATCATCCTTCTCAGAATTTCTATGCTTTTATTTCAGCTGATTATCAAGTAGCCAAGCGAGATTGGAACGGAATAAGCCTTGAAGTCTATTATGATCAAAAGCACGAAGTGAACGTTGAGAAAATGCTTGATGCACTTCAGAAGTCCATGAAATATTATACCGAGAATTTCGGGCCTTACTTCCATAAACAAGCAAGGATCATCGAGTTTCCTCGCTACGAGACTTTTGCTCAAGCTTTCCCTGGAACTATGCCTTATTCAGAAGCCTTTGGGTTTATCATTAACCTAGAGAATGAAGACAAGAACAATGTGGTTGATGCGGTGATTGCACATGAAATGGGTCATCAGTGGTGGGCACACCAAGAAGTTTCTGCTAACATGCAGGGAGGCACTATGCTGACTGAGAGCTTTTCGGAGTACTCTTCATTAATGGTGATGAGCGAAGAAACAAGCCTTTTAAAAATGAAGGATTTCGTGAAGTACGATATGGACAGGTACTTATCAGGTCGAAGCGCTGAAACGGTAAAGGAACTTCCGCTTTACAAGGTTGAAAACCAAGGCTACATTCACTATGGAAAAGGAGCTGTGATTTTATATGCCCTACAGGATTACATTGGTAAGGAAAAAGTGAACAATGCACTTCGGAATTTCCTTGACGAGTATCGCTATTCAACGCCTTACCCAACCTCTTTGGATTTCTTAAGATACCTTGAGCCTGAAGTTCCAGATTCGCTGAACTACTTAATTGATGACTGGTTTAAAGAGATTACTTTATACGATAACAGGCTAACAAACGCTTCAGTTGAAAAATTAACGAATGGGAAATTCAAGGTCACTATGGATATTGAAGCCTACAAAATCAAAGCCGACACAGTAGGAAACGAGACTAGAGTAGACCTCAACGATTGGATTGACATCGGAATCTATGCAGACTCTGAAGAGTCTGACCTTATATTAGAAAAGCGTGTAAAGTTTAATGAAAGTAATTTTCAATTAACTTTTGAAGTAGACAGACAGCCGTTAAGAGCTGCTATTGATCCCAGAAGAATATTGATTGAAAGGGTATATACAGACAACGTTAAGCGATTAGAGGAAAAATAAATTGATTTTGACTTAATAAATTCTCCTAAAAAGAGGCTGAATTGTGATTCCCTTTAAATTACGGGACGTCTATTTTAGCCTCTTTTTATATGAGTAATTAATCGCCTTCAACCGGTCTTCATAAAAAGTGTAGTAACGGCTTTTGTTCTTTTCTGAAAGAAAGCTTCGGTCTATAAAGGTTTTGATTAATTCGTGTTCAGTACGGAAGCTCTGGAGTATTCTAATGGCTCTTTTCTCCTGTAGACCTATCCGCTGGGCGAACTCATAAAAGTCATCATAAGCATAAAAACCATTGGCCTTAAAGCTTTCGGTTTCATAATCATCCAGAAAGAGACCATCCTTTAATGCCATAGCCGTATCGTTTTCGATATGGATTCGAGTGTTTAACAAGTCATAAGCCGGAGCAAGAATATGATCTCCTTGTGGTGTTTGTTGCAAAGAGAAATTTTTGAGGTGAGCATCGCCATTCGAAAAAAGGTAATTGAACAACACTAGTGAAAAGAACTTTTCAATTTCGATCGGGTAGGCTGGAACAAATTTTTGCATTAATAATGCGATGCTTTGATAAGCCCCTTCATACTTAAATGCAGCTCCTTTGTTTTCACTGGTATAACCCGATAGCGCAGCAAAATCCTCTTGACCAATTTTCTTGAAAACGCTTTTTCCTGAAATGTCCTGATTGGGCGCAATATCGAAGCGCTTGGTGATATAAGCAGGTTCACCATTGTTAAAGAAAATAATTGCGCATTCGGCCACATTGAGTTTAAAAACCTGTCTGGCAATTTGCATGGTGAGGTGTTCATTGGCAGGAAGATCGAGGACTTGTCCAATCGTTTCTCTATGTGGGATAGGCTTTAAAATGTAAAGTCCCTGCTGACCTTCTTCTACGAGTTGCAATTGGTTTTTCTCCAGTCGCATCGACTGCTTGATTTGCACCCCCGAAATCGACATTTGCTTACGGTTTTGTCGAAAATCTTCCGCTACTTTTTCATCCAGTTGTGGAGGTGGAAATGGTAAAACATGATTTACCTTCTTGCCATAAAAAACACGCTTTAGGGCCGTAGGGCTATAACTGTTATAGCCTTCGGAAAGTGTAGACGGGCAATATTTGATAATCGAATTACTCATCCTATAGTAGCCTTTAAGGTAACAGGGCCAATTGTATCATACTGGGTGGTGGCACACAATATTCCGAAAAAATCCTGCTTGTCTATTTTTAGATATCTGCTCTGTAGACTTAAGTTGGCACCTTCAGCAATCAGATTATAAAAGAATGGAAATAGCGTGTCAGAATTATACTCTTGTTGACTTTTGGGTAAAGTGAGGCTTATGGCTGGTTTTTTAGCGTTCGCAAAATATTGATCTGAATAGCGGAAACAGAACTTTTTGTCAGAGCTCTCGGAAAGCACGCCTGCCTTTTCTTCATTATAGAAAACATCTGCCTGTCTCATTCAATTATGTGTTTAGCTGCTTTACCTCTAATTTGAGTTCCATGCCTAGTACATTGGCCAAATCGTAAAGCGTTTGTAGTGTTGGGTTTCCTTTGCTCGATTCTATCGCTTTTAAGGTTCTTAAGCTTACGCCAGACAATGAAGCCAAGTCTTCCTGACTAATCCCAAGGGCTTTTCTTCTCTCTTTTATGTGCTCAGCTACTTCTTGAAGGTGCATTATATTGCTCTTTACAGCATAAATGTAAGCAATGTTTTATAGAAAACATTAAATAGTGCGACATAATACACTATTACGTAGCTAAAGATAGTTTGGGAGGTGATTGTCATACAATAAGTGCAGTTTAGTGCACTATTGTAGAATGATGATTTAGCCACTGTAGATTATCTTAACCAATTCCTCTTCAGTATCTTTGCACTATGCGTTGCTCCTCAGGTAAAGTTCAATACGATTCTCAGCAGTTGGCCGAAGATGCCCTGATCGATCAGCATATTTACAAAGGCTTTGCAGAACACCAAGGGCCACAAAATGTATATGAATGTCGTGACTGCGGTTACTGGCATATGACCTCTAAAAACGCGGAGCGCCTACCTCGCCTTCAAGAAATGATAGACTCTGGCGAAATGCGTAAAAAGCAACAAGCCAGCCAGTGGGAGCGAAGGTTTTGATGCTCTTGATAAACTGTCCAAAAGTTTAGGTCGTAATAAAACGAACTTATATAGAACCATAAAAAATGTTGAATAACTTTTGGAGAGTTGTCGTCACTCTTCTCACATAACCTTCCTAATTTCGTTGCATGGAAATGTCTCAAAAACCCCTTGCCGAACGCATCCGTCCTCAAACCTTAGACGACCTGATTGGTCAAGAACATTTGGTAGGGATAAACGGAGTTTTGCGCAGGGCCATTGAGTCGGGCGGAATTCCATCCATGATTCTTTGGGGACCTCCGGGTGTGGGTAAAACCACCATTGCCAATATTATTGCGAATACGGTTAAAGCACCTTTTATCCCGTTGAGTGCCATCAGTTCTGGCGTAAAAGAGATAAGAGAAGTAATTCAAAGAGCAAAATTTCAATCGAAAACCATTCTTTTTATTGACGAGATTCACCGCTTTAATAAGTCGCAGCAAGATGCCCTTTTGGGTGCGGTGGAAAAAGGGGATGTTACCTTAATTGGAGCTACCACTGAAAACCCCTCGTTCGAAGTCAATTCGGCACTTTTGTCGCGATCGCAAGTGTATACGCTCAAAGCACTTTCTAAAGAGGATTTACTTCGTTTGGTAGAAAGTGCCATTCAGAAGGATAAAATCTTAAGTCAGAAAACCATTCATTTAAAGGAAACCCAAGCCCTATTTAGTATTTCTGGTGGCGATGCCAGAAAGCTGCTCAACTTACTCGATTTGGTGGTGGAAAACCTTGGTGGCCAAGAAGTAGAAATCACAGACGATAAAGTAATCGACATTGCTCAACAGCGAGTGGCCATTTATGATAAATCGGGCGAACAGCATTACGATATCATTTCTGCTTTCATCAAATCCATTCGCGGCAGCGACCCCAATGCTGCTGTATATTATTTAGCGAGAATGATTGAAGGCGGTGAAGACATTAAGTTCATTGCTCGCAGGTTGGTCATATTGGCTTCCGAAGATATTGGAAACGCAAACCCCACTGCTTTGGTGATTGCCACCAATGCATTTCAGGCGGTGAGTATGATTGGTTACCCTGAAGGTAGAATTGTGTTGTCGCAGTGCGTTACTTATTTGGCGGCTTCCGCTAAAAGTAATGCCGCCTACATGGCCATAAACCAAGCCCAAGCTTTAGTGCGTCAAACTGGTGATTTACAGGTGCCATTACCTATTCGTAATGCGCCAACCAAATTGATGAAGGAAGAAGGTTATGGCAAAGGCTATAAATACTCTCATGACTTCCCAGGTAACTTTGTAAATCAAGAATTTATGCCTGCGGAAATCAAAGGCACCAAGCTGTACGATCCGGGTAAAAATCCACGCGAAGAAGAAATGCGCAAGCGCTTACAAGCCATGTGGAAAGAGAAGTATGGGTATTAAAATAGTACTAAGAACCTAGTACCTAGCTATTAGACTTTAGCGTTCTCCATTAATGGTCGGAACCCTCCAAAAGTTTTCTTTCATTCATTCAATGAAGCCATTAACTCCTGTTGATCTAGGAGCACCAACTTTTGGAGGGTTTTCTCAGAATATAGTAGAGCCTAATCCTTGATCAACGAATTCTGAACTACATAATTAGCAGTCTCTTTCGCCCAAACCTGATAGGTAAGTTTAGAGGGATGAACGCCATCACTAAAGAAATCTGCGCTGGTCATAGATGGATCTATTTTATCGATCCAATTTTCAAAACTGATTTTCTGGGCATCGTAAAAAACATTTTCATGTTTGGCGATGGTTTGCTCAAGCCTTTCGCCCAGCATTTCAACCAAGTTCCCCATAGAAAACTTTATGAGGCTGGTAAAAGCAGGGAAGAGCTTAATTGGGGGCATGCTGGTGAAGAGAATCGGAGTGTTTCCGAATTTTCTCTTCAAAGCAATAATCAAAGCATCGATATCCTTTGCCCATTGTTTAGGGCTATTGAAAGTAAAGGAATCATTTCCGCCAAGGCCAACTACGAGGAGGTCGGCTTCCGTTTCTTTAATTTTTGGGATTAACCTTTCCGTTACGCGCTTAGCAGTATAACCACTTTTCGCATAGACCTTCCAGTTGATATTTGTATTGAGTTGAGTGGCCAAGTGATTGGCAAAAGTTCCGGTAAATCCTTCTTCGTGTGTTCTCACACCTACACCAGCAATGGTACTTTCACCAAGGGTAATGATTTTAAGTGGTTTGGAAGAAGGGAATGATGAGGTACTTCCTTCAGTACCTTTTGCCTCGGGCAAAGAAGGCACGCTGGCGCGAATTCTTTTGCCTTGAAAGTACATAATTGGCAACAGGGGAATAGTAATCAATGCACCAAAAATGTACTTACTGTTCATCTTTTATCCTCTACATTCAGAAATGGCCTTTTCTAAAATGCCGAGTACTTTGTCTTTGTTCATGCCAATCATTGAGGCAGGAAAACCTACTTCGAGATTAGAAATGCTTAAGCTTTCTTCTGCTTCAGAGTAAGCGAAGTCGAGCGATATTCCATTTTTAGACAGATAACCACTGATACCTTGAAGTTCGATGCCCTGACTTTTTAATTTACCTCTCAGGCATTCAAAGGTTGCGGGATTTACTTGATTAAATTTCTTCATCTTCTTCGTCTTCATCTTCTTGTGAACCTTGAACTTCAGCAATAGGCTTAAATCCTTCTGGTACTTTTTGCTCTGCTGTATGATGGAAAATCTCCAAAACTGGCGATTCCTTCACTTCAGGAATGGTAAAAGTAACCAACATATTGTTCAAACTTTCGCGAATACGTTCGTAAGCCTGTTTTACATCGCTGGCGGTAACCATCATCAGATTAGAAATCTTCTTTTCTTTACCAGAATCAGCATCTGCAGCCATGTATACTACTTTGCAGTTAAAGAATGTATCAGCATCTGGGTATTCAAAAACATCTGTAACTCTGCTTTTTGCAATACCAGTCACTTGAAATTCGCCCATTACACGCTGGCCAATTTCTTCATAGATTTTAGCTTCGGCTTCGGTAAAAGAAAGGGCATCGGCCAAGTAAGTTTCGCTCACGCTTTTAGTGCGACCTTGCTCATCTTCCTTCATATACTTCACCTTACAGGTAAACCAAGTCTTCATAATTCCATTCTTTAAATGAGGGGTCAAAAATACAATTGATATTGATGAAAACAGTAGAGATTTGGAATTTCTATCGAAGAAACTTGCCCGAGATTTAGATGTAATTACCTCTGGCTTATAAGTTTTATATCAGCTATCTTCTCGAAGTCGAATAATTTGTTAAAAATTTCGGTACTTCACGCCAATATGAGTCAAGTATTCCCTTACCCCAGTCAAATTGTTGTCACTTGTTTTCCAAAACAAAGCCCTTGGCTTGCCCAAGAAATTGAAGCGCTAGGCTTTAAAATTGAAAGCCAGAGTATTACAGAAGTAGAAGTAAACGGCTTTATGGATGATTGCTTAAAGCTGAATATGTTTTTACGTACGGCCGGAAGGGTTCTTTTTCAAATCAGAAGGTTTAGGGCAAAAGATGCGGATGACCTGTATAGAGAATTATCCAAGATTCCTTGGGAAGATTATTTTGACACAGATGATTATTTTTCGATCACCTCTTATGTAAGGAATGATACCATTACAGATGATCGTTTTGCCAACTTAAGAGCGAAGGATGCAATTGCTGATCGATTTGTAAAGAAAACGGGTAAACGCCCAGATTCTGGCTCAGATAGAGATGGGGCTGTTATTCATTTATACTGGAAGGAAGACAAAGTGCGTGTTTACTTCGATACTTCAGGGCAAACCATTGCCAAGCACGGTTATAGAAAAATACCAGGCAAAGCCCCAATGATTGAGTCTTTGGCGGCCTCGGCCATTATTGCCAGTAATTGGGATAGGAAGAGCACATTTGTAAACCCAATGTGTGGAAGTGGCACTTTGGCCATTGAAGCAGCTTTGATAGCCACCAATACTGCCCCGGGTTTATTCCGCGAAAACTTCGGTTTTATGCATATTAACGGCTATAGCGAAGACTCATGGCAAGGCTATATACGTCTAGCAGAGTTGCAACGTAAAAACCAGCTCGGCTTTAAACTTATTGCATCAGATTTGAGTAGCGGTGCGGTTACAGCTGCTAAAATGAATGCTCGAACAGCGGGAGTTGATCATTTAATCGATTTTCAGGTTTGTGATTTTAGAGAAACTGAAATTCCTGAAGAAGCAGGTGTAGTAATGTTCAACCCCGAATACGGAGAGCGGCTTGGAGCTGATAAAGACTTGGAAGAAATCTACTCTGCCATTGGCGACTTCTTCAAACAGCAGTGTAAAGGATATATGGGTTATGTGTTTACTGGGAACTTAGACTTGGCCAAGAGGATAGGTTTGCGTACTAAAAGAAGGGTTGAATTCTACAATGCAAAAATTGACTCTCGTTTGTTAGAGTATGAATTATATGCAGGAACACGTAAAGAGAAGTAATTGAAGCTATTGAAGAAAATATGGTCCAGTTTTCCAGTACAACTGATTGTTGTACATGTTAAATACAATCAATTTTTATTGGTCTACTGGTTCATTTTGTTTTCGGCAGTAGGAGGCAGTTTTGGTGAAAATTTAGGGATTCCCTATCTATTTTTAGATCCTGTTTATTTGGATGAAGTCTCTATTTGGGGCTTTATTATTATGGGTATTGCCGTGGCTGGGTTCGGTATGGCCTTTAATGTTACCAGTTATATTTTGGATGGTTTCAGGTTTCCATTTTTGGGTACTTTGCCCAAGCCCTTAGCGCATTTTTGTATCAATAACTCGCTGATTCCTTTTAGTTTTTTGGTGTTCTATGTGATTAAAATCATTGAATTTCAAAGAGATGCAGGGGTTGGAGAAAGCTCAGAAGCTTATGTCAAAGTAGCAGGTGTATTGATTGGCTGTATTTCTTTTCTGATCTTTTTGTTTGCCTATTTTTTCAAAACCAATCGAGACATTTTTAAAGTGTTGGGAATTAACCAACAGCTTAAAATTAAACGAACCAACAGCCAAAAATTAAAAGCTTTTAGAAAACTACAATCCTTAAAAAGGAGCAGGGTAAGAGTAGACTATTATTTGAGTCTCCGTTTTAAGGTGTATTCTACTAAGCGTTTTGAAGAGTATTATGATCGTTTGGCGATTTTAAGAGTTTTTCTACAAAATCAGAGAAATGCGATAATTATAGAGTCGTTGGTGCTGTTGCTCATTTTTAGCTTAGGGCTTTTTCAGGATGTTGCCGTTTTTCAAATTCCCGCTGCCGCTTCAGGTACGCTATTACTCACGATGATAGTAATGCTGACAGGTGCGCTAAGTTTTTGGTTTAGGTCATGGATTATCAGTGGAGTTCTAGGGGTCTTCATTATTTTGAATCTAGCTTTCACTACAAATTTTTTGAGTTACCAGTACCCAGCTTATGGTTTAAATTACGAAAGCACTCCAGCAGAATATAAATTAGAAAACCTCCAAGAATATGCCTCAGAGAAAAATGTAGAAGCTTCTAAGGAGTATATGCTTGAGGTGCTCGAAAACTGGAAAGCAAAGTTTAAGGAAGATAAACCAAGAATGGTTTTGATTACTGTAAGTGGTGGGGGGCAACGCTCTGCTTTATGGACAACAAATGTTTTGCAGAAGGCGGACTCTGTTTTCAAGGGTGACTTAATGAACAATACCTTTATGATTACAGGTGCCTCTGGAGGCTTGTTTGGTGCCGCTTTTTATCGAGAGCTGGCTTGGAAGAATTTAGACCCACAAGCGCAAGAACATTTAGCTGATATTAGTAAAGATGTGCTTAACCCAGTTATTTTTTCTCTATTGGTAAACGACCTGTTTATCAAATTTAGAAATTTCGAATACGGTGGTTTCAAGTATAAAAAGGAAAGGGGCTACGAGTTTGAACAGCGTTTAAAATCTAATCTACATGGCTTATTAGATAACCCAATTTCGGCTTATAGAGCACCAGAATATAATGCCGAAATTCCTCTGTTGATTGTAGGTTCTACAATTACCAATGATGGCAGAAAACTCTATGTTTCACCTCATCCCACTGCTTTTTTTAATACCGGAGCAGACAGAGATCACTCAAAAATTCAGGGGGTAGATTTTAATTTACTTTTGGCTCAGCATCAGCCCGACAGCTTACGTTTTCTTACGGCTTTGCGAATGAGTGCCACATTCCCTTATTTTTCCCCCTCAATTGTGTTACCTACAAAACCTCGAATGAGTATTGCAGATGCTGGGATTTCAGACAACTACGGAATTTCAGATGCAACCACATTCCTACATGTATTTGAGGACTGGATCATGGAGAATACTTCGGAAGTAGTGATGATTACCATTAGAGATTCAAGCAAAGAACCCCCAGTGGAGGCTGATCATTCAAAAAATCTAATTCAGAAATTCATTTCACCTATTCAAGGTGCAGTGAAAAGCTGGGATCAGATTCAGACGATTAAAAATGAACAACGCTTCGATATGATTTCATCTGACTACGGAAGCCATTTAAGGCGTGTTGAATTTGAATACCAAAATCAGAAATCGAACCGTGCTTCTTTGAGTTGGCGATTAACAGACCGTGAAATTCTGAATATTCTCGATGGCATTAAAGACGACATCAACCAAAAGGCCTTGAAGGAACTAGAGAAGTAATTTCATTTTGGCTTCTGATAGTTGCTTTACTTTATCATTTCATTTGTAAAGGCACAACTCCCATTCCTCCTAACAACTGTTAGGAAACTCACTGCTTTTGCTTAAATTCGCAATCCAATAGCTTAGAACACCATTTTATGCAAGAAGTAGCACCATACAAACCTAAAAATAAAGTAAGATTAGTTACAGCCGCCTCACTTTTTGATGGTCACGATGCCGCGATTAACATTATGCGGAGAATCATTCAGGCCACTGGTTGTGAGGTGATACATTTGGGGCATGATAGAAGTGTAGAAGAAGTAGTAAACACTGCCATTCAAGAAGATGCACAGGCCATTGCAATGACATCTTATCAAGGTGGTCATGTAGAATACTTCAAATACATGCATGATTTATTGAAGGAAAAAGGCGCTGGTCACATCAAGATTTTTGGTGGTGGAGGTGGTGTAATTCTGCCTGAAGAAATTAAAGAACTAATGGACTATGGCATTACCCGAATTTATGCACCAGATGATGGTCGTAAAATGGGCTTGCAAGGCATGATCAACGATATGGTGCAGCAATGCGATTTTCCAACGGGAGAAAACTTGACTGATGAGGTTGACCATATCGTGGAAAAGAACACAAAGGCGATTGCGAGATTGATCTCTGCTGCGGAAAACTTTCCTGAAGAATCAAAAGGCGAAATGGACAAGGTACATGCCATGGCCGATAAGGTAGAAACGCCTATTCTTGGGATTACAGGCACTGGTGGTTCGGGAAAATCATCTTTGGTAGATGAATTGGTGAGAAGATTCTTAATGGATTTTGAAGATAAAACCATCGCCATTGTGTCGGTTGACCCTTCGAAAAGAAAAACAGGCGGAGCGCTTTTAGGAGATAGAATTCGAATGAATTCCATTAACAATTCTCGCGTTTACATGCGTTCATTGGCTACCCGTCAATCAAATTTGGCACTTTCGAAACACGTGAGGGAAGCGGTTCAAATCTTAAAAGCCGCTCAATACGACCTAATTATTTTAGAAACTTCTGGTATTGGGCAATCCGATACTGAAATATTAGACCACTCTGATGTATCGCTTTATGTGATGACGCCAGAGTATGGTGCGGCAACACAGTTGGAGAAAATTGACATGCTCGATTTTGCCGATGTAATTGCCCTCAATAAATTCGATAAGCGCGGAGCTTTAGATGCCCTTCGTGATGTTAAAAAGCAATTCCAACGTAACCACGGACTATGGTCCGCTAAGGTAGATGATATGCCTGTTCATGGCACTATCGCTTCGCAGTTCAACGATCCTGGAATGAACTCGCTTTACCGAGTAATCATGGATAAAGTGGTGGAGAAAACGGGTGCCAAATTGGAGTCTGTTTTTGAGATTACCAATGAGATGTCCGAGAAGATCTTCGTGATCCCTCCAAGCAGAACGCGTTACCTTTCTGAGATCTCTGAATCAAATCGTTCATATGATGAGTGGGCTTTAAATCAAGCCGATGTGGCAGATAAACTTTACGGTTTGCACACCTCAATGGCCACGCTCAAGAACTCAACCATTGCCGATCGCGACCGATTGATCAAAGGGTTACAAGAAACTTACGAGCAAGTAAAGCTTGATTTGGATCCAAGAAATTGGATTTTAATTGAAGGGTGGGAAGCCAAGAAGAAAACCTATACCGATCCTGTTTACTCTTTCAAGGTTCGTGACAAAGAGATTAAAATCAAGACACATACCGAGTCACTTTCTCATACGCAAGTGCCGAAAGTATCTTTGCCAAAATTTAGAAGTTGGGGAGATATTTTAAGATGGTCGCTGCAAGAGAATGTACCGGGCGAATTCCCTTATACTGCTGGTATTTATCCTTTCAAAAGAGAGGGCGAAGACCCAACTCGTATGTTTGCGGGTGAAGGCGGCCCAGAAAGAACCAACAGACGTTTCCATTATGTGAGTTTAGGGATGCCAGCCGCTCGTTTATCTACGGCTTTTGATTCGGTAACACTTTACGGAAACGACCCTGGTTACAGACCAGATATTCACGGTAAAATTGGCAACTCTGGGGTAAGCATTTGCTGTCTAGATGATGCCAAGAAACTGTATTCAGGCTTCAATTTATCATCACCAACCACTTCGGTTTCAATGACCATCAACGGTCCTGCGCCAATGTTGCTTGGGTTCTTTATGAATGCCGCCATCGATCAGCAATGTGAAGTGTACATTAAAGAGAATGGCTTAGAAGCTGAGATTGAAGAAAAGATCAAAGCCATTTATAAGAAGAAAGGCGTGGTGCGTCCGCTATATCAAGGCGAGCTTCCTGAAGGAAATGACGGTTTGGGACTGATGCTTTTGGGCGTTACGGGCGATCAGGTTTTACCTGCGGATGTCTACCAAGAAATTAAAACCAGAACACTTTCAGTAGTTCGAGGAACGGTTCAGGCCGATATTCTAAAAGAAGACCAAGCACAGAACACTTGTATTTTCTCTACCGAATTTGCCCTTCGTTTGATGGGTGATGTTCAGCAATATTTCATCGATAAGAATGTAAGAAACTTCTATTCTGTATCGATTTCGGGTTACCATATTGCCGAGGCAGGTGCGAATCCGATTTCACAATTGGCCTTTACTTTGGCGAATGGCTTCACTTATGTAGAGTACTACTTGAGCCGTGGAATGGACATTGATAAGTTCGGGCCGAACCTTTCTTTCTTCTTCTCGAATGGAATTGATCCTGAATATGCGGTGATTGGCCGTGTAGCCAGAAGAATTTGGGCGAAGGCGATGAAGCAAAAATATGGCGCAAATGCCAGAGCACAAATGCTGAAATACCATATTCAAACTTCGGGTCGTTCGTTACACGCGCAAGAGATCGACTTCAACGATATCAGAACTACGTTACAGGCTTTGTATGCGATTTACGACAACTGTAACTCTCTACATACAAATGCTTATGATGAGGCTATCACAACCCCAACGGAAGAGTCCGTGCGTAGAGCAATGGCGATCCAGTTGATCATCAATAAAGAATTAGGTTTGGCTACTAATGAAAATCCGCTGCAAGGGTCCTTCATAATTGAAGAACTGACCGAGTTGGTAGAAGAGGCTGTTCTTTTAGAATTCGATAGAATTACAGAACGTGGAGGAGTGCTTGGTGCGATGGAAACCATGTATCAGCGAAGCAAAATTCAAGAAGAATCACTTTACTACGAGACGCTTAAGCATACGGGTGAATTCCCTATTATTGGGGTGAACACCTTCTTAAGTTCTAAAGGCTCACCAACCGTGTTGCCGAAAGAGGTTATCCGTGCTACGCCAGAAGAGAAGGAATACCAAATCAAGATGTTGGGAGAACTTCAAAAAGGAAATGCGAATAAGGCTGAAGAACTGATTAAGAAAATTCAGGCAGCAGCGGTTCAGAATGAGAACATCTTTGAAGAATTGATGGAAGCCAGTAAGTATTGTTCACTAGGGCAAATTACTTCGGCATTGTTTGAAGTAGGAGGGCAGTACAGAAGGAATATGTAATTTCATACCTGTCAGGTTTCCAAAACCTGACAGGTATTTGCTTCTACTTAAAACGTCAATATTGAAAAAGCTCATCAGCCTTTTATTTTTTATTGTTGGGCTTCAAGTATCCCTCAAGGGCGATTTGGCTGCTCAAAACCTTTCAAACGAACAGTCCATTTATCTTCAACTCAATAAATCAGTTTTTGAATTGGGCGAAGATTTGTGGTTTAGCGCTACCGTTTTAAACGCTCAAAGCCTACTTCCTTCCAGTCTTGATTCTTCCTTATTTGTAGAGTTAAGGAGTAAGGCTGAAAATCAAGTTGTTTTTAAAGAGATTTTCGAAATCAGTAATGGCTTTTCAGAAGGCCATCTTTTTCTAGCTGACACGCTGAAACAAGGCGAGTATAGCCTTTTTGCCTTTACTAGAAACTCCTTTTCCGATGAGGTGAAAAAGACCAAAAGCATTTTACTTAAATCAAGAATCACCCCTTCGATATTGGTGGATGTCAATTTCGATAATGCATTAACGTCTGGCTTAAACGCATTATCACCAAAAATTAAAGTGGTGAGAAGATCTGGTGAATTGGTGAAGACAGCGAAGGTTAATGCTGAAATATGGAGTGAAAACAAACGCGTAGCGCGAGTCAAAACCACTACTGATAGTTTAGGGATTGCTGTTCCCATTTTTGGCAAATTAAAAACATTCGAGAATCTAATATTGAAGATTGATGTGGATTCCAATTTGGGCGAGGAACAATTTGAACTTCCTGTTGCACTGCCTTCAAACGCTCAACGGATCCAATTCAACCTAATGCCAGAAGGAGGAAACCTTGTTCAAGGAATTTCTTCGCAAATAGCCTTTAAGGCGGTGCATAAAAACGGAGCACCCGTAGAAATTGATTCGGCCATCGTTATGGATGAAAAGGGTAATGTGGTTACTTCTTTTAAATCGCGTCATAATGGAATGGGCAGCTTTTACTTCTTACCCCTGCCCTCAAAGCAATATTCAGTTTCCATCATCGCCCCTAAAATCGACTCGGTTTTTAGCTTCCCTAAAGTATATGATGCCGGGTTCGTATTGAATGTGTCCAAACAAACGGAAGATGATCTTCTTTTTGCTGTTAAGAAAAGTGAAGGCTTTGAAGGAGACTCTCTGACATTCTCCATAGAGCAGCGAGGGCAGTCGTTCTATGAGTCAAAGATTATCATGTCTGGTGACGGAGTGCCTTTGAAGGTGCCAACAGTGTCACTGCCTAAGGGTATTATTAAAGTCAGTTTATCAAATAGCAAGGGGCAAAAACTGGCGGAGCGGTTGATTTTTGTGAACAATCAAAAAAGGCTGAACATTACCTACGAACTGAATAAGGCCAATTACACCACAAAAGAAAGGATTGACCTTAAACTAAAAGTAATGGATGATCAAGGCGAGCCTGTTCAAACGGTAATTGGGATGTCTGTGGTGGATGAGGTTTTTAAATCCGTTTTTGATGAAGATAATATCGTTTCTTATTTCTTCTTGTCGAATGAAATTAGGGGGCAGGTCCATAACCCTAAAAGCTATTTTTCTGGCGAATCAAAAACCGATAGGGATAATTTGGATTTGCTTATGCTCACCCAAGGCTGGCGTTCATATCGTTGGCCGCGAGTCCTGTCGGAAAATTTAACAGATTCGGACTTAAAAGTGTCGGTGAAAATTAATCCTAATTCGGTATCGAAAAAAGTACTGAAGGCCCTCGATCAACAAAATATACACGTGGTGTCTATGTTTGGCGCTTCAATTTTAGGTACGGACAAAAATGGAGAGTTGATGTTGACGGATAGCATGCTGTATTGGTCAAAAGGAGGGAAGATGTTTTTTAAAACGGATGAGGTTGAAGGCGCGCTTTTAAACTTTCATACACCATTTGATGCCACCGTTAAATGGAGCTGGGATAAACTTGACCAACAAAAGAGAATCTTTGCCTCAACAAAAAACTGGAATATTCTTCCTCAAGTAGAGAATGATGTAAGAAGGCTAGACGATTTTGTAGTCGAATCCAAACAAGACGAATACGGTGTTGCCCATGGTAATGCTCGAAATATAATTGAAGGTAGGAATACCGACTATGTCTGTATGTACAATATCCTCAACTGCACAAACCATGCTACTGGAAGAAAGCCAAGGGATGGCGAACGCATCATGATCAATGGTGTACTCAAAACCTATAGAGCACCTAAAGAAGCAAACTCTACCCGTTACTTTAACGGGTATTATGAGGTGCCAGAAGTCTACGAACCTGACTATGATAAAGTACCTGAAGACAGGGTTTTTACGGATTTCCGAAACTCATTGATTTGGAGGCCAAGTATCCTCACCAATGAAAATGGCGAGGCTGAGATTTCCTTCTTCACTTCAGATATCCGATCTATTTTTAATGTTCATATAGATGCCTATGGTGACAATGGCCAAATGGGCGCCCTAAAGTTTGACATTAAAGTGTTGAAGTAAATATTGAAGCGAAACACCTGTCAGGTTTCCAAAACCTGACAGGTGTTTATAGAACCCACTGTCGCAGGATCTCCGATTTATCTGCCTTTGGCAGGACCTGTGACTCACGATGGTCTTTAGGACTCTGTTCGCATAAAATCAAACCAGAATCTAAACATACTGAGCTTCCATAGGTGTGTCTTCCACCATTTCATTGATTTTCGGCTGAATGATCCAAACACCAATAAAGTAAAACCAGATCATGAAAAACTCTCCTGCAAAATCACTAAAGCTAACTTCTCTCTGTAATTCAACAGTTTTATAGGTCTTAGCTACAAAGTATAGCGAATAGAAAATGCCAAAAATGGAAAGAAAATGAAGTGGAAGCATAATTGTAAGTAAGCCAAAAGGAAAGGCGGAGTTAAGGTCGGGTTCTGCCTCAAAATCACTTAATCCAAATAAAGCCATAAAAACCAATAGTGAAAGGATATAGATAAAAGGAATGAAGAAAAACACCTTGAACTTTTTAACCTTCATTTTTACTGTATTAGGGACTTTTGTTTGCAAACCGATGGCGATTGACCAAAACCAACCGAAAAGTACATACATCACTATTAATGCAACGCAAGGAATTATGATTGCAAAACTTTTCAACGTAGTAGCATCCAAATCATTGGTTGTAGTGGCGTAGTCAAAAAAGAGGGCAAACATAATGATGTACCCTAATATAGGAAGCCCAATAAGCATTGAGAATAATTGCCAGTGCTTCGCTTTGAGAAAAATGTCTGTCATTTTTTAGAAGTTTAGTGCTTTTAGGTGTTTTTAATAAAACAATATAGTCAAGTTTATAATAAAAATAAACACATCAAAGAAAGTGTAATTTTGAAGCAACTGTCGCAGGTTCTCCGAACCTGTGACTCATTATGGTCTTTAGGACTCTGTCCGCATAACCCAAACAGGAAACCATAAGCATGATAAACCTTAATTAGTATATTTAATTATGAGTACGGCCTATCGGTTTTCTGAAAATGACATTCCTCACTTCGTTACTATGACTGTTGTGGAATGGGTAGACTTGTTCAATCGCCAGCGCTACAAGGATATTATAGTCGAAAACCTGAATTTTTGCATCAAGAATAAAGGTTTGATCGTCCATTCCTATGTCATTATGTCGAACCATATTCACTTGATTGTTCGAACGAGAAACGGAGAGAACCTTTCTTCATTAATAAGAGACTTTAAGAGATATTCTGCCAAAGTGATTTATGAGACTTTGAAGCAAGATCAGCGGGAAAGCAGAAAGAACTGGCTGCTGTGGATTATCGAAAGTCAGGGAGAAATGAGTAGTTCGAACACCCATTCCAAGATTTGGATACATGAAAATCACCCAATCCCATTGGATAGAAATAACATGTTTGAAGAAAGGCTAAATTATATTCACCTCAACCCAGTGAGAGCGGGAATCTGCTTCACACCAGAAGACTATGTTTACTCTAGTGCGGGAGCTTATGCTGGAGAAATAGGTTTGGTGAATGTGGAGTTAGTTTGAACGGGACAGAGTCCCTTTTTAATAAGTCGTCACAGGTTCGGAGAACCTGCGACAGATAAGTCAATTAAGGGAATTGATCCAGTTTAATATCTCATACTCACTAACATCACTTGCTAAATACTTTATCTTAGATAATCGCCCCTTCTTGTACTTAAGCGTTGCGATATGTTCATTCAACTCATTGTAGTACGGCCAACTTCCTATTAAGGTATAATGATGGAAAGTGTCTTCGAAGTTATCATTTGAAGAAATAACATATTTACCTTTTGTTAGCACTCGGTTTTTGTCTTGATAAAAGGTTATGAAACCTTCGTTTTCATTGTTGACTGGATGTTTGTCAGTGAAGACTTTGAATCCTTTCTCATTATAAGTTGTGGTGTAATCCATAACCCTATTTGATAGGGAGTCTTTTATTATTTTAGTTTCTGAAGACAAATAATTGTCTTGGTATAATCTGGATAGATTCCACTGACTTGAATCTTTTGTATTAGGAGGGTAAGTTAATTCCCAAAGTGGTAGGTCACTCTGAATTTGATATAGAACGGATTTTAAAATGAAACCTTCATTGTAAAGTATTTCCCTGCCTTTATAGACTTCAACTTTTGTAAATGTATGAGTTGAAATTGATGAATCATCTATCGCTAGACATAGGCTTTTGTACCATTCAATCCAAAGGCCATCCTTTACTCCATTTTTTGAGAATTCAGCTTGCCTGAGAGTGTCAGTTCCACAATCATGTTTGCGTATTTGATAATATTTCCCAGATAGGAGGTCATCTTTGAATACCCAAATGTCTGAGGAGAAGTTGTCGAATTTCATTTCCTGTTTCATGTACAAAGTATCATTTCCTTCAAAGGTAATTACCTGAGAATTTGCGATTGTACTTATAAAAAAGCACAGTAGAATGATAGACAAGAATTTGTACATGATTTTAATCTAAAGTAGCGAAAGTAATTATGGAATCGAAAAAGAGACTTCTACGTGCTCAACAGACAACCATCCAACTGTCGCAGGTTCTCCGAACCTGTGACTTACTATGGACTTTAGGACTCTGTCCGTATAATACCGTAACCCTTTGCTCAGAAACCGTTACTCTGCCGTACAGAACAGACGGATTACCGCGTCATAAACCTTTGCTCTTGCAAGGTTTATTTCTGTGCCAACGCTGAAGCTAAGAGGTAAGCGTTCGTAATGACGGTTGAGGGACTGTGTGCTTTTAACCTAGACCTGACAGGTGTTTATAGAATAGAGTAATTAGTCCCAGCACCAGCGCTATGCTTCTCTACCAAATTGGCTTTTACCATTTGGGCTAAGAGTCTTTTAACTGTTGGGTTAGGGATATCCAGTCTTTCGGCAATTTCGCCTGACTTACAACCGGGATGCTCTCCAATAAAGGTAAGTATGGCCTTTTCTTTTGGAGCAAGCTCCGCCATTACCCCTTGCCTTTCCAGTTTATTGAGCAACTGAGTTTGTATTTTGATTAAAGCTTGAAAGAAAAAGTGTAACCAAGCTGTTGCGTCTTCCCCTGGCCTTTGTGCCTGACAAGAGCGTAGCGTTTGATAGTACTTGTTCTTTTGGTGTTCTATTTCATGCTCTAGACTTATATACTGCACCCATTGGTAGCCACTTTTCATTAAGGCCAATGTAGAAAGCAATCTGCTCAATCGGCCATTACCATCCTGAAAGGGGTGGATACTGACAAAATCATAAGCCAGCAAAGCACATTTTACCAGTGGATGAGTTTCTTTATCCTTTTTGAACCATGTGATTAGCTCGGTCATAGCCTCCTCGGTAGGAATACCAGGCTCCGTTGTTCTGAAAATCACCTGCTTGGTGCCATCAGGTAAATTGGCTTCTACCGCATTGCTGAGTTGTTTGTAATCACCTCGGTGCCAAACATCTTTTTCACTGTACTTCAGAAGGGTCTTGTGGAGGTTTTTGATGCTGTTTTCAGTAATGGGTATATCACTATAAGCCTCGCTAATGAGGTCTAATACTTCAAAATAACCAGCTACTTCTTGTGAGTCTCGATCTGAAAGTTTAGAGATGTCGATGTTTTTTAATAGTACATCTACTTCTTCGTCCGTCATTCTAGACCCTTCAATCCTTGTAGATGCACCAACACTACGAATAGTAGCAATGGACTTTAGTTCTTTTAGGCTTTGGCCTTCCTTCTTTTCAATGGATGACCAAGAGGCATCGAATCGGTCTATCTGACTAACTAATGCCATTAACTGCCAATCTAGACTGATTTGAAAGGTGTATACCTGAGTTTTCACCTTTCAAAGGTAAGCTATTTATTTTAAAAATGATACGATTTGATACGATTTGATACGATAATGATACGATCCAGTATTCAAGGATGTGATACGATTTGATACGAAAATAGACGGTTATGATACGATTTTCTGCTCAAGCTTATAGATCAACTGTCGCAGGTTCTCCGAACCTGTGACTTACTATGACTTCTAGGACTCTGTCCGCATAATACCGTAAACTTTTGCTCAGAAACCGTTATTCTGCCGTACAAAACAGACGGATTACCGCGTCATAAACCTTTGCTGTCGCAAGGTTTATTTCTCGTAATGACGGTTACGGGGGCTGTAATTCAACTTTCCAGCTTCTTTAATACTTCTTCGCGGTAAGATTGGCCAATGGGAATTTTGTGTTGCGGAAGCTGAATCTGATTTCCTTCTAAGTATTCAATTTTACTTTTGGCAATGATATAGGACTTATGGGTGCGCATAAATGCAGAAGAAGGTAATTCTTCCATAAGCTTTTTTAAGGTAGTAGTGACAATGAGCACCTTGTCCTGCAAATGGGCTTTTACATAATCACCGAGGGCTTCAAAAAAGAGAATTTCTGAGAAGTCAACCTTGTAGACTTTTCGGTCGGCTTTGAGTAAGATGTACTTTTCGTCCGTGTCAGTTTGGTAGATGCTTTTCTCCTTTACCTTATTCACCGCTTTTACAAAGCGCTCGAAAGAGAAGGGTTTTAGTAAATAATCGGTGGCGTCAAGTTCAAAGCCTTCTACGGCAAACTCAGGATAGGCCGTGGTAAATACCACCATCGGTTTTTGGTTCAGCGACTTGTAAAAGTTGATGCCTGATAACTTGGGCATGTTAACATCCAGGAAAATTAGATCAACGCTTGATTTGCCGAGGGAATTCATGGCCTCAAAAGCATCTTTGCAGATGGCCGTAATTTCCAAATCAGGATGATCTGTGCAATAGGTTTTCAGTACATCGCGTGAAAGCGGCTCATCGTCTACTATCAGGCATTTAATCATAGCTTAATTGTTAAATGGACAGAGAAATTGTCTTGCTCGTCTTCTACTTTAAACTCGTGTTTTTTCGGGTAAATCAAGGCCAAGCGAGAAGATACGTTTTGCAAACCAATTCCGCCATATTGTCCCGCTTCCATGTCATCAATTTCACCTTTGTTGTTCACAATGCTAAAATCAATTTGATCATTGCTGCACTTTAAATGCATGTGTACAAAAGCCGATTCTGAAACACCTTTAACGCCATGTTTAAAACTGTTTTCAATCAGCGGAAAAAATAAAAGTGGAGCAATCATGATCCCTGCAAGGTCACCTTCTATTTGAAAGTTCACTTCGGTGCTGGCATCGGAGCGTAGACGCTGCAAATCAAGGTAGCCCTGAATAATTTCTACTTCTTTTTCTAGGCTCACGCGTTTGTCGCCCACCTCGTAAATCATGTAGCGCAATAGGTTAGAGAGTTCTAAAACCGAAGCCGCAGTTTTATCGCTTTTCACCAAAGCCATGGCGTAAATGCTATTCAGGCTATTGAAGAGAAAATGAGGATTGATCTGCATTTTCAATGACTTCAATTCCAGCTCTACCTTTTCTTTTTCTACCTGCTGCAAAGTATACCATGATTTGGATAATTTGAGCAAAGTGGTGAGCACAAGGTAAATGATAAAAATATTGACCAAAACCTGCCATTCGGTAAAGGAAACCATATAGAATTCCGTTGGCAGAACAGGCAAAAGAATTTCAAAGGTGAATTCGTGAACTAGGTAAGCCAAAGCAATGTCTACCGCTACGAAAAGCATATAAAGTAGATATTTGCCCTTTTGAAGAAACCTTGGAATTAGCAGGCGCAAATTCACATAGACCAAGAAGACCAATGGAATGTGAAATAGGATAGCGTAGAAATAATCGATGAAAGCAAAAAGCGCAATGGCAATGGAGAAATAACTCCCAATCGCGTAAATGGACAGCATCCAAAACACTGAATGCTGTAACCATTTTAAGCGTATGAGTTTGTTGAGGAACTTCATTGCGCTACACGTGTGTAAGTTTCGGGATCATCGAAAACGCTTTCGTCCTCTGAGTATTTGTCCAAAAATTTCTGAAGCTCTTTAGGCTGGGCCGTGATTAAAATGGTGCCGTCTACATTTTCGTGTCGTAAACGAATTAAGTTGCTTTTAAAGAGCTTATTGAGCTTGTCTAAATCGAATTGAGTAAGCTTGAGCTGATCTCCGTTCAGGTCCATTTTCATAAAGGTATGCACTGGGAACCATACTCTCGACTCAAAAGCAGCATCACTATAATCGCTATCCGTGGCGGCCAAGTCCATAAAAATATCGTCTCCAATTTTTACCAAATGCAGCTCATATTTAATGGGTTCGCCATCATCAACCACTGTCATTAAATAAGATTTCTCACCAATGGTATAGCTTTTTGGTTTGTTTGGTTTACCCAAATCGTTAAGCCTATTTCCAAATTCACTTAGGTTTTCACCGAACTTCCTGAAGTTATTTTTCATTTCCTTACTTGAGATGAGAGAGTCGAATTGCTTTTCGTAATAGGCTTGAATTTTTGCTTGATCTCTGACTGTATCACCTTCGATAATGGCATAATCACCTTCATCAATGGTTACCGAAAAAGTGGGTTTGCTGATTTTAACTCCACTTTCTTTAGGAGTTTTGGTGTCAGACTCTGTAACAGTAACGGTTCCTTCCACCGAAACCCCATCAGAAATTAGAATGTAATCTTCTTCATCGCTGCCGCTTTGCCATTTGCCTACGATTTCAGGCAAATACACCAGTGTGTCATCCGTGTAAATTGGGAATAATGAATAAACGCAGGAGCTTAAAAAGAAGCACAGCAGTAGGAGCGTGGCGAATACTTTGGTTTTCTTTCTCATGTGTTAGATATTTTGAGTTTTTGATTGATTCAAAAGTGATATTTGAACCTAACCCGGCCAAAAAATATCGGTGAACGCCTTATTTCTCTGGATGAAACCTGAAAAATTTAGCCCTCACCAAGAATGGCATCCACTACTTCGGTAAAAGTATGGGCCACCACTTCGGCCAACTCACTTTTTTCCACCATGGCCATCAACTGAATTCTTCTGATGCCCAATTTCTTTGCGGGGATCAAGTCACGCTCTTTGTCACCCACCATCCAGGATTGAGCAGGATCGACATTGAATTTGGCCATTCCTTTTTCCAGCATAAGCGAGTCTGGCTTGCGCATTAAAGATTTACTCACACTATCTACCAAAGGCGCATAATAAAATTGATCAATTAAATTTCCACAAGCTTCTTGAAGTAAATCATGGCAGTCGTCCACCAATTTATCGTCATAGTATTTTCTGGCAATTCCACTTTGGTTGGTGACTACAACTAATTTATAACCAGCTTCTTTCAGTCTTTTCAAACCATTTGGAACGTCTTCAGGAATTATAAATTCTTCAATTTTTAGAATGTGTCGGCCTAACTCTTTATTTAACACACCATCCCTATCCATGAAAACACATTTGTTCATTTTATTCACTTCTTTTCTTTTGTGATTAACATTTAATTAACTTCCCCGTTCTAAACTTTACGGGGCTCAACTCCCAGACCGATAAAACTAATGAATTTAACTGCTTTGAAGGAATTATTCTTTCAGAGTAGATTTTTTTGAACCATGTAATGAAAGATAGCCTAGTCATTATTCCAACTTATAATGAAAAAGAGAATGTCGCGGAAATTGTTCGTGCTGTTCTTTCTCAACCTTCTGGATTTGAATTGCTTATTGTGGATGATAATTCGCCAGATGGCACGGCAGAAATCGTAAAAAGCTTAATGTTGGAATATCCTGATCGCTTACATTTAGAAGAGCGGGCAGGGAAATTAGGTTTGGGTACCGCATATATTCATGGTTTTCGTTGGGCTTTGGCTCGTCATTATGAATTCATTTTTGAAATGGATGCCGATTTTTCACATCCTCCAGAAGATTTAAACAACTTATATCACGCTTGTAAAACCGATGGAAACGATGTGGCCATTGGATCGCGCTACGTAACAGGAGTAAATGTTGTGAACTGGCCCATGAGCCGTGTAATGCTTTCGTTTTTCGCCAGCTACTACGTGCGCATGGTGACGGGAATGCCTTTTAGAGATACCACTGCTGGTTTTAAATGCTACAGACGTACGGTACTCGAAACCATAGATTTAGACAAAGTACGCTTTATGGGCTATGCCTTCCAAATCGAAATGAAATTCTTGGCTTGGAAATTCGGCTTCAATATTACCGAAGTGCCAATTATTTTCACCGACCGCACCAAAGGTAAATCTAAAATGAGTGGCGGAATTGTGAAAGAAGCGGTGTTAGGCGTAATGCAAATCAAAGTAGGAAGTCTTTTCAAAACTTATAGAAGAGAAACCGAAGCGGATTTGGAACAGTCGTTCAATTACGCAGAAAAGGAAGCCTAAACTCTTAAGAATTCAGCTTAATCAAACCTAATGGCCGTTACTGGTTTTATTCTGGCGATAATGGCCGTAGGAATAATCAGCACAAATGATACTAAGATCAATGTCAGTAAATTGAGGCCGATGGTCACCGACCAATCCCAATCAATGGGCACATATTCCATATAATAATTGGCGGCATCTAGGGGAATGATGTGAAAGAAATCTTGAAGGAAAGCAAAACCAATGGCTATAGCATTTCCCACCAACAAACCTTTAAGCACTAATCTAAAACCATTGTAGGAAAATATTCTTCTGATCAAGCTATTCGAAGCGCCCAATGCCTTGAAAGTGCCAATCATTTGGGTACGCTCCATAATGAGGATAAACAATACCGAAACCATGTTAAATGAGGCGACCAATAGAATTAGCCAGATGAAGATGCTCACGTTTTTGCTGAGCAGATTGAGCCAGTCAAAAATCTGAACGAACTTATCGTCAACTCTTTCTGTGTAATGCTCTACACTTAATTTGCCAATAATGGAATCATCTGCAGCCGCAATATCATCTATGTTTTTGAGGTAAACTTCATAGCCTCCCACCTCATCACTCTTCCAGCCATTTAAGCTCCGTATCACATTAATATTACCAATCATCATTTGGTCGTCAAAAGTATCGAGTCCAGTGCTATAAATCCCTTTTACGGTTACCCTACGGGTTTTGGGAGGATCCATAATAAAGTAATTGATCACCTTGTCGCCAATTTTCAATCCCAAGTTTTTGGCCATTTTAGAACTGATCATCACATCTGAATCTGTAGAAATACTGTCATTAAAACTAATGAATTCGCCTTCTACCATGTACTTGTCAAATAGGGCTTTATTGAAGTTTGACGTCACTCCTTTAAAGATAAGGCCATGCACTTCACCATCTTTCGAAATTAAACCCGGTTTGTGCGCGTATTCTTGGATGTGCTCCACATAAGGATCTTCCAGCAATGTCGCCATGCGCTCTGCATCAATCACAATCGGTTCTTCCTCATACGAATTGTTAAGGGAGAACTTTTTGATTTGAATGTGGCCAGAAAAGCTAAAAATCTTGTCTTTGATATTCTCTTGAAAACCACCAAGCACAAAAAAAGCAATCATCATAATGGCCAAACCCAGCGCAACACTGGCAATTGCAATTTTGTGAATAACAGCCGAGAAGCTGTTATCGCCCGGATCGCTGATTCTTTTTGCTATGAAATAAGGGAGGTTCAAGAATATGGTTAATTTTGATGCTACCGTTAAATTTCAAAGATAACGAACCGAATGAATAGACTGCTATCTGCCCTTTTTATTTTAATGACATGTTTTGGCTGTCAATCGCAAACCGAGCAAAAGGAAGCCCTTCAAGTAGGAGCCGAAAGAATGCAGGAATATCTCCCATTGCTAGAAGGAAAACGAGTGGCTTTGGTGGTCAATCAAACTTCTATGGTAGGGCAAACGCATTTGGTAGATACGCTGCACAGCTTGGGCGTTGACATTAAAAAAGTGATGGCACCGGAGCACGGTTTTAGGGGCGAAGCGCCAGATGGTGAAAAAGTCAACGATTCGAAAGACGAAAAAACAGGCATTCCAATCGTTTCGATTTATGGCAGCAATAAAAAGCCCACCCCAGAAATGTTGGAAGATGTGGACGTGCTCATTTTTGATATTCAAGATGTAGGGGTGCGCTTTTATACCTTCATCAGTACCATGCACTACATTATGGAGGCTGCTGCTGAAAACAACAAGCAGGTTTTTGTGTTCGATAGACCAAATCCGAACGGCATGTACATTGACGGCCCTGTAAAAGAGGATAGCGTCAATGGTTTTATTGCCATGCATCCAATTCCGGTTGTTCATGGCCTTACCGTGGGCGAACTGGCGCAAATGATTAATGGAGAAAGATGGTTAGAAAATGGGGTAAAAGCTGATTTGACCGTCATTAAAATGAAAGGCTGGGATCACAATGCTACTTATTTATTGCCTGTAAAACCTTCACCCAATTTACCAACCGATAATGCTATTGCGCTTTATCCTTCTCTCGGTTTTTTTGAAGGCACGGTAGTAAGCGTAGGCCGAGGAACCGATTTTCCTTTCGAAGTGATTGGCCACCCTGATTTTAGTTTGGGTTCTTATACTTTCACTCCGCAACCCAATGAAGGCTCTAAATATCCGCCACTAGAAGGCAAAGAATGCTTTGGTCAAAGCTTTTCTGGAGTAGATCAACCGCATGAGTTGACGCTGCGCTACTTGATTACTTATTACAAAGCCTTAAAGGACAAAACCGAATTCTTCAAAGATTACCTTACCCTTTTGGCCGGAACAGCCGAACTGCGAAAGCAGATCGAGGCCGGCCTGACCGAGGAAGAGATTAAGGCGACTTGGCAAGAAGATTTGAAGGCTTACAAAGCGAAGAGGAAACAATATTTGTTGTATAGGGATTTTGAATGAACGAGCAGAGGCTTATTGATAGAGCTATTAAGCGAGGACAATTAGTGATTAACTTACCTGGTATAATCATTCTAATCTTAACCTTCTGTGTCTTCTTGTATTTCCAAAGAAGATTTGTGTATCCAGATTATTTCTCTCTGTTAGGCCTGCTTTCTGGTTTTATATTAAGTTGGCTTTACTGGAGTTTATCTGTAGCAAGATGGAAGGTTTGGGCGTATTCCAATGTAAATGACCTTGAGCTACTTAAAAATGAAGCTGTAAAGGCTAACATAATATGGCCTGAAGGTAATTTCTTTAACCGTACTATTATTTATAGTAGAAGTCAAAGGAATCAGCTGATTGAACTAGAAAACAAGAACTACAGAATACCGTTTCTCAAAATTGATCAAACAGACTTACCAAAGACAACAGTTCTTAAATATCCTATTGTAAATACTGTTTTCAACCTTATTTTGCCTGTTTTCATGGTTTCGGTAGGGGTGTATCTGATTCTGTCAGACAGAAATATAATTGGGGGAATAATTGTTTTATTTAGTTTACTGAGGCTAGTAAAGGCTCTAAAAAATCTGGTTAATAAAAATGAAATAATTATTACTCTGCATGAAAAGGGGATTACCATCGGTAAGGATAGGTTTGGTTGGAACGAAATTATTGAAATTGAAGCTACATTTGGAGTAGCGGGCAGGGAAGATCAAGTGTTGAAAATAAAGACCTTAAACAATGTTTTTAACCTTAGTATAGGAGATTATAACCTCCCAGCTGATGAAATAAATGAGCGAATTTACATTTATAGAAATATGGGTCGAATATGACAGACTTAAAAATTATATATATGGGCACGCCCGAGTTTGCGGTGCCTAGCTTACAGATTTTGGTAGAGAATGGCGTCAATGTGGTGGCCGTGGTGACAGCGCCTGACCGTCCGAAAGGCAGGGGGCAAAAATTAACCACTACGCCTGTGAAGGACTATGCTGTTTCGCAGGAGATTCCTGTGTTACAACCTACCAATTTAAAGTCGCCAGAGTTTTTAGAAGAGCTGAAAAGCTACAATGCCAACCTGCAAATTGTGGTGGCTTTTAGGATGCTGCCAGTAGCCGTTTGGGACATGCCCGAAATTGGTACTTTCAACCTACATGGTTCTTTGTTGCCACAATACCGGGGTGCTGCGCCTATCAACTGGGCAATTATCAATGGTGAAAAGGAAACAGGCGTAACCACCTTCTTCCTGAAACATGAGATTGATACGGGGAATGTTATTTTCCAAGAAAAAGAACCCATTGGCGAAGAAGATAATGTAGGCGATGTATATGAAAGATTAATGCAGCGTGGTGCCAAATTGGTGCTCAAAACGGTTCGTGCCATTGAAGCAGGTGATTATCCGCAACTGCCACAAGACGAGTCGGTGGAGATTAAGCATGCGCCTAAAATCTTTAAAGAAACCTGCGAGATCGACTGGAAGAAACCGACCGAAGAAGTCTATAATTTCATTCGAGGTTTATCGCCTTATCCTGCGGCTTGGACATGCATTAACGATAAAAATTTCAAAATCTTCGCCACAAAAAAAATGGACTCAGGCAAAAAAACTGAGCCAGGAGAGTACAAAACAGACAACAAAACTTTCCTTCATATCCAAACTGGAACGGGCGCTTTGGCCATTACCGAATTGCAAATGGAAGGAAAGAAACGAATGGATATTGAATCGTTTTTAAGAGGAACACAATTATGATCAGGACCATTGTAGTAGCGATTTCAGAAAACTATGCCATTGGCAAAGACAACGATTTGCTTTGGCGACTGCCAGATGATTTCAAATTCTTCAAGACGGTGACCTCAGGGAATCATATTTTGATGGGACGTAAGACTTACGAATCCCTTGGCAAGCCGCTGCCCAACCGTACTTCGGTGGTGATCACCCGCAATAAAGATTTTGAAATGCCTGAAGGCCATGTGGTAACGCATAGTTTAGAAGAGGCTTTGGCCTATTGCGAAAAACAAGGATTGAGTGAAACCATGATTATTGGTGGCGGGAAAATTTATACCGAAGCCATCGAGAAGGGGTTGGTCGATAGAATGCTGATTACTGAGGTAGAAGCGGTAATCGAAGGGGCAGATACTTTCTTCCCTAAATTCAATAAAAGTGAATGGAAGGAAGAACGAAGAGAGCATCATGAAGCCGATGAAAAGCACAAATATGCTTTCGACTTTGTAACTTATGTTCGGAAGTAATACGTTTCGGTTGGCTAACCCTCCAAGAGTTAATAGTCAACTGCTTCGTTAAAGTACAATTTACAGCCAATATCGGATTGGAACTCTTGGAGGGTTGTGTGCTGATAGAAGAACTAAAATATGTCTTTAACCAATAAAACTATTTGGATCACAGGCGCTTCTTCAGGAATTGGAGAAGCTTTGGCTATGCAGCTTTCTGCGGAAGGGGCTCAACTGATTCTTTCTGCCCGTAGACAGACCGAATTGGAAAGGGTGAAGTCCAATTGCTCTAATCAAGACAACATCAAAATCCTCACCCTTGATTTAGCCGAAGCCGATAGCTTAGTCACGAAGACCAACGAAGCCATTGCTCTTTTTGGAGAGGTAGATATTTTGATCAATAATGGCGGTATCAGTCAGCGGTCTTTGGTGAAGGATACTAAACTTGAGGTAGATCGGAATTTGATGGAAGTCAACTACTTCGGGAATATTGCTTTGGCTAAAAATCTGCTTCCGCATATGCTCAAAAAGGGGAGTGGCCATTTCGTGGTAGTGACAAGTCTGACTGGTATTTTCGGAACACCTTATCGCTCTGGTTATGCCGCCACAAAACATGCGCTTCACGGCTTTTACGATAGCCTTCGTGCCGAACTGGAAGATGACGGAATCAAAGTAACGATAGCCGCACCGGGTTTCGTAAAAACCAATGTGTCGGTAAATGCGCTGGTTGGTGATGGCTCAAAAGCCAACGTAATGGACGAGGCCCAAGCCAAAGGAATTTCTGCTGAAGATTGTGCTAAAGCCATCATTAAGGCCATCAAAAAAGAAAAGCGTGAAATTTACATTGGCAAAGAATCTTATGGCGCTTATGTCAAGCGGTTCTTCCCTGGCTTATTTGCCAGAATGATTAAAAAGGCGAAAGTGAGGTAGCCTTCAATTAAAAAAGAAGTCGCTCTGATTGTTCAAAAGCGACTTCTCTTAAAATCTTACATATCAGCAATTTCTCTTACTTCGATATTGCCATCTTCAGCATTTAAGATGGGGCAACCTTTCGACAGTTCAATTGCTTGGTTCATATCAGTAGCATTTACCATCAAATAACCACCAACAATTTCAGCACCCTCGGCAAAAGGGCCGTCAGTAATCAACTGTCCTCCTTTTGATACTTGCATGCCTTCTGCTTTCAATGGTAACCCATCAATCAATTGACCTTTTTCGGCCAAGCCTTGCATCCATTCGCCCCATTTGGCCATTTCAGCTTGCACTTCTTCTGGAGACATTTCGGCCATTCTTGCATCTCCACCTCTAAACAGGTATAAAAACTTTTTCATCGTGTTAAAAAATTATGGTTTAAAATCGAGTTCTCTTTTTGAGATTCACCCTATTGACGAAAGCCATGTTGAGCAAGGGACAATTTCGTAAAATTAATTTTCACTTTCTTTTTTCATGGCGGATTCCAGTATGAGAATCGCCTTGGTTTGTTCTTGAAAATTTAAAGAAGCAAAGCCCAAACGGATTCCGTTATGGCCTGAATTACTGCTGTCGTAGTTTTTCCAGTCTGGAATTACCAATTCATTTTCCAGACAAGTTTTAGCAATCGTTCCCCAGTTCAAATCTTTCCGAAGCTTAACCCAAAAGGCCATTCCGCCTTCGGGAACCTGAAAACTGATGAACTCTGAAAGATGGTCGTTTAAAAGTTGATGGAAATGATCTCTACGTTCGTGATAGAGTTTGAGTGCTTTTCTACTGTGTCGCTGAAGATCGCCTTGCTCAATCATTTGCCCAATTGCTTTTTCTAATATGGTGTCACCTTGGCGATCAATCGTTCGTCTTAAATGTGCGGCTGCCGCTATAAAATCACTTGGACCTACCATATAACCCACGCGAATGGCAGGTGCAATAATTTTGCAAATCGCGCCCATGTAAATCACATGATTTCCACCATCGGCACTGGCCAAAGGCAAAAGCGGAGCGCGTTGGTAATGGAAGTCGTAATCATAGTCATCTTCCAAAATGGCAAAGCCATATTGATGTGCTAGCTCGTTTAAGTGCAACCTCCTTTCGGGGCTAAGTGTAACCGTAGTGGGGTGGTGATGGTGGGAAGTAACATACACCGATTTGATTTTATGTTTTTTACACAAAGCCTGAATGTCATTGGTGTTCAATCCGTTTTCATCCACACGCACGCGAAGCAGCGAAGCGCCAGCATCTGTTAAAGTAAGGCTGGCAGCAATGTAATTTGTTTCCCCCACAATGCTAAAGCCTCCTTTTTGATGGATCAGTTGAGCAGCCAAATACATTCCCATTTGGCTTCCTCTTGTGATCAAGATATTCTCTTTTGAGCAGGCAATCCCTCGGGTTTCTTGCAGATAGTTGGCTAAAATTTCCCGAAGAGAATCATCTCCGAAAAATGAGCCATAACTCAAATACTTGGCGTTATAACTGCGCGAAATAATACTGCGGTAATGGCGCAAAATCTCAACGATGGGCGCAATCCGAACATCTGGAATTCCTTCATCAATGGTAAGCATTGAAGGCAATTGTGCATAAGGTCTGTGAAGGTGTTTTCTGACTTCGAAAGAAAAACCAGCCGCTGATTCTGGTCCCTTCTCAACTCCTTTTCCTCTTGGATTTACTTCTGGTAGTTTGTCGCTCACAAAAGTGCCTTTGGCGGGAATGGTGGTAATCCAGCCTTGCCCCATCAATTCGTCATAGGCCGCAATCACTGTTTTTCGGTGCAGGCCAATCTGCAAGGAAAGACTTCGAGTACCGGGTAGTTTGGCGCCACTTTGGATGACTCCCGATTTGATCATTTTAATAATGGCGTTGTGCAGCTGAAGATAGATGGGAGTTTCAGCGCTTCGATCTATGTGGATTAAATTCTTAAACGAAACCATAGTGGACTACTCAGTTGTGTTAAAGTGGGTTGCTTTAATAGTCCGATCAATTTAGATATTCGTAGCATATAACAACAATATTATGTCTGAATTTTCTAAATCTACTTACAACAAAGTGATCCGAGGAAGCAAGAGAGCACATTATGATAAGGCTTTGGTGTATGAAATTCTCGATTCCCATTTTCTTTGTCATGTGCCCTATGTGCATGAAAACGCTGCCATTGTAATTCCAACAGCCTATGGTCGAAAAGGAGACCGACTGTTTATTCATGGTTCCATGAAGAACAGAATGATGCTTTCGCTTTTGGAACAAGAGAAAGTGAGCCTGTCAGTCACTCATTTGGATGGGCTCGTGCTGGCCCGTTCGGTATTTCATCATTCGGTAAATTATAGATCGGTGGTGGTTTTTGGTTCGCCTATATTGATTGAAGATGCTGCCGAGAAAATGGAGGCATTAGAAATCATCACTGAAAATATTATCGCTGGCCGCTGGGCAGAAGCTCGCGAGCCCAATGAAAAGGAATTGAACAGTACCCTGGTCATAGGCATTGACATCACAGAAGCTTCTGCTAAAGTGCGTGATGAAGGAGCCGTTGATGAAGCTTTTGATCATGATTTAGAGGTTTGGGCAGGGGTGTTGGAAATTGAAACCCATCCTGGCAGAGTAGTAAAGAATGAAGACTGCAAAGCAGGTTTAGCTACCCCAGCTTCGGTACTAAATTTCAAGTTTCAGAATAGAGGGGTGAAGCGTTAAATTTCCTCTCTCATCAGAAAGTCATATGATCGAAATTGTTCCATACGAACTAAAGTATCAGGCTGGTATTGACCTCATGATGCAAGAAATTGCAAAAGAGTTTTCAGAGCCTATTATGAGTGGGCAAAAAAGCAATTCGGTTACTTTTCCGCATAAGTATTGGGTGGCCGTCTACGAAGGTCAAGTTATTGGGACTATCGCCTTTATAATCATTAAACACGAGTATGGGATTTTAAAGAAGATGATGCTAAAAAAAGAATTTAGAGGCGCAATTCACAACGTTGCAAAACAGCTGCTTCAAACCGCTATTGATGAATCGAGGAAGTGTCAACTTAAGTATGTCTATTTAGGCACTATGAGTCAGTTTAAAGCTGCGCAAAGTTTCTATTGCAAACACGGGTTTGAACAAATTGCTGAAAAAGAACTGCCATCTAGTTTTTTGAAAAACCCAATCGATACGCTGTTTTATAGATTGAGTTTGAAGCTTATTTCGAAGATATAAGGAAAGGCAAGCTGTTAAATCACCGACACTACTATTCTCTAAATACTAGACACTAACGACTCCCACGCTGCCATTCAAAAAATAGCCATTTCAGTGCTTATTAATAATGAATAGGAAACCTGACTTATGAAAAATCTATCTATATTATTTCTTTATCGAATATGACAGTTGATTTCAGTAATTGAATGATTATGCATAATGACTAAATCTATGGATAATTGAAATATTGGTTATATTCGATTTTTACTAAATTTATTGTTAGTGTATGTTTTTCTCTCAACCACTAAGTAAGTGGAAGGATGAATAAGGTAGACTCTAAATTAATGGTATTATGATTTGGGTAATAGTTATAATTGTGATTGTAATTGTGTTGTATAGATTCTTCACATCTCTGAATAGAGACAATCATGATTTACAGAATCAAACACTTTCAAGTAAATTCCAAGTTGTAGTAGATATCCTCAACGATCATGCTTTTAGTGGAAATGGGATGGTGACAATTCTTGATAAAAGGAGTTTTAATCTTTATGAGAACGGTCAGAATCAAATTATTAACTTTCATTATAGTACAGGACACCTAACTATAACATGGAAATACAAATACTTTCAAAAGGAGCTAGTTCTTGAGAGACAGTTTTCAGAAGTAAGAAACCTCAGCATATTTGAGCAACAAAAAATGGGAGAGTCTCTCGTTCGAGAAATGATGTCTAAAATTGATAATCATAAAGGACTTGTTTTGAGGGATGCTCCAATCCCCGAATCATCAACATCGCAGTCTCAAATCATAGCTATTCAATTGAGAATAGAATCTGATTTGAGGGATTTATTAATGGAGACACTTACTGATGCTCAAAAGCTTCCAGAAATGATGCATGGAATACTTGTAATGCAAGCGGCAGGTAACTTCTCAAAAGAATTAAAGGATAATTATTCTGAGATGAGAAATGAAATTGTTGGCTTCGATGATATTTTTTTAGACGAGACAGAATTTGATAGTATGATTGATAATGCTACTAGTAAGGTTTTAGAAGAATTTATTGACTCCCCAACTTAGTTTTGATAGGGATATGTTAGGTCAATTCTCAAAAAGAGAAAACTCCATCAAGCCATTCAAAAAATAGCCATTTCAGAGCTTATTAATAATGAATAAGTTAGGGTATTAATCGGAAGCCTGACCATGAAAAAACTCTCTCTATTACTCCTTACTGTCTTTCTCTTTTCTTGTTCCACTTCAGAAAAAACGAAGCTTGATTTGCTGATTGACCACGCCAATGTGGTAGATGTAAAAACGGGGCAATTGATGCCTGATCAGCAAATTGGGATTCGAAATGACACCGTTATTTTTGTTCGCGAAGCTGGAAATGATACTGACTATACCGCTGAGAAAACCATTGATGCTACGGGCAAATTCGTTATTCCTGGGCTTTGGGACATGCATGTACACTTTAGAGGTGGGGAAGAATTGATTGAAGAGAATAAAAACCTGCTTCCTTTGTTTATTGCCAATGGCGTTACGGGGGTTCGTGAAGCAGGTGGTGATATGACTGCTGAAATTTTTAAGTGGAGGGAAGAAATTAAGTCGGGTACACTTACTGGTCCATTGATTTTTACCTCGGGGCCAAAGCTAGATGGCCCACGTGCAACATGGGCGGGCTCAATTCCAGTAACAACGAAGGAAGAAGTAATTCAAGCAGTGGATTCTCTCGAGAATATGGGCGTGGACTTCATCAAAATTTATGACAGTACCATTTCTAAAGAAGCTTACATCTGGATAATAGAAGAAGCAAAGAGAAGGGGAATTACCACTTCGGGCCATATGCCTTTTACGGTAATGTTGGAAGATGCAGTGAATGCTGGGTTGGGTTCTGTTGAGCACCTTTATTATATCCTCAAAGGCGCTTCGACCCAAGAAAAAGAAATAACGCAAGAAGTAATCGATGGAAAGACTGGCTTTTGGGGTTCTATGGATAAGTTAATTGCTACTTATGATGAGACTCAAGCGCAAACTGTTTTTGAGATGCTGAAAACGAACAATACCTATGTGGTGCCTACCAAACATATTGGGAATACGCTTTCCTATTTAGATAGGGACAATCATGAGAATGACGAGTATCTTAACTATGTAGGCGATGGAATTATCAAAACTTATCAAGGGAGAATTAGAAGTGCCATGCGGGCGAATGAAAAAGCCATTGCAGAGCGACATGAGTTGAACAGTACTTTTGAAAAACTGATTCCTAAAATGCAGGCTGCTGGTGTTTCGCTTTTGGCGGGTTCCGATTCGGGGGCGTCTAACTCTTATGTCTATCAAGGTCTTTCGCTTCACCAAGAATTAGCGGCTTTGGTGGCGGCTGGCTTAACGCCTGCCGAAGCACTTCGCACCGCGACTATCAATGGGGCTAAATTCATGAAAATGGAAAATTTCTATGGTTCGGTAGAAGCTGGTAAATCTTCGGATTTACTCATTCTTAATGCCAATCCGTTGGAAGATATTACCAACACTCAAAGCATCAAAACGCTAATTTTAGGCACACAGGTTTTCTCTGCTCAGGATTTAAAGGGAATGTTGGAGCAGTTGAGGAAGTAGTTTGCTTACTCAATAATTTCAAAAATACATCTGAAACCAAGCCAAGCCTGAGGGGCGCTGTATTCTGATTTTTTAGTGAAGTCGGCTTGAGCGCTTTTGTTCATCCAACTTCCTCCCATAGCTATGCCTTGTTCAGAAGTCATTTCAGCTACATTGTCGTGTAAGCCGAATAAGCCTAGCTTTTGATCCATAGCTGAGAAAACATCGTGGACTTTGCTGCTACTGTTGAGTACATCGTTTTTACTGGTTTTGAACTCCTTTTCGTAGGCACTAGCAATTTTGTCTACTTGTTTGAGCATGCCCTTTTCTTGGGTCATAAATCTCATTCTCGACCATTCGGCTGGAGTTGGCAATCTGAACTCAAACTTTTTAGGGAAATCCGCTCTGTCCCTTTCGTCCATACTGTCCAGCTCCTTTTTGAAAGCTTCCGTTCTCCATGCGGCAAATTTCACCGCTTGGTCGTAGCTAACGCCCACCATTGGAGCCAAAGCAAAAGTGGTGGTTTCGAAGAATAATTCAGAGATTTCTGCAGCCGTTTTTTCCGGGTAAAGCTGCTCCCAAAGTTTCCAATCGGGCAGGTTAGCCGAGTATTCAGTCCCAGTAGCTCCGTACTCCTTTTTTAGGTCTAGCAGATAGATTTTATACATCCGCCCAGATACTTCGGCCATGTCCATGCACAACTTGAAATTCATGGCCAAGGTGTTTGAAGCACATATGTACTGTCGGTCTTGATCACATTTTATGCAGTCTGATTCTATTGTAGTGTTCGAACTGAATAGGAAAAATACGAGTGGGAAAAGGGCTTTCATAGGTTTTATTTGGAAAAATAAACTTACGAAGAAATTTCTTTTTCGGATCGAAGGCTTATTTGCTGATTTTATCTTGTGGGTTTTAAGCCTCCTTCGGCTCAAAAAGTGCACAAACTGCGCCCGCAGGGTCTTCAATAAAACAGTAGCGCCCCATACTGCCAGCACTCTTGATGTCCGTAACCAATTTTCCGCCATTGGCCGTGCACTCCGATCTGCTTTTGTCCAAATCTCTTACATTGATGTACATCATCCATTGCGATGGGATGTCACTGTTGCCCCCACGCTTATGACATACCCCTGCTTTGGGTTCTCCATCAACCGTCATGTTGTAGTCATCATAATCACCCATCGAAACAGGCTCAGGTTTCCATTCTGTTACTTTGGCGTAAAAGTCTTTTACTTCTGTGGCGTTAGGTACGGTTAAATCAAACCAACCGATGGTTCCGTAAATTGATTTTTTGCTATCACTCATTTTCTTTTTTTCTTAAAACTGTCGATTTGCTTGACTTTATAGGTCGTACTAAAGTACCAAATTCTAATTTTCCCTATTAAGGAACTCTCCAAGAGTTTATACTTTATGGTGCATCAAGCTGATAAGTCCCTACTAACTCTTGGAGAGTTTTTACTCGTCTATTTCCAGCCCATTCTTTCTCTTAATGAAGTAATATGTGCCGTATGGTGGTCGCCATGCCAAGCATACATGGCAGCTACCTTACTTAGCACATAAACTTTGTCACCTTCAGGGTGAATGTAGCTTCGATTGAAACCTTCTTCCGACATATTCTTAAGCAAATAAACCCAACGCTCATGTAGGTTCGCTATCAGGTTTAAAGAAACCACTAAGGGTAATTGGTTTTGATAAGATAACTCTGCCCAAGCTTTTTCATCATAGGCTTTTATAAGAGGAGTGTCTTCTGTTAAAGCCCAATGAAAACGGATATAAGCATTCATATGGCTGTCTGCTACATGGTGAATTACCTGCCTAACCGTCCAGCCTTCAGGTCGATAAGGGCTATCGAGTTGCTCTTCTGTTAAACCTTCAATCGCTTTTTTGAGTTTTTCAGGCGTGTCTTTTATTCTTTTAATGTATCCGTCAATATCAAAAGGCGCAATATTGGCAGGAGGATCAAATTTTCCGATTGGATAACGTAAGTCAGCGGTCATATTTCTATTTTTGAAGTATTAGATCAAGCTGGTTTAGTGGATAAACAGCACACTTTAAAATTGCGTAATTAGAAATTTAAAACCTGAAAATATGCTAAAAATATATCATAACCCTAGCTGTCAAAAAAGTAGGCAAACCCTTCAAATGATTGAAGAAAGTGGGGAAATGCTTACCATAGTGGAGTATTTGAAAGATACACCTTCCGAAGATCAACTGAGAGAAATTCTGAAAAAACTGGGAATGAAGGCTGAAGAAATCGTGCGTAAATCAGAAGCGATTTATAAAGAACAATTCAAGGGTAAAACCCTAAGCGAAGATGAATGGATTGCAGCAATGGTGGAATATCCTAAGCTTATTGAAAGGCCAATTGTAGTTAAAGACGATAAGGCAGTTTTAGGTCGCCCACCAGAAAATGTAAAGAGTTTGCTTTGAGGTGGAAGATTAAACTTAATAGAACAACTAAAGGACTTGCTTTTTGATAAACAGGTGCTTAGAACTCAAGCCAATTCTTGAATTGCGTCACCTTTGTTTTACTTATCACCACATCCTCTTTTGGGGCAGGGGTGATGTTGATCTTCAGTTTTCGTTGAAAGTAGTGCGCAGCCGTGCTGATGGATTTTCTGGCAATGATAAACTGCCGGTTCGCACGAAAGAAATTTTTGGGGTCTATCTGACTTCCGATTTTCTCTAATGTTTGGTCGATGTTGTAACGTTTGTTATCGTGCGTAATGCAATAGACCAGTTCGTTTTCCAAATGAAAGTAAGCCACGGTTTCGAGCGATACAGGCAAAATCTGATTTCTTACATATACCAATAAGCTCTTTTTGTATTGCTTTTTTTCTGATTGCCTGAGGTCGGCAATAACTTTGATCAGGTTATCGTAGTTCTGGTCTTTGTTGGTATAAATGGCTTTATACTTGTTTAAAGCACTTTGAAGTGCATCTCGATCAATGGGCTTTACGAGGTAATCGACACTGTTTACTTTGAAGGCTTTGAGTGCGTATTCATCGTAAGCCGAAGTGAATATAATCGGGAAGTTAACTTCTGCTTGTTCGAAAATCTCAAACGAATCCCCGTCCGCTAATCTGATGTCGAAGAAACCTAAATCGGGTTTTGGGTTGTCGTTTAGCCAAGTTACAGCCTCTTGAACACTTTCTAGAATGGTTAGTATTTCGATGCTCTCGTCAATCTCTTGCAGAATATCGCAGAGATTTTGTGCTACACTATTTTCATCTTCAATTACCAGTACTCTCACAACAATGGTAGTTTTACCTTAAAGGTGGTTTGGTTTTTCAAGATAACAATATCCTGTTCGGCAATCAGACTGTAGCGGTTGGTCAGATTTTGCAAACCAAGCCCCAAGCCTTCGCTTTCTTCCTTTACTTGTAAATTATTCTCTACGCTAAGCATACTGTCTTCCACCGTGATCTTAATTGTCAAAGGGCTAGTTTTAGTAATGATATTGTGTTGCGTAGCATTTTCAATAAGCAGCTGAACGGACATAGGAGGGACTTTCTTTTTCAAATACAGTTCTGGAATGTCCATTTCACAAATCAGCTTATCGCCAAAACGCTTGTGCATAATGAACAAATAGGCATTTACAAATGTCAGTTCTTCTTTGAGCTCAACCAATTCTTGGCGTTCACTGGCCAAGGTATAACGGTACATTTTAGAGAGTTCCTGAATAAACTCAAGTCCCACTTCCTTCTTTTCATTACGCACTATTGTACTTAATGAACTCAAGGTATTGAAAAAGAAATGCGGGCTAATTTGTTCTTTTAATGCCGCCAATTGAGCATTCGATTTCTCTTCTTGAAGCTGCGCTTTTTCTAATTCCGAAGCTTTCACCTTTTTGAATAAAATGATAAAATAAGCTTCCGCAATGGCAATAGCGGCTACAGGAAGGCTATTCCATAAGAAGTAATCGGCTTGAATTCTTTTACCAACGATGGAGTATTCATTGAAAAAATATCCCTCCAACAAAACAACGCCAGCATAAATTATCAAAGAGATGATGACGATCAGTGAAATGACCAAAGTCTTTGATTGACGCAGATTCAAAAGCCCATTTTTCCATTTGTAATGAAATAGAGCGAGCAGAGTGAACAGGCCAAAATGGAATAAGGACACCAACATACCAAAGTCAAACCTAAGTCTGCTTCGTTCGTCAAAACCTGTCCAACCTTCTGAAGTAACAATGGTAAGTGCCCACTTAAACACACCTAAATTTAATATTATGGATACCAGAACCCCAGATACAATTAGAAACCATAAAGACCAATCAATCGACCTTTTCATTTAACGGAACCTATAGGAGAAAGTGAGCATAAAGTATTGCGAAATGGTATTCCATTCTGTCTGTGACAGGAAGTTGGCGGTACTGATGCGCTGGAAGCCCTGATATTTATTGAGTAAATCAAAAGCGGTTAAAGCAATTGTTGCCTTTTCTGCTTGTAAAAAACTATAACTGGCCGAGGCAGTAATCAATGGAATGGTTACCGATTCACCAAAACTCTGCGCATTATAATTGGTCACGTTAGCATCTGCTGTAAAATTCCATTTTGGTGCAGGTGTATACCTCAGGTTAGCAAAATAGCCAATATTGAAGTAATTGTCGTCTGGTATATCCGAAACAGAAAATGCATACTGTGTATAATTGATAGTTCCGCCAAAGTTCACCCTAACCTTCTCTTTAGTTCTGTTTTCAAAGCTCAACGTAAGATTGTGGCCTAAAGTCTCTGTGCTATTTTCTTGGCCGTTTACAAAAGTTATGCCCTTGCTCCAGGTTTCCAACAAGCTAGCGTTGAGGTTGAGCCCCAAAGATCTTAATGGCGTTGAGAAGTCAATGTTAGCCGAAAGGGCAGTTTGACCGTCAGTATTTACAAGACTGGTGGTCTGAATCAATTTATCATCAATGGTGACAGCATTATTGATTTTATGTTCAGCATGTGTACCCACAAGTCTTACGAAAAAGGAAGTGAAGGAAAACTCATCGAATACAGACCAAAGTAAATTGAGGCTATGATTCACCTCAGGTTTTAAATCAAAATTCCCTTTATAAATCGAAACTTGGTTTAAATTATTTTCAATAGGGAAAAGCTGGTTGGGGTTAGGAAAACTTGGGCTCGTAGCATATGACGCTTCAACTCTCCTGCCACTTCTGTACTGATTTCTATACCTCAATTGGGGTGCAAAATAGAAGTAGCTTGGTGTTTCTTGTAATCCGTTGGTCAACGACTTTTCGAAATTGGTGCTTTGCCCTCTTAGAGCAAAGCTTAATACTTCTTTACTAGTTGCTCGTCTGAAGGTCAAGAATGGGATTACTGTGTTTTCAACCGTCTTAAAGTCAGGAATGGAGCTATTCACTATTTCACCTTGATCATTGAATACACCTTCGGTTCTGCTCAGTTCTCTTTTGCTCGAATTCAATGATGCTCCCAAGTCAAGAGACCAAGTACTATTGATTTTTCGGGTAAAGGTAGGAATGGCATGAATGCCTAATGTATTTGTTTGATTGTTTCTAAACTGATGGACATTTGTAGTGATTTCGGGTGCAAAAACGGTGGTGATATTCGTCCAGTCTAAGACCGACTCGTTTTCGTTGTAATTCACCCCAAACTTAGAACTGAATTGAAAATCGTCTCCTTTAATTTTAATAGAATAACTATTATTTGAAACTATCGATAGTTGATCCGATTCATTCAAAGTGGAATTGTTAAACCTATTCTGATCTATTCCATTGACACTAGTGTTCGATACTGTTTGGCCATTAGAACGAGCAGACCCTAAGGTGATATCGCCATCAAGCACTAGCATTTGTTTTTCGCCAATTTTTTGCCTAACCCCAAAGTCTATGTCATTGGGTTTATCTTTTTCATTTTCAGTTAGTTCTGAGTTCTGATTATATACACCAGATTCTAGAAAATTCTGAGTTATAGTGGTTTGAAACAAGTTCATTTTACGGCTATTACCGAGGTAGCTAGCAAAGTAGCGATCTCCATTTGTTTTGTTTCTAGAGAGATTAAGCCCTCCAGCAAATGATTCGTTAGTGCCTTTTGTGTTTTCGCCAAAGGCTTCATTTCCTTTGTGTGTAAAGCCAAATTGATTTATGTTATTCTGTAAGCCCAAAACAGCTGCTTGAATTTTTTCAGAGAATCGGTATACTTTGGCTTCTCCTATATGAGTAGCTTGACTACCAGCACCTGCTTTTAATTCTCCAAAATAACCGTTTTTATGATCATCTTTTAGAATTAGGTTAATGGTTCGTTCGCGCTGACCATCTTCAATACCTGTAAATACTGCTTGTTCAGATTTTCTATCTACAACCTGTACTTTATTAACTGAATTGGCTGGAAGGTTTTTTGTGGCAACTTTTGGGTCGTTTCCGAAAAACTCTTTGCCATCTACCAATATTTTCAAAACATCTTCCCCCTGGGCCTTCACATTTCCTTCTTTGTCTACTTCAACCCCCGGTAACTGACCTAAAAGCTCTTCAACAGCTGCTCCTTCACGAGTTTTAAAGGCTTTGGTGTCATATTCCAGTGTATCGGTTTTGAATTTGATTGGGATGAGTTCGGCTTCAACAATTACTTCATCCAATAATCTTGGGTTTTCTTCCATTTGTAAGTCACCAAGGTTTTGAGCACTTAATGGTACTTTGATAGACCGATAAACAGTTTTTAGACCTGTAAATGAAAATTGCATCAGGTAGTCGCCATCCTTTACTCGTCTGATCTGGTAAATACCGTCATCATTGGTAACTCCAAAAAACTTCATCACCGAGTCTGCAGGATGCAATAATACCACAGTAGCGAAGGGGATAGGTTGCCGCGCATTATCCAAAATTCGTCCAGTAAGGTCTTGCTGGGCATCTGCATAAAATATAGCGCCTAAAAATAGCAGAGAAGCAATTAGAAATTTATTCATGAGGTTCATTCTCCTTTTTTGATTAAACCTCTGGCTTTACTCTTCGTGGCCGCATTGTACTCTTCCGTTTTCTCAGCAACGGTTTCATCAAAGTTTTTTCGGCTCATTTGTTTGCCGTCTTTAAGCTTCGATTCCAAGTTTATTGGTAATACAGATAAATCAATTTTGGTAGCCAGAATAAAAACTGCCTCACTCTTCTCTACAGCGAGTATTAAGCCGGGCAATCCATAATAAATTGAAGGACCTGCTGAAATTGGGATTTCTGAACTGAACCAAGCGGTATATATTTCTTCTCCTAGGGTCAACTCAGCACCAATACAGACATAGTCTAATACCTTCTTTCGTTTGTTGGTTAATTTCCAAGCTTGGGTGGGTAATTCTGAGTTAACCTGAAAACTTCTGGTCATAAACTCAACCTGCTCTGTCTGCTTTCCATTTTCGAAATCGTAAAAAACTTGGTGAGTTTCAGGCTTTGGCGCTTTTCCATAACTGGCTTTTCCTAAGGCGTTTTGTAGTTTCTCGGGTACAGCAGTTTCGTTGGCCATGTCTTTTTCGTAGAAAGCATGATTTTCATTAAAACTCAATACAAATTTTGACCTGCCTTGCTTTGGTAAATCTGCTAAATATGCTTCCCATGCAGGGTTGCCTTTATAGTCTCCAAAATCATAGTCAAATATTTTTTCATAGATTACTTGACCATTTTGGTTCGATTGTGCTATTAAGCTTGCGCAGAAGCACATTATGAATAAGAATAAACTCGTTTTCATAAAACTGATTTTTATTGACCTTTTATCTTAGTTACCACCACGTCTATCACTACTCGCACCACCGCCATTGGCTTTCCATTCCTTTATCTTCTCTTCCACAGTTTTATCGAAGTCTGCACGTGTAATTTTTTCTCCGTTAGATGGTACGCTAAGGTTTCCAGGTTCCGACAACGCAACTTCCGATGCCAGTACCAACATGTCGCCATCTTTTTCGATACCCATAATAAGACCCGGTAAACCATGATAGGTGTCTGGTCCGAATGCAACTGGGATTTCTGAAGTGAACCATGCGGTAATGGTTACTTCTCCAACCTGCATTTCTGCGCCCAAGCACACATAGTCAAGCACTTTCTTTTTCTTAGTGGTTATTTTCCAAGCAGGCGTAGTTAAATCACTTTTCACTACAAAATTTCGAGTCATAAACTCTACTTGCTCGATCGTTTCGGCCTTATCGAGGTTTTGATATGTCTGTAATACCTTAACCTTTGGAGGATTGAATCTTGCTGCGCCACCCAGAGCGCGTTGCAACAGCGGACTTATTTCTCCCTTTTTTGATGCATCTTCTTGGAATAGAGATTGGCCATCTTTGAAAGTAAGAGTGTAAACGAAAGTCCCTGCTTTAGGCAGGTCTTTGATGAAATTATCCCAACGTTCGGTGCCATTTGGTTCTATGCCGTAGTCAACTATTTTCTGATAGGTAACTATACCACTTTGCTGTGCCACCACAGTAATCGAAGCAAGTAGTGCTAGCGTAAATGTGAGTGTTTTAAAGATTGATCCTTTCATGAGCAGTCACTTTATGTTTAACACTACAAATATGAGTTGCTAGATGTAAGGAAGATAGAAGAAATCCAGTGAAGCGGACAAATAGGGGAGTAATGGTGTATGGGTGAGTAGATTTAAGACAAAAGAGACTGATCAGAGGCTTGTATTTGTTGAAAAGTGAAGTCTAGTTTAAACTAAATCGGGGACTAAGTTGCGATTGCATCCTAGTCCCCGATAATTTTTTTGATGAAGGCTAAATACTTCCGTACTTCAATTCATCAACACCTTTTTAATAACCTAAGGTCTTCAACATACTTTCTTCCACTTGTTCTGCAGCAAACACTCGACTTCTGATTTTTCCATTTTCATCATGGTCAATCAAAACATGTTTAGGGGCAGGAATTAAACAATGCTGAATACCACCATAACCACCTAGCGATTCTTGGTAAGCCCCGGTGTGGAAGAAGCCAACATAGAGGTTTTCATCTTCTTCAATCAGCGGCATAAACACTTCTGAAGTATGCGCTTCTGAATTATAATAATCCATACTGTCACAAGTAAGCCCACCCATATTTACCTTATGGAAAGGATGATCCCATTTATTGATAGCCAGCAGAATATACTTTTGGCTCAAGCCCCAAGCGTCAGGTAAATGAGTAATGAACGAACCATCAATCATGTACCAAAGCTCTTTGTCGTTTTGTAACTTCTGATCAAGGATAGAGTAGATAAACGCACCACTTTCGCCTACGGTAAAGCTTCCAAATTCAGTAATGATATTCGGGACAGGTACATTGCTCTTATTACAAATCCATTTGATGTTTTCCACAATCTGATCTACCATATATTGGTAGTCATATTCGAATGTAAGCGAAGTTTTGATTGGGAAGCCTCCACCAATATCGATAGTGTCGAGTGATGGACAAATCTTTTTAAGCTCACAATACTTGTACATAAAGCGGCTCAACTCGCTCCAATAATAGGCGGTATCCTTAATTCCTGTATTAATAAAGAAGTGAAGCATTTTTAATGATGCTCTACTTCCTTCTATATGCTCTTTATAGTAATCCGTAATGTCGCCATAGCGAATTCCCAAACGAGAGGTATAAAATTCAAAGTTTGGTTCTTCATCGGCTGCCACACGAATAGCCACCTGAAAATCATCATTGATCAAGTCTTTATATACATCCAACTCATTCATGTTATCCAAAACAGGAATGCAATTGGTAAATCCGTCATTGATCAATTCAGAAATATATTGAGTGTAAAGTGGCCTTTTAAAGCCGTTACACACAATTAAAATGTCTTTATCAATTTTGCCTTTAGCATGAAGGCTTCTTACGATTGGAATATCGAAAGCCGAAGAAGTTTCTATTTGACAACCATTCTTAATGGTTTCATCTAACACAAAGCTAAAGTGAGATGACTTTGTGCAATAGCAGTAAGTATAGCTCCCTTGGTATTTGTGTTTCTTAATAGAAGCCTCAAACCATTTTTTAGCTTTCTGTATATTTTCCGAAATCTTGGGGAGGTAAGTTAACCTAAGTGGTGTTCCGTGTTCTTTAATAATGTCCTTTAATGGAACATCATGAAACTCTAAATACTTGCCATTTACCTTAAATTCTTGTGTAGGGAAATCAAAGGTCTGGTCAATAAGGTCAAAATAACTTTTCATCTACCACTTTTACATAATTCGAAAGGTGCAATATTAGAAATTTCTAAACTTTTAAAAGAAAGCTTGCCAATCAAATATTAATTCACAATCTAAAAAAGATGAACTAGTTTGATATTGAATGTAGCCCACGATGGTAAAGTTATTTCTTCTTAGTGGCAATAGTTTGATTTATAAGAGGTTATTGGCAGCCTTTGTTGGCGATATTCTGCATTAGTAGTCAACAAAATTTGTCAGACCAAGCCAATTGGCAGAGAATAGGCTTTCGATATGAAATAGTCACCGAATTTTAGCAAATTGCAGGCTCTTATTGAGTCAGAACTGACTTGATACGAAACAACAAAAATTGAATGAAAATGTCTCAGAAACCGATATCCGATTTTATTGAAAAGCATTATCTACATTTTAACGCTGCCAGCTTGGTAGATGCCGCCAAAGGCTATAACACCCATTTGGCCGAAGGCGGAAAAATGATGGTAACCCTTGCAGGCGCTATGAGTACTGCCGAGTTGGGCAAGTCATTTGCAGAAATGATTCGTCAAGATAAGGTGGCCATTATTTCATGTACAGGAGCCAATTTGGAAGAAGACATTATGAACCTTGTAGCGCACTCGCATTACAAAAGAGTTCCGAATTATAGAGATTTAACCCCTCAAGATGAGTGGGATTTGTTAGAGCAAGGCTTGAATCGTGTAACTGACACCTGTATTCCAGAAGAAGAAGCCTTTAGACGTTTGCAGTCTAAAATTTTTAAGCAATGGAAAGGTGCCGAAGAAGCAGGTGAGAGATTTTTGCCACATGAGTACATGTATAAAATGTTGCTTTCTGGCGACTTAGAACAGTATTATGAAATTGACCCAGCGAATAGCTGGATGCTAGCTGCAGCCCAAAAGAACATTCCAATCATTGTTCCTGGCTGGGAAGATTCTACCATGGGAAACATTTTCGCTTCATACTGTATCAAAGGTGAATTAAAGCCTTCAACCATGAAATCGGGCATTGAATACATGACATTCTTGGCCGACTGGTACGTAAAAAATTCAGAAGGAAAAGGAGTGGGCTTCTTCCAAATTGGTGGAGGTATTGCTGGCGACTTCCCTATCTGCGTGGTGCCAATGCTTTATCAAGATATGGAAATGGATAAAATTCCTTTCTGGAGTTACTTCTGCCAAATTTCAGATTCTACCACAAGTTATGGCTCATATTCTGGTGCTGTACCGAACGAAAAAATTACTTGGGGAAAACTAGACATGGATACTCCTAAGTACATCATTGAATCAGATGCTACAATTGTAGCACCATTGGTTTTTGCTTACGTATTAGGTTGGTAATTAAAGCAATAAAAGCATGAGAAAGATTCGCTTGGTTGAAGTAAGATCGGAGTTGGCGGCTGGTACGCGAGGTGCTAGCTTAGGAATTGATGCCATGAAAGTAGCCAGCTTGGGTAAGCATTCCGACTTCTTTTTGCGTTTTCAGCCTATTAGGGTGAAAAACGAGAATGATCTTTTGTTTCAAGAGCCAAAGTTTAAAAATGCCAAATACGGAGAGGGCGTATATACGGTACTCAAAAGAGTTTGTGATGCTGTAAGCGATCTTCGTTCCGAAGGTTTATTTCCTATTGTTTTGGCAGGAGATCACTCTACTGCAGCAGGTACAATTGCTGGTATAAAAAAGGCCGATCCTGATAAACGATTAGGCGCCATTTGGATTGACGCCCATGCCGATTTCCATTCGCCATACACAACACCTTCGGGCAATATGCACGGTATGCCTTTGGCCATGGCTACTGCCATCGATAATATTGAATGCGAGCAAAACGATGTTGAGGAAGAAACGGAAGCCCTTTGGGAGCGTATCAAATCTATTGGTATGCGTGGCCCTAAAATGAAACCTGAAGATGTGGTTTTCATTGGCGTTCGTGATACAGAATCTCCTGAGGATTTCTTGATGGAGAAATATGGTATTAAGAATTTCACTACTGCTGAAGTAACCAAAAAAGGTATTCAGCAAGTATCCAAAGAAGCCCTAGAAATATTGAAAGACTGTGATCAAATCTATATTTCATTTGACGTAGACAGTTTAGATACTTCTATTTCAGTTGGTACGGGCACTCCCGTTCCAGAAGGTCTTACCAAGGAACAAGCATTAGAGTTAAATATAGAGTTAATTAAAGATAAGCGTGTTTGCTGTTGGGAAATCGTAGAGGTTAATCCAACTTTGGACACCGAAAACAGAATGGCCAATAATGCCTTCGAAATACTCGAAGCTACAACTGCGTCATTGATCCAGAATTTCTAGGAATGGAATTACAAATTAAAGAAGGAATCTCGGCTGCGTTTGCAGCATTATACAATCATGCAATTTCTGTTGAAGAGATAGCTCTACAAGCCACACGAAAAGACTTTGCCGGAACTTATACCTTGGTCACATTTCCCTATGGAAGGATTTCTAAGCTAAATCCTGAACAAACAGGCCAAGCCATTGGAGAATATTTAAAAGCAAATCTTTCTAATGTAGTGGCTGATTATAATGTAGTAAAGGGTTTTTTAAACCTAGAGCTTTCAGAAGGGTCGCAAGTAGATTTGTTTGCCAAGATTTTTGACGGAGCAAATGTTGCCGATTCTCCAGTTTTTAAAATTGAAGATAAAGACAAAACTGTGGTGGTGGAATATTCATCACCGAACACTAATAAACCACTTCATTTAGGTCATCTCAGAAATAACTTCTTGGGTAATTCAGTAGCGCGAATTTTAAAAGCCAATGGCAACAAAGTAGTGAAAGTGCAGATCATCAATGATCGCGGAATTCACATTTGCAAGTCGATGGTGGCTTGGCTCAAGTTTGGCGAAGGCGAAACACCAGAAGTAGCAGGCATTAAAGGCGACCATTTAGTAGGCAAATACTATGTGGCTTTTGATAAAGCCTACAAAGAGGAAATTGCTGCGCTTGTTGCCGATGGAATGGAAAAAGAAGCCGCTGAAAAGCAGGCGCCTATTTTTGTGGAGGCCCAAGAAATGCTATTAAAATGGGAAGCCCAAGACCCTGAAGTTTATGCCCTTTGGGGAAAAATGAACGGTTGGGTATACGCTGGTTTCGAAGATACTTATCAGCGCATGGGCGTTGATTTCGATAAGCTTTATTACGAAAGCGAAACTTACCTTATTGGCCGCGACCGCGTAATGGAAGGCCTTGAAAAAGGAGTTTTCTATAAGAAAGAAGATGGCTCTATTTGGGTAGACTTAACAGATGAAGGCTTAGATCAAAAACTATTGCTCAGAAGTGACGGTACTTCGGTATACATGACCCAAGATATTGGCACCGCCATTATACGTTATGAAGATTACCCTGACCTTTCTCAGCTAATTTATACGGTAGGAAATGAGCAAGAATACCACTTCAAGGTGCTTTTCTTGATCCTGAAAAAATTAGGTTACAAATGGGCAGAAGCCTGTTATCACCTGTCTTATGGCATGGTAGACCTTCCTTCAGGAAAAATGAAATCGAGAGAAGGAACTGTTGTAGATGCTGATGACTTGATTCAGCAAATGGCCGATACAGCCAAAAGCCGAACCGAAGAATTGGGTAAGATTGAAGGGTTTACGGAAGAACAAGCAAATGCTTTATACGAGACTTTAGGTTTGGGGGCGATCAAATACTTCTTGCTAAAGGTAGACCCTAAGAAAAGAATGCTTTTCAACCCTGAAGAGTCCATTGAATTTCAAGGCAATACTGGCCCTTTTATTCAGTATACATATGCTAGAATTAGTGCTATTGTCCGTAAGGCTGTGCAGCTCGATATTGATATTGCGGCCATTGATTACAGCCAGATTACCGATTTGCACGAAACTGAAAAGGATTTAATTTATGCCATTAGCCAATACCCAGAAAAGTTGGCTTTGGCAGCAAATGAATACTCTCCAGCCGTGGTTGCTCAGTACGTTTACGATATTGCTAAAGAGTATAATCGCTTTTATGCCGAAGTATCTATCTTCAGTGAAGATGATGTGGAAAAACGTAAATTCCGTGTCGGACTTTCTGCTTTGGCGGCTGAAACAATTAAAGTAAACATGGATTTATTGGGCATCAACGTACCAAACCGCATGTAGTATGAATTGGTGTCTTAGCCTAATTTTGTTCATCAACATCTTCAACCCAAAACCAAAAGAAATGAGTTTCTACGATTTCAAAATGAAAACCATTGAGGGAAAAGAAATTTCCTTGAGCGAGTTTAAAGGAAGAAAGGTATTGGTAGTGAATGTAGCTTCTGAATGCGGCTTTACCCCTCAATATGAAGACCTTCAGAATTTACACGAAGCATACGGAGATAAAATTGTGGTTCTGGGTTTCCCTGCCAATAACTTTGGCGGTCAAGAGCCGGGTTCAAACCTAGCCATTCAGCAATTTTGCACGGCCAAATTCGGGGTTACTTTCCAAATGTTCGAGAAAATCTCTGTACTTGGTAAAGACAGAGCACCGCTTTATGAGTGGTTAGAAAAAGAATCGGGCAAAGCACCCAGCTGGAATTTCAACAAATATTTAATTGATGAAAACGGAAAAGTAGTTGCTTTCTTTCCTTCATCAGTAAACCCAATGGATGAGGCCATTACTGGAACATTATAATTAAAAATGAAGCATTGGGTTAAAGCTTTTAGGCTACGTACGCTCCCTTTGGCCTTGGCCAGCATAGGAATGGGCGCTTTTTTAGCAGCTTCGGCAGGTAAGTTTAACAGTGAGGTTTTTGCGCTTTGTGCATTAACCACCATTCTACTACAAGTGCTTTCAAATTTAGCCAACGATTATGGCGATTCAGTGCATGGAGCCGATGGAGCTAGAAGAACTGGGCCATCAAGAGCGGTTCAGTCGGGTGTTATTTCTTTGAAAGCCATGCGAAATGCTATCATCCTATTTTCTGCCTTATCGCTTCTTTCGGGCATTGGCCTAATTTATTTGGCCTTTGGCTGGTCGTCTCAAGTGTTTGGTTTCTTTCTGAGCTTGGGTGTTTTGGCCATTCTAGCCGCCATTACCTATACTGCAGGCTATAAGCCTTATGGCTATATGGGCTTGGGCGATATCAGCGTGTTAATCTTCTTTGGTTTGGTAGGAGTGATGGGGTCGGCCTATTTGTATGAACAAGCATTGAAATGGGAATATTTGCTTCCCGCCATTTCTACAGGATTATTCTCAGTAGGTGTACTGAATGTCAATAATATCCGAGACATTGATTCTGATAAGGAGGCTGGTAAAATCTCTATACCTGTTCGAATAGGAAGAACAAAAGCTGTGGTTTACCATTGGGTTTTACTGGGTACAGGTTTCGCTTTAGGGCTTACTTATGTATTAATGAACTATACCAGTTATTGGCAATTGATTATTGTTTTGGCTTTGCCGGGCTTAATTAAAAATGCTAAAGCCGTGAAACAACATACTGAATCTTCGAAACTAGATCCTTTCCTAAAGCAAATGGCTTTGACAACTTTACTCTACGTGGTACTGTTTGGCGTTGGCCAATTGATTGCGTAGGATATTGAACTAGTTTTTGCTAATACTCCTTTCCTTCTATATCTTTAAGTGTAATCGAAAATTCCTATGTCAACAAAAAATGCTAAGGTTAATCTACAGTGTATTTCTTGTCAGTCGAGAGGAAATTCTCATTTCTCGAACCTCAAAGAGGAGGAATTAGAGATTCTAAGTGAGCACAAGTCTTGCGTTACCTATAAAAAGAATCAGACCTTATTTTATGAAGGAACCCGCCCTATGGGTATTTTCTGTATCAATAGCGGAAAGGTTAAGGTATTTAAAATGGGTTCAAATGGGAAAGAACAAATCTTGTTTATAGCGCAATCAGGCGACTTTTTAGGCTACCGTTCTTTGTTAAGTGAAGAGTTTTATGGAGCCTCTGGTACGGTGTTAGAGCCCGCAGCCATCTGTTTTATTCCTAAAAGTGATTTTTTAAAAGTACTTCATTCCAATCCAGATTTTTTCGCAAAGCTGATGAAAGCCGTTTGCCATGAATTGGGAATAATGGAAAGTAAGCTCGCTCAATTGTCGCAAAAATCAGTGAGAGAAAGATTGGCAGCAACAATTCTGATGCTGAAGGAAACTTATGGCATGGAAGGAGAAGGCAGCGATGTAATTGATATTGTGCTGAGTCGTGAAGACTTGGCCAATATTGTGGGCACTGCTACCGAAACAGTGATTCGATTACTTTCTGAATTCAAATCAGATAAAATGATTGCTTTGGAAGGAAAGAAAATCAAGGTGCTTGATGCTGATAAACTACTCCACGAGGCCGATTTCTATGGCTAGAAAACATGACTTTTGTCATGGTTTTCGCTGATGCGCATCAATCCAATCCGATTAACATACCTCTACCTTTGTTTCAGTGGTAATCTGAAATAAGCGTTTTGAAACAGAAGATTTTAATTGGAACAGCGGCTAACAGCAGCTTAGATACTTTTTATCAAAGGATCGAGTGTTTTTTAAACCCTTTGAATGAGTATTTTTTCACATTCTTGTGTATTGACGACCAATTTGAAAACGAGCTTATTGAAGCTTCCAGTTCGGCAAGAACTGCTTCGGTACCGATCAATGCCTTAAAAAAATTAGAGTTCGAAATAAAGGTAGAAGAGTGGAGTGCCCCTTCTAATGTTAATGTTGAGGTGTTTCAACCTCAGGTCACTAAATCTAGTCTTAGCGGACTTTCCAGTGTAGCAGATTTGTTCGTTTTGGACTCCACAATTTTTAATGGAAACTTAGCTTGGGCAGAACTTGCCTCGTTTGTCGGTAAAGTGAGTTGTCCAGTGCTTATTCTTCCTGAAAATACCACCGTTAATCGGTTGATTATGGTTCACGAACCGGGGCATCATTCAACCCAAATTGTAAAGGACTTTCTGAAAATATTCAACCCTGCTTTGGCAGAACTTCCGCTTTCCGTGTTATTCAATTTTCCTGAAGATGAAAAACAAACAGAGAACGAGAAGTTTTTTGTGGATTACCTCAAAATGGCTTTCCCCAATATTGGAATGCAGCTTATGGTGGAGGAACCCATCAACGAATTCTTCAACGAACTTAACTCAGATGTTGAGAGGGCATTGATTTTAACAGGAACAACTTTAGGAGAGGAAATTCTGGCTTGTCCTAAAACGATTACCGATTGCCGTGCTAAAAGTTCTCCCTTGTTTATCTATAAGCAATGAACCCCCTTAAAACCATAGCGAAAACAGAAACCAAGTGCTATCACTGTGGGGAAGATTGCTTGGAAGGAAAACTCACTTTTGATGAACACAACTTCTGTTGTAATGGCTGTAAAACTGTTTATGAAATCCTAAGCAGTAATGATCTGTGTGATTATTACAGTATGGAGAACACGCCAGGGTTTACGATAAAAGATAAAGCAGAGCATTCAATCTTTGATTATTTAGATAATGAATCAATCAAGAGAGAAGTGCTCGATTTTGAAGGTGAAGGCTTTCAAAAAGTTACTTTGTACATCCCAAATGTACATTGCAGTTCATGCATCTGGTTGTTAGAAAATTTGGATCGGCTGAATCCTGCTGTTTTAGATTCTGTTATTAATTTCTCTTCAAAAAAACTAACAGTCAATTATAAGTCAGATGAATTGAGCTTGCGCCAATTGGCCGAAATGCTCGATTCAATTGGCTATGGCCCGCAGATTAATCTCAAAGATGCCGATGATTCTAAAAAGCCACAGAAGGCTTTCGATAAGCAGTTGCTTATTAAAATGGGAATTGCGGGTTTCTGTTTTGGTAATGTAATGCTACTTAGCTTTCCCGATTACTTGGGTATTGCTGGGGTAGAAGAAGAGTATAGCAGTTTTTTCAGGTATTTAAGCTTGGCGCTTTCTATACCAGTCGTTTTTTATGCCGGAAGTGAATATTTTACTTCTGCGCTAAAGAGTGCGAAGCAAAAATTTGCAAACATTGATGTGCCTATAGCAATAGGTCTGTTGGCGCTTTTTGCTCGAAGTACCTATGAGGTAATTGCCGATGTAGGCCCAGGCTATTTCGATTCGCTCGTAGGTTTGGTGTTTTTCCTTTTGATAGGGAAATGGTTCCAAAGTAAAACTTATGCAGCCCTTTCCTTCGATCGCGATTATCAATCCTATTTTCCTTTGGCAGTTCAAAAAAGAATTGATGATGCTTTTGCGCCAGTACCTGTAAAAGAACTGAAAAAGGGCGATGAAGTATTGCTTCGAAATGGTGAAGTGCTTCCTGCTGATGCTATTTTAATTGATGATCACGCCTCCATAGATTACAGCTTTGTAACCGGTGAATCCGTACCTGTGGCGCGTAAAAAAGGTGACTATGTTTATGCTGGCGGAAGGCAAGTAGGTAAGCAGGTTCGCTTTGTTATTCAGAAAGAAGTTTCGCAGAGTTACCTTACTCAACTGTGGAATAATGATGCTTTTGGTGAGAAGGAAACTCATACCAAGCTCATTGATAAAGTAAGTAGATACTTCACAATAGTCGTGCTTTTAATCGCGGTTATTTCAGCCATCTACTGGCAGCAGACCGACCCAAGCCAAACTTGGTTGGTATTTACTGCGGTACTCATTATTGCCTGCCCTTGTGCACTGGCACTTTCTACTCCTTTTACTGTGGGCAGCGTTATGCGTGTTTTTGGAAGAAATCATTTCTACTTAAAAAATGCAGACGTAATTGAAAAGCTGAATGCCACCAACACAATCGTATTCGATAAAACGGGAACGATTACCGAAACGCAAGGAGAAGCTTTGAAATTCTGTGGGCCAGCACTTTCCGAAGCTGAAAAGGCGTTAATCAATACTGCGGTGGCTAGTAGTACACATCCATTGAGTAGATGGATAAAGCAGTTTACTGAAGTTAAAGGCTTTGATTATACCATTGAGTCTTTTGAAGAAATAGAAGGCAAAGGCTTTATCGCTGTCGTAAGTGGCTTAACCATAAAAGTGGGCTCGGCAAAGTTTTTAGGTGTAGAAAAAACTAATATAAATAATGCTACCCAAGTGCATGTAAGTATTGGAGACGATTATAAGGGCTACTTCAGTTTTGAGGCTACTTATAGGAAAGGCCTAACCAACTTGCTTGATGCTTTGAAGAGTAAGTTTAATTTTCAGGTACTCTCTGGCGACAATGATAAAGAAGCCGAACGCCTTGAGTCGATGTTCCCAGAAGGTTCCGTCTTACGTTTCAATCAAAGCCCAGAAGATAAGCTAAAGGCCATTAAAGAAATTCAAACCAAAGGCAATGCAGTAATTATGTTGGGTGATGGTCTTAACGATGCGGGTGCTCTGCAGCAAAGCAAGGTAGGCATAGCCATTACCGAAGATGTATCGCTCTTTTCACCTGCCAGTGATGCCATTTTAAAGGCATCAAACTTAATGGACTTGAATAAATTCATTAAGCTGGCGCACGAAGGCCGAAAAGTAGTAGTGGCCAGTTTTATCTTGTCTTTACTTTATAACTGTGTTGGAATTAGTTTAGCAGTAGCCGGAGAGTTAACCCCTCTTTTTGCTGCCATTCTTATGCCTTTAAGTAGTATTTCGGTAGTGGTTTTCACCACTGTTTCCGTAAATCTGATTTCTAAAAAAATAAAACTTAAATAAATATGTCGGTCATTCTCGTGCTCATATTGGTCAGTTTGGTTGTCGCTATTGCGTTTTTAACCGCCTTTTTCTGGGCAGTTAAATCTGGGCAGTTCGATGACACTTATTCGCCTTCTGTGAGAATGTTATTTGAAGACCGCGTGAAAAAAGAAAAGGAGGCCAAAAATGATTGATTTAGTGAAGAAATACGATGTGCCAGTTCCAAGATACACCAGTTACCCAACAGTGCCGGCTTGGGATGTAAACGCTTTTCAACTTGAGGAATATAAAGGGCGGTTGAAAGCTTCTTTTCAGCAAACCAAAGAAGAAGGAATAAGCCTATATCTTCACTTACCTTATTGCGAATCACTCTGTACTTATTGTGGCTGCAATACGCGTATTACTATCAATCATAAAGTGGAATTACCTTATATCGAATCCTTACTTAAAGAGTGGAAGTTATACTTAGACCTTTTTGGTGAAAAACCACTGGTAAGAGAAATACATTTAGGCGGAGGAACTCCAACGTTTTTCTCTCCTGAAAACTTACGGTACTTAATGGAGTCCATCCTCGATACGGTAGATGTTCACCCCGATTATCAATTCAGTTTTGAAGGCCACCCAAACAATACCACTTACGAACATTTGGTAGCGCTTTACGAAGTCGGATTTACCCGTGTAAGTTATGGTGTGCAGGATGTAGATTTTAAAGTGCAAAAGGCAATCAATCGACTACAGCCTTTAGAGAATATTGAAAAAGTAACCAAAGCAGCCAGAGAAATTGGATATACTTCTGTGAATTTCGACCTGATTTACGGCCTCCCTTTTCAAACCATTTATGGTATCAAGCAAACCATGGATGTAGTAAAAACCTTTATGCCCGACCGTATTGCTTTTTATAGTTATGCGCATGTGCCTTGGGTAAAACCAGGCCAAAGGGCTTATTCTGAAGAAAATATTCCTCAGGGAGAAGAAAAGCACAAATTGAATATGCTTGGTCAGGCCTTGTTGCTAGATATGGGGTATCAAGCCATAGGGATGGATCATTTTGCTTTGCCTGAAGATCCGCTTTGCCAAGCCAGAAGTAAAGGAAGACTGCATCGGAATTTTATGGGCTATACCGAATCTAGAACTAATTTCATGATTGGTTTGGGAGTATCTTCAATATCTGATATTGGCGTGGCATATGCGCAAAATGTGAAGTCTGTGGAAGGCTACAGAGCAAAAGTTGAGGCTGGAGAATTTCCAATGTTCAAAGGTCATTTGATGACCGTTCCTGAAATGGAAGCTAAACAATTGATTCTGGATATTGCCTGCAGTGCTCGTATTCAAATGCGCGATGTGCTCGAACTTAATTCTGAAAAATATACTGCATTCAATCAAATGGTAGATGAAGGTTTAATTGAGCGCTTCTGCCTCAACTACCAAGTAACCAAAAAAGGCATGATGTTCCTGAGAAACATCTGTGCCCTTTTCGATGAATATTACGAATCAGAAAATAGAGGTAAGCTGTTTAGTAGGGCGGTATGATAATTCTTGATCTACGAAATGACTTAAATATTAGGTTTCTTTAAGTTTTTATTGCTTTGTGTATCCATGTAGTTTTCAATTGCTTCTTTATGATTTTTCAGTTCTGAACCAATTATCTCGGATATCTCGGTATCAGATAATTGTTCGCCATAAAGAATTCTACAAATTTGTCTAGACTTAGAGTCTTGAAAAAACACGTATGTTTGGTGAAAATATATTTCGATAACCATAGAATATTTAAACTCATACATATCCAAATCAATAGCTTGGCTAAAATATACTATGATTCTAATCTTGTTCACTTGTGGAGAATAATCGCTAATAACTTTTCTTAGCCGTTCAAACTTATCGCCACCACTAATTTTTTGACTATCATTATGATATAGGTTCACAACCTTTTCGTAAAAGAATCTATCGAAAGTTGAAGATCTGTGTAAAAAAGTTGAGTAGAGTTTTGAGATTGAAGTGTCAAATATATTGAGTACTGAGTCGCGACTTTTTGATACCTCTATTTTTCTAGGTTTGGATTTTATTTTTTGAGAGAGTAACAAAATCTCTTTATCAATATCTTCTAATTCCTCGATACCCTCACCCTTAGCTCCTCGAATCATTAATTCTAAAGAATGAATTAGATTATTGGCGATGTAATCTACAAAAGGAGTGAACTGACCAGCGTCTGCCAGTTGCAATACATTGAAGTAATTTTCTTTATCCTCTGTTTTAATTACTACAGGAGGATAGCGGTTTGACATCAGAATGAAGTTCATAAGGATTCTGGCCAAGCGTCCATTCCCGTCATCAAAAGGATGAATTCGAATAAACTTGTAATGAAATTCAGCGGCTAAAATAATGGCGTTTTTATCCTTTGTTTCTTTTTCCTTTTCATACCAAGTTAAAAGGTCGTTCATCATTGCTGGCGTTTCTTCAGAAGTAGCAAACCTGAATATTTCGCCAGTTTTGGTTTTTACATGATTAGGAGCTGACTTGTATTGTCCTACCTGAATCATGCGGGTGGTTTCCTTTCCTTCAGGAGTAATTGCTTTTACTTCATAAGGTTCTTTAAGCAGTAGCTTGTGAATTTGCCTAATGAAACTCTCGGTTAAAGGTCTTTCTTCTTTTAAGACTTCAATAATCCAGTTGATGGCCTCGTTGTGGCCAGTCATTTCAAGATGATCTTTTAAAGGCTTTCCCTGTGCCGTAATATTAAAGAGTAACAAAGCTTTTGTTTCTCCATAGGTCAATTGATTGCCCTCTAGGTGATTAGAATGGTAGTTCCAGTCCAGCCTGAACTTCTGCATAATTCGTTGCTCGTCATCCTTAGAAAAGGGTCTGAGTGAATCAAGTTCATCGTAGAGTAAAGCGGCTTGTTGTAATGGATCCATACCTCAATAATAAAATTAAAGATAGTTATTTTCCCTTCTTTTTATGAATTGAACTCATTGGAATTAACTCATCCCTAATAACTAATAACCAATAGCTAAACTTCCAGATTCTTATGCCTGCTCTTTCCCACCCAACCCAAATGGGTATGATCAAAGCTGTCGAAGTACTTTAATCCGTAGCCTAGCATTCTATCAAAACAAGAGTGCGCCATAAATATCAACCCAATAAGAATGAGCAATTCATTGGAGAGCAGGTAGCCAATAATCATTAGTAGTGAAATTAAGCCTTTATGATGGGCAGCGTTGTAAGCTATAGTAGCTACCTTTTTATTTACAATAATGGCCAAGAATGCTAAATCTGGTGCGAAAAATAAGCTAGCAAATAGCACCCATCCACCCTCATAAAATTCAAAATAAATCAGACAAACGATCAATAAAAGTCCGATTTCTTCAAGCTTCAGAGCAGTTTTCATAAGAGAGGGTTTTCATTTAAAAGTTAAGGTACAAAGAGTTTTGAAACTCGAGTAGGCACTCGCTGAGCAAACCTTTATCACGATAATAAACCCATGACTTGATTGGTAACTAAAGTCATAACTCAATGGACCAGTCAAAACCTGATTTATATCATCTTTTTGGCTAACACGAGTCACCTTCAAACTATGCTGTTGAATCTACCTTGCAAAGGTTTAGGAATCACTACGCCCTTTAAATTATGGAACTACAGCAATTCAAGTACGACAACAAAATTGTTAAATACTTCGTCATCGCCACAGTCGCTTTCGGACTGATAGGTATGTTGGTGGGTATTTTAATGGCCATTCAGCTTTTTTTACCTGATGCCAATCTCGGTCTTCAATTCACCACTTTCGGTCGTATTCGTCCGCTACATACCAATGCAGTGATTTTTGCATTTGTGGGTAACGCTATGTTTGCGGGAGTGTATTACTCTATGCAGCGTTTGCTAAAAGCTCGCATGTATAGCGATATGCTCAGCTGGATTCACTTCTGGGGCTGGCAGCTCATTATTTTAGCTGCTGTCATTACGCTGCCGTTGGGAATGACTACCTCAAAAGAATATGCCGAGCTAGAATGGCCAATTGATATTGCCATTACAATTATCTGGGTGGTGTTTGGTATCAACATGATTGGTACAATTCTGAAAAGAAGAGAGCGCCACATGTATGTAGCCATTTGGTTCTACATTGCCACATTTGTTACAGTTGCTGTTTTGCATGTGGTGAACTCATTTGAGATTCCAGTAACAATGTTCAAGAGTTACTCTTGGTACGCAGGTGTTCAGGATGCATTAGTACAGTGGTGGTATGGCCACAATGCCGTGGCATTCTTCCTTACCACGCCTTTCTTAGGGATAATGTATTACTTCCTGCCAAAGGCAGCCAACAGGCCAGTTTATTCTTATAAACTTTCGATCATTCACTTTTGGTCGCTTATTTTTATCTACATCTGGGCGGGTCCTCACCACCTTTTGTACACTTCTTTGCCTAACTGGGCGCAATCTTTAGGTACCGTATTTTCAATTATGCTGCTTGCTCCTTCTTGGGGTGGTATGCTCAACGGACTTTTAACATTAAGAGGCGCTTGGGACAGAGTACGCGAAGATCCTGTTCTAAAATTTATGGTAGTGGCCGTTACTGCTTATGGTATGGCTACACTTGAAGGGCCATTGCTTTCGATTAAAAACGTAAATGCGATTGCTCACTTTACCGACTGGATTATTGCACACGTTCACGTGGGTGGTTTAGGTTGGAACGGTTTCTTGATCTTCGGTATGCTCTACTGGATGATCCCGAGAATGTGGGGCACAAAACTTTACTCAACAAAATTGGCCAATACGCATTTCTGGATTGGTACACTGGGGATTATCGTATATGCATTGCCACTTTATACTGCTGGTGTGGTACAAAGTTTAATGTGGAAAAGCTTCAATGCCGAAGGCTTTTTAGAATACCCTAACTTCTTAGAAACGGTGACTCAAATTGTGCCAATGTACATGATGAGGGCCATAGGTGGTGTACTCTATTTAGCTGGTGCTATTATGATGGCTTACAACTTGGTGAAAACAGCCAAGCAAGGAAGCTTTAAAGCAGAAGAAGCGGCTGAAGCTCCGACCCTAGAAAAGAAGAAGAAAATTGTGGGTGGACACTGGCACAGTGTTTTGGAAAGAAAACCGGTCATTTTTACTGTGCTGACTTTGGTAGCCATATTAATTGGAGGAATCATTGAAATGGTGCCTACTTTCTTGATCAAGTCTAATATTCCAACCATTGAAAGTGTAAAGCCTTACACTCCTTTGGAGCTTCACGGAAGAGACTTATATATAAAAGAAGGTTGTAGCAATTGTCATACACAAATGATACGGCCATTTAGATCAGAAACTGAACGCTATGGCGAATACTCTAAAGCAGGCGAGTTTGTATATGATCACCCATTCCTTTGGGGGTCGAAGCGTACGGGGCCAGATTTACATAGGGTAGGCGCTAAATACAATAATGTTTGGCATTTCAACCACATGCTCGATCCTAAGTCTACTTCACCAGGTTCCATTATGCCGCCATATCCTTGGATGTTCACGCAGGCTATCAACTTAGACGAAACAGCTGGTAAAATTAAAGCGCTCAGAAGGGTTGGAGTTCCTTATGCCAAAGGCTATGAAGAAACGGCAAATGATGATTTGATGAAACAGGCCAAGGAAATAACCGCTGATTTAGCGACAAGCGATATCGAAATTTCTGAGCAAGCTGAAATTGTTGCCCTCATTGCTTACCTGCAAAGGTTGGGTACAGATATCAAAGTGAAATCAAACGATCAAAACCCTTAAGCCATGTTCAAGCACTATTTTGAAAAAATTCATAATGTAGAGGTTTGGCCGATCATTTCGCTTACCATCTTCTTCGTATTCTTTGTTGGTCTAATGGTTTATGTATGGCGAATGAAGAAGGACTATGTGGAGGAAATGAGTGACATTCCTCTTGCTGATGATGCAATAATTACCCCATCTGATTTTAAAAATGAAAACCACTAAGCTCATGGAAAAGATAAAATCAATACTGAAAAACCTGAGTTCAAAATACCTTTTGCTTCCAATGATGTTATTGACGACACCTTTGGCAGCTCAAACGGAGAATTCTTCTGGAATTTCTCCTACTACAGCCTTTTATGTAGTGGTTGTTTTACTGATTGTCGTTGCAATTTTGGTAATGCTTTTAGCGGTGAATTTACTTTCGCTGCTCAAAGCTGTTGTTTACAAAGATATGTCGCCAGAAAAAAAGGCGAACATGGAGAAAGAACCGAACTGGTTATCTAAAACTTGGGCCAAGTGGAATGCACTTAGGCCAATGGAAGAAGAGCAAGACCTTGTTCTCGAACATGATTATGACGGGATTAAAGAACTTGATAATCACTTGCCTCCTTGGTGGAAAGCCCTTTTCTACTTATCAGTAGTCTATGCCGTGATTTACCTTTTGGTTTTCCATGTGTTTAAAACTTCACCTTTGCAAGAAGAGGAATATGAGATTGAAATGGCCATGGCCATGGCCGCTAAAACTGAAAAGGAAGAAACTATTGTGATCGATTTTGATGAAAATAACGTGCCATTTAACGATAACGCTGAAGCATTAGCCGATGGTAAGAAGTTCTTCGAAGCGCAGTGCGGTATGTGCCATAAAGCTGATGGTGGAGGTTTAGCTGGCCCCAACCTCACCGATGACTACTGGAGACATGGAGGAAGCATGACCGATATTTATAAGACCATTAAAAATGGTGTGCCGAGTACTGCCATGATAGCGTGGGAAAGTAAACTCAATCCAATCCGTCTTCAAAATGTGGCTTCTTATGTAAAGAGTCTAAGAGGAACGAACCCTCCTGGTGCATTGCCTCCTGATGGTGAATTGTATGTTGAAGAATCGAAGCAATAGAAGCAATAGAAAGTGCGCTAATTAAAGAGGGTTGACATGAAAGAGCTGTACGAATATGACGAAGAATACCGCGACAGTATAGCCACGGTAGATGCACAAGGAAAGCGTGTTTGGATATATCCGAAAAAACCAAAAGGCAAGTTTTTCAATGCGCGTAAAATTGTTTCGGTAATCTTACTTACCATTCTTTTTGCTGGTCCGTTCATTAAAATCAACGGTCAGCCCTTTTTAATGATGAATATTTTCGAACGGAAGTTCGTGATCTTAGGAACAGTTTTTTGGCCTCAAGACTTTTTCATTTTTGCTCTAGGACTGATTACTTTCTTTGTTTTCATCATTCTGTTTACCGTAGTTTTCGGCCGAGTATGGTGTGGCTGGGCTTGTCCTCAAACCCTGTTTATGGAAATGGTTTTCCGTAGAATCGAATATTGGATTGAAGGCGATGCTAACCAGCAAAGGAAACTAGCTAAAATGCCGTGGAATGGCGAGAAGATCAGAAAACGACTATTGAAGCATAGTATTTTTGTAGTCATCGCTGTATTGATTGGGCATACCGCCATGGCCTATTTAATTGGTATTGAAAAGGTGCAAGAAATTGTGAGTCAGCCACCCAGCGAAAACTTGGCTGGTTTCTTTGGTTTGATAGCCTTTAGCGCAGTTTTTTATGGAGTGTTTGCTTACTTAAGAGAACAAGCTTGCATCGCCATTTGTCCTTACGGAAGACTTCAAGGGGTGCTTTTGGTACGCGATTCAATGGCTGTCATGTACGACTGGATCAGAGGTGAACCGAGAGGTAAAATGAAGAAATCGGAAGTTCAAGCCGATAAAGGAGACTGTATTGACTGTAAACTCTGTGTGCACGTTTGTCCAACAGGAATCGATATCAGAAACGGCACACAACTGGAATGTGTAAACTGCACTGCTTGTATCGATGTTTGCGATGATGTGATGACTAAAATTGATAAGCCAACAGGCTTGATTCGTATTGCATCGCACAGTGCCATAGCCGATGGAAAGAAAAGGATTTTCACGCCAAGAGTAGCAGGCTATACTGGCGTTTTGGTAGCACTAATTGTACTACTAACCATTTTCGTTTCTAGCAGATCAGATATTCAAGCTACCATTTTAAGGACACCGGGAATGCTTTATCAGAAGGTGGAGAATGACCAAATTCAGAATGTTTATAGCATCCAGCTGATCAATAAAACGATAGACGATATGAATGTACATCTTCGCTTGATTGATCATGAAAGCGGTGTGATAGAAGTAGTAGGAGGAAATGAGATAAAACTTTTGAGTTCTGGAAAAGCAGATGCTGTGTTTACGGTGCGATTGCCTGAGTCAGAAATGGAAGGCAATAAGAATAGTATTACCGTGGGTATTTTTCAAGGTGATGATTTAATTGATAAGGTGAAGACCAACTTTTTAGGGCCAATAAAATTTAAATAATGAACTGGGGAATAAAGATTGTAATCAGCTTTGTGTGTTTTGTAGGGCTACTGGTGACCTTGGTTTATGTAAGCGTTAGCACCGATTTCTATTTGGTAGCTGATAATTATTATGAGCAAGAACTGGCATATGAAAGTCAGATTCAGCGTATCAAAAATGTAAATGGTTTAGCTGAAAAACCAGACTTTAAACTGGTAAGAAGTGAAAGAAAGGCTGAGCTAAGGTTTCCACTTTCAGTAATGAAGGCCATGGAAGAAGGCAAGATTTCTTTTTTCCGTTCGGCTAACGCTCGTCTTGACAAAGAGTTTGATTTGGTTTTTGATGAGACTGGTTTACAGACTTTCGATATGAAAAGCCTTGCCTCTGGTGCTTGGAAGGTGAAAATTGAATGGAAGTCTAAGGGCACAGAATATTATCAAGAGCTTAATATTGTACTCTAATGCTACTTCTAGGAACAGCGCTGGCATTTGGATTTTTCGGTAGCCTGCACTGCTTGGGCATGTGCGCACCCATCGCTTGGGCAGTTCCCCAGAACGAAAAAAAGAAAAAGGTTTGGGTAGCTAACCGCTTGGCCTATAACAGCGGTCGTATGATTACCTATAGTTTTTTAGGCGCGATTGCAGGCTTTTTTGGCGAAATGCTTTCCATGGCTGGCGTGCAACAAGGCTTATCTGTTTTGGCTGGCGCAACAATTATCATTGGAGCCTTACTCCTAAACGGAAAACTATCTGGCAATATTAAAATCAAACCCCTTCAGAAGCTTTTCTTGAATATTAAGGTGCGAATAGGTGCTTTACTCAAAACCAATAATTTCAAGTCGAACCTTAGTTTGGGATTATTGAATGGCCTTTTACCCTGCGGTTTGGTTTATATGGCTTTAGTGGCGGCCATTTCAATGGGTACTTTTTATGGAGGAGCAGCCTATATGGCGCTGTTCGGTTTGGGTACTTTTCCCATGATGCTCGGTGCGGCTTATTTGGGCTTTTCGTTCAAAAGTAATTTCACTTCCGTATGGCTCAAGTTTGTGCCGAAGTTATTGGTGTTGGTCGGCTTAATTCTAATTCTTCGCGGACTGAACTTGGGTATCCCATATGTCAGTCCAAAACTCAATAGCGATATGCCGGGGATGATTTGCGACTGATTGAGCTGTTTCGAGAACTTTCCAAAAGTTGAAACATTGACTAATGCAGAAAATGATGAGCTTAACTTTTGGAAAGTTGACTCAGGATATTTTTTACTTCGCCTATTCAGTTCATGTACTTTCTGATAATATTAAGCATACTGTCTTTAGGTACATTTCGGCCAATGTGCTGTTTCATTACTTCAATCATTTCTTGGGTCATTGTAGGACGAAACCCCATTCGGAAAGCAAGTCGGTGAACTAAATCAATTTCACTTTGATCTACATCTTGATCGAACTTCATTAAGAATAGTAAGTCGTAAAGAATTTCCATTCGAGCATGTTCCGTTTTAGGAATAACCAGCGTGAGGTTTTCAGGGTTTTTGTCTATTTCTTGAACATCTTCAGGAGTCATTCCTAATCGCTCAGCTACTTTATTGATGAACAAAACTTCAAGCGGATTATCTTCATTATCTGCTTCTGCTAGCATTAAAAGCATAAACAGGTGGCTCTTTCTTTTATGTAGTTCGCGGTCTTCAGTGTTCATCCTTTATTTTTTCTGGAAGATAAAGAATGGAGTCCTGAACCGAAACTGATTATTATGGTAAAAGAGGGTCACACTGATATTTTCAAATCACCAAACCCACCCATCTTCAAATTGCCTATTCACTTCTGAGAGACTCTGAAGGGTTGGCCTGTGCTACTCGCCAAGTTTGGACAATGACAATGAACACTACTAAACTGCCTAACAGTAAAATGCCTTGTGCCAAGACTAGTCCATGGAAGCTAGTTTTGACCACCGCCATGCTCCAAAAAGTTTCGTTTAAAAATAAATAGGACAAAGGGGCTCCAATTAAAGCTGAAATGACCAAAGTTATAAGTGTACCTCTGAGCAACATTAGAATAATGCTTTTAACGCGTGCTCCTAGTACTTTTCTGATCCCAATTTCCTTAGTTTTTGTCTCTGCATTGTAGAGTGCTATACCTAATTGGCCCAAGAGCGAAATGGCAATGATAATGATGGATAGGAACTTGAATCCATTAATCAGTTGATTTAATCCTTCATAGCTTTCTTTAATAGAGTCATTCAGGAAGATTGGGGTGAAGGCCTCTTCACTATCTACCTCCTTGGTCGCTTTTTCAAGCTGATTTAAAGTAGCTGCCATATTTTGACTTTCTATTTTGATAGCGAGAGACCTTCGGTAGGAATCTATTTTCTCGTGTGCAACCATTGTTGGTTTGATTTGAGGAGCATCGAGACGATCGAAGAGGTAGTCTTCCATAATGCCAATGATTTGGTACCGGGAGATATTGTTTTGAATAGAAAGTGTGTGACCAAGTGCGCTGTCCAGTGGAATGTTAAGGTTAGATAATAGTTTCTTGTTAACCCAAACCTCAGTGAGTGTTGAGTCAGACGATAATCTTTCAAAGTTTTTCCCTGCAAATAGCCATGGTTCAAAAACTCTGTTAAAATCAGAGTCTACAACTGAAAAATTAACAAATGCGCTGTCGGTACTGTTCGGTCGTTTTAATATGGTCATTCCCATTGTGCCGACACCGGGTAAAGAAGAAACAGCAGAAACACCAACTACTCCAGAAATTTGCTCAAATCGAGATTTTAATAACTGTCTATTTTTAATAGCGACCTCTAGATTTACAACCCCTTCTTGCTCAAAATTCCAGTTATTGTTTAGGATTGAACTATATAAATCTGAGCCTGCTGTAACTACCATGATACAGAACATAGAAGTAGTCAGTTGTACTACCACTAGTCCTTTTCTTATATTTATCAGCGACATGGTTTTACTCTTGATGTTACTCCGGAACGCGCTGAGTGGAGAAATTCTGGCAAAATAAAGGGCGGGAAAAAGTCCAGCGATTAACCCTACAACAATAGAAAAACCTAAGAAGACCAAGAGGAGAGATGTTGTTGTATTTGGATTGAATAAGAGGTTGCCCGTTTGCACTACGGCTAAAAAATCAGGCATGAAAAACATATAGAGGAGGTAGCCTACTAATGTGGCAGCTACGGAAAAAACAATAGTCTCTACTAGGATTTGACCTATGATTTGAGACTTTGTGCTCCCTGCTACTTTTCTAATGCCTATTTCTTTGGTACGCTGAATCGCCCTGGCTATAGATAGATTGCTGTAATTGAAACTCGCCAGTAAAAGTAGAATTGTAATCAGCGAGATAAGAATATATAAGAATTCTTTGGGGGCATTGAATCCAATTGAATTATAGACTTCATCTGTAAACATGATCTCGTTTATCTGTTGACTTTGATAATTGAGTGTATATTCTTTTTCTTTCATTAAGAGGTTGACTTCTTTAGCAACCATCCCCAGTTTATCGTCTAGCTGTTCCTGACCGACAGTAGCGAATGTTCTTAAATACACGTAGTCTTGACTAGAAAAATCCCAGCTTTCAAATTGATCATAATCTTTAGGGTTGGCATAAATAGGTTTTTGGATTCTGAGCTTAACGATATCAAAATCTAGATGTGAGATTCCTTTCGGGCTTTCTATCACCGCGCTAATTACAGCACCAGATCCAAAAGATTTGCCTATTGGGTTTTCATTTGGGAAATAGCGCTTCGCCAGTTCATCTGTAATGATATAACCAGACCTGTCTTTCAGCGCAGCTTTTGGGTCTCCGGCAATAGTTTTAAAATGAAAAACCTCAAAAAAATTCTCATCTACTGATAGCAGCTTGAGGGATAAAGAGTTTCCGTTTATTATATCATTATAAGAATAGTATGGCCTGATTTGAGTTAATACTTCTATTTCGGGCAAGTCTTCTCGTAACTTATCCCCTAAGAGTGGGGAGGTTGAAGCTTCGAGAGATTGCACACCATTTATTCGATCGATCTTACTAATGACTCTGTATAATCTTTCGGTATGCGGATGTTGCGTATCAACAGACAGGCCTGCGTAAATAATATTCAAAGCAAACATACTTACCGTGATGGCCGCAGCAAGCCCGAAAATATTAATGGCACTAAATACCTTATTGCGCCACAAGTTACGGAAGGCCAGCTTTAAATGAATTTGAAATAATGAGGTTCTGAACATGTTGACAATGATTTTAGGTTTTCTAATCACAGAAGGGCGAAGCATTTTAAGCACTTCTTTACGGTAGATGGCTTTGGCCTTTTTCTCTCCTAATTCTTTTAGGTTGAAGTTGAATTCTTCTTCTAAATCACCTTGAAGCTCTTGATGAAGAGTAGGCTTGCAGAAGGCTTCAAAAAGCCGGGTGTATAGTTTTGGAGGAACGATGCGCATGTTTTAAAGGGTTTATTGTAGACGGAAAGCCGGTACTTGACTCCACAATTGGTCGCGAACTTCTTTGGCTTCCTGCAAAGCAACCAAGCCCTTATTGGTTACCTCGTAATAGCGCTTAGGCCTTCCACCTCTGTCTTCGTTACCTTCGCCTTGTTTCGAAGTCAATAGCCCTTTTTCTTCCAAGCGAGAGAGGGCAGTGTGTAAAGCGCCTCTGCTTATATTTCTTTTCCCTTGCTCATTAATTTCGCGCTTAATGCTTACTCCGTAGGCATCATCTTTTAAAACCAAAATGGTGAGTAAAGCTATTTCTTCAAATTCACCCAGATTTGCCCCTTTCATAGTCCGTTATATTTTAAGTATGAAATTGCTTGTTATAGTTTTCTAAAGCTATTTTTAACTAAACTACTCCTCTTCACCCATTAATTCTTTGAGCTTAATTCTCAAGATTTTTGGACTTATGTTAATGGCTACAATCTTCCCATTACGATCAAGGAGGTAGTTTGATGGCAAGTATTGAATTTTTAGATTTTCAATGGTTTCGTTCTTAAAGCCACCCTCTGCAATGGTGTTTTCCCAAGTTAGACCGTCTTTTTCGATAGCCGTTAGCCAAGCAGTACGGTTTTCATCTAGTGATATACCCATAATATCAAAGCCCTTAGATATAAACTCCCTGCGAATATCAACCAGTTCTGGATTAGCAACTCTACAGCCACCACACCAAGACGCCCAAAATTCCACTAGTAGAAATGAGCCTTTATAGTCGTCAATACCGACCATATTTCCATTCATATCGGGTAATGTAATTGGAGAGAACTGTTTACCAATTTTGCTGTTCTTCAATTTGTCTAACGACACCTTCATTGCGGACAGATCAAACTCATCTTGAACAGTAGTGTCTAGCTTTGAGTACAATGACATGGCTTCTTCAAAGCTGAAAATAGGATCCATGATTATCTCGCCCAAAAGAGATCCGCTGAATTGACTACTTGGGTTTTCACTAATGATTTTATCTAACCTTTTGTACATCTGGTTCTGGAAGTCAGGCTCGTCTTCGTTGTCTTCAAAGAAGGCTTTCAAACCCATTAGAGTTTCATGGGTTTTGTTTCCTTCGATAGATTCGATGCTGGTGACTTTGTCTTTGATAGAGACTGAAACGGTTGTGGTGCCATCGTCTAAGTAAAAAGAATCTGTAACGTATCCGCCTTTAGTGTGAACTTTTGCTTCTAATCGATTTGGTACTTGTCCTTCAAACTCAAACCTATTGTCTTTAACTAGAAAGCTGTCCACTTTAGCAGCATAACTGAGATAAATGTATTCGTCAAAGTTATGAGTTACTTTTCCTTTTACTGTAAAGTTTAATAACTCTTGGCTGTAAAGTGTACTACTAAAAAGACTTAATAATAGTACTGTTAGTGTTGTTTTTGATGTTCTCATATCTTCTTATTTTTTGTTTATGTCTACCTCTTTTGAGTTTTTTGTGATTATTCACTCTTTAGGGATTCACTTGGGTTAAGGCGGGCAGTGCGCCAAGTTTGGGTAAGAATAACACCAACCACCATGATTGATAGTATAAGGAATCCCTGAAATACGGCCATTAGACTAATATGTGCTTTGATTGCAATTTGCGGCATAATGAAATTTCCTGCCAATAAATAGGCTAGGGGAGCAGCTATGACGAATGAAATAATTAATGTTGATACGGTGCCTCTTAACAGGAGTCTTAAAATTTGATTTATAGCCGCTCCAAGCACCTTTCTAATTCCAATTTCTTTTACTCTACTTTCGGCATTGTAGAGAGCAATTCCCAATTGACCTAGGACCGAAATTAAAATGATACTTATTCCTAGAAACCAAATAACCTTCATTATACCTAGAAATTCCACATAGCTATTCTTGATTTGATCATCAACAAACTTCGGTTCGAACGCACTATTATGGCTGAATTTCTGGTACATATTCTCAATTTCGGCCAATGTGCTACTAAGGTTTTCAGAAGCTATGGATAGTGTAATGATATTCATTTTAGGGTGTTGTTCGAGCAATTCGATGATGAAGGGTATCCTATATTGTTCTAAAGCGTTTCTTACAAAGCCGTTCAATACCCCTCCGATATACTTAGTTTGAGCAGGTATGTCATTTTTACTCTGAAAATAGACAGCTCGACCTAAGGCGCTGTCTATAGGTATATTCATTCTTTGTAAAAAGAGAGGGTTTACCAAAATTTGGTCAGAGGTTCGAGGCAAGCTCTGCGGGCTACCATCACTTATCATTCTTGGGTTATAGACCTGGCCAAAGTCGTAATGAGCAAAGGCCTTGTAGGTTAATATGGTGTCAAGGCTTTGTGCTATGGATACCTGCTGAATCTCATTGTGGTCGACACCTGGAACGAAGCCCGTCAATGTATAAGCCTTGATAGAAGGAAGTTTTGATAATTCGTTTTTAAATAACTCTGGGTCAATTTCATTTGTCTTAAATGTAATCAGGCCTTCATAGTCAAAGCCCATATCGGTTGATAAGACTTGTTTATATAAATCGTTTCCAAGGGCAATTGTCAATACACAAAGCATTGAGATAGTGAGCTGAAAGCCTGTTAGAAGCTTTCGGAGCCTTAAAACGGATGGCGCTTGCGACTTAATACGTGAATTGATTCCTTTTAATGGTGAGATTCTTGAAAAATATAGTGCTGGCAGAAAACCGGCAAAAAGTCCAATGCCAATGCTTAGAATCAAGAACCAGAAGATCAGTGAAGGATTCATAGACTGGGTAAAAATACCAGACAACTCTTCGAGCACATTATTAAAAGCAGAGGCAAAGAAAAAGTACCCCGTTAGTGCAATTCCCATGGCCAATAGAGAAAATATCACCGTTTCTATTAGAAATTGACCTACTATTTGTGCTCTTGTACTACCATTGATTTTTCTGATACTAACCTCTTTTGTTCGCTGAATTGCCCTTGCAATAGAAAGATTGGTGTAGTTGAATGATGCAATGGCTAATGTGATGACTCCGAGTAAAAGTATTACGTGGAAGAGTTTCCGGTCTATAACATAACCGAAATCAAACTGATGAAAATCGCCAAAGGTGATGTCTCTCACTAGCTGACTTTCGAAATGAAGACTGGTGTCATTTCTCTTAAATTGGTTATTTACTTCCGCAGAGAGTCTTTCAAGTTTTTGGTCTAATTGATTTATTGAAATATTCTCGTTGAGCCGAACATAGAAGTAATTGCCGTAAGCAATACTCCATTTTTGGTTCTGAGTTGACGCTTTGTTTTCAGACAGGGAGTTGATGGCTCGGTTGCCAATTACCTGAAAATCCAAGTGTGACTTATTCTTTGGTGTTTCAATAACCGCTTTGATTACATAGCCTTGAAGAGTTTCTTTTCCAAGAGCACTTTCATTAGGGAATATTTTTTGAGCTACTTCTTGGGTGATTACAATACTGTTGACGTCTTCAAAAATACTTTGAGGAGAGCCTTCAATTATTTTGAAGTTGAACATTTCAAAAAATGCCGTATCTACCAATATACTATAAGCACGATATGATTCACTGCCAAAAGGAAAGGCAAACCCTTGTCCATGTTCGACTACAGTGCTCAGCTCAATTTCTGGTAAACCAAGTAGTAATGTTTCTTCAAGTTCAATTGGGCCAGAAGCACTAGGAAAGGGTTGTCTGTTAGAGTAGTGTTGAGTGGTAGTGATTCTATACAGTCTATCTCCCTCTGGGTGCTGATTATCATGTGATAAGCCAGTATAAAGCATGTTGACTAGGAAAAGACAGACTGATAAAGCCGCGCCAAGTCCTAGAATATTAATTGCGCTAAAAACTTTATTCCTTCTTAAATTTCTCACCGATAAGATTAGGTGGACTCTGAAAAGTGATGCTCGAAATGGATTTTTAAGCTTGATAATAGACGGCCTAATCATTTTAAGCACTTCTTTACGATAAATGGCTTTGGCCTTTTTCTCTCCTAATTCTTTTAGATTAAAGTTGAATTCTTCTTCTAAATCACCTTGAAGCTCTTGATAAAGAGTAGGCTTGCAGAAGGCTTCAAAAAGCCGAGTGTATAGTTTTGGAGGAATGATGCGCATGTCTATAAATGGTTTATTGTAGACGAAAAGCTGGCACCTGACTCCATAATTGGTCGCGGACTTCTTTGGCTTCCTGCAAAGCAGTCAAGCCCTTATTGGTTACCTCATAATAGCGCTTTGGCCTGCCGCCTCTGTCTTCGCTGCCTTCGCCTTGTTTCGAAGTCAATAGCCCTTTTTCTTCCAAACGAGAGAGTGCAGTATGCAGAGCGCCTCTGCTAATATTCCTCTTTCCCTGTTCGTTGATTTCGCGCTTAATGCTTACTCCGTAGGCGTCATCTTTTAAAACCAAAATGGTGAGTAAAGCTATTTCTTCAAATTCACCCAGATTTGTTCCTTTCATAGCATGTTCTAAAATGTAGACCAATGTATGAAATAAATTAGAAGTTCTAAAATGAAGACTTGACTTTTTGATTTGAGAATTTGGTGATTTGAGAATCAATCTTCAAATCACCAAATCAACTCATATTCAAATTAGCTACTCACTTCTCAATGATTCTGAAGGGTTGGCTTTGGCGGTTTGCCAAGTTTGAAAAATCACAATGCCTAAAACAATAGACCAAAATGTAGCGAGCGTTAGAATAATATGCATTTCCGAAACATCAAGATGTATAGTGAAACTTGGGAAGATAAGCTCTTGATAGATCAAATAGATTAATGGAACAGAGATAATGGCCGAAATAGCCAAAGCCTTCACAGACCCCTTAGAAATTAGTTTTGCTATAGAGTGAAACTGCGCTCCTAGTACTCTTCTGATACCAATTTCTTTTACCCTGCTCTCTGCACTGTAAAGCGCCATTCCGAATTGCCCTAAAATGGCAATAATAATAACCGTGATACCTGCCAGTTTTAGCATGTCCATAAAGTTGAAAAAGGCGTCATAGCTTTTTTCAAGTTGGTCATCTACAAAAATGGGGTCAAAGCTATTGTCGCCTGCAATAGCGCTCCAGCCTGCTTCTATTTTTTTAAGAGTAAGTGCTACGTTACTCGAAGTAAGTTTCAACGTGATTTTGTTTGTAAGTAAACTATCTCTCTGGTTACGGATTATGAAAGGGAGTGCAAAAGACGAGGACATGGCTTGATAAACATAGTTGTCTAACACTCCAGTAATTTGTAGGTCTTCCTGAATGTCGAAATGCATAATGTGAACTATACTCCCTAATGCACTATCTAAGGGGATATTCATAGCCTTAAGAAAATTCTCATCAACTATAATTTCGTCCTCACGGTCTTTAGTAAAACCAGTTCCAGAAATAAGTTTTGGGTTATATACAGTGTTAAAGCCATCATCAGCTAATCCGTAGCGAGCGGAAATGGTATCTTGATAATTGCCACTTACTAAGATTCTTCTAGTCATTCCTCCAGTGCCAGGAATCATGGAGGTAGTTGTATAGCTGTTTATTTCTGGGATTTTATCGAGTTCAGCAGTGAGTAAATCGAGATCCACTTTTTTTGTTGGAATGGTAATAAGACCAGAAGTTTCAAAACCTAAATCTGCCGCTAATAGCTGTTGCTTTTGGTCCGAAATCAAAACAATAAACAAAATGCACAAGGTAGAAATACACAGCTGTACACCTACTAGTCCCTTTCTGATACTAGACAATGAAATTTGTTTACCAGCTTTTTTGTGGATAGCCACAAGAGGAGAGACGCGAGCGAAATGTAAGGCGGGCAATATTCCTGCAACTAGACCAACAATAATACTGAAGGCGATGAACCATAGTATAATTTCCAAATTAAGATGGGGCGAGTAGAGTTCTGCCAACTCTTGAATGTGACCTTCAAATTGGGTTGAAATATAGCTGTAGCTAACAAAGGCAATGGCCAAGGCTAATAGAGAAAATATTACAGTCTCTATCAGAAACTGGAAAACGACCTGTTTTTTCGAGCTTCCTGCTATCTTTCTAATGCCTATTTCTTTTGAACGTTGGAGCGATCTTGCTATCGATAAGTTGGTATAGTTAAAAGAAGCCAATGAAATTAGAATGATGATTGGAATTAGTAAAACATATAGCGTGGTTCGAGGGAAAACATTGGGGAAATCTGCCCAAAGAAAGTTTCCAAACATTATCGAGCTTACGGGCTGGACTTCCATTGTATATTTATTACCATCAGACATACTTGAGGTCATTTCTTCACTGAATCCAGCAATAAGGTTTTCAACATCTTCGATTTTTGAGTTTTCACCTAGCTTAAAGTATGTGTAATAACTTTGGTCGAAGTTATTCCATTTGTTGAACCTAGTATTGATTTCAGGTTCAGACATTGTATTCGTCATGAAACCAATATTGATCAAAAACTGAAAGGCGAAATGAGAATTACCTTCTGGAGATTTGATGACTGCTCTAATAATTCCTCTGCTTTTACTTTGTTTGCCTATTGCACTTTCGTCTCCATAAAGTTTTTCTGCGAGTTCATCTGTAATAATCACGGAGTTTAAGTCATTGAACAGATCATATGGATTACCCTCAACAACTTCAAACTGAAAAAGGTCTAAAAATTCTTTGTCAATTGGGTAACCGTTGGCTCTAATCGTTTCTCCTTTTACTTCATAGTAACCAAACATATTCTCCATAAATGTGGAAGACTTTTCTATTTGGGGAATCCCATCCAACTTCCATTTTAAAGCAAACGAGGAAGTCGCCCAATGCATGGAGTTTTTTGGGTCTTCTACTTTAGTGGTTATGCGATAAAGCCTCTCTCCATCTGGGTACTTGTCATACTGAAACCCAGTGTAAATCATATTTACGCAAAAGAGGCAAATGGTGAGCGCGGCTCCTAAGCCTAGAATGTTTACCAAACTAAAAACCTTGTTGCGTTGAATATTCCTAAGCGTAAGAACAAAGTGAAGCTTGAACAAAGAAGTATTGATTTTTGAGTTGAAGCCTTTTGGCTTTTTAATCACGGAAGGCCTCATCAGTTTTAGAACCTCCTTGCGGTAAATAGACTTTGCTTTTTTTAAACCCTTAGTTTCTATATTGGCATAGAATTTTTCTTCCAAGTCGCCTTGCAGTTCTTCATGAAAACTCTCCTTACAGAAGAGTTTTAGCAATCGTGTCGAAAATTGAGGTGTTTTCTGGTTCATAGCTTATCCTTGAATTTTCTGTAAAGCAATTTTGGGTACACTGTTCCAAAGGTCATCTCGAACAGCCTTGGCTTCATTCAATGAGCTTTTGCCCAAATTGGTAACTTGATAAAAGCGTTTTCTTCGACCTCCACGCTCGGCAGTCGCTCCGCCAAACTCTGAATTGATAAAGCCTTTTTCATCTAATCGTGTGAGGGCAGTGTGCAATGCCCCTCGACTTACTTCTCGCCTTGTTCGCTTTTCGATTTCCTCTTGAATGCTTACTCCGTAGGCATTTTCATCCAAAACTAGAATGGTTAAAAGGACGATTTCTTGAAATTCTCCGAGGTAAGTTCCTTTCATTATTTTGTATTTAATACTTAAATGAAGACCTAATCTAGCTATTAAGTTCTTAAATGAAGAGGAAATGAATAAAAAAATGATTTGGTGATTTGAAAATCAATCTTCAAATCACCAAATCAACCCATTTTCAAATTGAAATTACTCGCTGCGTAAGGTTTGGGCAGGGTTAGATTTTGCAGCTCTTCTTACTTGCGAACCAATGGTTAATATGCCTATACCGAATATTATGATTACCCCAGTGAAGAGTTCAAGGATTCCAATTGTAGCACGGTTCTCGATGTCATTTAGAATTTGTTGTTCAAATAATAAGTAGGTGAGGGGGATGGCTAATGCTGCCGAAATTACCAGCAACCACATAAAGCCTCTTGTCAGTAGGCCGATCAGGCTTCCTTCAGTTGCTCCCAAAACTTTACGAATACTGATTTCTTTCATACGGGTTTCGGCAGTGTAAACGGCCATTCCCAATAAACCTAATGCGGCAATGGAAACGGTGAGTACGGCCAGAAAACCCACAATTGTACCCATTATAACATATTGTGAATAAGCCGATTCAATATTCTCATCGTAGAATTGAGCTTGAAGTTCGTGAACAGGGTCTACCTCATTCCATGCATTTTCAATTTTAGCCATTGTAGCTGGTAAATCCGAAGAATTGAGTTTTAGGTTTAAATAGTAAAACGAATTGCTTCTATTTCTAAACCCAAAGCTTTTTATTCCTTGGTCAAGCTTATCATAATGGAAGTCACGCACCACACCTATAATTGTTAAGCTATTCTCGTCAATTTCAACCTGTTTACCGATAGCTTCATTTGGAGTGCCAAGATTAAAGCGTTTTAAGGTTTCTTCATTCAGAATGATCTCAGACTCTTCAGCTTCGGATAACTTTTTGGTAAAGTTGGCTCCTGCGATAATTTCGTGATCCATCAGGTCAATGTAGTTTTCGTCAATCGTATTGTAGAAAAGTTCGGTAGAGTCATTATTGTATTTCATGTCTACCAAATAAGTGCTTCCCACGCTTGGTATCATGGCAGACTTCGAAATCATTTGAACCTCTGGAATTGAAGCAAAGGCTGTTTCAATTTTTTGCGAATCGTTATTTTGAAGTTCAACATTGAGTACATTTTCTGTTTTAAAACCTAAATCAAAGCTTAAAGCATATTTAAATTGAGTGTAGGCAATACTGGCGGAAATGATAAAGGCCATTGACAAAGTGAACTGAATTACGATTAAAACTTTTCTCATGTTCACTTTTGAAAAAAGCTTAGTTGACCCCGCATTTTTTAATGCTTGAACGGCTTTTAGTTTTGACAAAAACATGGCTGGAACAAAACCAGCTAAGAGGCCGACCGCAAGCGCAAATATGAAAAAGTACAAAAAGAGAATTGGGGTAATTTCGAGTTGGAGGCTGCGCTCAATACTTGGATCCAACCCAAGAAAATGAGGTTTTATAAACATGAAAATTAAGTACGCAAAGACCAGTGCGATTACTGATATGATGGTGGCCTCAGTAACGAACTGATTAAATACTTGTCGCTTTGTGGCACCAACAACTTTGCGTACTCCAACTTCTTTAGCTCTTTTTAATGAACGTGCAATAGAGAGGTTAGTATAGTTAAAGCCAGCAGATAGGAGTACCACGAGTGTGAGGGCACCTAAAATCCAAATAACCGCCCCACCTATTGAAACCCCTATATTGTTGGATAAATCAGGGCCAGCCATCATTCCATATAAGGGCTGAAGCTCGGATGTAATTGTTAAATGCTCATACTTCTCACTTTCCTTTTCTCCTAAGGCAAGGAGTTTCTGATTTACATCATTAACATCCGTGTTTGGAGCTAACTTTACATACACATAGTTCATCCACATATTATTCCAAGCGTTATACCACCGTTCGCCACGTTCACCTTGTCGATTTTGGTTTGTGTAGGTAATGTATGAACCTAGTGCCTGGAAGGTAAAATGCGAATTGAAGGGAGGTTTTTTAATGATGCCCGTTACCGTATAAAGGTCTTCTTTACCAAGGATGAATGTTTGGTTCATAGGATCTTTCTCACCAAATATTTTTTTTGCTGTCTCGTCTGTCAGTACAATTGAGTTTGGTTCCGAAAGCATGGTTTCGGGGTTTCCTTGCAATATTTCGAAAGAGAAAACATCGTTGAAATCTTCGGTGGCCCATAAGCCGCTTACGGGTATGATTTTGTCATCGAGTTTAGCATCTCCCCCAAAACCTCTTGTCATTAAAACCTGTGACTCTACCCCAGGAATAGATTCCTTAATTCTGTCCGCCATGATAATTGAAGTAGTGGCGAATGGCGTGGGGTCTTCTTGTTGTTCTTGGTAAATATTATTTACCCTATAAATCCTATCTCCATCTTTATGAAACTTGTCGAAACTGAAAACTTCTGAAATAAAAGTAATCATGAGTAGACCAATGGACATGCTAACCGCCAGACCAATGACGTTTATGGCTGAAAAAAGCTTGTTTCTAGCAATGCTCCGTACTGAGGTTTTGAAATAATTTTTGAACATGATAAATGATGTTATGTTGTTGACTATTTTGAATTTCTTGATGGTGTAGGGGCGGAAAAACTTGAGAACGTCTAAACAATAAATCTGCCTTGCCCTTCTTTTTCCTTTATTGATTGAGTTACGTTCAAAGTGCTCATACAAATCTCCCTGTAGGTCTTCAAGGATTTCAGAACGGCAATACCATTCCAAAAACCTATCGGCCCAGCGTGGAGGTTGATGTGCACTTTTTTTGCTCATATCATTTTTAAATTGAATTCTGGGATTAGGCTCCAAAGCTCGTCACGCTGCGATTTGACCTTTTGCAGTGTGGCTTTGCCAGCATGGGTTACTTCGAAAAATCGTTTTCTTCTTCCGCCTCTGGTTTTAGTGGCTTCTCCCAAATGGGAAGTCACAAACCCTTTTTCTTCCAGACGATTGAGAACAGAATGTACAACACCTAACTTGACCTGTCTTTCGGTTATTCTTTCAATCTCATCGCAAATGGCAACACTATAGGCTTCTGACATTAGAGTTGCTATGGTTAGTAAAACCACTTCTTCAAACTCCCCTAGGTTAGTTCCTTTCATAGATTTTTTATTTATTCACTAAATGTATGAAAAATGAATACAACTTAAATTATTTTTTTATACAAATAGAGAATATATAGATTGTGACATTAGATAGTCTGCATAGATAGGGGCTTAGATTTAAGTGGAAAAATGAATTGTAGTCACTTGTAGGTTTACTGTAGCGAACCGCTGAATATGAATGACTAAGGTTTGATTTTAAACTTCCTTCAACTTCTATAGTATTTACTCTTTACATATAGAAAAATTATTTATGTCGTATAAACATAATATGATAGATGCCAAAGTAACCTTAGTTTTGATCAGGTAGCTGTTGATAGAGCATTGCGAAACCCGAAGGTAAACAATTTAGAAGGTGGCTTTCAATATTATGCTGCTGTAGAATAGGGTTGTGCTTGTATCGTTACAGGGAATCAGGCTGATTATTACTTTGGAGAATTGGAAACTTTGCCCTCTAAGGAATTTTTGAAAAACTACGTTTTCATTAAGCATAAATAAGAAAGGCATCGTTAACGATGCCTTTCTTATTGTTCTTTGTTGTTGCGAGTAACTTATACGGTCATTATCTCTTGCTCTTTTTGAATCAAAAGGTCATCAAGCTTCTTGTTGTAAGCATTAGTTAAATCTTGCACTCTGTCTTCTCCAGACTTTACTAAGTCCTCCGAGAGGCCATCTTTTTGAAGCTTCTTTAACTCATCATTGGTGTCTTTTCTTGCGCTTCTTATACTGATTTTCCCGTCTTCCGTAACTGCTTTTGATTGCTTTACTAAGTCACGTCTTCTTTCTTCAGTAAGCTGGGGGATATTGATAATGATTTGTTCACCGTCATTCTGAGGATTGAGGCCTAAGTCACTATTCATGATTGCTTTTTCAATAGCGGAAGTCATGGATTTTTCCCAAGGCTTTACAAAAAGTGTTCTTGCATCGGGGCTGTTTACTGCAGCTATTTGGTTTAGTGGTGTTAATGATCCGTAATAATCAACCTTAACCACGTCAAGCATATTGGGCATTGCCTTGCCGGCTCTAATTTTTGCTAGCTCTTGTTTTGTATGGATGATGGCTTTCTCCATCATCTCCTTGGCCGTATCCAAGTATAATTCCAGTTCTTCCATTATTATAAAATTAGCTTATCAATGTTCCGATATTTTCTTTTCCTTCAACAATGTCTAATAGGTTGCCAATGGTATTCATATCAAAGACTATGATCGGCACATTGTTCTCTTGGCAGAGAGTAAAGGCTGTCATATCCATAACGCTGTATCCACCTCGAATGGCCTCATCAAAAGACAAGTTGGGTATTCTAGTCGCAGTATGGTCTTTTTCTGGGTCAGCAGTATAAACACCATCAACACGCGTTCCTTTTAATACAACATCTGCCTCAATTTCAATAGCTCTTAAACTTGCTGTGGAATCAGTTGTAAAATAAGGATTACCTATTCCAGCTCCAAAAATAACAATTCTTCCTTTTTCTAAATGTCTAACAGCCCTACGTCTAATAAAGGGTTCGCAAACGGCTTCCATTTTAATACCCGACATTAATCGAGTGTACATTCCATGATTTTCTAAAGTGCTTTGAATAGCCATGGCATTAATTACTGTAGCCAACATTCCCATATAATCGCCCTGAACTCGGTCGATACCTGATGCTTCTGCTTGAACTCCTCTATATATATTGCCACCTCCAATTACGATAGCTACCTCAATTCCGCTTTCATGAACTTTCTTTATTTCTTCAGCATATTGGTTTATTCGTACAGGGTCAATGCCATATTGTTGATTACCCATTAAGGCTTCTCCGCTAAGTTTTAGAAGAATTCTTTTATACTTCATCCGTGTGGTTATATTAAAATTTTATCAGAATTTGATTTTTTTCTACGCTGTTACCTTTTTCAACTTCTATACTTTGGATTACGCCAGTTCCAGGGGATTTAAGTACATTTTCCATTTTCATGGCTTCTAAAATCATCAGTTGATCTCCCTTTTTAACTTCTTTACCAACTTTCACAAGAATATCATGAATAAGACCGGGCATTGGAGCTTTAATTTCTTTTAGCACAGAACTGCTTAAGCTATTAATCCCCATCTTTTTTAGAAGCTGGTCCATTTTATCTTTAACAGACACGCTGTAAATCTGATTATTGATTTTTATTTCAACAGCTTTAGTCTCTTTATCAAAGTCTATTACCTCGGCATTAAAAGCTTGTCCGTCCTTAATAATTTGAAACTTGCCTTTAGAAGTTTTTGAAATGTTCCAATGAAAATTAGAACCGTTAAGAAGTATATTATTGTCTTTGAATTCTACTTCTGACTCGCGGTTTTCCTTAAGACTTACTTTGTACATCAGGCTAATTTAAGAGTAGGGCTTACTTTTAGGTTGTTGTCAAACATAAAAGCCCTTAAATATATTGTTTTAAACCTTGCAAATATAGAGAAGTATTTTGATTAGGAATGCGCAATATAGCCGTACTTTAATAAATGAATAGTTAATTATATGAGTGCTATTTCATGGCTTTGGAGGCCTGTTTTCAAACTTCAATAAAAACTCTTCATCTTTTTTTGGGATATGTTTGAATAATATAAAAAAGGGTCTAATTTTGCATTCCCTTTCGCTAAAAGGATTATTTAAGACGTTCTTTTAGGGATAGGAAAACTAGTTGGGGGGATACCAAAGCGGCCAACTGGGACGGACTGTAAATCCGTTGACTTATGTCTTCGAAGGTTCGAATCCTTCTCCCCCCACAATAATTGAAATGTTAATTTCGAAACTCTAAAAATTTACCTTTGGAGTGGAGATTTTGATTTTCTGGAAAAGCGGGTGTAGCTCAGTTGGTAGAGCGACAGCCTTCCAAGCTGTAGGTCGCAGGTTCGAACCCAGTCACCCGCTCAAAACTTTGAGTTATAAAGTGCGAAGTTTAATGTTTGTCGAACTAAGAACTTCGAACCTTAAACTTAGGAAAGCCGATGTAGCTCAGGGGTAGAGTACTTCCTTGGTAAGGAAGGGGTCACGAGTTCAAATCTCGTCATTGGCTCAATGGTAGTTGAAAATTTCAGCTGCTTAGGTAAGGAATTAAATTTATTGAATTTAAATATTAACTAATTTTCAAGTTATGGCTAAAGCAAACTTTGACCGTTCTAAGCCGCACGTTAATATTGGTACTATCGGTCACGTTGACCACGGTAAGACCACATTAACTGCCGCTATCACTAAAGTTTTGGCAGACTCGGGTCTTGCTGAAAACAGAGACTTCTCTTCAATTGACAATGCTCCAGAAGAGAAAGAAAGAGGTATTACTATTAACACTTCTCATGTTGAGTATCAAACTGAGAACAGACACTATGCACACGTTGACTGTCCAGGTCACGCGGATTATGTGAAGAACATGGTAACTGGTGCTGCTCAAATGGACGGTGCAATTCTTGTTGTAGCTGCGACTGATGGTCCAATGCCACAGACAAGAGAGCATATTCTTTTGGCTCGTCAGGTAGGTGTACCTTCTCTAGTAGTTTTCATGAACAAGGTTGACCTTGTTGATGATGAAGAACTTCTTGAGCTAGTGGAAATGGAAATTAGAGAACTTCTTTCTTTCTATGATTATCCAGGTGATGACATTCCTGTAATCCAAGGTTCTGCTTTGGGTGGATTGAATGGCGAAGCTGCTTGGGTTGAGAAAATCAATGAGCTTATGGCTGCTGTGGATGATTATATCCCACTTCCTGAGCGTGCAGTTGATAAAGATTTCTTAATGCCAGTTGAAGACGTATTCTCGATCACAGGTCGTGGTACTGTTGCTACTGGTAGAATTGAAAGAGGTGTTACAAATACTGGTGATGCTGTTGATATTATCGGTATGGGTGCTGAAGGCCTTAAGTCTACAATCACTGGAGTAGAAATGTTCCGTAAGATTTTGGATAGAGGTGAAGCTGGTGATAACGTTGGTCTTCTTTTGAGAGGTATTGAAAAATCTCAAATCAAAAGAGGTATGATTATCTGTAAGCCAGGTTCTGTTAAGCCTCACTCTCACTTTAAAGCTGAGGTGTACGTGCTTTCAAAAGAAGAAGGTGGACGTCACACTCCATTCTTCAATAAATACCGTCCTCAGTTCTATTTAAGAACTACTGACGTAACTGGAGAAATTATGCTTCCTGCTGATATCGAAATGGTAATGCCAGGTGATAACGTAACTATCGAAGTGAACTTGATCAACGCAGTAGCGCTTGAGAAAGGTTTAAGATTTGCGATCAGAGAAGGTGGTAGAACTGTAGGTGCCGGTCAGGTAACTGAAATTCTAGACTAAACTTTCTAAGCTTATTAAATATTTCAAACGCGTTTTCGATTTGTCGGAAGCGCGTTTGTTTCATATAGTATTTTTATCTACATTTGCAGCCCGTTTTGGGGCTGGATTGTGAAGGTGGGGTGCTGATTCTCTTTAGGAAATTGGTTTAAGCAATTGAATAAAGGGATTGATTTAGACTTAATGAGTATACACGGGTGTAGCTCAGCTGGTAGAGCAGTGGTCTCCAAAACCAAAGGTCGTGAGTTCGATTCTTACCACCCGTGCAAATAAGTAAAGTAAAGCCGATGAGTAAACTGAAAACATTTATCGCTGAATCTTATCTCGAAATGAGACATAAGGTGAGCTGGCCGAAATATTCTGAACTACAAAGTAGTTCTGTGTTGGTGTTAGTGGCTTCTTTAATCTTTGCTCTCTTCATTGGGATCATTGATTTGGGCTTTAATAACATCATGGATTGGTTTTACACAATAGGAAGATAATTGATAGAATGGCAGAGCTGAAGTGGTATATGGTTCGGGCCGTGTCTGGTCAAGAAAGGAAGTCAAAAGAATATCTAGAGAATGAAGTGGACAGAGAGCAATTCCAAGACCACATTCCTCAAGTGTTGATTCCTTCGGAAAAGGTGTATGAAATGCGAAACGGTAAGAAACGTTCGCGTGACAAAAACATGTTTCCGGGCTATATCATGGTTCAAGCAGATCTTACTAATGGTGAGGTCATTCACATGATTAAAAATATCCCTGGTATCATAGGGTTCTTAGGTCAAAAGGGGGGGGATGCTTCCAACACCCCACCTGTTCCGTTACGACAGATTGAAGTCGACCGTATTTTAGGTAAGGTTGAAGAAATCGATGAATTTGACGAACACATTGATACACCATATATAGTTGGAGAGTCCATTAAGGTAATGGATGGACCTTTCAGTGGGTTTACAGGTACAATTGAGGAGGTTTTTGAGGAGAGAAGAAAACTTAATGTTATGGTTAAGATTTTCGGCCGAAATACCCCTGTTGAATTAAGTTACATGCAAGTCGAAAAACAAGATTAAAGATGGCTAAGGAAATATCTGGTTATCTGAAGTTGCAAGTTAAGGGAGGTCAAGCAAACCCTTCCCCTCCGGTTGGTCCTGCTTTAGGTTCGAAAGGACTTAACATCATGGAGTTTTGCAAGCAATTCAACGGACGTTCTCAGGATAAAATGGGACAGGTTTTACCTGTATTAATTACCATTTATTCTGATAAGTCTTTTGACTTTGTAATCAAAACACCACCAGCACCGGTAATGTTAATGGAAGCATCGAAAATCAAAAAGGGTTCTAATGAATCAAACCGTATTAAAGTCGGTTCGGTAACATGGGCTCAAGTGAAAGAGATTGCTGAAGTTAAGATGACGGATTTGAATGCTTTTACAGTAGACTCTGCCATGAAGATGGTAGCAGGTACTGCAAGAAGCATGGGCATTAGAGTGACCGGTAAAGCACCTTGGGAAAACTAAAGATTTGTTGAAATGGCAAAGTTGACAAAAAAGCAAAAAGAAGCTTTAAGTAAATACGATCCACAAAAAGATTATTCTTTGACGGACGCATCATCGATTGTAAAGGAGATTTCCAATGCAAATTTCGATGCTTCTGTTGATATAGATATTCGTTTAGGAGTGGATCCGCGCAAGGCAGACCAGATGGTTAGAGGTGTGGTAGCACTTCCTCATGGTACAGGAAAAGAAGTGAAAGTATTAGTGTTGTGTTCTCCTGACAAAGAGCAGGAAGCAAGAGATGCTGGTGCAGATCACGTGGGTCTAGATGACTATATAGCAAAAATTGAAGGTGGGTGGACTGACATTGATGTCATCATCACTATGCCTACGGTTATGGCTAAAGTAGGTCGTTTAGGTCGAGTTCTTGGACCAAGAGGCTTGATGCCAAACCCAAAATCTGGTACAGTTACTTTGGAAGTTGGAAAAGCAGTTGAAGAAGTTAAGGGAGGTAAAATCGATTTTAAAGTCGATAAGTTTGGAATCATTCATACAAGTATTGGAAAAGCGTCTTTCTCACCAGAGAAGATCATGGAAAATGCTACTGAAGTAATTCAAACCATCTCAAGATTGAAACCTGCATCGGCAAAAGGTACTTATTTTAAGAGTATCAACTTGTCTTCGACTCAAAGTCCAGGTATTAAAATTGATAAAAACTCCATTTCCGGATTATAATCATGACTAGAGAAGAAAAAGGCGTATTAATTGAAGAATTGTTTCAGAAATTTTCTGATAACAACAATTTCTACATAACTGATGCTTCCGGAATGTCGGTTGCACAAACCACGGCACTTAGAAGACTATGCTTTGAAAAAGGTATAGAATATAGAGTGTTCAAAAATACTTTGATCCAAAAGGCTTTGGAAAGAATGGATACTAATTATACTCCATTTGATGAGAAAGTTTTGAAGGGCTTTTCAGGAATTATGTTCTCAGGAGAGGACGCTAATTCACCTGCAAAGTTGATCAAAGAATTTAGAAAAAAATCAGGTTTAAAATCTCCAATGTTGAAAGGTGCTTCCATCGATACCGATCTTTTCATTGGGGAGGAGAATTTAGATATGTTGAGCAGTCTTAAGTCTAAGGCTGAACTTATCGGAGAGGTGATAGGATTGTTACAATCACCAGCTAAAAATGTTATTTCAGGCCTTAAAGGTGCTGGTGGCAAATTGGCAGGAATTCTTCAGACATTATCTGAGCGTGAAAATTAGTAATTAATCAAGATTTAGAATTAAATAAACAAAAATCGAAAATGGCAGATTTAAAAGATTTCGCAGAGCAGTTGGTAAACTTAACTGTAAAGGAAGTTAACGAATTAGCTGATATCCTTAAAAACGAATACGGTATTGAGCCTGCAGCTGCTGCAGTTGCTGTTGCTGCTGGTCCTGCTAGCGGAGACGGTGAAGGTGCTGCTGAAGAAAAATCAGCTTTTGACGTAGTGTTGACTGCTGCTGGTGCTTCAAAACTAGCCGTTGTTAAACTAGTGAAAGAATTGACTGGTTTAGGATTGAAAGAAGCTAAAGAAATCGTAGACAGCGCTCCTAAAGCAATTAAAGAAGGTGTAGCTAAAGACGAAGCTGAAGCACTTAAAAAGCAGCTTGAAGAAGCTGGTGCTGAAGTAGAGCTTAAGTAATTTGACTGGCCATAGCTAACTATGGCAAAGGAACAGGCCCTGATCCCTTCCCGAATTTCGGGATCGGTATCATGGGTCTTTTCCTGTTTGTATACAGTAAAGAGGTTTATTCTCTACAAGCCTTTGTACGCTTTAAGTGCAAAAATTATTCTTGGTTTAAACTAAAATATTACGGCCTTGGCTAACGCAATTCAAACAGAAAGAATAAGTTTTTCTTCAATTAAATCAGTTCTTGATTATCCTGATTTTCTTGACATTCAAGTGAAGTCTTTCGAAGATTTTTTTCAGTTGGAAACCCCTGCTGAAAAGAGGACTCAAGATGGCCTTTTCAAAGTATTTTCAGAAAATTTCCCAATTTCTGATTCACGAGATAACTTTGTATTAGAGTTCATTGATTACTTGGTTGACCCTCCAAAATACTCTGTAGAAGAGTGTATTGATAGAGGACTTACCTATTCAGTTCCATTAAAAGCAAAGCTTCGTCTGACATGTAATGATGCAGATCATGAGGACTTTGAAACCATCGAACAAGAAGTATTCTTAGGGAATATTCCTTATATGACCGTTAAAGGTTCTTTCGTGGTAAATGGAGCAGAAAGAGTAATTGTTTCTCAGTTACACAGATCGCCAGGTGTGTTCTTTGCTCAAAGCAAACATACCAATGGTACCGCTTTATATTCTGCCCGAATTATTCCTTTTAAAGGATCTTGGATTGAATTTGCGACAGACGTCAACAGCGTTATGTACGCTTACATTGACCGTAAAAAGAAATTCCCTGTAACCACGCTTCTAAGAGCTATTGGTTACGGTACAGATAAAGATATCCTTGACTTGTTTGGCTTGTCTGAAGAGGTTAAGGCCAATAAAGCCCAACTTAAGAAAGGTGTAGGCAGAAAGCTTGCCGCTAGGGTTCTTAAGACTTGGATTGAAGATTTCGTGGATGAAGATACTGGTGAAGTTGTATCTATCGATAGAAACGAAGTGTTGTTGGAGCGTGACTCTGTTTTGAGCGAGGATGATGTAGAAATGATCCTTGAATCAGGTGTTGATTCAATTATCCTTCACCGTGAGGATATCAACATTGCAGATTACACTATTATATATAATACGCTATCAAAAGATAACTCTAACTCTGAAAAAGAGGCTGTAGAGCAAATCTATCGTCAGTTGAGAAATACTGAAGCGCCAGATGAGCAGACTGCAAGAGATATTATCCAAAGCCTTTTCTTCTCAGATAAGAGATATGATCTTGGAGAAGTAGGTAGATATAGAATTAACAAGAAACTTGGTTTAGATATCTCTTTTGATAAAAGAGTGTTAACAACTCAGGATATTATTTCGATTGTGAAATATTTGATCGGGTTGATTAACTCTAAGGCGGTAGTGGATGATATTGACCACTTATCGAACAGAAGAGTTAGAACTGTAGGAGAGCAATTGTATGCTCAGTTTGGTGTTGGTTTGGCCAGAATGGCCAGAACAATCAAAGAAAGAATGAACGTTCGTGATAATGAGGACTTCAAACCAGTTGACCTTATTAATGCAAGAACGCTTTCTTCTGTGATTAACTCGTTCTTCGGAACAAACCAGCTTTCTCAGTTTATGGATCAAACCAATCCATTAGCAGAGATTACCCACAAAAGAAGATTGTCAGCCTTAGGGCCAGGTGGTCTTTCAAGAGAAAGAGCAGGTTTTGAGGTACGAGATGTTCACTACACTCACTACGGACGTCTTTGTACAATTGAAACTCCAGAAGGACCAAACATTGGTTTGATTTCATCTCTATGTGTTCATGCTAAGATTAACAGCATGGGATTCATCGAGACCCCATATAGAAAAGTAAAAGAGAGTAAAGTAAACATGTCTGAAGATGTGGTTTACCTTACTGCCGAAGAAGAAGATACCCACAACATTGCACAGGCCAACGCGCCTTTAGATGATAAGGGTACTTTCGTAAACGACAGAGTAAAAGCAAGATTTGAAGGAGACTTCCCTGTAGTAGAGCCTAAAGAGCTTACTTATATGGATGTAGCTCCTAACCAAATTGTATCTGTTGCAGCTTCATTGATTCCTTTCCTTGAGCACGATGATGCGAACAGGGCTTTGATGGGATCAAACATGCAGCGTCAAGCAGTGCCTTTGTTGAAGCCAGAAGCTCCTATTGTAGGAACTGGTTTAGAAGGTAGAGCAGCAAGAGATTCTAGAATGTTGGTAATCGCAGAAGGAACAGGTGTTGTACACTATGTTGATGCAGATAAGATTACCATTAAATACGAACAAAGTACTGAAGACGAGTTGGTGAACTTCTACAATGAGTACAAAACGTACAAGTTGATCAAATTCAGAAGAACTAACCAAGACACTTCCATTAACCTTACACCAATCGTATTGAAAGGTGATAAAGTAGTGAAAGGTCAGGTACTATGCGAAGGATATTCTACCCAAGATGGTGAGTTGGCTTTAGGTAAAAACCTAAGAGTAGCTTACATGCCTTGGCAAGGATATAACTTTGAGGATGCCATCGTAATTTCAGAGAGAGTAGTTAGAGATGACGTGTTCACCTCAATTCACATCGATGAATACGAGCTTGAAGTAAGAGATACAAAAAGAGGTGAGGAAGAATTGACTTCTGAGATTCCAAACGTAAGTGAGGAAGCAGTGAAAAACCTTGATGAGAATGGTATCATCAGAGTAGGAGCTGAAATTAAAGAAGGTGATATTCTAATTGGTAAAATTACCCCTAAGGGTGAAACGGATCCAACTCCAGAAGAGAAGCTCTTAAGAGCAATTTTTGGAGATAAAGCAGGTGACGTGAAAGATGCATCATTGAAAGCATCTCCATCACTTCAAGGTGTTGTAATCGATACTAAATTATTCTCTAGACCTAAGAAAGATAAAGACCTAAGAGCTAAATCGAAGAAAGAAGTTGAAACATTGAAAGCTCAATACAGCAAAGATTTGACTGTAGTGAGAAATGAAATGATCGACAAAATCTTCTCTTTGCTACAAGGCAAAACTTCACAAGGAGTAAAACATAAGTTTGGTGATGAAGTAATCTCTAAAGGAGTGAAGTTCAACAAAACCAACATTACTGAAAATATATTCCCTGAGAAGAACATATACAGAGACGAGAGTAACTACAATGTTCAGGAAGAAGTTAACCTAATTTCTGACTTGAACCTTGATAACTGGACTACTGACGATAAGACTAATCAGATTATCGTTCGTATGGTGAAGAATTACCAATTGAAGAGAAATGAAATTGCGGGCGAATTCAAACGTAAGCGTTTCACAATCGAAGTAGGTGATGAATTACCAACAGGTATCGTACAACTGGCCAAAGTTTACATTGCTAAAAAGCGTAAGCTTAAGGTAGGTGATAAAATGGCGGGTCGTCACGGTAACAAGGGTGTTGTAGCCAGAATTGTTAGAGAAGAAGATATGCCATTCTTAGAAGATGGAACTCCAATGGATATCGTATTGAATCCACTTGGTGTACCTTCAAGGATGAACATCGGTCAGATTTACGAAACTGTACTTGCATGGGCTGGATTAGAATTGGGTAGAAAATACGCTACTCCAATTTTTGACGGAGCTACTATGGAAGAAGTTCAGGCAGAATTGGCTGAAGCAGGATTGCCAGATGCTGGTCGTGCTTATCTATACGATGGTTTGTCAGGTGTTAAATTTGACCAGCCTGTTACAGTAGGTATTGCATACATGCTGAAACTAGGTCACTTGGTTGATGATAAAATGCACGCGCGTTCTATCGGGCCATACTCTCTCATTACTCAGCAGCCATTGGGTGGTAAAGCCCAGTTTGGTGGTCAGCGTTTTGGTGAGATGGAGGTTTGGGCTCTTGAGGCCTTTGGCGCATCTCATGTGTTGCAGGAAATTCTAACCGTAAAATCCGATGACGTGATTGGTAGAGCGAAAGCCTACGAAGCCATCGTAAAAGGCGAGAATATTCCTAAACCAAATATTCCTGAATCATTCAACGTATTGGTTCACGAACTAAGAGGTTTGGCACTTGAAATTACACTTGACTAATTCTTAAACAGGCTTCGGCCAATAAATTAGAATACAAAAGCTATGGCATTTAAAAAGAATAGAAAACTTAACAATGACTTTGATAAAGTCACTATCAGCTTAGCTTCTCCGGAATCAATCCTTGAGAGTTCTCATGGTGAGGTAACACAACCGGAAACGATAAACTATAGAACATACAAGCCAGAAATGGGCGGTTTATTCTGTGAAAGAATATTCGGACCTGTAAAGGATTGGGAATGTCATTGTGGGAAATATAAAAGAATCAGATATAAAGGTATTATCTGCGATAGATGTGGTGTTGAAGTTACCGAGAAAAAGGTAAGAAGAGAGCGCATGGGCCATATCGAATTGGTAGTGCCTGTAGCTCATATCTGGTACTTCAAATCATTGCCTAACAAGATTGGTTACCTTCTTGGTCTTCCAACCAAAAAGCTTGATCAGATTATTTACTACGAGCGTTATGTAGTAATTCAAGCTGGTATGAAAGAAGAGGACGGAATCGCCTACATGGATTTCTTGACTGAAGATGAATATCTAGACATTCTAGATAAGCTTCCAAGAGAAAATCAAATGTTAGATGATGAAGATCCTCAGAAATTCATTGCTAAAATGGGAGCTGATGCATTAGAGATGCTTTTGGCAAGAATTGATCTTGACGAACTTTCTTATGCACTTCGTCACCAAGCAGCAACAGATACTTCTCAGCAAAGAAAAGCAGAAGCTTTAAAAAGGTTGAAAGTTGTTGAAGCATTCCGTGATGCAAGAACAAGAATCGAGAACCGTCCAGAGTGGATGATCATTAAAATGGTACCTGTAATTCCACCAGAATTACGTCCATTGGTGCCATTAGATGGTGGTCGTTTCGCAACTTCAGATTTGAATGATCTTTACAGAAGGGTAATCATTAGAAATAACCGTCTTAAGAGATTAATTGATATTAAAGCACCAGAAGTAATCCTTCGTAACGAAAAAAGGATGCTTCAGGAAGCAGTAGATTCTCTTTTCGATAACTCGAGAAAAGTAAATGCTGTGCGTTCAGATGGTAACCGTGCCTTAAAATCTTTGAGTGATATGCTTAAAGGTAAGCAAGGTCGTTTCCGTCAGAACTTGCTAGGAAAAAGGGTAGATTACTCAGGTCGTTCTGTAATTGTAGTAGGGCCAGAGTTGAAACTTCACGAATGTGGTTTGCCAAAGAATATGGCTGCTGAGCTTTTCAAACCATTCATTATCAGAAAACTGATTGAAAGAGGTATTGTTAAGACAGTGAAGTCTGCCAAGAAAATAGTAGACCGTAAAGATCCTGTGGTTTGGGATATCCTTGAAAATGTATTGAAAGGACACCCTGTATTGCTTAACCGTGCTCCAACATTGCACAGGTTAGGTATTCAGGCTTTCCAACCAAAATTAATTGAAGGAAAAGCGATTCAATTGCACCCATTAGTATGTACAGCATTTAACGCTGACTTTGATGGTGACCAAATGGCTGTTCACGTACCACTAGGACACGAAGCAGTTTTGGAAGCCTCAACACTAATGCTTTCTTCGCACAACATTCTTAACCCAGCTAACGGAGCTCCGGTAACTGTACCTTCTCAAGACATGGTTTTGGGTCTGTATTATGTAACCAAAGGCAGAAGATCTACTGAAGATTTTAAAGTAGATGGTGAAGGAATGCGTTTCTATAGTGCCGAAGAGGTAATTATAGCAATGAACGAAGGTAAAGTGTCTAAGCACGCTTACATTCATGTGAAGACCAAAGTGAGAGAAGGAGATGCCTTAGTTGATAAGGTGATCGAAACTGTTGCTGGTCGTATTCTATTTAACCAAGCCGTACCTACTGAAGTAGGTTATGTGAATGAGTTATTGACGAAGAAGAAACTTCAAAAAATTATTGCTAACGTATTTGCTATTTCTGGCGTAGCCAGAACAGCCCAATTCCTTGATGATATCAAAGAACTTGGTTTCCAGATGGCATACAAAGGCGGTCTATCAATGGGATTGAATGATATTCACATTCCAGAACATAAAGAAGACTTAGTAATTGGAGCAAAAGAAGAAGTGGATGCTGTATGGCAAAACTACTTAATGGGTCTTATTACTGATAACGAACGTTATAATCAAGTTATCGACATCTGGACAAGGGTTAACACTAAGTTGACCAATGACTTGATGAACGAGATGGAAGAGGATAACCAAGGCTTTAACTCTATTTATATGATGATGCACTCTGGAGCTAGAGGTTCAAGAGAGCAAATTCGTCAGCTAGGTGGAATGAGAGGTTTGATGGCAAAACCACAAAAGAACCTTGCTGGTTCTGTAGGAGCCATTATTGAAAACCCAATTCTATCTAACTTTAAAGAAGGACTAGATGTACTTGAGTACTTTATCTCTACTCACGGTGCTCGTAAAGGTTTGGCCGATACAGCACTTAAAACTGCCGATGCAGGTTACTTGACTAGACGTTTGGTGGATGTAGCGCAAGATGCAGTTGTTAACGAAGAAGATTGTGGAACACTAAGAGGTTTAACAGTATCTGCTTTGAAAGACAATGAAGACGTAGTAGAATCTTTATCTGAAAGAATTTTAGGTAGAGTTTCGGTACACGATATCTACGATCCAATTTCTGAAGAATTAATCATTTCAGCTGGAGAAGAGTTTACAGAAGAAATTGCAAATCGTATTGACGAAACTGCTATTGATGATGTAGAAATCAGATCTGTATTGACATGTGAAACCAAAAGAGGAATTTGTGCGAAATGTTACGGTAGAAACTTATCTACTTCAGACATGGTACAAAAAGGTGAAGCAGTTGGTGTAATTGCAGCACAGTCGATTGGTGAGCCTGGAACACAGCTTACATTAAGAACTTTCCACGTTGGGGGTACAGCTTCTAACATTGCAGTAGATGCAACTGTTAAGGCTAAATTTGAAGGTGTAATTAAGTTCGAAGAACTTAGATCACTTCCTACCACAGACAACGATGGTAAGAAAATAGAAATGGTAATGGGACGTACTGGTGAAATCCAGATCGTTGACCCAAAAACTAATAAAGTGTTGATCTCTAACCACGTTCCTTACGGAGCAACTCTTGATGTTAAAGAAGGAGATAAGGTTGAAAAAGGTCAGCAACTATGTAAGTGGGATCCATACAATGCGGTAATCCTTTCAGAATTTGATGGTAAAGTAGAATTCGATGCTATTGAAGAAGGTATTACTTATAAAGAAGAGTTTGATGAGCAAACAGGACACAGGGAAAAAGTTATCACTGATACCAGAGATAAAACTAAGAACCCTGCGGTTGTTGTAAACTCTAAAAACGATACAAAAGCCTATAACATTCCAGTGGGAGCTCACTTGGCAGTAGATGCTGGTGATAAAGTTAAAGTGGGTCAGCCACTTGCTAAAATCCCTAGAACAATGGGTAAATCTCGAGATATTACTGGAGGTCTACCAAGAGTAACGGAATTGTTTGAAGCAAGAAATCCATCAAACCCAGCAGTAGTGTCAGAAATTGACGGTGTTGTTACTTACGGTGGAATTAAGAGAGGTAACCGTGAAATCTTCATCGAGTCTAAAGATGGTGTGAAGAAGAAATACATGGTGCCATTGTCTAAGCACATTCTTGTACAAGACAATGACTTTGTAAGAGCAGGTTACTCTTTATCTGATGGTGCAATTACTCCTAATGACATTTTGAATATTCAAGGCCCAACTGCGGTTCAAGAGTATTTAGTAAATGAAATCCAGGAAGTATATCGACTACAAGGTGTGAAGATCAATGATAAGCACATCGAAGTAATCGTGAAGCAAATGATGCAGAAGGTAGAGATCATGGATGCAGGCGACACTAGTTTCCTTCCAGGTCAAGTAGTTGATAAATTCCTTTTCAGAGAAGAGAATGACGCAATGCTAGACATGAAGGTAGTGGCTGATTCAGGTGATTCTTCAAACCTAAAACCAGGTCAGATTGTTACTCCTCGTCAATTAAGAGATGAAAACTCTTCGTTGAGAAGAAAAGACATGAAACTTGTAGAAGTAAGAGATGCACAACCAGCAGTTTCGCAACCGAAACTTCAAGGTATCACTCAAGCTTCATTAGGAACCGAAAGCTTTATTTCTGCAGCATCATTCCAAGAAACTACTAAAGTGTTAAGTGAAGCCTCAATTAGAGGTAAAGCAGACCACTTGAAAGGTTTGAAGGAAAATGTAATCGTGGGTCACTTGATTCCGGCAGGTACAGGTTTGAGAGAATACGAAGACCTTATCGTTGGAAACAAAGAAGCTTACGAAAGATTGCAAGCAGCAAAAGCCGCTTACAGATCAGAATCAGAAGAACAAGAAGTAGAGTACTAAGCCATGGCTGAGGATAAAGATCAAAAGAATCAGAACCAAATCAATATTGAGCTTTCCGAAGAAGTTGCGGAAGGCCAGTATGTGAATTTGGCAATGATCGCACATTCAAACAGTGAATTTGTGATTGATTTTATCAAAATGATGCCAGGAGTACCAAAGGCGAAAGTGAAATCGAGAATTATCATTACACCAGAACATGCCAAAAGGCTTTTGATGGCGCTAAAAGATAATATCGATAAGTTTGAAAACCACTTTGGTACAATTACCCAATCCGATGAAGCCCCAAAATTCCCGATGAATTTTGGTGGAACAATAGGAGAGGCTTAATGCGCAAATACTTTTAAATATTTTATAGAAGCCCCTTTCGAAAGATTGGGGCTTTTTAGGTGAAAATAGACTGCAGAAACGGTCAATTAGAATGGGAACTTTGGCCATTCTATGACGCAAAAAGTTAAAGGTGCTTTAAGTTGGAAGTTAAGGACTTACATGTTCGATTATATTTAATCTGATGTGTTTGTTCTGAAAACTTCTTTTGTTACCTTTGCAGTCCTAAATTTGTACATAGGGAAATAAAATCTAAAAAATAACTGTAAATGCCTACTATACAACAATTAGTAAGAAAGGGCAGAAAGAAATTGACTTCTAAGTCAAAATCTCCTGCACTGGATAGCTGCCCGCAAAGAAGAGGGGTTTGTACAAGGGTTTACACTACCACGCCTAAGAAGCCAAACTCAGCTATGAGAAAAGTAGCAAGAGTAAGGTTAACTAACGGTAAGGAGGTAAACGCATACATCCCAGGTGAAGGTCACAATCTTCAAGAACACTCAATCGTCTTGATTAGAGGAGGAAGAGTAAAAGATCTTCCAGGTGTAAGATACCACATCATTAGAGGTGCATTAGATACCGCTGGTGTGAATGGTCGTACACAACGTAGATCAAAATATGGTGCAAAACGCCCTAAAGCAGCTAAAAAATAGAATTTTTATAAAATGAGAAAAGCTAAACCAAAGAAGAGATATATTCTTCCTGACCCTAAGTTCCATGATACTTTGGTAACAAAGTTTGTGAACTACTTAATGGTTGACGGGAAGAAGAGTATTGCCTACAACATTTTCTATGATGCGATCGAGATCGTTGAGAAGAAAGGTGGTGAGAATGGTCTTGAGACTTGGAAGAAAGCATTGAGTAACATCATGCCTTCAGTCGAAGTAAAAAGCCGTAGAGTAGGTGGAGCAACATTTCAGGTACCAACTGAAGTGAGGCCGGCTAGAAAAACTTCACTGGGGATCAAGTGGATGATTTCTTTTGCTAGAAAAAGAGGTGAGAAAACAATGAGGGACCGTTTGGCTGCCGAAATTCTTGCTGCATCAAAAGGAGAAGGAGCTGCCGTTAAGAAGAAAGACGACACTCACAGAATGGCAGATGCAAACAAGGCGTTCTCACACTTTAGATTTTAATCCCTAGAATAAAATGGCAAGAGATTTAAGATTAACAAGGAATATAGGTATCGCAGCCCACATTGATGCGGGTAAAACTACGACTACCGAAAGAGTTTTGTACTACACTGGTGTTTCTCACAAACTTGGTGAGGTTCATGATGGTGCAGCTACAATGGACTGGATGGAGCAAGAGCAAGAAAGAGGGATTACAATTACCTCTGCTGCTACTACTGTATTCTGGCCTTACAAAGACGAACAATATCACATCAACATTATTGATACTCCTGGTCACGTAGATTTTACCGTAGAGGTAAACCGCTCCCTTCGAGTGCTTGATGGTTTGGTGTTCTTGTTTTCTGCTGTTGATGGTGTTGAGCCTCAATCAGAAACCAACTGGAGACTTGCGGATAACTATAAAGTTGCTCGTTTAGGATTTGTAAATAAAATGGACAGATCGGGTGCCGATTTCTTGAACGTGTGTAAGCAAGTAAAAGAAATGTTGGGTACTAAAGCTGTTCCGCTTCAATTGCCTATCGGAGCTGAGGATACCTTTAAAGGTGTTGTTGACTTGGTAGAGAATAAAGCTATTGTTTGGAACGAAGAAGATATGGGGATGACCTATAACGAAATCGAAATTCCAGCAGATATGGCGGATGAAGTAGCTGAATACAGAGAGCATTTATTAGAAGCAGTTGCTGAGTATGACGAAACACTTCTAGAAAAGTATTTCGAAGATCCAGAGTCTATTTCTAGAGATGAGATTATTAAAGCTTTAAGAGCTGCAACAATCGATTTAGCTTTTGTTCCAATGTTGTGTGGTTCTGCCTTTAAAAATAAAGGTGTTCAGTCAATGTTGAACTATGTTATGGAATTGCTTCCATCTCCTCTTGATAGAGAGAGCGTAGAAGGAACAGATCCAGATACAGAAGAGCCTACTTTTAGAAAGCCATCAGTATCTGAGCCATTTACTGCATTAGCATTTAAAATCGCCACTGATCCGTTTGTAGGTCGTTTGTGTTTTGTTAGATCGTACGCAGGTATGCTTGATTCAGGTTCTTATGTATTCAATACAAGAACAGGAAAAAAAGAGCGTATCTCTAGAATCTTCCAAATGCATGCTAACAAGCAAAACGCTATTGAAAAGCTTCATGCTGGTGATATTGCTGCAGTTGTAGGTTTTAAGGATATCAAAACAGGAGATACACTTTGTGACGAGAAACATAAAATTGTTCTTGAATCAATGGATTTCCCTGAGCCAGTAATTGGTTATGCAATTGAGCCAAAAACTCAAGCAGATGTAGATAAACTAGGTATGGCAATTGCCAAACTAGTTGAAGAAGATCCAACATTGACAGTAAACACTGACGAAGAAACTGGTCAAACGATTCTTAGAGGTATGGGTGAGCTTCACCTAGATATCATCATGGATCGTATGAGAAGAGAGTTCAAGGTGGAAGTGAATCAAGGAGCTCCTCAAGTAGCTTACAAAGAGGCACTTACTAAGTCAATCGAACATAAAGAAGTTTATAAGAAGCAGTCTGGTGGTAGAGGTAAATTTGCTGATATCTCTTTCGAAATTGGTCCAAAAGACGAGGATTTCGTAGGAAAAGGACTTCAGTTTGTAAACCAAATTGTGGGTGGTGTAATTCCAAAAGAATTTATCCCAGCAATTGAGAAAGGTTTCGCTTCAGCAATGAATAATGGACCTTTAGCAGGTTATCCTGTTGAAGACATGAAAGTTAGATTGTTCCACGGATCATTCCACGATGTGGATTCAGATGCTCTTTCTTTTGAACTTGCTGCAAGAATGGGCTTTAAAGCTGCTGGTAAGCAAGCAGGTCCAAAATTATTGGAGCCAATCATGTCAGTTGATGTAGTTACCCCAGACGAATATACTGGTTCAATTACAGGTGACTTGAACAGAAGAAGAGGTATGATGAAAGGTATGGATACTAAAGGCACTTCTACAGTTGTTAAGGCCAGTGTTCCATTGTCAGAACTTTTCGGTTACGTTACAGATTTGAGAACAATGTCTTCTGGTCGTGCTACGGCTGCTTTGACATTCTCACACTATGACGTGGTACCAAATGGCATTGCAGACGAAGTGATCAAAAAATCCAAAGGAGAATAATCTGTAAATTTTAGAATAATGACACAGAAGATAAGAATCAAATTAAAGTCATACGATCACAACTTGGTGGATAAGTCATCAGAGAAAATCGTAAGAGCTGTGAAAACTACCGGAGCTATTGTTAGCGGACCAATTCCGTTACCAACAGTAAAGGAGAAATTTACAGTATTGAAATCTCCACACGTTAATAAAAAAGCGCGTGAGCAATTTCAACTTTGTACTTACAAGCGATTGGTAGATATTTACTCTAGCAGTGCTAAAACTGTAGACGCCCTAATGAAGCTTGAGCTTCCAAGTGGTGTTGATGTTGAAATCAAAGTATAAGTACTTTTTAGATAAAGAATATAAGAGGCTGACCTTTTTGGTTGGCCTCTTTTTTATGCAAGGAGACAGGTCGGAATTAACGTCCTGAATTTGAGAGAATTTATTCTGTAAATTTCAAATCTAGAGTTTGTAGCAGAAAATTAATTCTCTATCTTTGCAATCCGTTTCACGGGAGCCCTGGATTTGTAGGGTTCAAAATGAATTAAAAAGATGTCTGGAATAATCGGAAAAAAAATCGGAATGACTAGCATTTACAGTGCCGATGGACGTAGTGTCGCATGCACGGTGATAGAGGCTGGTCCTTGCGTAGTAACGCAAGTAAAAAATGAAGGAACAGACGGGTATACAGCTGTACAGCTTGCTTTTGGAGAGCGTAAGGAGAAAAATACTCCTAAAGCTTTGAAGGGTCACTTCGCTAAGGCGAATACTACTCCAAAGAGAGATGTTGTTGAGTTCCGAAATTTTCGCGAAGAGTTTGAAGGTCAGGTAGCATTAGGTAATGAAATCGTTGTAGGCGATGTCTTCAAAGAAGGCGATTTTGTTGATGCTGTGGGTACTTCAAAAGGTAAAGGTTTTCAAGGTGTTGTAAAAAGACACGGATTTGGTGGAGTTGGACAAGCAACGCACGGTCAGCACAACAGATTGAGAGCGCCTGGTTCCGTTGGTGGAGCTTCTTATCCTGCAAGAGTATTTAAAGGTACTCGCATGGCTGGAAGAACTGGTGGAGATAGAGTGACAGTAATCAACCTGCGCGTAATGAAAGTGGTTCCAGAAAAGAACCTGATTGTAATCAGTGGTTCTATTCCTGGTGCGAAAAATTCAACCGTAATCCTAGAGAAATAAGAAGATGGAGATTGCAGTACTAAAAAATAGTGGCGAAGACACTGGAAGAAAAGTAACGCTTTCAGGCGACATCTTCGGTATTGAACCGAATGATCACGCAATTTACTTAGATGTAAAGCAGTACTTGGCTAACCAAAGACAAGGAACGCATAAATCTAAGCAGAGAGCAGAGATTGCTGGTTCTACCAGAAAGATTAAAAAGCAAAAAGGTACAGGTACAGCGAGAGCTGGTAGTATTAAATCACCAGTCTTTAGAGGCGGTGGTAGAGTATTCGGTCCTGAGCCAAGAGATTACCACTTCAAGTTGAATAAAAAACTTAAAGTATTAGCTCGTAAATCAGCTTTAGCATACAAAGCAAAAGATAATAGTCTTTTGATTTTGGAGGACTTTACTTTCGATGCACCTAAAACTAAAGAGTACAAAAAGATGATTGACGGTTTGTCATTGTCTGGTAAGAAAACTCTTATCGTTGTAGGAGAGCACGATAAAAATGTTCTTTTATCTGGAAGAAATATCCAGAACACTAAAGTAATCACGGCAGATGCATTGAATACATATGATGTGCTGAACGCTGAAAGCTTGCTTTTGAGTGAGAGCTCAGTTGAAATAATTGAAAACTTATTGAAGTAACAGAAAATGAGTGTTCTTAAAAAACCTTTAGTTACCGAAAAAGTATCAGCCTTGAACGAAAAGGGCAAGTACGGATTTGTTGTAGACTACAAAGCCAACAAAATAGAAATCAAAGTGGCTGTAGAGCAGATGTACGGTGTAACCGTAGAAGATGTTAACACCATGAGATATAGTGGTAAGACCAAATCTAGAATGACAAAATCTAGAGTAGTACAAGGTCAAACCAATGCATTCAAGAAGGCAATTGTAACAGTTGCTGAGGGTGATGTTATTGATTTTTATAGCGGCATTTAAATAGAGAATAATGGGCGTTAGAAAACTAAGACCAATGACTCCGGGAACCAGACATAGAATGGCTCCTGACTTTGCAGAAGTAACTGTTAAGAAAAGTGCTCCTGAAAAATCCTTAACCGTTCCTTCTAAGAGGTCTGGTGGGCGAAACAATACTGGTAAAATGACAATGCGCTACATGGGCGGTGGTCACAAACAAAAAATCAGAATTGTTGATTTCAAGAGAGAAAAATTTAATGTACCTGCTACGGTAAAATCAATTGAATATGATCCAACTCGTTCAGCAAGAATAGCCTTGTTGTTTTACGCAGATGGAGAGAAAAGATATATCATTGCTCCTAAAGGATTAGAAGTAGGGCAAACTGTAGTGTCTGGTGAAGGTGTTGCACCTGAGGTAGGTAATGCGATGCCTCTTTCTAAAATCCCAATGGGTACAATCATTCACAACATTGAGTTGAAGCCTGGTAAAGGAGCTTCAATGTCAAGAAGTGCAGGAGCTTATGCTCAGATTGTAGCTCGTGAAGGAAAGTACGCAACTCTTAAATTGCCATCAGGCGAAATGAGAAACGTTCTTTCTGCTTGTATGGCAACAATTGGTGCTGTAGGAAATGCAGAGCATATGAATGTTGTACTTGGTAAAGCAGGTAGAACAAGATGGTTAGGTCGAAGACCAAGAGTAAGAGGTGTGGTTATGAACCCAGTAGATCACCCAATGGGTGGTGGTGAAGGTAAATCTTCAGGTGGACATCCTAGATCTAGAAAAGGATTGTTCTCTAAAGGTTTGAAAACCAGAACACCTAAGAAATATTCGAATCGTTTGATCATTGGTAAAAAGAAGAAGTAAGACATGGCACGTTCGTTAAAAAAAGGACCATATATCGATTTTCGCTTAGCCGGCAAAGTAGAGGCTATGGAAGAGTCTGGTAAGAAGTCTGTAATTAAGACTTGGTCCAGAAGATCAATGATAGCCCCAGATTTTATTGGGCACACTTTCGCTGTTCATAATGGAAATAAGTTTATTCCTGTTTTCGTAACTGAGAACATGGTAGGGCATAAGCTAGGTGAATTTTCACCAACCAGAAATTTCCGTGGTCACATTGCTAAAAAAGATAAAGGTAGAAGATAATGGAAGCTGTAGCTAAGTTAAATAATGTGCCTACATCTGCTCGTAAAATGAGAATGGTTGCTGACTTGATCAGAGGCCAACGTGTAGACAGAGCTTTGAACCTTTTAAAGTTTGAGCCAAAAGAAGGAGCAGCGCGTCTTGAGAAATTATTGAGATCAGCCGTGTCTAACTGGATCGCTAAGAACGAAGACGAAAGATTAGAAGATGCAGATCTTGTGATCAAAGAAATTCGTGTTGATGGTGGTAGAATCTTAAAAAGATTGAGACCAGCTCCACAAGGAAGAGCACATAGAATAAGAAAAAGATCTAATCACGTAACGCTTATTGTAGATTCAAAAAATGGATCTGCTAAAGTTACCGCTGATCAGGAGGAAGAAGTCACTAACGAAACTGCTAATTAAGAACAGATGGGACAAAAAGTAAATCCTATAGGTCTAAGATTGGGTATCATCAAAGGTTGGGATTCCAACTGGTACGGAGGTAAAGACTTTTCGAACAAATTGGTTGAAGACCAAGAAATCAGAAAGTATGTAAATGCTCGTATCCCAAAAGGTGGTATTTCTAAGATTATTATTGAAAGAACACTTAAGCGTATCACTATTACAGTACACACTGCTAGACCAGGAGTTGTAATTGGTAAAGGTGGACAAGAAGTGGATCGTATCAAGGAAGAGCTGAAGAAACTTACAAGTAAGGATGTTCAGATCAATATCTTTGAGATCAAAAGACCAGAATTGGATGCCAAATTAGTAGGAGAATCAATTGCTCAGCAATTAGCAGCTAGAATTTCTTACAGAAGAGCAATGAAGCAAGCTATTGCTTCTGCAATCAGAGTTGGTGCACAAGGAATTAAAGTGAAATGTTCAGGACGTTTAGGCGGAGCTGAAATGGCAAGAACTGAGATGTATAAAGAGGGAAGAATTCCTTTGCATACACTTAGAGCCGACATAGATTACGCAATTTCTGAAGCTGATACAGTTTACGGAAAAATCGGAATCAAAGTATGGGTATTCAAAGGTGAGGTTTTCGGTAAGAGAGATCTATCTCCTAACATAGGAGGAGGAAATCAATCAGAAAGAGGAGCTGGAGGTGCACCTGGGAACAGAAGAAGACCTTCTGGAAACAATAGAGGAGGAGCCCCAGCCGGTAGAAGACGTTAATCACATCACCTGTTAAAAGTTTACAACGATGTTACAACCAAAGAGAACCAAATTTAGAAAAATGCAAAAAGGCCGTGTGAAGGGACTTGCGGGTCGCGGTCACACTTTGGCTTTCGGAACATTTGGTATAAAATCATTAGAAGCTGGATGGATCACAGCACGTCAGATTGAAGCTGCACGTATTGCCATGACCAGAGCTATGAAAAGGGAAGGTCAAGTTTGGATTAGAATTTTTCCAGACAAACCAATCACGAGTAAGCCTGCTGAGGTAAGGATGGGTAAAGGTAAAGGAGCGCCTTCATATTGGGTAGCTTGTATTAAGCCTGGTACTATTCTTTTCGAATCTGGTGGAGTAAGCCAAGAATTGGCAAAAGAATCGTTGAGATTGGCAGCCCAAAAGCTACCTATATCAACAAAGTTTGTTGTACGTAGAGATTACGTTGGATAGTTATGAAAAATCAAGAGATCAAAGCACTTACCGTTGAGGAATTGGCGGAAAGAATTAAGGCCGAGACAGATAACATTGGCAAATTGAAATTTGCCCAAGCCATCTCTCCAATAGAAAACCCGATGAAAATCAAGGATTCTAGAAAGTTGATAGCTAGACTAAAAACTGAGTTGAGAGCTAAAGAACTCGCAAATTAAGATACGCATGGAGACCAGAAATCTTAGAAAAGAAAGAATCGGGATTGTAACCAGCAACAAAATGGAAAAAACCATTACTGTAGCAGTGTTACGTAAAGAAAAGCACCCGATCTACGGTAAGTTTGTTAAGAAAACTACCAAATTTTCTGCTCATGACGAAACTAATGATTGTGGTATCGGTGATACCGTGAAGATCATGGAAACTCGTCCGCTGAGTAAGAATAAGCGTTGGAGATTAGTTGAAATTATTGAAAGAGCTAAGTAATCATGATCAGGCAAGAATCAAGATTGAACGTTGCAGATAACAGTGGAGCAAAAGAAGTTCTATGTATTCGCGTATTAGGCGGTACTAAAAAGAAGTTCGCAACTGTTGGCGATAAAATTGTGGTCTCTGTGAAAGCTGCCCACTCTTCAAGCAATTTGAAAAAAGGTACTGTTACAAAAGCAGTAATCGTTAGAACCAAGAAAGCCGTAAGAAGGAAAGATGGTTCTTATATCAGATTTGAAGATAACGCTGCTGTATTACTGAACCAAAACGATGAACCAAGGGGTACTCGTATGTTTGGCCCGGTGGCTAGAGAATTGCGTGAAAAGCAATTCATGAAAATTGTTTCATTGGCACCAGAAGTATTGTAAGCAATGGAAAGAAAGAAAAACAAGCAGCAAAAACTGCATTTGAGAAAAGGAGATACCGTAAAGGTACTTTCTGGTAACTCAAAAGGTAAAGAAGGACAAGTCCTCGAAGTTTTCATCGCAAAGCAAAGAGCAATTGTTGAAGGCGTTAACATTGTGTCAAAGCACACTAAGCCTTCCGCTACTAACCCTAATGGTGGTATTGAAAAAACAGAAGCTCCAATTCATGTATCTAACCTAATGGTGAAGGATCCTGCTACAGGTCAATTTGCTAGAACTGGTAAGAAAGTGAATAGCGAAGGGAAATTAGAAAGGTATTTTAAGACTAAGTCAAATTAATTATAATGGCTAATCCTAGATTAAAAGATACTTATATCAATGAAATCACCCCAGCATTGGTGAAGAAGTTTGAATATACTTCCGTAATGCAGGTGCCTAAAATCACTAAAATTGTAGTGAACAAAGGTATTGGTGCTGCGGTAGCAGATAAAAAATTAGTTGACGTAGGAGTAGAAGAACTTACAACCATCACTGGTCAGAAAGCTGTTGCTACAATTGCTAAGAATTCAATTTCAAACTTTAAGTTAAGAGAGGGAATGCCTATTGGTGCCCGAGTAACTTTAAGAGGAGATAAAATGTTCGAATTCCTTGATAGACTTTTGAATATCGCTTTACCACGTGTAAGAGATTTTAGAGGTGTAAAGGATAAAGGATTTGATGGAAGAGGTAATTATACTTTGGGAATCAAAGAACAAATCATTTTCCCTGAAATTTCCATCGACAAAGTGAATAAAATCACTGGTATGGATATCACTATTGTTACCACCGCAAATTCTGATGAGGAAGCATTCGAGTTGTTGAAAGCATTTGGAATGCCTTTCGCAACTGGTAAAAAATAAGAATATGGCAAGAGAATCGATAAAAGCTAGAGAAAGAAAAAGAGAACGTCTTGTTGCAAAGTTTGCTCAAAAGAGAGCTGACCTTAAGGCTGCTGGTGACTGGGAAGGTTTAGATAAACTACCTAGAAACTCTTCACCTGTAAGATTGCATAATAGATGTAAGCTAACTGGTCGTCCTAAAGGATACATGAGGAAATTCGGTATTTCACGTGTTACTTTTAGAGAAATGGCTTCTGCAGGAAAAATCCCTGGAGTAACAAAATCAAGCTGGTAAGCTTTTTTTATTTCGCTAATAAAATATTTTCAATACCTTTGCAGGCCGATTCAGGTCGGAAGGTATTTATTTTCAATAGAAATGCCAATTCTGGGTGATATCGCCAGATTGGAGACGGAGTTTTAATTAACAAGCCGTCATAAACAAAAAACAATGACTGATCCAATAGCAGATTATTTAACGCGATTGCGAAATGCCATCAAGGCTAAGCATAGAGTCGTAGACATTCCTGCTTCTAACTTAAAGAAGCAGCTCACAAGTGTATTGCACGAAAAGGGATATATCCTGAACTATAGGTTCGAGGAAGAAGGTCCACAAGGCAATATCAAAATAGCTCTAAAGTATAATAGAGTTTCTAAAAAACCGGCAATCGAAAAACTTCTTAGAGTAAGTAAGCCAGGTTTGAGAAAATATGTTGGTGCAGAGGAGTTACCTAGAGTTCTTAATGGCTTGGGTATAGCTATTATCTCTACATCAAAGGGAATTATGACTGATAAGGAAGCGAGAAATCTTCATATCGGTGGTGAAGTTTTATGTCACGTATACTAAGATAAGAAGAGATGTCACGAATTGGTAAGAAACCGATTGATCTACCTCAAGGAGTATCTGTAGACGTAGCTGCGAATAACGTGGTTACTGTTAAAGGACCTAAAGGAGAGCTGAAACAGGCAGTTAATCCTGATATAAAGATAACCGTTGACGGTGCTGTGCTTACTGTTGAAAGACCAACAGAGCAAAAAAGACACAAGTCATTACACGGTTTGTACCGCTCATTAATCAGCAACATGGTTGTTGGTGTAAGTGAAGGTTACAAGAGAGATTTAGAATTAGTAGGTGTAGGTTACAAGGCAGCCGTTAGCAATAACGTGTTAGAATTGAGCCTTGGTTACTCACATAATATCTTTGTTGCTGTTCCAGAAGAGATTAAGGCAAGTGCCGAAATGTTGAAAGGAAAGAACCCTACAGTTTCTCTAGAAGGAATTGATAAAGAATTGATTGGTCAAGTGGCTGCTAAGATTAAGTCGTTGAGAAAATCAGAGCCTTACAAAGGTAAAGGTATCAAGTTCGTTGGTGAGGTAATCAGAAGAAAAGCTGGTAAAACTGCTTCTAAATAAGAGTAATCATGGCTGTTAGTAAAAGTAGACTAAGAATAAAAAGAGGAATTAGAAATAAGATTTCTGGAACTTCCGAAAGACCGAGAATTTCAGTTTTCAAAAGTAATTCACGTATATCTGCCCAAATTATTGACGATTCAAAAGGGCATACGCTAGTATCAGCTTCTTCTGTTGAGTTTGATAGCAAGAAGAAAAATACCAACGTAGAGTTATCTAAAGAAGTTGGTAAAAAATTGGCTGAAAAGGCAATTGCAGAAGGTATTACCAGTGTGGTTTTCGACCGTAATGGTTATGTATACCATGGTAAAGTACAAGCATTGGCTGAAGGAGCTAGAGAAGGCGGTCTTAAATTTTAATCAGGATGTCACAGAAAAATATAAAATCAGTAAAAGCAAGTGAGATCGACCTTAAAGAAAAGGTAGTTGCGATCAAGCGTGTGGCTAAGGTAGTTAAGGGTGGTAGAAGATTTAGTTTCTCTGCAATCGTAGTAGTTGGAGATGGAAATGGTGTTGTTGGATACGGTTTAGGTAAAGCTAATGAGGTTACTGACGCGATAACTAAGGGTATTGATGATGCAAAGAAGAACTTGGTAAAAGTTCCTTTGTTGAAAGGTACTGTGCCTCACGAGTCAATCGGTAAATTTGGTGGAGGTTTCGTTTTAGTGAAACCAGCTGCTGAAGGTACAGGTGTGATTGCAGGTGGTGCGATGCGTGCTGTATTCGAAAGTGCTGGATACCACAATGTTTTGGCCAAGTCAAAAGGTTCTTCAAACCCTCATAACGTAGTAAAGGCTACATTCGATGCTCTTTTGAGTATGAGAGATGCTTATACTGTTGCTGAGCAAAGAGGAATTACAATGTCTAAAGTTTTTAACGGATAATAGGGATGGCAAAGGTTCAAATTACACAGGTTAAGAGCACAATCGACAGACCTGAAAGACAAAAAAGGACAATCCAGGCTTTAGGCCTTGGTAAAATCAACAGAACAGTAGAAGTAGAATTAACTGCCTCTATTGCTGGTATGATTAATAAGGTAAATCATTTAGTATCTGTAAAGGAACTGTAAGATGGATTTGAATAGTTTAAAACCTGCAGAAGGTTCTACGAAAAATAGAAAAAGAATAGCTAGAGGTACAGGTTCTGGTCGAGGTGGAACGTCAACACGTGGTCACAAAGGAGCTAAATCTAGATCTGGTTATAAAAGCAAAGGCGGTTTTGAAGGTGGTCAAATGCCATTACAAAGACGTGTGCCTAAGTTTGGTTTCACTAACCCTAACAGAGTTGAATATAAGGCGTTAAACCTTGATTCACTTCAAGAGTTGGCAACCAAATTGAATGCTGATACCATTGACTTCAATACTTTGATGGAAAATGGTTTTGCTCAGAAGAATGATCTAGTTAAGATTTTAGGTAGAGGCGAATTAACCTCTAAAGTGAATGTATCGGCCCATAAATTTTCTAGTTCTGCTCAAGCAGCAATCGAAAAAGTAGGCGGAACCGTTACAAAGCTTTAATATAAGATGAAGAAGTTTTTTACTACCATACGAAATATATACTCCATTGAGGAATTGAGAAATAGGATCCTAGCTACGCTGGGATTCTTGATCGTTTTCAGACTTGGATCTTTTGTTGTTTTACCTGGTGTAGACGTAGCTAAATTAACCGATGATGCGGGTGGGATATTTGGTATCCTTAACTCATTGTTAGGAGGTTCATTTAGTAGGGCATCTATATTCGGTTTAGGTATTATGCCTTATATATCAGCTTCGATTGTAATCCAATTGATGACTGTGGCAGTACCGAGCTTCCAGAAAATGCAGAAAGAGGGAGAGTCTGGTAGAAAAAAACTTACTCAAATCACTAGAGTTCTAACAATTCTAGTAACCCTTGCTCAAAGCTTTGGTTACATTAAAGCAACTATTATTTCTCAAGACGCTGTCCTACCTAGCATTGACCCATCGCTTTTCATGATCAGTTCAATGATCTTGTTAACTGCAGGTACAATGTTCTGTATGTGGTTAGGAGAGAAGATTACTGATAAGGGAATTGGCAATGGTATTTCCATGCTAATTATGATCGGTATTATTTCAAGCTTACCTGGAGCTGCATGGATGGAATTTGTAACAACAAATGGAATCGGAAAAGCATTGTTCTCAGTAATTGAGCTGATAGTATTGTTCTTTGTTGTAATTGTAACTGTTGCTTTAGTTCAGGCTACAAGAAGAATACCAGTACAGTATGCAAAGCAAGTAGTGGGCGGTAAAGTATATGGTGGTCAACGTCAGTTCATTCCTTTAAAGGTTAATGCTTCTGGAGTTATGCCAATTATCTTTGCTCAAGCTTTAATGATTTTGCCAAGTTTATTGGCAGGTATTTGGCAAGACAGTAGCGATATAGCTAACTCAATAGGAGCAGCATTTAGTAATCCATATTCATGGCAGTACAATGTTACGTTTGCCGTGTTAATTATAGCATTTACATTCTTCTACACTGCTATTACGGTGAATCCATCGAACATGGCGGATGATCTTAAAAGAAGTGGAGGTTTTATACCGGGTATTAAACCAGGAAGACCTACATCTGAATTTATTGGAGATGTATTAGATAGAATTACGCTTCCAGGTTCAATATTCCTAGCGATTATCGCAATCCTTCCAACATTCGCATACAATGCAGGTGTGGGGCAGCAATTCGCTTACTTCTATGGAGGAACCTCACTTTTAATTATGGTGGGTGTAATTTTAGATACTTTACAACAAATAGAAAGCTATTTGTTAATGCGACACTACGAAGGAATGATGAAGTCAGGCAAGATGCGTGGCCGATCTCAGAACGTAGCTGTAGCATAATATGATTAATTACAAGACTGAAGAGGAAATTCAGATAATTCGAGAGAGTGCCGATATTCTTGGCAGGGCTCACGGAGAAGTAGCTAAACAAGTAAGGGCAGGTGTTAAAACCGCTGACTTGGACAAGATTGCAGAAGAATATATTCGCGATCATAATGCGAAAGCATCGTTTAAAGGCTACAATGGGTTCCCTTCTACCCTGTGTATTTCAGTGAACGAGAATGTAGTTCATGGATTTCCAGGGAAGTACGAATTGAAAGACGGTGATATAATCTCTATAGATTGTGGAGTCTTCTACAAAGGTTTTCATAGCGATTCCGCTTATACTTACCCCGTAGGAGAAATTTCCCCAGAGACATTAGCACTGCTTAAAGCAACGAAAGAGTCGTTGTATATAGGTATTGAACAAGCCAAGTATGGCAATCGGTTAGGCGATGTAAGTGCATCTATCCAAAAATACGTTGAAGACAAAGGCTACACTGTAGTGAGAGAGCTTGTTGGACACGGTTTAGGAAGGAACTTACACGAATCACCTGAAGTTCCTAACTACGGAAAACGTGGTAGAGGAGTAAAACTTCAAGAAGGATTAGTAATCGCCATTGAACCGATGGTCAATTTAGGAGCGAGGAATATAGTACAGGAAAATGATGGGTGGACCATTAGAACCAGAGACAGAAAGCCTTCAGCTCACTTTGAACATACAGTGGCGATATTCAAGGATAGAACAGAAGTGTTAACAACACATAAGTATATAGAAGAAGTTTTTAAATTTTAGTATGGCAAAACAAGGATCTATTGAACAGGACGGTACCATTTTAGAAGCATTGCCGAATGCAATGTTCAGAGTGGAACTTGATAATGGACACACCGTTACTGCTCATATTTCTGGTAAAATGCGGATGCACTATATCAGAATATTACCAGGCGATAAAGTGAAAATGGAGATGTCGCCATACGATTTAACCAAAGCAAGAATTACTTACAGATATAAATAAGAAATCATGAAAGTGAAAGCATCTATCAAGAAGCGTAGTGCTGATTGTAAGCTGATCCGTAGGAATGGAAAGTTATACGTGATAAACAAAAAGAATCCTAGATTCAAACAAAGACAAGGGTAATTATGGCTAGAATTTCAGGAGTAGATATTCCGGATCACAAGAGGTCAGAGATAGGTTTGACCTATATTTTCGGAATTGGACGTAGCTCGGCTGTTTACATTTTAGGTAAAGCCGGAATTGATGTGAGCAAAAAAATTGGTGATTTAGATGATGAAGAGCAAAAAGCAATTCGTACGATCATCAGTGAAGAGTTCAAAGTAGAAGGAGTTTTAAAATCAGAGGTGCAATTGAGCATTAAGCGTCTGATGGACATCGGTTGTTACCGTGGTTTGAGACACAGAAAAGGTCTTCCTGTTCGTGGTCAGCACACTAAAAACAACTCACGTACCCGAAAAGGTAAGAGAAAGACTGTTGCGAACAAGAAAAAGGCAACCAAGTAATTTGAATTAATGGCCTTTAGGTCTGAAAATATTTGAAGAATGGCTCAGAAGAGAAAAGATAAAGCTAAAAAGCGAGTAGTTCAGGTTGAAGCTATTGGACAAGCCCACATTAAGGCTTCTTTCAATAACATCATCATATCAATCACTAACCTACAAGGTCAAGTGATTTCTTGGGCATCTGCTGGTAAAATGGGTTTTAAGGGTTCTAAAAAGAATACTCCTTATGCAGCCCAAATGGCAGCCCAGAATTGCGCTCAAACTGCCTACGATTTGGGTTTGAGAAAAGTTGAGGTATTTGTTAAAGGACCAGGCTCTGGAAGAGAGTCTGCAATCAGATCACTCCAAAATACTGGTATCGAAGTAACAATGATTAAAGACGTTACTCCATTACCACACAACGGATGTCGTCCTCCAAAACGTAGAAGAGTTTAATCCAGAAATTAGAAAGTAATGGCAAGATATACAGGTCCTAAGGCCAAAATTGCGAGAAGATTTAACGATCCTATCTTTGGTCATAGCAAAGCATTGCAAAAGAAAGCTTACCCTCCTGGTCAACACGGAAGAGGTAGAAGAAAAAAACAATCTGAATATGCAATCCAGTTAATGGAGAAGCAAAAAGCAAAATACACTTATGGTGTATTAGAGCGTCAGTTTGCTAACACGTTCGATCGTGCTTCAAGAAAATCAGGTATTACAGGTGAAATCCTTCTACAAATGTTGGAGGCAAGGCTTGATAATACTGTATATAGAATGGGTATTGCTCCAACAAGAAGAGGTGCAAGACAATTGGTTTCTCACAAACACATCACTGTGAACGGAGAACTAGTGAACATCCCATCTTATGTGGTACAACCAGGTGATGTGGTAGGAGTAAGAGAGAAATCTAAATCTCTAGAAGCCATCACCGATAGTTTAGCTAATAATTCAGCTCAAAAGTATCCATGGATTGAGTGGAACAAGGCTGATATGAACGGTAAAATGATTGCTCTACCAATGAGGGATGAAATTCCTGAAAAAATCAACGAGCAGCTTATTGTCGAGCTTTACTCTAAATAATCTATTTAAGAACTTAAACGATCTAATCATATGTCAATACTCGCATTTCAAATCCCTGAAAAGGTGGTGATGGAGAAGGCGGACGACTTTCACGGTCTGTTCACATTTAAACCACTCGAAAAAGGATACGGGGTTACAATCGGTAATGCATTAAGAAGAATTCTTCTTTCTTCATTAGAAGGTTACGCTATCACAGGTATAAAAATCCCTGGCGTTTTGCATGAATTCTCAACGATTGAGGGTGTTGTAGAGGACGTAGCGGAAATTATTCTAAACCTAAAGAAGGTACGTTTCAAGAAAATCTCTGATACTGTCGATAACAAAATCACTGTAATCGTAGAAGGTCAAGATAAGTTTGCTGCTGGTGATATTGGAAAATTCACAAGTGCATTCGAAATCCTTAACCCTGACGAAGTAGTATGTAATCTGGATAGTTCGGTAAAGTTCGAAATTGAGCTTTCTATCGATAAAGGTAGAGGTTACGTTCCTGCTGAAGAGAACAGACCTTCTGAGCAGTTATTCGGATACATTCCAATTGACGCTATTTATACACCGATCAAAAACGTAAAATTCAGTGTAGAAAACACTAGGGTTGAACAAAAAACTGACTACGAAATGTTGGTTTTGGATATTCAAACCGATGGTTCTATCCACCCTGAAAACGCTTTGAAAGGTGCAGCCCATATCTTAATTCAACACTTCATGCTATTCTCTGATCAGAACATGATCTTGGAAACAGGTTCTCTTGATGAGCCAGAGCAAGTAGATGAAGAAATGCTTCACATGCGTAAGTTGTTAAAAACTCAATTGAACGATCTTGATCTTTCAGTAAGAGCTTACAACTGCCTAAAAGCAGCTGATGTGAGAACATTAGGCGACTTAGCAAGACTTGAAATTTCTGACATGATGAAGTTCAGAAACTTCGGTAAAAAGTCTTTGGCTGAATTGGAGCAACTAATAGCAGATAAGAACCTTACTTTCGGTATGGACTTATCAAAGTATAAACTTGACGAGGAATAAAGTAAGATGAGACACGGGAAGAAATTTAATCACCTAAGTAGAAAAGCACCGCATAGAAAAGCAATGCTTTCTAATATGGCTTCTTCTTTGATCGCGCACAAGAGAATTTCAACTACTGTAGCGAAGGCAAAGGAGCTTAGGAAATATGTTGAGCCTCTTATTACAAAAGCTAAGACCGATACAACTCACTCAAGACGAGTAGTATTCTCTTACCTTCAAAATAAGGAAACGGTAACAACACTTTTCAGCGAAATAGCTGAGAAGGTAGCAAACAGACCTGGAGGATACACTAGAATTATCAAAACTGGAAACAGATTAGGAGATAATGCTGATATGTGTATCATTGAATTAGTAGACTACAACGAATTACTACTTAAAGAAGCAGCTCCTGCTAAGAAAAGCAGCAGAAGAAGCAGAAGAGGTGGTAAGAAAGATGATGCTACTACTGAAACTACACCTGTAGCTAAAGCACCTAAGGCAGCGAAGGAAGAAACTGTTGAAGCACCAGTGGCTGAAACTGAAGAAACTCCTGAAGCTAAAGCCGAAGAAGCGAAAGAAGATGATAAGAAAGACGCAGAGTAATTCTACTTTCTTAAAAATATAGAATAAGGGATTGAGCAAATTTGTTCAATCCCTTTTTTATTTACTTTTGTACCGCATTGAAGAATTGAATTGCGCACCAATCTATAAATATGTCTACAACGAATAATATCAACAGTAAAAGAAAAGCCATTCTTCTTTTAGCAGATGGAAGCCGATACGAAGGTACCGCCATTGGTAAAATAGGTATTGCCGGAGGCGAAATCTGCTTTAACACAGGAATGACAGGTTATCAAGAAATTTACACGGACCCTTCTTACTATGGTCAGATTGTGGTGAATACTGCTTCTCACATAGGAAATTATGGGGTAGAAGATGACGAACAGGAATCTGATTCACCAAAAATCAGAGGTTTGGTTGTTAACACCTTTTCAGAAGACTTCAGCCGTAAAACGGCCAATGGCTCACTTCAAGATTATTTAGATAAGAATAATATTGTAGGAATTTCAGATGTGGATACACGCCTTTTGGTTAGATACATTAGAGATAAAGGAGCCATGAACGCAATTGTGTGTTCAGAAGATTTATCTGATGATGAACTAAAAGCGAAGCTAGCTGAAATCCCATCGATGGATGGTTTAGAGCTGTCTTCGTTTGTAAGTACAAAGGAGCCCTACTTTGTAGGAGATGAAAACGCAGAGGTGAAAATAGCCGTGCTTGATATAGGCGTTAAAACTAGTATTCTAAAGCATCTGGCCAGTAGAGGTGCCTACCTGAAAGTTTTCAATGCTAAAACTACTTTTGAAGAAATGAGCAAGTGGAATCCTGATGGCTATTTCTTATCGAATGGCCCTGGCGATCCAGCAGCAATGCCTTATGCGGTAGAAACAGCAACAAAGATTATGAATGAAGACAAACCTCTTTTTGGAATTTGTCTTGGTCACCAAGTGATTGCTTTGGCTTGCGGAGCAACTACATTTAAAATGCACAACGGCCACCGAGGCTTGAATCACCCTGTTAAAAACTTGATTTCTGGCAAAAGTGAAATTACTTCTCAGAACCATGGCTTTGCGGTAGATCTAACTGCATTAGAAAAAGCAGGCAGCCTCGAGTTAACACATATCAACTTGAATGACAACACAGTTGCAGGCTTACAGGTAAAAGGAAAGAAAACCTTCTCTGTACAATATCACCCAGAGTCATCACCAGGGCCGCACGATTCACGCTATTTATTCGATCAATTTATTAACCTTATCAAATCATAATACCAATGAGTTTAATTGAAAGTATCCACGCAAGGCAAATTCTTGACTCAAGAGGAAATCCTACCATCGAAGTAGATGTAATTACAGAAAATGGTGTTCTAGGCCGTGCTGCAGTGCCCTCTGGTGCTTCAACTGGTGCGCATGAAGCCGTTGAATTAAGAGATGGAGACAAAGACGTATACCTTGGCAAAGGAGTCTTGAAGGCCGTGGAGAATGTAAATGATACCATTGCTGCCGAGCTAATTGGCTTTTCTGTGTTCGAGCAAAATTTGCTTGATAAGATTATGATCGAAGTAGACGGTACTGACAATAAGAGCAACCTAGGAGCAAATGCTATTTTGGGTGTTTCTTTGGCGATTGCAAGAGCAGCTGCAGCTGAGCTTGGCCTTCCGCTTTACCGTTATGTAGGTGGTGTTAATGCAAACACACTTCCTGTTCCTATGATGAACATCATCAATGGAGGCTCTCATGCTGATAACTCAATAGATTTTCAGGAATTTATGATTATGCCAGTTGGTGCCGAGAGCTTTACTGAAGCAATTCAAATGGGAGCTGAGGTATTTCATCATTTAAAGAAAGTACTTTCTTCTCGTGGCCTTTCAACGAACGTAGGTGATGAAGGCGGTTTTGCACCAAACTTAGCATCGGATGATGAAGCGCTTGAGGTAATCTCTGAAGCCGTAAAAAATGCTGGCTATAAGGTAGGTGAAGATTTCGTTTATGCACTGGATGTAGCTTCTTCAGAATTCTATTTGAAGGATGAGAAAATCTACCACTTCAAAGACTCGACAGGAAAGAAAATGACGCCAGTTGAAATGGCTGATTACCTTGCTTCGCTTTGCGAAAAATATCCAATCATGTCGATTGAAGATGGAATGTTTGAAGACGATTGGGAAGGCTGGAAAGCCCTAACAGATAAGATTGGTGACAAAGTACAGTTAGTAGGCGATGATTTATTCGTGACTAACGTGAAGCGTTTACAGAAAGGGATCGATGGAGGTATTGCCAATTCAATCTTGATCAAAGTAAATCAAATTGGTACTTTGACAGAAACAATTGAAGCAGTAAGCTTAGCCAACAGAAATGGATACACAGCTGTAATGTCGCACAGATCTGGAGAAACAGAGGACAATACGATAGCTGATTTAGCGGTTGCTTTGAACACTGGCCAAATTAAAACTGGTTCGGCTTCGCGTTCAGATAGAATGTCGAAATACAACCAATTGCTTAGAATTGAAGAAGAATTAGGAGAAGTAGCTAAGTATCCTGGAAAGAACTTCAGAAAGGCTTACTAAGCTCAAACCAAAATACGATCAAAGACTTCATTCCGTAAGGGGTGAAGTCTTTTTGTTTTGGGTCACGCAGCCTTAGGTATAAAATCAAAGTATAGGGTTCAAAACAACCTTGCTATGAAAACCAAATCTGTATTGCTCGCTCTAGTTCTAGTGTATATTGTTTCAGCCTGTGGTGGCGGAGGTGGAGATGAAGACCCAAATCCTTGCGCAACACCAATTGTGCTGACCATCTCAAGCCAACAAAATGCCTCATCTGGTCAGGCTGACGGAAGTGTGACTATTTCTGCTACAGGATCGAATGGTGGATTGGAGTATAAACTCAATAATGGATCATTTCAAAGCTCATCATCCTTCACAGGGCTAGCTGTCGGAAACTACACTGTTGCTGTAAAAGATAGTCAAGGCTGCACTGCAAGTATATCGATAACATTTACTGAATCTACAGGCGGTTCAAGCACCCCGTCTTTTGCTAACGATGTATTTCCAATTATGCAAAGTAACTGCGCAACCTCTGGCTGCCATGTAAGCGGAGGTTCCGCGCCTTTTGTAATTGCTGGGTATAGCGATGTAAAAGCCAATGATATATCCATTAAGTCGAGAGTTTCTGCCAGAACAATGCCACCATCAGGCTCAAATGCTTTGAGTAACGACCAGATCAATACAATTGTAGCTTGGGTAGACGCTGGAGCTCCTGACAATTGAGATATTTTTAGAGTAATCATTTCAGTACTAACCTCGATCAATTAAACACTCTAGAAGAGGTCATTGAGTCAAAAACTCCAGAACCTAGCAGGTTTCAAAAAGCGAAGTATAATAAAGGAAGGGGTGATCTCTATTTCTTTCTATTCATTCACTAGGTAATACTTCAGAAGCGATCATATTAACCTCCTATTAAAACATTCAATTTGTTCTACTTAAGGTATTCAAACTAAAACTCAGTTTATTCAACTGATATTGAAAGTCACTTCCATCAGCATTTTCTACCTCACTCAAAAAGAATAAGTCATCACCGTTTTCGGCATAAAGACAGTTTTTACACTGAAAAGAAAATGGCCGTTTATAGGTTGCTATTACATTTAAATCTTCATCTAAAACGAAATACTTCTCAAATCTATCAGAAGTATTCCAGGTTTTTGAATCCCAAACATCCTCATATACAAACTCGCCTACTTCAGCCTTGATGATTAATCTATCATTAATAACGAATATGCCTCCGACATAGCTATTTTTATTAACATAATTTACTCTTGCCTCTGTATCACCTCTGACTCTACCATAATTTGCATCTTCAAGTTTTTTAACTTCAAACTCTTTATCAGATATTGTTTTTTGCATAGAAATCGCACCATTTTGAATTTTTTCAATTCCTAGTTTACCAACTGAGCTAAAATATATATTACCATTTCTTGTAGCCAGCCCCCCAGAACATGTCAGCATACTCAGTATCTCACTTTCTCTATCTTCTTCACCATAGTAAGCAATTACCTCCTGACTATCTAGGTTGTAAACCTCAATTAAAGAATATAATGAACCACCACTCATGAAGAAATACAGTTCATCATTGACAACCACAAAATCCTTTATGGCCGTTGAGAACCTATTATACTCTTCCAATGGTTTTCCATTTAGGTCAAAGACTATAAGCTTCAACTGCTGTGAACACCACACATATATTTTTTTATCATAAACCTTGATCTTGCTTGGTGATAAATATTCAAATGGCCCTGTTCCAATATTACTAAAACTGTTAATTCTATTACCATTCAAGTCATATGTGACCACTGCCCCCCCTTTAGTTGATACCACAAAACTAGACTTGGTAACAAAGGCAAATGATGATATTACTCCCAACAATTCTTCCTCCTCATCAAGAGTAGCTATTAAAGCTGTGGATACCTCCCCGTTAATTGATGACTTATCATTTCTAGCACCGTCATTAGAATTACCTCCAGAATTGCATGAATAAACAAGTAGAGCTAACATAGTGAATAAGATTTGCTTCAGTTTCATAGAGTTTTTTTAGAGATGAGGGTTTAAAGACCCTCATCTTAAAGTGAAAAATTTATTGCTGTATAGGGCCACCATTTTTGTCACAGACAAACTTTCCGCCTGTATGACACCCAGTAACACCTTCACCTGGTGTGTAATCAACATCCCAATAGGCACATGTCGTGTCAGGTGTGGCTTCTCCGCACGGGTCTTCTTGTGCCTGCAAAGGATTGTTAAGACCCACGGCCATAAAACCAACCATGGCTAATGTACTAAATCCAATTTTCATTTTACTTTTAGAATTCATAATTGTAAGAGTTTATGTTAATTTAAAACAACACCTTGTTGTCCATTGTTCTCATTCCTCCAATACTCCATAGTGATATAGAGAAAGAATCATAGAGTCCTCTATTTCAATTTCGCTAATATCTTCAAGTGCCTTTTTTGCTTCGGAAATGTTTTTTTTGCCATCAAAGGAATGCAATACTTCCGATGGCAACTCAAATTGAATATCAATAGTGCTAAACCTTATCTTCTTAATTTGCTCTCCGTTCTTTGGCTTCCAATGTTCATTGACACTTAAATGCTCCGGTATTGTTAGCACTTTCTTATGCTCAGCTTTGAGACCCTCTAAAAGAACTTTTTGACGGATTCCAGTTATATCCTCAAATTCTTTGGAAGTCAGCCGACTAATTTGCTCATAGGCCCAAATATAAAAATCACTCTCCCTTCCATACCATTCCCCCCATATATCTACATAATCCGTTGGAGGTAGACCGTCCAATTCTTCAGTGGTAAGTGGTGATTTCTGAATTTTATATACTGAGCTATTGGCAATATAATAATTAAGCCCAGCCTTGATTGCTATATATTGTGACAGACTTTGTTCAACATGATTTAGATATCCTTTTAGAGACCCCCAGAATTTTTTACCCTTCTCTCCAGCAAGCGTTTTACAAAAATATGTTGAGCAAACTGACTCTCTAAATTTCCAAATACTACAATTCCCAGACTCTTTTAGAAAGTATGGACAAAGTAATGTTTCACTACTCCCGAATCCCCCAGATTGATTTGAGTACAACGTGTTATAAAAATTCGGAGTTAATATGCCATATGGTGTGACCCCCGTTTTTTTACTTATCGCCTTTCTAAGGCTTCTTTTGCCCTCGAGCGAGGCTTCTAAAAGAGCACCTCCTACTAAATAGCTAGGTAAAGAGGGATGATAAGTACAACACTTTTTATCTGGATGAAATGGTTTTAGGGTGAGTTTGCTTACATCTCTTTCCTTATCCTTACAAACCATCGCACAATTATTGCATGTCGCCAAAGATTCCTCTGGAATTCCAGAGTTAAAAAAATCAGGAAAGAAATCCTTGTAAATATTAGGAAGATCAGTAAGAATGCTAGGAAACCCAGTGCTAGCAAAATATTGCATGTGCGTTTATTTATAACCGAATCAACTTAAAACATCGATGGTTGTATGTGTACTTAAATATAGAAATTATTCTAATAATATGAAATAGTTTAGTTTATAATTACCATAAATGTACTCCTTTAGCTCTCAATATATGGGTATACGGCATTTAATTGGTTGTCTAATAGGAAAATATAGAGTGAGTCACTAAAATTTGATGAGGAATTCTTCGAAAAGCCTTTTGGTTCCAAACAAGGTTGCTATAACTACCTGGTAGATTTAAAATGGGTCAGTGATTATGAATGTAGACGTTGTAGCCCCATCAACGATAATCATTCTTTTGATCCACAACAGGTATAAAATGTGGCTTTCATGAGTCTAGGGTCGTCTTTACTTTTTTTCATATGTTCAAGCTCAAGTTTGACATGACTTTTGGTGTGCTTTATGAAATAGGCAGAGGTCATTCACCAACTTTTTGGCAAACCTCATTGCTGGCCCCATAGCCTATTCATTCTTTCCCGAGAAACCTGCTATCAAGTATGATACTTTACAGACCAATTCAATGTGTTTTAAAATCGAACTCAGGCTACTAAATTTTAATACTTTTGATTTTATGCTAAAAAGTTAGTTACTTTTGTACTATGAAGGCTTTCACCAAAGTTCCTCGTTTCGCAAAGAGTTTCTATTTCCTCTTCGGAACATTTTTCGTTATCTGGATGCTATTTGTAGACTCCAATGATATTGTGACTCAGATTAGGCTTAAGTCAAAACTGAGTAACCTTGAAAAACAGAAGGAATACTACTTAGAAAAGAAGGTGGAAGTACTTAAAAACAAGGAAGAGTTAACTACCAATCAGGAGTTACTTGAAAAGTTTGCAAGAGAAAAATACTTAATGAAGAAACCATCTGAAGATCTTTTCGTCATAGTAACGGAAGACTAAGTCAAAAAAAATATTCAATACCAAGTCCTCTTTTGAGGACTTTTTCGTTATCAGGACTATGAGAAAATTATTAACCGTTGCTGCCTTCTTTTTTATCAGCTTTTCATCGTTACAAGCTCAAATTTATTTCGAAGAAGAACCTCAAGAAGAAGATTCTGTCAGCTTTATGGACAGAGTTTATTTCGGTGGAAATTTTTCTTTTAACCTAGGTACTGATTTTACTTATATCGATGTTTCTCCACTGGCTGGCTATATGATTACCTCTGATTTTTCAGCGGGCTTGGGTGCTACCTATCTCTATCTTTCACGCAAGTACATCGTTTTACCCTCACGTGACGAATTTAAAGTGAGTAGTAGCGTATATGGTGGACGTACTTTCTTAAGGCATAATATTTTCGAGACCTATTTTGCCCATATGGAGTTTGAGGCTTTGAATGTTGAATTTGCTCCAGACCCATATAGTGAAACCACAAATCGAGAATGGGTACCAGGTCTCTTCATTGGTGGTGGCGCTTTTCAGCCTATTTTTGGAAAAGGAGGAATAAACATCACAGTGTTATATAATCTTCTTCATGATGACCTTAGGTCTCCTTATGGGAGTGCGCTAGTAATAAGGGGAGGGATTACCTTTTGATCTGAGCTTGATGAAACCTTCCGAAAGTTGATGTAATTATATCATCAGTCGTAATTCACTTTGTTTAAAGTCGAAATAGAAACTTTTGGAAGGATCTCTTAATCTATTCTGGTTTTTAGAACTCAATCCCAAACTTCTTACCTACTTCTTTCAGGTCATTCACTACAGGCTGTAGCAAAGGAATTCCTTGCTCCATTCTTATTTTTTCCATTTCACGTTCTGGGTCGCCAGGGATAAGCACAGGTTGTTCTGAGTCTACGGGTGTTGAGTTTCTAAATCGCTGAATCCAGTTGTCCATGTGCTCTTTAAACTCCGTTGCAGGGCGGAAAGCGTCTACACGCATAGCGCCAAAGAAGTGACCTAGCCCTTCACCCACAGGATCACTTACTGGATCCATAAAGCTTACAAATGGAGGTGCCCAAGGCCCATAATTGGCGCCAGAAAGCACAGCAGAGAAAATATCCACCACAGAACCCATAATGTAGCCTTTATGACTTCCGTGTAGCCTGCTTCCTCCTAAAGGACGTAACGCACCACCTTCTTTTACACCAAAAGCATTAGTGGTGTCTAAGCCATTTATGTCTTGTACCCAGCCTTGAGGCACAGGCTCTCCTTTTCTTTGAAGAATTTCGAGTTTTCCATTGGCAGCCGTGGTGGTAGCAAAGTCGCCCACAAAAGGAGGCTCTTTGCCTGCTGGAATTGCAATGGCAATGGGGTTAGTGCCTAAAAGTCTTTCCTTAGAAAAAGTCGGAGAAACCAAAGGACTCGCATTGGTCATTGAAATACCAATCATGTCGTTTTGAGCAGCCAATAATGAGTGGAAGCCAGCAATGCCATAGTGGTTTGAGTTTTTTACTGAAACCCAACCCGTTCCAACGTTTTTGGCTTTCTCAATGGCTACCCTCATTGCGAAAGGAGCAACTACTAAACCCAAACCAGAATCTCCATCTACAACAGCCGTACTTGGAGTTTCATAAGTAACCTTGATGTTCGGGCTCGCATTAATTCTTCCTTTTTCCCAAAGCCTAACGTAGCCAGTAAGTCGCGCTACTCCATGAGAGTCGATTCCCCTTAAGTCGGCAGAAAGAAGCGTTTCACAAGCCTGGGTAGCATCTGCTTCCGGGCAGCCCATTTTGATAAAAACAGAATGAGAAAACTGATATAAATCTTGGTAAGAGTAATTCGACATGTATGTAATTTTTAGTTCGAAGCGCTTTTCTCCGATATCTTAATGTGCGAAAACGATGTATACAAAAGCCCTTCTTTTAACGCATATGCGCAGGCCTTAATGTTTTCGCTAGTCATATGTTTTAAAACAAACTGAATCAAACAACTGGCTACAACAATCATATCTACACGCATGGTAACCATACCGGGGATATGCATTCGCTGTTTTCTATTTTTTGTAATCAGTTCTTCGTAAATTTTATTGTTTGCTTCTATTGGGAATTGAAATATTAAGCTATCAAGTGCTCTTTCAACCCCATTTTCCTTCATGTAAATTTCGGAAAGCGTATCAAAAGTGCCAGAGCAACCGATTAGTCCTTGAGGTTTGAACTCTTCAATAGCACTTACTAAATTGGAAAGTTCAGTTTCGAGCCAAGCATTCATTTCTTCGATACTGGTCTTAAGGATTGGATCTTCCTTGTGGAATTTATCCAAAAGTCTTTGCGCACCAATCTCGAAACTTTGTTTCCAGAATATTTCTTCGTTGTTGCCAATAATAAACTCTACACTTCCACCGCCAATGTCCATTACCAACTGTGGCGTTTCTGTGAGGTGAAAAGTAGATTTTACTCCATAGAAAATGAGTTCAGCTTCACGATCGCCTGAAATGATTTGAATGTCAATAGAAGTTTTTTCTTTGATCTCGTCCAGCAGTTGTTGGCCATTTTTTGCAGATCGAATGGCGCTTGTAGCAACCCCCGTTACGGTTTTGACCTCGAATTGATCAATAATAGTTTTGAAAACTTGAAGGGTATGTAAGGCTCTCTTCTTGGCATCAACTGAGATTCTTCCCTTGCTAATGCCGTTCTTGCCAATTTTTACCGCTATTTTTTCTCTGTATAGCGTTTTGATCTCGCGTTTACTCACCTCCACTATAAATAAGTGGAAGGTGTTAGTACCCAAATCAATAACAGCTATTCTCTCTTTCATGCCCCTCTGCAAAGATGGGCGAATATAAGGCATTCTATTAAAATATGGATGTTCATAGAAAGGTAATAGATGCCGATTATGTTCTTTTTTTGTACTGACCTGTATATCTTTGACGAGTATATAAAACCACACCTATGGCTAAGAATACCCCGCTTAAAAAGCACAAGACCAAAGCAGAAAAAATTGAATGGCTAGAGCAAAAAAATGCAGAAGCTTTATTAGGTGGAGGCCAGAAACGAATTGATAGTCAGCATAAAAGAGGTAAACTCACTGCTAGAGAGCGTCTTGAGCTATTATTAGACGAAGGAAGTTTTGAAGAGATTGGCAAGTTTGTAGAACACCGTGCTACAGATTTTGGTCTGGAAAAGGAAATCTACTTAGGCGATGGCGTAGTGACAGGTTACGGAACGGTTCATGGCCGTTTGGTATATGTTTACTCACAAGATTTTACAGTATTCGGAGGTTCGCTTTCTGAAACCCATGCCGAAAAGATTGTGAAGATTATGGATTTGGCCATGAAGAACGGTGCGCCAGTGATTGGCCTAAACGATTCTGGTGGAGCTCGAATTCAAGAAGGCGTAGTATCGCTTGGGGGTTATGCCGACATCTTTTATAGAAATACCTTGGCTTCAGGTGTAGTGCCTCAAATTTCTGCCATTATGGGGCCATGTGCGGGTGGAGCAGTATATTCACCAGCCATTACCGATTTTATCTTTATGGTAGAAAATACTTCTTATATGTTTGTTACTGGGCCAAATGTGGTAAAAACCGTAACACAAGAGGAAGTAACTTCTGAAGAATTAGGAGGTGCCAGTACGCACAGTACAAAAAGTGGAGTAACGCATTTCGCTTCTGCCAATGAGGTGCAGTGCATTAATGAGATCAAACAATTGTTGTCATACATTCCGCAGAATTGCGAAGACACGGCTCCAGTATACGAATATGATTTAAATGAAGATGCGGTAAGAACCGTATTGAATGATATTATTCCGGAAAACCCGAATCAGCCTTACGATATGCGCGAGGTGATTGAAGGCTTGGTTGATGAAGATTCTTTCTTCGAAGTACATAAAAACTACGCAGAGAACATTGTTGTAGGCTTTGCCAGAATTGGCGGAAGAAGTATTGGGATTGTAGGAAACCAACCAGCGTCAATGGCTGGCGTTTTAGACATTGATGCGAGTGTGAAAGGTGCGCGTTTTGTGCGTTTCTGCGATTGTTTCAATGTGCCTTTATTGGTGTTGGAAGATGTGCCAGGTTTCTTGCCAGGTACAGACCAAGAGTGGAATGCCATTATCACCAATGGAGCAAAATTGCTTTATGCTTTCTCTGAAGCTACAGTACCAAGAATTACGGTAATTACCAGAAAGGCGTACGGTGGGGCATATGATGTAATGAATTCCAAACACATTGGCGCGGATATGAACTATGCTTGGCCATCAGCTGAGATTGCGGTAATGGGAGCGAAGGGTGCTGCAGAAATTATCTTTAAAAGAGAAATTGCCGCTGCTGATGACCCTGAAGCCAAACTAGAAGAGAAAGTGGATGAGTACACTGAGAAGTTTGCCAACCCTTATCGTGCTGCGCGAAGAGGTTATGTTGATGAAGTAATCTTGCCTCAAGATACCCGCAAGAAACTTATTAGGGCTTTTACCATGTTGGAAAACAAGGTGGCCACGCTGCCGAAAAAGAAACACGGGAATATTCCTTTGTAACAAGGTCTTTATCCGTACCGAATTAAATTATAGAACTGGCCTTGGCCAGTTTTTTAGCATTTAGAATAATGAAAATTATGAATAAGAAGAGTCAGGAATTCCTTACCAAATATTTAAACAATGCTTCACCAACAGGTTTCGAAGCTTCTGGTCAACAAATCTGGTTAGATTATATCAAGCCATTTACAGATACTTATTTCACGGATAAGTACGGAACGGCAGTAGGGGTGATTAATCCTGATGCAAAATTTAAAGTAGTAATCGAAGCGCATGCAGACGAGATCAGCTGGTTTGTAAATTACATTGATGACAACGGCTACATTTATGTAGTTCGAAATGGTGGTTCTGATCACCAAATAGCACCTTCAAAAAGGGTGAACATTCACACCGAAAAAGGAATCGTGAAAGGTGTATTCGGCTGGCCAGCCATTCACGTGCGCGATAAAGCTTCTGAAAAATCACCTTCACTGAGGAATATCTTTATCGATGTGGGAGCGGAGTCGAAACAGGAAGTGCTCGATATGGGCGTTCATGTAGGAACCGTAATTACTTTTGACGATGAGGTTTTTAAACTGAATAAGAAGTTCTGGTGTGGTCGTGCGCTCGATAACCGTATTGGTGGTTTTATGATTGCCGAAGTAGCCAGAAGGCTTCACGAAGAAGGTAAGAAACTTCCATTTGGCCTTTATGTGGTCAATTCGGTACAAGAAGAAATTGGTTTGCGTGGGGCAGAAATGATTGCCGCTAGAATCAAACCTGATGTGGCTATTATTACAGATGTATGTCACGATACCGCTTCGCCAATGTATGAAAAGCAATTGCAAGGCGATCAGAAATGCGGTTTAGGCCCTGTTTTGGCTTATGGCCCTGCGGTGCATAACAATGTATTGAAAATGCTGATTGATGTAGCGGAAAAGAATAAGATCGACTTCCAACGTCATGCAAGCTCAAGGTCAACGGGTACAGATACCGATGCTTTTGCCTATTCAAACGAAGGTGTGCCTTCAGCTTTAATTTCTTTGGCTTTGAAGTACATGCACACTACCGTAGAAACTGCGCATGAAAGTGATATTGAGAAGGTAATTGAACTGATGTATCAGTTTATTATTCAATTGCCTGCTGATCATGATTTTAGCTATTTAAAATAATTGGTTTGGAAGGAAGTGTAAGAATGGTGTTAGATCAAATGGGGCGGAAGGTAGAAGTGCCTAGTTTGCCCCAGTGTATTGTTTCTTTAGTACCTTCCCAAACAGAGTTATTATATGATTTAGGACTTGGTGATCGCGTGGTTGGGGTCACCAAGTTTTGTATTCACCCAAGCCAATGGCATCAATCCAAAACCTTTGTGGGCGGCACCAAGCAGTTTAAGTTCGATGTAATTGATGAACTTAAACCTGATCTAATCATTGGGAACAAAGAAGAAAACTACATAGAAGGTATTGAAGAACTGGCCAAGAAATACCCAGTTTGGATGAGTGATATCACTGGACTGGATCAGGCTTTCGATATGATTTTGGCCATTGGTAATTTGGTAGATGAAAGGGCTAAATCCATCTCTATTGTTGAAAAGGTGAAGGAGGGTTTTGCTTCACTTCCCTATAAGTCGAGAAAAAAAGCACTGTATCTTATTTGGAAGAAGCCCTATATGGCAGCAGGCAGAGAAACTTTTATTGATGAAATGATGGATTTCGCTGGCTTTGGAAATGTACTTTCAGAAACACGTTATCCAGAACTTACGCTGGAAGCTATTCAAGAAATGGCGCCAGAAACGATTCTTCTTTCTTCGGAACCATACCCTTTTAAAGAGAAGCATATTGCAGAACTCCAGGCAGTTCTGCCCAATTGTGATGTTCAACTTGTAGATGGTGAAATGTTCAGTTGGTACGGAAGTAGGTTAATGCAGGCTCCTTCTTATTTTGCAAGTCTGAAATAAAAAGAGGAAGCTCCAGCAGCTTCCTCAAACAGGGTTACCTTAACACAGCAATTTCGTTGCACGAGTCTGTATTGTAACACTCCCAAATTTCTTGTCGCTTAAAGCCGACCTTGTTTTTAGCGCCTTCTTTTAAAGCGAACTTATAATCTCCTTCCCAAACTTTCTTTTTCGATTTGTACTGAGAAGTAGCGTAATAGAAATAGGTTTGCTCATCAGAGAGTCCCATTAGTTTCTTTTCTTTGGGTTTTATGGACTGAAAGTCAGATGTAATCCATTCCCCATTGTATTGTTTGTAATGAATTGCTACTTCTATTTTTTCTTTGGAGCGATTCTCAAAAAAGATATGGTACTGTTTTCTTTTGTTTTCTGCAGTATCTAGGATTAACAATGTGGTGTCTGAGATATAAAAATCAACTGTACCCTCGATATACTCGAGTATTGGTCTGTAGTTAGATCCAGTAGCTTTTTCGGCACGCGCGGTACTGAGAAAAGCCACCAGGCTCGTGCAAAGCACGAGCACTGAAAAGGTGACAGTTTTCATATAACGTTTAGGTGAAACGGACTTAAAGATGAAGTATTAATATGAAATATTCAACATATTTACATAAAACTTTCTTAAGCTCGAAAATCACTCAAACACAATGCTGTCTAGAGGGGAGTAGGTTTTAGGAGAAAGTAATACAGCTGCCTTTAAATTCTTGCCTGATAAGTGTACAATTGGAAATACCTACCTTCTTTCGCAATCAAATCATCGTGTGTTCCTCTTTCGGCAATTTCACCATTTTCTATTACTAGAATTTGGTCGGCTTTGCGAATGGTGCTTAAGCGGTGAGCAATTACAAAAGTGGTTCTGCCCTTCATTAAGCTCGATAAACTTTCCTGAATGAATGATTCACTTTCTGTATCGAGGTTAGACGTGGCTTCGTCAAGAATCAGGATTTTTGGGTCGGCCAAAACCGCCCTAGCAATGGCAATTCTCTGTCGTTGGCCACCAGAAAGTTTCACACCCCTTTCACCAATTACGGTTTCCAATCCTTTTTCAAAGCGATCGGTAAACTCATTTACATAGGCTGCTTTCACTGCGTTCTGTAAATCTTCTTCAGAAGAATCTGGTCTTGGGAAAAGAATGTTTTCGCGGATGGTTCCTTCAAAAAGGAAATCATCTTGAAGCACCACACCTAACCTTCTTCTGTAGCTTTTTAACAATACGGTAGAAAGGTCGATACCATCAATGGTTATTTTACCTTCGCGTGGGTTAAGGAATGAAGCGGCTAAACCTGCAATCGTAGATTTGCCAGAACCAGAAGTTCCCACCAAGGCGGTAACACTTCCAGAAGATGCATCGAAACTGATGTTTTTCAAAACGTCCACATCTTCCTCATATGCGAATGATACATTTTCGAATTTGATATTGGCGTCTGTTTCTTTAAGCTTAACCGTGCGGTTTTCGTCATCGTCTTCCGCCTTCATTAACATAATTTCTTCAGTACGATCTAGTCCAGCAAATGCTTCTGTAATCTGACTGCCAATATTTGACATTTGAACAATTGGGGCAATGAGTAAAGCGAGTAAACCAATAAATGCGAAGAGTTCACCCGTGGTCATGGTGCCTTGAATGATATAGTAGCCTCCAATTCCTAGAATACCAGTACTGGCAACACCCGCCAAAAGGAAAGTGGCAGAACTTGTAACAACGGCTGTTGCTGTTAGCGTTTGTTTCACATTTTCATATAATGATTTCACACCACCTTCAAAGCTTTCCGTTTCTTGTAGTTCGGCACCAAAGCCTTTAATTACTCGCACACCACTCAAAGTTTCTGTTAATCGACCTGTTACTTCGGCATTAAGCTGGCCTCTCTTTCTGAAAATAGGTCTTAAATAGGCAAATGCTTTCATGGCGATTAAACCAAAAATAATGACAGGAACGACAACAAATGCGGTGAGTTTGGCATTCATGCCAATGAGTATAACGAGTACGGCTATTGCGGTAATACTACCACCGATAAGCTGTACAAAACCAGTTCCTACTAAGTTTCTAACACCTTCCACGTCCGTCATAATTCTTGAAACCAGTGCGCCCGACTTGGTGCTATCGAAGAAGTTAAGAGGGAGCGATAAGATTTTCTTTTGAACTTGAACTCGTAATTCGGCAATTAGCTTTTGAGCTTGAACACTGAGAATACGCGTAAGGGCAAAGGACGTAATGGCTTGGGTAATGATGGCAGCAATGGTGACAAGAATCACTGTCTTGAGCATTTCCATGTCTTTGTTCACCACAACATCGTCAATGAGGTATTGAGTGGCTTTAGGAAGTACCAAACTGGCAGCACTTCTAAGTAGAATTAAGACCAGTCCGAAAAGTAAAAGCCCTCTTTTGGGCCAAATGATTCTTTTGAAAACTTCACCTACGGTGATATTGTTGAGTTTTTTCTTTTTTGCCATGATAACCGCTGAAATATAGTATGAGCAACCGTCTTGAAAGACAGTTAGTTCATTTGATGAATAGTAATTTGAGCGACAATTTAAAGACCTGTTGCTAGCTCAATATCTTTCCAAAAACCTGGGTAAGATTTATTGACCACACTGGGGTTTTTAATGACGATATTCTGCAAAGTACAAAGCGGAGCGAAAGCCATGGCCATTCTGTGGTCGTCATAAGTCTCAATCTCTATGGGTGTATCACTCAATTCGAATTTCGATCTAAGCTCAAATACTTCGGGTTCAATCTCTTTTAGCTTTACATTGAATTTTTTTAATTCTTTTTTGAGCGCTTTTACCCGATTTGTTTCCTTAATCACCAAGCTTTCTAAGCCCGTCATGGTGCATTTTATCTGTTTTGCTGCACAAACCACGGCTATAGTTTGGGCCAAGTCTGGGCAATCGGTAAAATCAAAATTAACCTCGTTGGAGTGAGGGATTTTCTGAAGAACCACACCATCGGCTTCAAAAGTGCTCATCACACCAAGCTGATTCATCATGTGCACAATGGCAATATCGCCTTGAAGCGATTTTTGTCTGAGTCCTTTTAATTTGATTTTGGCATCATCTGCTAAAGCCACAAAACTATACCAGTAGCTCGCACCCGACCAATCAGATTCTACTACATATGGGTAATCTTTGTATTGCTGAGGCTTAATTTCAATGGTTTGGTTGGTCCAGTTGGAGTGAATTCCAAAAAGCTTCATCATGTCCAAAGTCATTTGGATATAAGGACGAGAGCCGATTTTTCCTTTTAATTCTAAGTTAAGGCCTTGGGGCAAACAAGGGGCAATCATTAACACAGCCGATATAAACTGACTGCTTACATCGCCTTGCATTTTAATGCTGTTGGTCTTTTGATCAACAATGGGTTTTATCTTGAGTGGAGGAAAGCCCTCTTCTCCTAAATATTTTACTTTGGCACCAAGGCTTTTTAGGGCATCCCCCAAAATCTTAATGGGGCGCTGTTGCATTCTTGCGGTGCCCGTAAGAATTCTCGGTGTTTCTCCCACGGCTGAAAGTGCTGTAAGAAATCGCATCGTGGTTCCAGCGTCCAAAACATCTAAAGTTTCTTCTGTACTGGCCAATAAACGAATCATCGTTTGAGTATCTCTGGCTTCTGATAGGTTCTGTAGTGCTGATAGGTTACCAGAAAGCGCGTTGATAATTAAAGCCCTATTGCTCTCACTTTTAGAAGCAGGAAGCGGGATTTCTACTGCTTTGAGTTGGGGTGAGTGTTTAAGGTGAATGGTTTCCAAGGTCAGTGTTTCAGTTTAGTGAAGTAAAAAAGAGAATCAATTACATCTTTTTCGTCTACAGCGATATCGTAGGTGGCCTTTCCGATGTCCATCAGAAGGGAGTGGTTGAGGAGGTTGTTAAGATTCTTTTTGTCTTGGTACATCAGTTTTATGATTCCAGAAAAGTCCTCTTTTGCGATGTTAATTTCAGGATAAATCTCGAGAATGGTGTCAGAAATCTGCAATAGATTTTCATCAGAAAAGCCCAGTAGTTTTTTTGACAAGTAGGCTTCACATATCATTCCAGCCGCAATTGCTTCTCCGTGTAAAAGCTTCTTGTCAGTATTTAAATAGAAGCTTTCAATGGCATGCCCAACGGTGTGCCCAAAGTTTAAAATTTTTCTGAGCCCAGCTTCTTTTGGGTCCGTTTTTACTACTTCGTTTTTGATTTCTACGGAATGAGCAATCACGGCCTCCCAGTTTTCAATGTCTAAGCCATGAGCAGTAGTTTGTTCAAAATAATCGGCATCGGCTATAAGCCCGTGTTTAATTACTTCTGCAAAACCCGACCTCAATTCTCGCGGAACAAGGGTTTTTAGAAATATTGGGTCGATTAAGACAGTTTCGGGATCTTGGAAGAACCCTAAATGGTTTTTAAAGCCCATAAAATCGATGCCCAATTTTCCGCCTACGTTGGCATCTACCGCGGCCAATAGGGTAGTGGGAATGTTGATGAATCGAATTCCACGTTTGTAAGTAACCGCACAGAAACCACCCATATCGCCAATTACACCACCACCCAAATTGATCAGCAATGCTTTTCTGTCAAAGTTGTTTGAGGTGAATTGCTCCCATATGTGTTCACAAGTGCGAAGGTTTTTGTTCTCCTCACCCGAAGTGATTTGTATGAGCAAATGCTCTGGCAAAAAGGCCTGTACCAAAGGATAACAATGCGCACGCGTATTCTCATCGACTAAAACCGCTAATTGCGTAAAGTCAGTTTCCTTTAATGCCGCCTTAAGGCTGGTTTCTATGTGGTCAATTACAATGTGGCTCATGCTTTTGTTAATGGACGGGTTTCTTTCAGTTGTGCTTCTTGCTTTTTCACCGACTCCTCGTGAATGGCAAATAAAAGGCTTTTCATAAACTTCTCCGTCATGTTTTTACGCAAGCCATCCTGAATTCTACTTTCCATTACTTCTTCCCAACGACTGGGCTGGTAAACCGCCAAATTATGTTCACGCTTATAGTCGCCCACTTGCTCAATTACTTTGAATCTTTCAGCAAAAAGCTCTAATAACTGAGCATCTAATAAATCAATTTTTTGTCTGAACTGATCTAGTTCATTCAGCATTTCTGGATGCTCGTCTACGTTTTCTCTGAAAATCAGGCTTTCGTAAATGATCTTGAGCGTGTCTGGTGTAATCTGCTGTTTGGCATCACTCCAAGCCTTATCTGGATCATGGTGAGTTTCAATCATTAAACCATCCAAACCAAAGTTAATGGCCCTTTGACTAACGGCTCCAATAATTTCGCGTGCGCCAGCAATGTGGCTTGGGTCGCAAATTACAGAAAGGCCGGGAATCATACGCTTTAAGTGAATTGGCAAAGACCATTCTGGCTTGTTGCGGTATCTTTTTTCGTAAGGATCTGAAAAGCCACGGTGAATGCCCGCCAATTTTGTGATCCCTACTTTGTTTAACCTTTCAAAAGCTCCCAACCAAAGTTGAAGGTCTGGATTGATCGGGTTTTTTACCATTACTGGAATGTCGGTTCCTTTTAAGGCTTCGCAAATTTCTTGTACCGAAAATGGATTTACTGTTGTTCTTGCACCAATCCAAAGTACGTCAACACCTGCTTTTAAAGCGGCATCTACATGTTCCGTTTTTGCCACCTCTACGGTAACTGGCACATCCAGAATGTCTTTTGCAATTTGTAGCCATTCTAGCGCTTCAGCCCCAACCCCTTCAAATGAGCCTGGTCTGGTTCTTGGCTTCCATACGCCTGCTCTGAAAAGTTCGACAGGACTTCCTTTTAAACCTTTTGCAATAGTTTCGATTTGTTGCGGACTTTCCGCACTGCAAGGGCCTGCAATGAGCACATGCTCTGATAATCCAAGCCCCCAATCTTTAATGTCGATGATGTTCATAATTACGTTTGTTCAAAAAAAAAGCCCGACTCTTTCGAACCGGGCTATTAAATATTTTTAGTGATTTCATTCAATGATAGCGCAGGCTCGATCTCGAGTGAGTTCTAAAGTAAAAAAAGTAATAAAATGATGTCCTTGCTGCTAACATGCGATAAACTTAGGTATCTCTTTTTTAAAGAAAAACATAAAGTGAATAATTTTTTAAATATTCTCTACCAAAGCGAAAGTTGTGTTGTTGGTTGAGTGGTCTTCAATATTCTCCATCAACAGTAATAAGTCGTTGGCTTCTATGGCCTCTTTACTCGCAATTACCCCCGCATTTTTCTCTCGATTATTCTTAAGCTCATGAACGGCACTTACCGTACTTGTGCTAGAAATAAAGGTAATATGACTGTATTTAGTAAAGAACTTTTTAGTTTCCTTGATTGCCATGGGGTGAGAATAAATCTTCTTTATTCCTTCAATGTTTGAAGCTTTAAAGCTACCTAAACAAAGGTGAATCGGCAGTTCGAACTGTTCTAAAATACGATGTCCAGAGCTTTTAATACGCTCCAGATTATCGCCAACTAAACCAGAGGTATTGTTTTTAATGGCGATCAGCGCTTTCTTAATGCGCTTTTCTTTCAGTGCTTTAAAAATTTCATCGAAGGTAGGGAAAAGCATATGGCTAGCGTTGGGCAAAAACTTTTGCCTTGCCATATCATGATAAGTGTTTTCAGGGCCGAGTAGTCCTAGTTCAGTCATTAGGTTGTTTGTCTTGTTCAGTATTAAATACGGATGTCTGTATCCTTACGGATTGTTGATGAATATGGCGGTAAAGTTCACGAATAAATTCTGGGTCTAGGTTCATGGCTTTGGCCCATTCTGGTCTCGATTGAAGGATTTCTTTCCATCGACTTATCTGAAAGATAGCCACATTATTTTCTTTTTTATACTCTCCAATTTTTTCTACTAAACTTAATCTAGTAGCAATCGCCTCAAGTATCTCTCTGTCAGCTTGATCTATTTGTTCACGAATAATTTCTAGTTGATTTATAAAGTCTTGGTCTTTGGAAGTATGACTTCTGAAAATCAAGTTATTCAGTAAGAGATTGAAATCACTTGGTGTTAATTGTTGTGCATTATCGCTTAAAGCATTGTCTGGATCAATGTGCGTTTCTATCATTAAGCCATCATAGTCCAAATCCATAGCCCTTTGCGATAGTTCACTTATCAAGCTTCTTTTTCCTCCTATATGGCTAGGGTCGCAGAGAAGCGGAAGGTCAGGAAATTCACCTTTCAACTCCATGGGGATTTGCCAAAGTGGAGTGTTGCGGTATTTGTTTTGCTGAAAAGTTTGAAAACCGCGATGAATGGCGCCTAGGTTTTTCACATTGCATTTTAAGAGCCTTTCCAAAGCACCTTTCCAAAGCGATAAGTCTGGATTGATGGGGTTCTTTACAAAAACAGGGAGATCAACACCTTTAAGGGCTTCTGAAATTTCTTGTACTGTAAAAGGGTTTACTGTAGTTCTAGCACCCAACCAGAGCATTGATGCATCATTTTTTAATGCGATTTCTACGTGTTCGGCTGTAGCCACTTCTGTGGCAAACTTAATCCCAAATTCAGCCTTAGCTTCTTTAACCCACTCAAAAGCAAGAGCGCCTATGCCTTCAAACGATCCGGGCCTTGTTCTAGGCTTCCATATTCCACCTCTTATATAGTCTATTTTAGAAAGGTCTAAGTTCTTTAATGTTGCGAAAAACTGAACTTGGTTTTCTACGCTACAAGGCCCTGCAATAATGAGGGGTTTCTTGGCTTGGTCTAACCGTCTATATAATGGTGGATTAGTCATGTATATTTCGTTTGCAACTCATGTACAACAAAGGTAGGAGACTATTGGTTTGTTACTATATTTGCGCACTTTGAATATCGCTATGGAACTAAAAAAGTTTGTTGATTTTGACAACCTTACGAATGCCTTTGCGGCTCGAACAGACGAAGCACTAAAGCAAGCGCATTTTATTTTTTCTACTATGCAATCCCCAGGGTTGGTAAAGGTAGGAACAACCCTCACAAAGTGGTCTTTAAACTTGGGCTTGCCAGTGAAAGGACTTATCAGAAAAACCATTTTCAACCTTTTTTGTGGAGGAGAAACCCTTGACGGATGTCAGAGAGCTACCAATGAGTTAGCAGCTTTTGATATTGGTGCCATTTTCGATTATTCAGTTGAAGGTGAGAAAACAGAAGAGGGCTTTGACGGAAGTGCTCAAGAAATAATGCGAACCATAGACCGAGCGAGCCAATATGAGTTCATTCGGTTTTCTGCTTTTAAAATTACGGGTTTGGCTCATTTTGATTTGCTGACGAAAATTCATGCAGGTGAAAAACTGACTGAAAAGGAAGCCGCAGCATATGAAAGAGTGAAGAAAAGGGTGGATATGATTTGTGCCGAAGCCAAGCGAAAAGATGTTTCTGTTTTGATTGATGCGGAAGAAACTTGGATTCAAAAACCAGTAACTGATATTACAAGGGCTATGATGGCCAAGTATAATACAGAAAAGGCTTTGGTATTTTACACCTTTCAGATGTATGCCCATAGCATGTTAGGTCATTTGAAAGAGCTACATGCTGACGCAAAAGAGAACAACTACAGGTTGGGAGCAAAGCTTGTGCGTGGTGCTTATATGGAAAAGGAAGCGGCTAGGGCAGAAGATATGGGATACGAAAACCCGATTCAACCAAACAAAGAGGCAACGGATAGAGATTTTGATGCGGCTACAGAATACTGCATCAAATACATTGATGATATTGGGCTTTTTGCGGGTTCGCACAATGAGAAGAGTAATTACTTGGTCACACTTTATTTAGAAAAGTATGGTTTACCAAGAGATGATAGAAGGGTTTACTTTGGTCAGTTGTACGGAATGAGCGACCATATCTCATTTAACCTTGCTGCAGCGGGATATAACGTAATCAAGTATGTTCCTTATGGTCCAATTAAGGCCACAATTCCTTATTTAATAAGAAGAGCCAATGAAAATACTTCAGTAAAAGGGCAAAGCAGCCGTGAACTGACGTTGATTAAAAAGGAACTGCAACGAAGAAAAGAAGCCAGAAAAGAATTTGCCCATCAGGACAAGTTCTAAAAGCGGAAGCTAAAAGGAAAGCAAAAAGCCTGACTTAGTTGAATTAGGTCAGGCTTTTTTATGCGTGTTGTTTCGATCTTAATTATTACTTCTTTTAACGCCTTTCACTGTAACTACGGGCTTTTCAGTGATTAGATCATTTGGGATTTCTAATATTTCTATACCTTCTTTGGTAAAGGTGCTTTTAACAGACGGGTGGTCTTTAAGGGTTTGCCATTCGCTTTCGATTGATTCTATGAGCTCACCTTTAACGGTTTTTACCTCTATTACTTCTACAGGGACTTCAATTTCTTGCTCTTCGAAAATAATTTCATTACCTGAAGCGAGTGTTGAATCAAGATATTCTATTAAGTAAGGTTCCGTTTGAACATCCAAGTCGATTACAACTTCTTCGAGTTCATCTTCTAATACGGGTTCAATCGCATCTGTACAAGCGTAAGCAATAAATAAGAGGCCTAAAATAGGCAGGGCGAGTAATGGTTTTAATTTGTTCATGACATTTGAGTTTAATTTTTGAATCATTTTTAATCTTTTCTGAATAGGGTGTTCGCTAAAGCTGGAAATCAAGCTGCTGTTCACTTTGGCCAAGGCGAATTGCAATAATGATCTTTCGTAATGCTTTGGGTGCGTACGTTTCAATACCGAATGATCGGCTATGTATTCATGTTGAAGACGGATGGATTTAGCATAGAAATAGCTAAAAGGATTGAACCAATAAACACATTTGAGTACTTCAAAAAGCAGTAAATCCAGTGAATGCCTTCCTTCAATATGGGCAAGCTCATGCGTGATGATCTGCTGTTTTAAACTTTCGTTTTTGCTCAGTTCTTTACCCACAAAAATGGTATTGAAGAAACTATAAGCGTCATTCCCTTCGATTTCAATCACTTCAATACTATGGTTCTGTAACGAAGGCCATTTGCCCACTTTTCGTTTTACAATGAATAATTTGAAAACGAGTATGCAGACAGAGATTGCTAAGCCAATGGCATAGATGATCTCGATTGAAATAAATGGATTGTTTTGAATTGTACTCTCTGAAACACCAACCTGAGAAGTAACAGCTTTAGATGTTAGTGCTTCTACTGAACTAAAAACAAATTGACTTTCGAAATTCAATAGAGGGATTAACATTGAAGCTACAACCGTGAATAACAGGTAAAATCTATTCACAGAAAGCAATTTTTCCCCACGAAGGAAGAGCCAATAGAAGCCATAAAAGCTTGCTAGGCAAATCGAAGATTCTATTAAATAGCTATTCATGGTCTTTTAGTTTTTTCATCAAATCTTCCACTTGTTCGGGGCTTAGCTTTTTCTCCTGCATCATAAATGAAAACAGCTTTTCGGCCGAGCCCTCGAAATAATTACTCAAAAACCCATTCATGAAGTTTTTGGTGTAAGCTTTCTTTTTCACAGTAGCCGAATAAGAAAACGTATTGCCCACTTTTTCTCTGTTTACAAAACCCTTGTTTTCCAAAATTTTCAAGAAAGTACCCACCGTATTATAGGCTGGTTTTGGGTCAGGCATTTCGTCTACAATGTCTTTGATAAACATTTTATCATGCTCCCAAACGATCTGCATTATTTGCTCTTCAGCTTTTGTTAAGTCCTTCATAACTCCTAATTCTTTCGGAAATGTCTTAAACTTTTCGGATAACTCCTAATTATTTAGGAGTAAAATTTTTCAATAGAGCATAGAGACCGCTTTTAAATTCTGCATAAACCCTCCAAAAGTTGACTCTCAAATATCAGATAGGATAAATGGTTCATCTGAAGCACAACAAAGAACTTTTGGAGGGTTTCTAACTTTAGAAATTTCCACACTACCCAAACTATGGCTGTTTTATTCATCGAGTTCAGGTGAATACTACATAGAGACCGCTTTTAATTGTTTAATAAATGTGAGTGAATGACTAAATTGCGCCTCGAAAAAAATAAAGCAATGCAGATTTTAAGCGAACAGGAAATTGTCAGAAGACAAGAGCGGGAGGAACTTCAAAAGCTCGGTATCAATCCGTATCCTTCAGAAACCTATGAAGTAACTACTTACTCAAAGGAAATTAAGGAAGGATTTGATAAGGATCCTGAACGCTTTAAACAGATTACCATTGCAGGTAGAATGATGAGCCGTAGAATTATGGGCTCTGCATCTTTTGCTGAAATTCAAGATTCGCAAGGCCGAATTCAGGTCTATGTAAGAAGAGATGATATTTGCGAAGGCGAAGATAAAACGCTTTACAATACGGTTTTCAAGAAGGTCCTTAGTATTGGTGATTTTGTTGGAATTAAAGGCTATGTGTTTAAAACACAGGTAGGCGAAATTTCTGTACACGTTACGGAAATGACCGTGCTTACTAAATCTTTAAAGCCACTTCCCTTGCCAAAAACTGATGCCGAAGGCAAAGTACATGATGCCTTTACCGATCCGGAGCAGCGTTATAGACAGCGTTATGTGGATTTGGTGGTGAACCCGCATGTTAAAGAAGCTTTCATTAAAAGAACGCACATGGTAAACTCAATGCGTCAGTTCTTGGCCGATAGAGGTTACCTAGAAGTGGAAACGCCAATTCTTCAACCATTATACGGTGGGGCAGCAGCAAGGCCTTTCAAAACACATCACAATACTTTGGACATGACGCTCTATATGCGAATTGCCAATGAATTGTACTTAAAAAGATTAATTGTAGGTGGTTTCGATGGTGTTTTCGAATTCTCTAAAGATTTCAGAAACGAAGGAATGTCACGTTTCCATAATCCAGAATTTACTCAAGTAGAGCTTTATGTGGCTTACAAGGATTACAATTGGATGATGGATTTGGTGGAGGAAATGGTAGAGAAAGTAGCCATTGACTTACACGGAACTACCAAAGTTCAAGTGGGCGAAAACATAATTGATTTCCAACGTCCTTGGAAACGCTTTACCATGTTCGAAGCCATTGAGCATTTTACAGGAATTGATATTTCTGAAATGAACGAGACCGAGCTGAGAGAAACCGCCAAAAAACTTAAAGTGCCGAATGATGAGTCGATGGGGAAAGGAAAACTCATTGATGAAATTTTTGGTGAGCACTGTGAAGGCAAACTGATTCAGCCAACTTACATCACGGATTACCCAGTGGAAATGTCGCCATTGGCGAAAAAGCACCGTAGCAAAGAAGGTTTGGTAGAGCGTTTCGAAGCGATTTGTAATGGTAAGGAAATCTGTAACGCTTTCTCTGAATTGAACGACCCTATCGATCAAAGGGCGCGTTTTGAAGAACAACTGGAGTTGGGTAAAAGAGGTGATGACGAAGCCATGACCTTGGATGAAGATTTCCTTCGTGCTTTGGAATACGGCATGCCACCAACCGCTGGTTTGGGCATTGGTATCGATCGTTTGTCGATGATTATGACCAACTCAAAGTCGATTCAGGATGTATTGTTCTTCCCTCAAATGAAACCAGAGAAGAAAGCCAAAATGGCTACGGATGATGAGTTTGTAAAAGAAGGAGTTCGATTAGAATTGGTTCAAATTCTTAGAAAACTGAACATTAATACCATTGCGCAGCTCAAAGAACAAACGGCTTCTAAACTGCTTAACGATATGGGCGGCATGAGAAAGAAGCTCAAACTTCAAGAGGTGCAAGCGGCTAGCCTAGAAGAAATTGAAGGCTGGTTGAACTAACAGTTAACCCAATCTAAAAATACAGAAAGCCATTTTGCGAGAGTAGAATGGCTTTTTACTTTATTAATTCGTCAATTTCCTTTTCATAAATAGACTTTGCCATATCATTTGGGCTTCGATCATGTATGTTTTTTAATGAAGGATCGGCTCCGTGAGATCTTAATGCTTTGATATTTTCGAAATTTCCTTTAGCATTAAACAATGCTGTCCAGAGTGGAGAGTTACCATGTTGATCCATGACATTAGGGTCAGCTCCTTTTTCAAGAAGGAGTTTTGCTACTTCTGTATTTTGTTCTTGAGCACAGAAATGAAGTCCAGTATATCCGATCCTATCCTGAAAGTTTGGATTAGCCCCACCTTCAATTAGCCACTTAACTATATTCACTTGCCCGAAGAAAGAGGCCCATATCAATGCAGTTCTTTTGTCTTCGTCATAAGCGTCTATTCCATGGTTTTGTAAAATAGTTTCAATAGAATTCTTATCCGCTTGTTCAACAAACTGTCTTAGTTGAGTCAGTTCTTCATGAACTTTGTGTGGACGTCCACCTTTCCCCATTATTCATTGTTTTTTGCTTCATTCTATTTACTCACCTCATTTATGGCGTATATATCTTATGTAATTTATCAAAAACTTTCTTTCAGTGACTAACCAATAGTGGCTTGTTGGTGAAGAACACCAACAAGGGCAGAAGGCCAGTTATTAATCTCTTTGAAGAACGTACTCAACTTTCCTATCCATTTCGTCATAAAAGACATATAACCAACAATCGTCATTGAATACCTTATATACCTCCATTTGACAAATGAACTTCATGTTTTCTCCTTTTGAATTTTTTGGAGTATCGTTAGATTGTAACCACATAGGACGTTCATAAAATCGAATTAGAGAAGATGTTGACTCAGATTTTGAATCATTGAATTTGCTTTTTCCTTCAACAAAATATTTTAAATACCTGTTACCAATATCTAAGGCAGTTTTGTTAAATGTAGGATTATAGAGTCCATCATTGGTAATCTCAAATGAGTAGTTATCAATGTAATCCCCCTCTGGAAAGGGCTCATAGTGATCTATAGCAGGATCAAAACATACAAAAATCACATGAATCTTATCTTTGATGCCTTTGGATGTTAGGTCCAGGGTTGCAATTGGAAAGAAATTCTCAGATTTATTGAATTCAGTTGTCAAAACTTTACTCTTATTTGGGAAGTATTCATCTGACTGGTTTAGGAATGAACCTAAAATAAAGTGGAAAACAGTAAAAAGAGTTATGCTCATAGGTTTCTATAGTTAACTACAAACAAGTTTTTAGCATTGATCTCATGTAATTTATTAAAAACTTCCTTTCAGTGAATAACTAAGGAGGCTTGTTGGTGAAGAACACCGAGGGCGGGAATATTTGTCATAGCTAATGTTGTTCATAGTGTTCTTTGTTTTTTTTAAGCCACTTTTTCGCTTCGTCCATTACAATCGTTTTAATGTTTTCTTTTCTGGCCCCGTCCCAATAGTGATTGTATGTATGGTCTTCATAGTCAAGGGAGACCCAAGCCCAATAAAGTAGATAGAAGTCATAAACTAGGTCTTCATAGTTTCTCATTTGACAAAATTTGTATAGTTCAGTCAAGTTTTCTCTTACTCTTTGCCCTTTGGCTATTTGATGAACATAATAGCTTGTGTAGCTCAAAGTTGCACTATCACCACTTTTCATTTCAAGTCCGAGTTCTTCTACCGTGTCTGTAACGTAGTTAATAACTTCGAAATAATTTGTCGGCTTGTTGAAACTTGCAAGCATGTATAAAGTCGGACTTTCGTATCCAAGTTCCATCATTTCAATTGCCCAATCAATACTCTCATTGGTGTCGACTTGTTGGATTTCAAGAAACGCGACAATCTTATATGTTAGTTGACTTATTGGTTTGGCCATTTTACATTATGCTCAACGTTATATACCGACCACATTCATGGCACATATATCTCACGTAATTTATTGAAAATTCCAGAAAAAATGCACTTTAAAGCAATGGGGGTTTTAGTTGTTGATGAATTCCGCAGACAGCGTCTGCGGGCTTGGGTTTTCTTAGATGGTGTACTCAGTTTTTATTAAATAGTTGAACTAACCCTGCTTCATATTGGCCACCCGCTTCAACTTTGGTAATGTCACGAATGGAAATCATTATGTTTGTCCTGTCAAGAGAGCTTTTGGATCCATATTCATTAATGACGATAGTCTCATCATCCATTTCAGTTATTTCACCAATAAAACAAATGCCTGAGTCAATATCCTGAATGGAAACGTTGATATATCCATAACTCGCATTCATGATTTTCAAGATATTTTGGATTGAAGATAAGTCAATATCAATGCTAGTAGATGCTTTTTCTGAAGTGTCTATGAGACTATAAACACTTGAGATCTCATTGCCACCCCAACGAATTCTTGTAATATTCTCTCTGAAGAAAATAACAATTCCATTGGCCTTACTGTCATCATCAAATGAGTAAAGCACTAAAAAAGTATCATTGAAATCTATTACAAATCCATAAGTTGATTCATTATAGCTATCGGTATAAACATCTACAAACGTTTTGTCTTCAATTATTCTCTTAAGATTCTTCGTCTCTATGTTCATCGGTATTGGTTTCTTTTATAATTAAGTGAAACGTTATATGGCCCCCAGATTCATGGTGTTTATATCTCATGTAATTTATCAAAAACTTCCAGAAAAATGCGCTGTGCAACAATAGGGAGTTTTGGGTGTTGATGAATCTGTCTAACTATCGCCTAAGGTTTATTCATAATCGGGAGTATTCAGTCCTAAAATTATGTTCCTATTGGCAGTCCAAATGCCGTTTTTCATTTCGAGTCGGACAATTCCTGAACCACCGCGATTTTTCTCGGCTTTCTTGATTTTTGCTGTGAGTATAGGATCGCTCTCAAAAAGAATACTGTCTATGTAATAAGGGGTAGTATTTGGTTCCTTAACATAGATATGAATATGTTCAGGTTCTTGAGCTTCGGGGTAATGGGCAGGTCTAAAGGTGAAAAATGTGTACTCCCCGTTGTTGTTAGTTTTTAGCCAGCCTCTATATTGCCCATGACGTTTTTCCCATCCTATTGGATTGTCACTAGGTTGATAGATTCCATTTCTGTCAACATGGTATATGTATAGAATTACGTTGCTAGCAGGTGTCTTTCCGTCTGCCTCAAATACTTTTCCTGATATTTTAACCTTAGGCGTGTTTTCCATAAACCCAGGCAATGTATCAGATGCTTTGGGCTGAGTAGAAAAAAGACGATAGTCCATAAGTGCTTCACAGTCTTGACAAGGCCCTCCAACTTGTTTGTCTTGTGCTAGGGTGGTATTGTTTAGGAGAGCCAGTAATGAAATGGTGATTAAAAATTGTCTCATAGTAGTCGTTGTTTAATTACAGTTTTTTTGAGTTTATTTTTTGGGCGAGCAGGTGATCGATTGAGTATTTCCCTGCCCCTGCAACTAAAAAGAAGAGATATACAATCAAGTATAATATGGCTTTCTCTTTGACGATGAGTGCTTGATCTGCATTAAATATAAAAGTGGCAACAACCATGGTGAATGAAAGCGGGATCACCGCGATTCGGGTCAGAAAACCTAAGGCTAGAAGAAATGAACAAATTACTTCTGCAAAAATAGCGAGTAGTAAACCACTCTCAGGGCTTAATCCGATGAGCTCAGGAAGGCCATTTTGCCCTTCCCAATAATTCTTGATTTTTGGCCAACCATGTAGGTAAACCATTAATGAGCAAGCGCCTATCCTGAGCATAAGAAAACTCAATCCAGAAACCTTATCTGTTGAAGATTGAAGAAGAGGTGTTAAATACTTTTTAACCATGATGTCTAATGAATTTTATCGTCCGAACACTTCTTGTGAAAAAGAATGTGCACTTAGTACTTGATTTGTGTGAACCTAAATGTAGGGACTAGGAAGGGACTAAAATGGCGGTAATTTATAACCTGAGGAGTTTACCTCATGACCTGATGGTTAATGTAGAATGCCCTTTAAAGGTTTAGCATAGTTACGACTGAGCCGAACTGTCTTTCCGCATTTTAAGACTAAATCATGATCACCATTTCCTCGTGATTTTGAGCTTTCTATCTGGTCTGTATTCACAATGGTTGACTTATGAATACGCTTGAAGTTTTCAGGTAATGATTCGATGATGTTCTTTAGGCTGTCGAGTATGACATGTTTATTTTCTAGGGTACTGACTTCTAAATATGGGCCATCAGAAACAATGAAATTTATTTTTTGAGTTTCTATGAACGTTGTTTTACTGCCATGTTTAATTCGAAAAGTATTTATATTACTCTTTTGGTCTATGCTTTTTATCGTCTTTTGGCCAAAGTGATGGTAAATGAAAGAGAAGATAATGTAGAACGAAAGCCCTAGATAAAGTCGGGTTGATAGCTTTTGAGTTAGCAGTATGGCTAATGGCCAAGGCTGGTCATTTATGGTAAATGAAATAATGTGGAGGAGTAATGAAAAAACTAATAAGTGCGATAATGTAATAAGGATAATTAGGAAGAGCTTTTTCAGTAGAATCTTGTTCTTGCCTTCATTCAAATTAAATTTACTCTGCAAACGTAGAAGCAAGAAGGTAAAAGGTATAAATACAAACCAAAATAGCTTGTATGATAATGATTGTACTAAAGAGTAATCGCTGTTATTCAACACAGACTTGATGTAATCTTGACCAAACTCCAGTGATGCCAACAACGAAACTGTAATGGTAAGCCAATAAAGTATTTTTTCGTCCTTAACCTGATTGGGTAGCGGAGGGAATATGCTTGAAAAAGATGTTGAATTAAGAATACTTTTCATCGCAATAGTGTATAGTCTTAACTAACTTTTTTAAGGTAATCAAGCAATCATGGTTTCGTGAAACGTTATATGCACACCATATTTATGCACCGTGTAATTTATAAAAACTTCCTTTCAGTGACTAATTGATGAAGAACACTAACAAGTGTGAAAAGGCGATTTGTCTTTTGGCCTAACCTCTATCATCTAAGATCTAACCTCTTAAAAAATCAATTATCGAAGAAGCTTCTTCTGCGGCTTAGTTTCAAATCTTTAAGAGCAGAAGCTTTAATTTGAATATCGATAGAGTAGGAGGTAAATCGGCCGAATGGAATCCAGTTGCCCGTTAACTCCCAACAGCCTAAGTCGCGATAGACGCCCAAAGAACTTTGGGTGAATTCCTTTAACTCTATGTCGTAACCAGTATTGATTGTGAGTTGCCATTTGGGTGAAAGCCCTAGGTTTCCATTCATTCTTATGGATTGCCTTGTCGAAGTAGAAAACTCATTATTGCTTAGGCTTCGATTGAAGGAATAATTATAGCTAAACCTTATGTTCCAAGGAACGGAAATGTCGATATAGGCATTAGGGTCGTCAAAATATTGAGGTACTTGTCTTTGAATATTTGTCTCTCCGTTGTTCATGGTTCCATAACCATCGTTTGCTGCGTTGCCATAACCACCATCGTCAATTGAAGCGAGGCCTCCAGGGCCACCTTGCCCTCTAGAAGACTGTTGATTGGTAGATGCCTTTGAGTTGAGGTTAGTGCTAAGCGAAAAGCGCCCACTTCTTATCTTTCCAATTCCCTTGCCCTGTGTAAGCGCTATAGCGTCTACTCTTTTAATTACATCTCCTTCACCATTATTAGTAGTTAGGTATACATATGGGTCAAGAGTTAAGCCCCCGCTAATGTCTATTTTGTTTTTAAACAGGGTTGTCCTTGCGCTAAGATTATAATCTGCAAGATTAAAAGAGTCTGCCAAGAAATTGTAGCTGGTAGCGAAGGTCAGGTTTTCCAGAATTGATACCTTTTCTGATTTAGCAGTATCACTTCTTACCTTCATTTCTATCTTGTTATTTACATTGAAACTAATGGCAGCAGACTCTCCCAGGGTTGGGTTTCCAAAAACAAAGCCATTGTATTTAGATAAAAACTGATACACTGGTTCCCCAGCGGAAGTAGTGTCTACTTGCACATATTTGTAATAGCCATACTTTTCCTGACCAAAATCAGGACGATAACTGAAACTTAAATTAGGTAGCATTGTATGACGAATTGATTCGATTTTGCTGCTAGGCTTGAAATTCTTAGAGCCGTACAATTGGGTGGAAATACCAACACTTACACCATAAGTAGAGGCTCTTGAAAAACCATTTAACGTATCTATTCTAACCGCATTTTCATCCTCTATATAAGTGTAATCTAACTCCTCTAAATACCATAACTCTTGAAAATTGATAGAAGGAGAAACATTGAAATTTTCGAATAAAGGAAACGAGGTAGATATTGGAATTGAATGCCTTGCCCCATTTTGAGCATTGGCAAATAGTTCTGGAAGTTTGGCAAAAGTAACAGCAATAGTGTCTGCTTTATTAGTGCTATTTGAAATATCGAACCCTGCAGAATTGGGTCTAACCACATTGGTTATTTTGTTTGATGTACTGAAAGCCCATGAAAAAGAAAGTCTTTTTAGGGCTTCTTGCTTGGCTTGTGAAAAGGGAGTGACCCGCGTCATGTTAAGTGAAAACTCAGGTAGCGATACATCCAGAATATTGGTTTGAATATTCTGAGAATGGCGGGCGTTTAATCCATAACTAAACCTGTTATTGGCGAAACTTCCCGTCAATGATATGTTAGACCGAAACTCTGAGCGTATGGTGTTTTGAAAATTTTCAGTGGAAATATTGTTGTTATTGTATGAGCTAGTTCCTGCATTGATACTTGCAGAAAAACGCGTTTTATTTCTTGATTCAGGTCTGTGAGAAATAGATACCCAGAAGTCTTTCGAGTTTAGAGGGTTTTCGTCTATGTCAGGGGTTTTACTTTTGCTATATCTTAAATCTACGCTTCCGCTATACTTATATCTTTTCTTATAGTTTGATACCACGTTTAAACCAAAACTTCCTTTTGAGTAGTAGTCTCCCGTAACAGCTGTTCTTATGTATTCATTGTTGCCAAAAAAGTAACCCCCTTCACGCAAGAAAATTCCTCTCACCCTCTCTTCTCCATATTTAGGGAAGAGAATTCCTGACTGAGCGTCACTTTTAACATCTGGAAAAAAGGCAAAAGGTAAGGCGAAAATCGTGGGAATATCTCCAATGTATAATTGCGCTGGGCCAGTAATAATCTTATCGCCTGGAATCACTTTGATTTTCTCTGCTTTAATATAAGTAGAGGCCAGAAGGTCGTCACAAGGAATGAATTTACCACCCTTTATGTAAGCACTCCCGTCTTGGTTTTTCTTAATCTCTTCACCCGAAATGTAGCCTTCGTCCTGTTGAGTAACTACCCCGGTAATTTTTGCACGATTGGTGGCGAAATTATAGCGAATGCCCCTAGTTTCGTATACTCCACCCTTGTCCTGAAAAACTGGCAGGCCTATCCAGCTACCGGTAGAATCTTGTACCCCTTTAGCTATCAGTTCGTTCTGGTTTCTGTCAATAATAATTTCAGCAGCATCTAATTTAATATCACCATACTCGATGTAAGCATTTCCATATAAGTACGTTACATTCGTAGCAGTTTTGGTAATGATCGAATCTTCAGCATAGTACAAAATAGTAGTTTCTATGCCGTTACTTTTGATTTTGAGGGTGTCTGTTCCAACTGGTCTGGTTGTTGTTGGACTGGTGCTCAGCGGAGCAGGTTCGATTTTTAAAGGATCATTCTTTAAACTTCCTTCTTGAGCCTTCAGGCTTAATGCCGTCAATAGTAAAACTAATATGAAAGATATGTTTTTTACAGAGACCAAAGGATTTTTCGCTTTATGGAAAAAATTCAGATTTTTGTGTAAAGGTATTCTAATAACCATTTCTATGCGAACCAAAGTAAAAAATAATAGAGTTGTTCTCCTTGTTTTGTTTTTCGCTTTAATAGTTTTTGCTCCATATCAAGGGGTGTCTCAAGCTGCTAAGCCTAAATTTAAAGTAGTGATTGACCCAGGGCACGGAGGAAAAGATTCTGGTACGCGAGGGAAAAACTTACTCGAAAAGGATGTTGCACTTGCAGTATCCTTGAAAGTTGGTAAGTATTTAAATGAACTTTTAGACAACGTTGAGGTTATTTATACTAGAAAAACTGATGATTACAGCCATCCCAAAGTTCGTGCCATCATCGCCAATGATGCAAATGCAGATTTATTCGTTTCTATCCATGCCAATGCAATGCCTCCGGGCAATGAAGACGTGTACGGAACCGAAACTTTTGTGATGGGAGTAAAGAACGAGGGTAGAAATTTTGAGGTAGCCAAAAGGGAAAACTCAGTAATCTTGTTAGAGGAAGACTATAAAGAGAAGTATCAGGGCTTTGATCCTACTTCGCCTGAAGTAAATATTGCATTTTCTATAATGCAAGAAGCCTATCAGGAAAACAGTATTCTTTTAGCTCAAAACGTTGAAGATCAGTTTTCTAAAAGAGCAGGAAGAAAGAGTAGAGGGGTGAAGCAGTCAAGTTTATGGGTATTATGGAATACTTCTATGCCTAGTGTTTTGATAGAACTTGGTTATCTTACCAACCTAAAGGAAGAAAGAGAACTCGGTTCTGCGGAAGTCCAAGACTATTTGGCCTCAGCAATTTATAGAGCTATTAGAGATTATATTAACTATTTGGAATCAACAAGATAGATAGTGGCAAAGGGAAGAGAATTTAAGGTAGGTTTATTTGCGGTACTCATGTTGGCCTCATTATATATAGGGTTCAACTATTTGAGAGGACTCGATGTCTTTTCTCCATTAAATACCTACTATGTTAAGTATAATAACATTAGTGGTCTAAGTAAAGGAGATAGAGTGATCCTAAACGGGCTTAATGTAGGTACAGTATTAGAGCGTAAATTCAGTACCGATACTTATAATGAGATATTGGTAACACTGGCCATTGACAAGACCATTAGAATGAAAGAGGGGACTGTGGCTAGGTTGGCCAAACCCGATATTCTAGGTGGCTTAGAAGTTCAATTGATCTTAAATCAAAGTGGAGCAAGAGTATTAGAAAGCGGAGATTTTTTAGGCGGAGAAATAGACAGAGGCATTGCCGAAATGATTACCGAAGAGGGGCTTTCTGCAGCCAATAGTCTTAACTCAGTAGTTAATAAAATCAGCGAAGTATTGGAGCCTTTTGCTTCTAGAGCCGACACAATTGCTCTGGCCATAGATAACTTCAAATATTTTAGTGATAAACTAGTGTACATGACCGACTCTGTAAATATGGCTATGGAGCAAGTTAAACTAAGAATCGACTATGTAACCGACTCTATGGTTGCTGCCATGGGGGGCGTAACTCCATTGTTAGCAGAGTACACCAAATTGGGTGAAAAAATGAATGCAATTGATATCGAATCACGCTTAATGCGAATGGATTCGGTTCTCCTTGGTACCCAAGAATTTATTGGTAGGCTAAATTCCAATGAAGGAACCCTCGGTAAATTAATGACCAATGATTCATTGTACAATGCCCTCAACAGTTCTATGACTGACTTGGATAGCCTCTTTATAGATTTGAGAGAAAACCCTAAACGCTATGTGCATTTCTCTATTTTCGGAAGAAAGAATAGGCCGCCAGCAGACAAAAAGAAAAAGTAAAACCCAGACCGATTAGCTTCTTTTTGAAATCATTAATCTTAGGTTTACTTTAGATCAAAGGTAATAATACATACTCCCCGGGCTTATCGGGACAACACTTGCTTATGGATATTGAATTCAATAAAAACGATGACACCATGCGCCAATTGGTGTACAGACTCGATGAAAAACTCAAAAAAGTAAAATTGGGCGGAGGCGAAAAAAAGATTGAATCCCAACATAAGAAAGGCAAACTCACCGCACGCGAAAGAATTGAATACCTGATTGACGATGGGAGCGACTTTTTAGAAGTAGCTGCCTTTGCAGGCGATGGCATGTATGCCGATGAAGGCGGTTGCCCATCAGGAGGTGTAGTTACAGGTATTGGTCAAGTGAGCGGTCGCGATTGCATGATTGTGGCAAATGATGCTACAGTGAAAGCCGGAGCTTGGTTTCCCATAACAGCCAAAAAGAATTTAAGAGCACAAGAAATTGCGATGGAAAACCGTCTGCCAGTAATTTACTTGGTAGACAGTGCAGGGGTTTATTTACCCATGCAAGATGAAATTTTTCCAGACAAAGAACACTTCGGAAGACAGTTCAGAAACAATGCGAAGATGTCTTCTATGGGCATTATTCAAGTAGCCGCAATAATGGGGAGCTGCGTAGCGGGCGGTGCTTACCTACCAATCATGAGCGATGAAGCTGCCATTGTAGACAAAACAGGATCGATTTTTTTAGCAGGCTCTTATTTAGTTAAGGCGGCCATTGGTGAAAGTATAGACAATGAAACTTTAGGAGGAGCAACAACACACTCCGAAATATCAGGCGTAACCGATAATAAATTTCCAAACGATCAGGCCTGTCTGGATTACATTCGAAGTGTTTTCGATAAAATTGGTGACTTCGAAAAAGCAGGCTTTGATAGAAAAGAACCAAAAGCTCCGAAAGAGAACCCAGAAGAAATTTATGGCATTATGCCAGACAGTAGGGTAAAACCTTATGAAATCAAAGAAATCATCAAACGTATAGTAGATGACTCTGAATTTGACGAGTACAAAGAAGCCTATGGTAAATCCATTGTTTGCGGTTATGCCAGAATAGAAGGTTGGGCAGTAGGTATCGTAGCAAATCAGCGATTAATCGTAAAATCGAAAAAAGGCGAAATGCAGATGGGAGGAGTGATTTACTCCGATTCAGCAGATAAGTCAGCCCGATTTATAATGAACTGCAACCAGCGTAAAATTCCATTGGTGTTTTTGCAAGACGTAAGCGGCTTTATGGTAGGCAGCCGAGCCGAGCACGGAGGAATTATTAAAGACGGAGCCAAAATGGTAAATGCCATGGCCAATTCTGTAGTACCAAAATTTACTATTGTCATCGGTAACTCTTATGGGGCAGGCAACTATGCTATGTGTGGAAAAGCCTATGATCCGCGATTGATTTACGCTTGGCCAACGGCCCAAATGGCGGTAATGAGCGGAGCTGCAGCAGCCAAAACATTGCTTCAAATCAAAGTAGCTTCTCTGAAAAAACAGGGTAAAGTAATTGAACCAGAAGAGGAGAAAAAGCTGTTAGATGAAATCACAGATAGCTACAATGAGCAATTAAGCCCGTATTATGCCGCATCTCGAATTTGGGTAGATGGTATTATCGACCCCTTGGACACTCGAAAGGTAATTGCCAAAGGAATTCAAGCAGCCAACCATTCACCTATTCGCGAACAATTCAATGTAGGGATCATTCAAACCTGATAATGAACGAAACAGATAACCTGAGTAATAAGGAGTTAAAAGCATTGATTTCTCTGCTAGAAGATGATGACGCAGAAGTTTTAAGTCATGTTGAGGGGAAAATCAAGTCGCTTGGTACGCACATTATTCCTTATTTAGAATTTGAATGGGAGGGAAGCTTTAACCCAACAGTACAAAAGCGAATAGAGGAGCTTGTGCATTCACTCCAGTTTCAGTTGCTAAAAGAAAAGCTAGAAGCTTGGAAAGAAACGGGAGGCGAGGATTTATTGGAGGGAATGTGGTTGGTAAATACTTACCAATACCCCGATTTAGAATATGCCGATCTCAAAAAGCAATTAGAGCAAATTTATTATGAGGCTTGGTTAGAGTTTAAAACCGATGTACACCCAGTAGATCAGGTCAAGATTTTGAATTCGGTCATTTTTAATAAACTCAAGTTTGGGGCGAACACTAAAAATTTTCATTCTCCTGGAAATTCAATGATGAGTGTTGTGCTTCAAACTAAAAAAGGAAACCCAGTTTCACTCTGTATTATCTATGCCTTAGTCGCTCAAAAATTAAAGCTGCCCATACATGGAGTGAATTTACCAAACCTATTTGTACTTACTTATAAACAAGGTGAAACCCAATTCTATATCAATGCTTTTAATAGAGGGCTTATTTTTTCTCGAAAAGAAATTGACGATTATGTAGCCAATCTAAAGCTGACACCAAAGGATCAGTACTATGAACCTTGCACTAATGTAGACATGGTGGTTCGGGTATTGAGAAACCTTTCAATTGCCCACGAAAAACTAGGTAACAGCGAAAAAGTAGACGAAATAAAATCTCTTATCGAAATCTTAGCCGATAAGACTGCTGATTTGGAGTAAGACCTTGTCACTCTCTTTACTCTTTAGAAATAACTAGCTGCAGCCTAAGCCCGTACTAGGTCAGCCCTTAGGGATATTTTTCAGAAGAGAAGTGGAGACTTTCAATAAAGCAGAATGATCACTTTACTCATGTGACTTCACAGGTTCGGAGAACTAGCGGCAGTGGTGCACAGACAAATAGGAGGCGTTGATTTACTTAAAAGAAAATTCTATATAATCGACAGTGCCTGATTCTGAAATTGTAACCTCCTTCTCAGCTTTGGTTTCTGAATCTACACGAATCTTAAGTGTAATCTTATATGGCTCAAAGGGAACACCCACAGGCGTACCTGAGTTATCGCGATAAGTGATATTTAATAAGGTTAAAAAGGGAATAGTCTTATTAATGTAATTCCTACTGAACGGTAGGTGAGAGTCACTACTAGAAAAGTCGGAAATCTCTATTCCACTACCATTTATGCTGAATGTAATGTCGGACATCCTTTCATCATCTGTAGAAGACACGGACATTGAAATATCTCTGTTTTGAGGGTAATTGTCCCTAGGGTCGTCATCTGAAGTACAGGAACTAAATAGAATAAATATTGTAAGGATAGAAAGCAGTTGCTTCTTAAACATAAGGCTGGTTTTTTGTTTTGGGCAAAGAAAGAACAGCCATTTAGTTTATCAAAACCATAGGACTAGAAATTGAGAATGAATTCGTTTCCATTTTTTGTGTAAGTAGACAGCGCCTTTCAGTTCATGAAGTGTTACACTTCAGTCAGCGTTAAGTCATCCCGTAGGGGTCTTTTTCAGTTGAGCATATTTTCACTCTAGTAGACCAAATAATAGGTAGGCAGAATGCTCTCGGAGACTTATCTGAATCAATTGTTTCATATGGTATTATCTTCCTTTATTACCTCTATGGATAAATCATAATAGTCATTTCTCATGTCTGTAAAACATTGAATCAGTGATAATTTAGCAATATTGGAAGTGTATTTTTCTACTTGGGTTAGTAAATCCCTGTTTCTTAAATGGCCTGTAAAACTCATTACATATTTGATGTTGTTCTTAGTGAAAAGGTCTATGAATTCAGACTCACCAATACCATTATGTTTATTCTCTCTTTGAAGTTGGGAATAATTTTTTTTGAGGAATTCATGACTGTCGTTCTTTAAATCATTTTTGAGTCTTCTTGCCGAAGTGATGATTTGGCTATATAGTTCCCTTAATTCTGTACTGAAGCCGTATTTAATATGACAAATAAATAGCGTACCATCTTTTACAAAAATGACATCAGCTAGCTCGACAGAATCAATAATTATTTTGTCTAAAACCCAATAATCATTTTTATTGTATTGGTTATTGTAAATGTCTTCATTTACACGTTTTCCGTCCGCTCTTTTAGACCATTTTTCAGATAGAACAGTGTTGTTTAGGTTGTTTGCTTTTAATATTTCAGAGCACCGGTTATTCATTTCTGTAATAAATATTTCTCTCAATTTATACCACTTTGAATCGAGATAGATAAATGTTCCCATTGATTTAATATATAGCTCTGTATTTAAATGGTAAATAAGAGCTGTTCTAAGTGTGGTCTTTTTTGAGGAGTGGGTGACAGTGGTTATGTAAATGTTGTATATTTTGTGTTTAAATGTCTCTAAATTTCTATCATAGTTTTTCTGGGATAGAAAATTTAAAATAATTCTTAATATATCACTTTTGTAAATAGTGTTACCTATAGTTACAAATTTGTGTTTATCAGTTTTAAGTTTTACTAAGTATTCATCTGCACTATAGAATTCTTCAATTTTATTAGGGTAGCAGACTTCAAAATTTGAAGTCTTGTTGTTTATAATGTCGCTTCTTTTATTGAATAACTCATTGATCAATGCGGGCTTTAAATTATTAGATATGGTTTCTTTGTTTGTGATTTCTTTATATGAACTAAAAAAATCGTTTGCTTTTAGGTTTTGCAAACTTATTAGTGTCTCAATTAGATCACCCAGTTCTAAAAATGTGAGTTTCTTATTAAGTGTAAAGCCACTTGATATGTTTAGTATTATATGCGGTGACCTTAGTGTTAAAAACTGACGAAATAGCAATTCGGACTTTTCAGTGGAAAGACGAATTTTTAATTCTACTGGAATCTTACCAAACTTTATGTAATCTATAATTCGATAGTTGTCCTTGAACTGTTCTTTCATCCCAGCTCTTAATCCAGTCACTCCCCTTGTTTTAATCGATATTATTTGGTCATTTATAGGGTCCATAATCCTAGAGTATGCGTTTAGACCGTATGACATATCTAAGAATGGTAATATATGTTTATAGAATCCACCGCCAACTATTGCGAAGATGTATTGGGGTGCTTGTATTAGAAGTAATAGAGAAGGAATTTGATAGTTCAGCGAGATTCCATTTATGTATTTTTTTGGAAAGAAACTAGACCATTCTGAGTCTTTTTCTTCTGATTCTATTATTATCAACTTTGCTGGATACTTCGACACCTCTAAGTCGCGAGATATAAATGATATAGTGTTTGCTTGTAGTTGAGATGTGACCTTAGTGATAACTTCGATGAAGTTAAAGTCATTGTCAATTTTATATACTGTTGGGTTCTGTCTCATAATGGTTTTTAAGTAAACTGAAATCTCATTAAATTATCGACTTGAAATATGCTTGACTTGATAATGCATTATTGTCAAGAGGTTATAAGAGTAGGATTTAATTTGTATGTTAAAATATGTAGCCTTTTGAAGGTAAATATCATTTAAAAACAATATCTTAAATATTCTGAATATCATCTTAAATCCTTCTTTTCAGCCATTTAAAGTCGAATTCAGCAACGCTGCCACTTTCTATAATTTGACGTTGGCTTATTGTAAGAGATTGGGTTGATCTACTATCAATTATTAAGTTTATAGAGAATTCGGTTTTTACTTGCTATTCTTGATAGTTTAGTGATTTGGCGCTTCTAACAAACTTACCCCGCAACCTCCCTATTCACCTTTTTATCTAACTGAATAAAAAAGAGGATCAAAAGATTGACTACAAAACTGACCATCATCAGTTGTAAAAAGTCGCTGTGCTCATAAATCATAAAGGTCATTAGGGCATAAAAAATGGTCAGTCCAATAATGGATTCCTTCATGGGCTTAGTGCTTTTGAAAATCTTTGTAGGTACCAAGTAGCTCACCAATGGAATTAGCACAAACCAGAAAACCACCATGCTGGCCATGTTCCAACCAATTAAAATTGAGTATGGAATTAAGATAATTGTCATTACCAAAGGGATGGCGAGTGTGCTTTTTAGGTTTGAGATGCTTTGGTTTTTCATTGGGCTTGGTTAATCAAATACACAGATCCTGAAACTAGTTCAGGATGACTAATGTAAGGAATATTATGCTATTATTTATAGCAATTACATGATTACTAAGTGTTTAATACGCCAAGCAACAATTCAATCCTTCTTCTTTTAACCATTGAACATTAAACACTGAACTAATACCCCTTTCTATAATTTGCCCACTGGCTTGCTGTTGTAAATTGGGTTGGCCTACTACCAATTGGTCGGCAAAAATGAGTTGCGTTCGCCCATGGAGTTTATATAAAGCCTCTTTGGCGCACCAAATTTGAGTCAGCTTGTCAACTTTGTTTTCGGCCCAAGGCTTTTCTGTAGGGTGGAGGAATTTATGAGCAATGCGTGTGATTTGTTCACGGTCGTGCTCAATGTCAATGCCAATGGGACCGTTTAAGCTATAGGCAGCAGCACCGAAGTTTTTAGCATGTGAAATTGAAATTTCTACCCCGTCAAAACTCAAGTGAGGCTTACCAAACTGATCTTTCTTTACCTCATAAAGCTGATTCGGAAAAAGCGCTTTTAATGCCAAGCGCGCAGAAAGCCATTCTTTTCTTTTTACCTCTACTTTGAAGCTTGTCAATACTTCACTTTCTGCCAAGCTGGGTTGGTAAAGCTGCGTTAATTCATCTTCCGACTCCTCGATTTTCCATATTGCGAAGCAAACTTTTGGGTTGATATCGGCTTTTAGAAATAAAGGCATGAATTATTAATTGGCTTAGCAGGTTGAATACTTAGTTTTGTATCAAATCGAAAGATAATTCTTTTCAAAAGCTATGACACAAGTAAGCGTCAAAAAACTGAATACTGTAGGCGGGCATCAAGACTGCGTGTATATGCTGGAGCGTGGCCCCGAACCACATCAGTTTTTCTCGGCTGGGGCAGATGGCGTGGTAGCCCTTTGGGATTTGAATGATATGGAAACGGGTCGCATGATTGCGAAAGTGCCCAGTTCGGTGTATGCGCTTTGTTATTACCCCGAAAGAAATGCGCTGATCATCGGTCAGAATATGGACGGCTTGCACATTATTGACTGGGAGAATAAAAAGGAATTGGGTTCTATCAAACTGTCAAATTCGCAAATCTTCGATATTAAAGTAGTCAAAGACAGAATCATTGTTGCCCAAGGAACAGGCGAAGTTCATATTCTGGACATCAAGACTTTGGAAACGCTGCATGTAATCCGCGATTCAGAAAAAAGTGCGCGAACGCTCGCAATTTCAGAGCTTAGTGGGCATTTGACAGTAGGCTATAGCGATAATAAAATAAGGGTCTATTCCTTAAAAAACTGGAAGATGCTGCATGAAATTGATGCACACAAAATTTCGGTTTTTACGGTACGATACAGTCCCGATGAGCGTTTCTTACTTAGTGGAAGTAGGGATGCGAAGTTGAAAATCTGGGATGTTATTGACGGTTATACCCTTAAGGAGTCCGTTGCAGCCCATATGTATGCAATAAACCATATCGAATTTAGTCCTGATAACAAACATTTTGTAACTTGTAGCATGGATAAGTCTATAAAGGTCTGGGATGCCTCGACTTATCAACTTCTAAAAGTTATCGACAAAGCACGACATGCGGGTCATGGAACCTCTGTAAATAAGTTGCTTTGGAGTAAGCACAACAACCTGTTAATTTCGGCCAGTGACGACCGCAGTATTTCCATCTGGGACATCAATTTTTAATTTTTCCAAGCAATGAACATTACACCCTTAGAAATTAGGCAAAAGGTTTTCGAAAAGAATTTTAGAGGTTACGATAAAGACGAGGTAACTGCTTTCCTGACATCCCTGTCGGTAGAGTGGGAGAAACTTCAAGACCAAACTAAGGAGCTAAAATATAAATTGGAGTCTGCCGAAAAGGAAGTGCAAAAACTTCGCGAAGTAGAAAACTCTCTCTTCAAAACCCTTAAAACGGCAGAAGATACTGGCGCAAATATGATTGAGCATGCCACCAAAACGGCCGACCTTCATATGAAAGAAACGGAAATGAAGGCCGATGCTTTAATGAGCGAAGCCAAAAGCAGGGCCAAGAATATTATTGAAGATGCTGAAAATAAGGCAAGCACTATTGTTGATGATATGGAGGACGAAATCCGCCAATTGGAACAAGTGTTTAAAAGCCTAAGTGCGAACAAAGAGTCTATGATGTCGGAATTGAAAATGCTGACAGCTGATATTCTGGATAAGATTAAAAGACATGAGGAATTTCCTGCAGACATTAAACCCATACTAAAAGAGGCCAAGAAGTTTAGCCGAGAGGTAAACGAAACCCCACGAGGGGGTGAAGAAAAGAAAGTGCATGAGATATTAGCACCTAAAACGCCAGAAAAAATAGCTGCTGCACCAGTGGAAGAAGAAAAAGAGGAAGAGCCGATAGACGAGAACCTTACCAATCTAGACTTGGCAGATGTTGCTGATGAGCATGAAGAGGAAGCCAATGAGTCGGCAGAGGGTTTTCTTGGAGTCGACCTTAAAAAAGAGAAAGAACCTCAAAAAGAAGAGGCTCCTTCTGTAGATAAAAAAGGGTCGTTTTTCGATAGAGTAGATTAATATGAATACCGATAAAGTGGCCTTAGAGGGCATAGAGTTCTATGCCTATCATGGTTTTTATGAAGAGGAGCGTAAAATCGGAAATCGTTATACTGTTGACCTTGAAGTAACCACCAACTTTTCTAAAGCCGCTCAACAAGATGATTTATCTGGCACGGTTGACTACGTTCAGCTTTACGAGATTGTAAAGAGTAAAATGGCCACGCCAGCCAAATTGCTTGAAAAACTAGGCCAAGAAATTATTGATGGTGTTTTTGAACGGTTTTCATCAGTTTCAGAAGTGAAAGTAAGCGTAGCCAAACACAACCCACCTTTTGGCGGTATCTGCGCCAAATCAAAAGTTACTTTGGAAAGAACAAGAAGCTAGTAGTTTAGCTAGTTTGCATTAAACCCTCCTCGTTTCCGTTATTGTGAACCTGCCAATGCTTATCGAAGTAAGTAAGTACACTTGAAGCAATCTCACTTCCCCAAAAACAGAGACTGCCGCGTTGCAACTCATGGCTAACGCCTGACTTGCTCCTCGCAGTGACGATCTTATTTTACGCTTTGCGTTTTTTCATGCCCTCTGCGGTTAAAACCGCTCCGACATTGCGAACCTGTCAATGCTTATCGAAAGTAAGGAAGTATAAGTGAAGCAATCTTACTGTCACCAGATAATAGGCAGCTTCATCAAAACTACATCGCTTCTTGCAGTGATAATTCTGTTTTAAACTTGGGGATGCTTTGCGCCCTCTGCGGTTAAATGCGCTAACTTTACCCTCCCAAACAAAACGCACACCCTTTTGACTGAAGCCCAAAAATCCATTCAGCATTTAATTCAATTATTAAAGGTTGAAAAAGAGGAAGACTACGCGCAATACGAGCGAAAAATGCTCAATACTTCCATTGAAGAACGTAGAAGACAAGGTGTAACTTGGTACCCCGTACAGTTGATGAATCGCTACATCGGCACAGGTGAACGCTATACTTTAGAAATTGATCGCACTACACATTTAGATCAAAATCACTCTTTTCAAGTAGGGGCTGTAGTCAGTGTTTTTTCTGGGCATGGAAATGAAGCCGAAGCCGTTTCAGGTGTCGTAAGTTTTTTGCGCAGAGAAAAAATGCGGGTTGCCCTGAATGTTAGCGATCTTCCTGATTGGCTTAAAGATGGTAAAATTGGAGTCAACTTATTATTTGATGAAGGTTCTTACCGCGAAATGAACCGTGCTTTAGAATTGGTGTTGAAAGCGGATAAAGGTAGAGTAGCCGATTTAAGAGAGGTGATGTATGGCGCCAAACCTGCGGAATTTAAAACGGGCTTTGAATACCAATCTGTAAACCTAAATGCCAAACAAAACGAAGCCCTCACCAATATTTTTCATGCACGCGATGTGGCCATTATTCACGGCCCTCCAGGCACAGGAAAAACCACCACTTTGGTAAATGCCATTAAAGAAGTAGTGAAAACCGAGCGGCAAGTATTGGTTTGCGCACAAAGTAATGCAGCGGTAGATCTGATCGTAGAAAAACTAGACAGTCTGGGTTTGGATGTATTGAGACTGGGGCATCCCGCCAGATTAACACCAGAAGTAATTGAGAATAGTTTGGACGTGAAAATTTCTAAACATAGTTACTTCAAAGAACTTAGAGATGTAAGAAAGAAGTCGGAAGAATACCGAAAGCTTGGCACAAAATATAAGCGCCAATTTGGGCGAGAGGAAAAGCTACAGCGTGATTTATTGATGAAAGAATCACGTTTACTTCGTCAAGATGCCGATAGAATTGAGTCGCAAATTACAGAGGACTTGATGGGCAGGGCAGAAGTAGTGGCTTGTACTTTGGTGGGTTCTACACATTCGTTGGTACGCGATCGGGTTTTTAAATCTGTATTTATAGATGAAGCCAGCCAAGCCCTAGAACCAGCATGTTGGATTCCAATTCTGAAGTCGTACCGAGTAATTATGGCGGGCGATCACTTACAATTGCCTCCTACAGTAAAGTCATTTGAAGCAGGAAGGGATGGTTTGGAAGAAACACTTTTCAAAAAAGCGATCGAACAAACCAAAAGTGATGTGATGCTTCAAGCCCAATACAGAATGCATCCGCACATCATGAAGTTTTCTAGCGATTATTTTTATGAAGGGAAGTTAGAAGTAGCACCAGAAATTTTGCTTCGAGACAAAGAACTGGAAGGAGCGAGGTTTGAGTTTATCGATACCGCTGGCTGTGGTTTTTCTGAAAAAGTAAAGAAGGAAACACTCAGCACGTACAATGAAGAAGAGGCGAAACTCGTGATTCAACTTTTGAGCAAATCAATCACTGAAGGCCAACGTGTTGGGATTATTGCGCCTTATAAGGCACAAATCGAATTGTTACGCGACTTACTTGATGCCGAAGAATTACTCGATACGTTCAAAGAGGATATTTCGGTCAATACGGTAGATGCCTTTCAGGGGCAGGAGCGTGACGTAATTTTTATCAGTTTGGTTCGCTCTAATGATAAAAACGAAATCGGATTTTTGAAGGAGTACCGCAGGATGAACGTAGCCATGACACGAGCCAAATCAAAGTTGGTAGTTATAGGCGATTCCGCCACTTTAGGGAAAGACAGTTTTTACAATGCGGTAATTGATTATGTACAAAGCATTGATGGTTACAAAAGTGCTTTCGAGTTTCTTTATGATTAAGATGAAGTAAATCTTTCTTGATTTTTCTTGGGTGAAATTTTTCTGATTTCACCCCTGCTTAGAGGGAACATGTATCAACTACATTTAAGCTAAGGAGCATTAGAACTGTTTATTTTGATTTTTTATTCTAATGCTTGGGTAGAATAATGACATATGGAATTGTTTAATATTCTATATTTATAGAATCAACCGAATCTAAAACCAAAACCATGGAACCACAAAAACCATCTACTGACATTCCAGTACCTCAAAACGAAACCCTCAAAGGCTCAATTTATCACGAATGCCGCATAATGCTTGACTACGTTTTAAAAAACGGCAAGCAAGTCGATGTACAACAGGTAGCACCGCTTGAACAAGATGAAAAGACTTTGGATAGCGCCACGCTAATAGGAGTCTATAACTATTTGGCAGAACAGGTAAAGCCCGCATTGCCAGGAACTTTAATTTTGTTTGCTAAGAATAAAGCCTCAATCAACCGCTTTAAGTTTTTAGGTCCTTTGCCCATTGTGCGGCAATTTATGGCACTCTGCATAATTTCTTTGGTGGCGCTAATTGCTACTAGCCTTTCAGGAACAGTCAACATCAACGACATCCAAATGAGTATGCTACAAGGTGCGGGCTGGAGTCAGGCCATGAGGTTCTTGTTTTTAATGTCTGCGGCAAGTGTGGGAGCTGGCTTTTACGCACTGTTTGAAATGAACAATTACATCAGCGCTGGTACATTCGACACCAAGTATTCATCTACTTACTGGTCTAGGTATGTATTGGGAATTGTAGCTGGTATTCTTCTTTCAGAATTGTTTGTAGTGTTTATTGGACCAAATGAACAAACTAAGGATTCTACTATGGCATTAGATTCAGCTACATATTTACTAAAACCAATTTTAGCCATTCTAGGTGGGTTTTCAGCCAGTTTGGTATATCGAATTTTAAATCGATTGATTTCTGCTGTCGAATCAATTTTTACAGGTTCAGCCAATCAAATGATTGCTCAAAAACAGCAAGAATTCGATTTGCAAAATCAGGCCAATGAGCAACAGCTTAAAACAACTTCGGCACAAAATCTTTTGGCCTTGAAAGCTACTTTGATAGCGAATAAAGTGCCTCAAAGTGTTTTAGATCAGGTAGATACAGCTTTAGGGCAAATTATAACAGTGCCGCCAAGCGCTACACCTTCATCAGTTGCACCAGCACCTGCCAAGTAATTAAACTCAAAATTGACTGGTCAATGTAAAATGAGATCACTCGAAAGGGTGATCTCATTTTTTTTGAATCATTTTCCAATCTCATGCAACCCCTCTTTCTAGTAGGCAGTCTTTCGTGAAACTCAAACAACATACATGATGAAAACACTTAAAATCACAATCTTGGCTTTTTTAGCCTTAGTATTCACTACAGTGGCTTATGGCCAAGAAAGAATCACAAAAACTTTTTCTGGAATTGAAAACGTAAACCTTTCGACTGCTTCTGGAAACGGAACGATCAAGAGAAGCAACAATAGCGAAGTTACCGTTACCGTGGAATACACTTTTGATGAAGATATTTATAAGCCCATCTTCGAGCAAAACGGATCTACTTTAAGAGTTGAAGAAAAATTTGAAAGAAGCCGTTGGAACAGAGGTTATGCCAGATGGACTTTAGAGGTTCCAAACGGAGTTGACTTGAATTTCAAAACTGGTTCAGGAAACATTGAAGTTTCGGGAGTAAATATTAACGTGGTTGCTAAGTCAGGTTCTGGCAATATATACATCAGAGATTTGGAAGGCACGGTGTCTTCAAACACGGGATCGGGAAATCTTGAATTTTCAAGCTTAAAAGGTACTCATAACGGAAGTACGGGTTCTGGAAATATTAGAATTGACAGGTCAGAAGGAGATTCGGACATGAGCACAGGCTCTGGTAATGTAAGAGCAAGAGATATTTCAGGTGCTTTTAAAATGAGTTCAGGCAGTGGAAACGTGGTTGTAGAAGAAGCCACTATCAAAGGCGCATCTCGCTTTAGCACAGGCTCAGGCAATGTAGATGTAGAGCTTTCATCAGCTTTAGATTATGATTTAAACCTTGGTACAGGTTCAGGAAATGCTACACTGGATTTCAACGGTAGTCAAATTGCAGGTGAATTTATTATGGAAGCTTCTTCTAAAAACAGCATTCAAGCACCATTTGACTTCGATAGAACTTCAGAAAAAGGAAGACGCTATGTGAAAGAGGCAAAAGTGGGAAGCAAAAGTATATTGGTTAAAATCAGCTCAGGTTCAGGTAGAGCCGTGGTGAGAGATTAAAGTTTTAATGCAGTGTAACGATCTGTAAACTTTTAAGTCTCTTTAATAACATCACCACAAAACAACGGTCAAATGCTTAAAAATTTTATTCTGGTTACCCTGCGCAGTTTGCGCAGGAATAGCCTCTATTCGGTCATCAATATTTCAGGTCTGTCTATTGGTATTGCTTGTAGTATTCTCATTTTACTATGGGTGCAGAATCAGACCTCATTCAATAAGTTTATTCCAAAGGCTGATCGTCTATACCAAGTTTGGGTCAATGCTGATTTCAATGGAACTATAAATAGTTGGAACTCGGTGCCATTGCCTACTTACGAGGCTATGAAAAATGCAGACGCCAATATTGTTAATTCGGCAGTCTCGGGCTGGGGTGGAAATAGGCTTTTAACAGTGGGCGAAACTCGCATAATGCAGCGTGGCTATTTCGCTAGTAGTGAATTTCTAGAAATGTTCGAATTCCCTATGGTCATGGGTGATCGAACTGAAGTTTTAGCTGAGCCTGCTTCCATTGTCATCTCAGAAAAATTATCGGACTTACTTTTTAAGGGTGCAGACCCGATAGGAGAATTAGTTCGATTGGACGATGCCAGTACAGTAAAGGTAACTGGTGTTTTCAAGAATGTTCCTCAAAACTCTTCCTTCCAATTCGATTACATTATTCCATGGAAACACAGAGAAGCTATAGAGGAATGGGTGAGGAATAATACAACCAACTGGGGGAATTACTCTTTTCAAGTATATGTAGAACTGACAGACGCTGCTTCTGAAGATAAAGTGGAGGCCAGTATTAAAGACATTCTCACCGAAAATGGACAAGATGATATGCCTCGAGCGTTCTTTCTTCACCCAATGTTGCGCTGGAGGTTACATACGAGTTTCGAGAATGGTAAGGAATCGGGTGGGATGCACGAATACGTGACTTTGTTTACGGTGATCGCGTTATTCATCATTATTATCGCTTGCATTAATTTTATGAATTTGGCTACTGCTCGTTCCGAAAGGAGAGCAAAAGAAGTTGGGGTTAGAAAAAGCTTAGGTTCTTCTCGCACTCAACTTATCCTTCAGTTTTATGGCGAATCGCTTATTATTTCTCTCATTTCGTTTATTCTGGCTATTTTCTTAGTACAATTGGTGTTGCCGGCTTATAATAATTTGGTTGACTTAAAACTGGCGATTGACTTTTCATCACCAGAATTTTGGCTTTTTGCTTTGGGAATTATTGTTCTCACTGGCGTTATCTCTGGAAGTTATCCGTCACTTTACCTGTCTTCTTTCAACCCTGTTAAAACCTTAAAAGGGAAGGTGAATATTGGGAAGAATGCCAATACACCGCGTAAAGTACTCGTGATGCTTCAATTTGGCTTTGCGGTAATTTTGGTAATCAGTACTATAGTAATTGTTAAACAAATTGATTTAGCCAAGAATAGAGATTTGGGCTACAGTCAAGAGGGACTTATTACTGTACCTTATACCGATGCCCTAGCAGAAAATTACGATGTACTGAAAAATGATTTGTTGGCCTCTGGAGTAGTAGAGTCTATGACACGCTCAAATAGTGATGTAACAAGTATCAATTCAAACAACTTTTTAGGTTGGCCGGGGAAACCAGAAAGTCAAAAGGTAATTTTCGTGACTATAGCTACAGAATATGATTATGCCAAAACTATCGGTGCCGAAATGCTTTATGGTAGAGACTTCTCAAAGGAGTTTGTTTCAGACTCAAGCGCCATTGTAATCAATAAAGCCGCACTTGATTTAATGGAACTTGAAGACCCAATCGGCACTCAATTGGATTTATGGGGAGGTAAAAGAACCTTGATTGGAGTAATCGATAACGTATTAATGGGTTCACCTTATGATGAAGTGAGGCCAATGTTCATGGTGATGGATCCGGAATGGATTAACGCCATCACAGTTCGGTTGGGTGCTACTAATGATTTGATAGGAACGATGAATACGGTACAGGAAATTTTTGAAAAGCATAATCCTGCTTATCCTTTCGAATCTCGTTTTGTAGATGTGGACTTTGAAAAGAAGTATACGGAAATCAACCTTACAAGAGAACTTTCAATGCTTTTTGCAGGCCTCACCATCTTTATCACAGGTCTTGGCCTTTTTGGCTTGGCTTCATATACTGCCGAACAGCGGATTAAAGAAATAGGAATAAGAAAAGTGTTAGGTGCTTCGGTGGGTAATTTGGTTGGGCTGATGTCCATCGACTTTGCCAAACTTGTGCTTATTGCTTTTGCTGTAGCGGCTCCTGTTGCTTATTTTTTGCTCGATAGTTATTTACAGCGCTATCCAATTCGTACTTCAATTGATTGGTGGGTTTTTGTAGTGACAGGGGTTGTGGCATTGCTTTTCGCTTTAGTCGTAGTAATGAACCAAGCTCGAAGAGCAGCAATAGCCAATCCTGTTAAGTCTTTGAGAAGCGAGTAAACTAATGAAACAATGAGGTAAGGAAATAATGAATTAGTGTTAGAATGAGAAAATGAATGAAGGAGTGGGATAGGTTGTTTTACCGAGTCGGCTTCTTCATTAATTCATTTATCCCTTAATTCATTATTTCCTTAGCCTATTAATTCATTCTTCCCCTAATCATTATTTCATTAACTTCTTAGTTCCCTATTTCATTTATTCCTGTATCCAATATTGTCTACCGCAATAACGCCTTTGGACGATTGATCGAAAACCAGCCTTAAGCTGCTCCATTCAAAATTACCGAGGTTGGAAAAGTCAGAGAAAGGAATTTCGAAAGTTTCCATGGCCAGTTCCCAATTGTTACCAAAACTGCCGTTCATTGCCTTAAACTTCATGTACTTGACCTTAATCTTTGGCGCTATTTTTTTATGTTCCGAAAGGGTAGTAGAAACTACATCTCCATTTTGGCTGAAAAGCTCTATGGTGAAATTCAGTTCATCATTATCTTCCATTTTGATTTGACTGTCATCGGCCCTGGCAAATGAGAATAGTAAAGTGGAAGTAGAGTCAAGTGAGACTGGTTCGTTGAAGCTTAGGGTATAACTCTTTTCAACAGTAGAAGAATCATTGTTCCAACCAATAATGGCTGCGTTGGTGCCCTGCAAACCATTGTCTCGCATTTTCAAATCTTGCTCGTACCAAACGTCTAAGTTTTGAGCAGAAATAGTGGCTGCATCACTTTTGGTAGTAGTAACAATTATGTCCTCTTCATAATCAACCAAGATATGATTTTCCAAAGCTTGAAAATTGTTGACGTAAACGACTTCGGGCAGCCAGTCTTTCGCGACAGCGCTATTGTTAAATAGAGACGCGTATTCAGTTTTTTGGTTGAAAACATATTCTGTGAATGCACCAATATAGGTTTTAGCGATTTGGCGCTGTTCTTCACCCGTAATGAGTGGTGCCGTATTCATAAACCAGCTGGAAGTCCCCCCAAAATCATGTCTTCCCCAAATGGAATTGAACTGTCCGTGGTTGGCCTGATTTGCATACAAACCCACTTTTATACGATGAATGGAATCCGTATAATTGATACGTTGGTACTGACGCAGCCCAAAGAAACTAGCTTCATCTGCGTCATAAGCCCCTTGAATTGAAAGAAAGTTGATGTTTTCTAAATCCAGCCTTCTGAAATAACGAGCATCGGTAGGGGCAATGGCAACAATGCCTTGAATGCCAAAATTGAAATCAAATTCAACCAAAGCGTTATCTGGGAAGTGACTCAGTTTGTTGAAAGCCGCGGCAATCGAAACTGCTTCTCCACCACGTGAATGTCCCATAAGTACGATGTTATCCATGTCGATTTTTTCGAAAAAGTCAGAAGCCTCATCATTGTTCCAATCTCTCCATTGGCTGAGGTGCTTCAAAAGCAACCATGCCCTGGCTGGCATTTCTCTTCCGCCAAAATCACCCGACCAGGTACCGTTGATGAAATTCTCGTCTACCGAAACCGTGATAAAACCTTTACTGGCCAATAATTCACCCAAATAAGCATAACCAGGGTCTGAGTAATGTTCCATGCCATGGTTTCCGTGAACAATTAAAACCAGAGGCAACTTGCCTTCCTTTTTCGGCATCCATGTGCGGCCATTGATGGGGAATTCCTTCATGCCAAAACCCCAATAACGTTCTCTCCATTTTGCTTTCTTCCCTTTCCACTCTGGAATAATGAGCGAAGCATCAACCGTTTCTGTTTTGTATTTTACTTCTTCCGCATATTCTGGCCTGCGCTCATCTGTTCCGTTTCCGTAAGTGAAGTAGTCGAAATCATAAGTGCCATTTTCTCCTGGGTTGTTAATTCCCATTTCTGAAAGTAGAGGAACTTCAGTTTGCTCAAAGTCTAAAGGGTACGGGTTCGACCCTTCGTCCATTAATAAGTAGACAGGATAGGCAATACTGGCCAGAGCAATAATCACGAATAGGCTATAAAGACCTTTGTTATGGTTGCCTCGAATGAGGTTCATTAACGAACCCGCCAAAAGCACCATGGCGAAAATGGCAATGATTAGTGAGTTTTGCACTAAAGCCCCTGGCCAGCTAAAACGCATGTAATCGGCCAAGTGGAAAGTAAGCAGGGTGGCTATGATCAGAGAAACGGCAATTGTAGGAATTCCCTTTACCACCAAGTGTAATGCAGATCCCACCCATCGAAAAAGATAGAATCCCAAAACACCAGCAATGATATAGACTGGGATTTGCAGGTAAGGCGAAATTCCACTTCTGAAAAATAGTCCTCCAATAACCATGAAAGACAATGAGAGCAGGAGCAGTCCGTAGAATGCGCCTTTAATAAAAAGTTGGGTTTGAGATAAATTTGAGCCTTTTGGTAATTTATTTACTGACCGTAATCGATTGAAGAAGGATGCCATTCGCTAAATTTTATAGTCTAAGGTTGTCGCGTTCAGAGTTAAGCAAATGAAAAAATAAGCTTAGAACGAACTTAGGACTTAATATAAGTGATTGACTTTATTGCGCTTAGCAAAAAGCTGTAAGCGGTACTGGCAGATGAAGTTTTAACCGTTTGAGGTCAATTTAATATCATGACTCAAATCTTGAAGCAATTGAACCTTACTTTCAAAAACTTCAACCTTACTTAAAAGTACATCCACTTCCATGCTGCAGGCAATTTCAAAGGTCTGGTTAGTGATTTCTAAATCCAGCTCTTTAACCAAGCGTTGCACCTCGTTCATTTCTTCATAAGGAAAATCAAGGGTGAAACTTTGGGTGATGGGTTTTTCGATGATTTCATTTAGATCGAGTGCTTCGGCAGTAGCTATTTTATAAGCGCTGATCAAACCGCTAACTCCCAATTTGGTGCCGCCAAAGTAGCGAACTACCACCACCAAGGTATTGGTAAGCTCCTTCGATTTTATTTGTCCAAGAATGGGGTCTCCAGCCGAATGGTTCGGTTCTCCATCGTCATTGGCGCGGTAATGTTCTCCATTTACACCATATATATAGGCATAACAATGGTGTCGTGCATCGTAATACTGTTTGCGGAGGGCTTCTAAGTTTTCCTTCACTTCTTCCTCGTTTCGAACGGGAAAAGCAAAAGCCAAGAATTTGCTGCCTTTTTCCTTATAAAGCGCTTCTGAAGTTTTCGAAATAGTTTTGTAATAGTCGGCACTCATGCCCAAAACTAGCAATAGATTTTTGGTCTGCTTTACAAAGTGGTTAAAAAGAGAGTTTGAGCTTAAGAAATCTAGTTCAGGCTAAACTCGTCTCCGTCTAAATAAATACTCAAATTGATATCCTTTGCACCCAGCTTTACACCTTGTAGTTGAACAGCTTGACCTTGTGCATCAAAAACCAATACTTGAGATAAGCCAACTACTTTTACTTTGTCTCCTGAAACCACAATGGCTGTGGATTCATCAATGCCAATACATTTAAGATTCGGGTTTTCCATAGTCAAACTCAGTAAGCGATTAAAGCGACTCCGCACAACAAAGTGCTGATCTATAATAGCATTTTTAATAAAGCCGAGCCCATCAGCCAAATCAGTATTTCCCTGCTCTATTACTTTGAATCCACTATCATCAGGGCGCAGAAGTTGCGTACCTGTAATCATTTTTTCGCTCATCACGGCTGCCCCCGCACTGGTGCCAGCAATCATGTTTCCCTTGTTAAAGCTTTCCCAAATGGCTTTTTCTATTTCCGTATTGGCCACTACACCCATAAAACGGTTTTGACTTCCACCAGGAATGTAGATCAACTTTGCGTTCCGAACGGAATCTAATTGTGCTTCGGTAGGTGTTTCGCCTTCAATAAAGTTTATGGCGCCTACAGCCGAAATTCCGTTGTCCGTAAATTGCTTTTTCCCTGATTCAATAGCGCGGTCGGGCAATGTGGTAGCCATGGGCAAAACCAAAACATAACCACCTTCGCGAAGCCCCGATTCGTCAATCATGCTATTGATAAGGGAAGCAGGTCGAGAGCCGCCACCTATAATGAAGAGCTTTCCACCAGAGTATGTGGTTTCAGGTTTAGAGGCCGTCTCCGTTTTAGAACAGGCTCCTAGGGCAATAATGAATAAACCAAAGAATAATATTGAGTAAGCTTTTTTCATAAGAATGAAAGGTAGAATCAACCTAGCTGCATAACAATCAATCCTTTACCAACGGTGCGCACGTTTTGATTCAAAAATGACAAAATGGTTTTCAAACCTAAAGGTATTCTAGTGACTAAAGAGTTTTTACTTAATTAGCTTAGAACTAAATGAGTGATTAGTCAACGTTTTTGAAAAAAAAGATAAATAGTATGTATTTATAATATATATTTATTAAACTTGAATAGTATAAATTATTTTCAACTTAAATGTTAAAATGGTATGAAAAGACTAATTATTGTTTCTTTCTTATTTATCCTAACTCTAGCTGTAAGCTTTGAAGCTAAATCACAAGTGATATCACCTCTTGTTTTGGATGCAATCGAGTATTGGTTCGTTGGCTGTGTCAATGGTGGTGAAGGATCTGGGGGGTGTTCTATATCTGTTTCAGTCGGTGGAGGGGGTATGGTGTTAGGAACCGGAGGTAATGGGTCGGTAAGTATAACACATTCTGTTTCTGGTTGTGGAGATGGGTATTATGCTTGTTGCAATTTGCTTGGAGCTAAATGCAATGCTGAGCAGTGATTATCCTAATGACTGCGAGAGGAGGTAGATTGCCACTATTTTTGGTATTTTTTGGGTTTATTATAACCCTTCTTATTATACCAATTAATTCCTATGCCCAGAGTTCAGGGACACTATCTATTAGTTTTTCAAACTCTGGGTCTATTAAGGGAGCTTCAGACGGTGTAAGAATGTTGGAATATAGTAATTACAAACTTATAGATATTCTGGATAAAGTGTATGACGGATATTTTTATGAAGTTGATTCAGACTCATTAAGGGTTAGGGGCTTTGACTTCCGGTGGGAAGGTTCTCTTTCGGATCGAAAAGGATTGATTGAGGATATAAACTATATGTTAGCTCTAAACCTTGGAGTTAAAGTAGAGATGGTTAAAGACAGCCCAGATGTTTATTCTTTGTCTTATAATGGGAAGTCAGGCTGTAATAATAATACAGGTAGCTCGATTATGAAATTGAATCGAATGTGGAAGGGAAGATGTGTCTCCCTGTCTCAAGTAGCCGAGCAAATGGAACAATGGTATGATATAAAGACAGAGGTTCATGATGATATAGTATTACCTCAGATTGAATTACACCATGATGACTTGAAGATTTTCCTGCTCTATCTGAAAAAATCTAATATTCATATTGAGGTTAAAAAAACATCAAAAGTTAAATTTATTTATAGATGAGATTTACTTTTAAATTATTTGTACTTCTATACTTGTTCAGTATGTTATCATGTAGTGGCAATAATGATTTGTCTAGTGGATATAATGAGGTATCGATAATCGAAACTAATACTGAGTCACTTTTATCTAAAGTTTTTAACATAAATGATGTTGCGTTTCTAAATCTAGGAGACTACTCAAACTCGGTGAGGGTACCTAAGAAGGTATTAAAATGGGGAGATTACATTGTTTATCAATCGCTTGAACCAAATAATATGGGGCAAGGTAATTTGCTGATTCTTAATTCGAACCTAGAGGTTGTGAAGGAAATGAAACCCTCTTCTAGTGCACCAGGAGAATTTAAGGAGTTGACAGATTTTTTTATCTGGGAAGATTATTTGTATATATATGATTTTCAATCACAGAAATTTATGGTTTTTGATAAAAAACTTAATGCCTATAGAGAGGTAAGGTCTGGCTTTTACTTTTACAATATAGTGGCAACGGAGTCTATGATTGTGGCCTATGCGAACAAAAAAATACAATTTGTCGAGAACGTTAAATATCCATACGATATTATGATTTTAGATGAGGAGTTAAAACCAAAAAAGTATCTTCGAAAAATTGATGAAAGTCAAATAACTGGTACAGTGTTAAATTCAGATCGTAGTCTCATTTCTGGATCAGATGAAGTTTATTTTACACCTTTTTGGAGTGATTCTATGCATCAAATTTTACCAGATAAAATGGTTTCATCCTTTGTTTTTGAATACCAAAATCCCCTGCCTGAAGGTGTAAAAAGACTTGGGCATGTTGAGCTTTTGCAGGGTATTATGGGAAACAAATATAGTGCTTACGAGAAGGGGGCGTCACCCACTTTTGTCTCTAAATCGCAAATTCTATTCTCTTTTGGATCGGAAGATAGGTTGAAGTATGGGGTTTACGATAGGAGTAAAGGTAGTTCTATTGTTTTTGATGACTATCGCTATTCACTTGGTGAACAACTGTTGAGACCTCAATATTTGGATAATGGTCTTTATGTCAGTTTTATGTACCCTTATGAGTTAAGAGGTTATTTAAATTCAGGCCTAATAAATGAAGCGAGTCTAGAAAGTTATTTTTTATCTGAACTTGAAAAGGAAGAGCAGGATGGCAGGCTGATTAGGGTTAGATATAGCCTGAATTTAAACTAAAGGTTAGGTTCAGTACTGTGTTATAGCCATCCAGTGAATTGATCCCTGTCTTTGCTTCTCTCAACACAGTAAACAGAAAAGTAATTAGCACCATTCGGACTCAGTTTTGTCTTCAATTTTCTTCCAAAGCGGTTGACCTCAATTTCTATATTATTTTCGCTTTTGAATAAATCGGGACTGTAATTCAAAACTTCATCTTTCAAACTCAGTAGCTGCTCTGCTGGAGAGTTTGCCGCAATAGCATCAATAAAATACCGGCCTTCTTGTTCTGCTAGCTTCAATCCGTAGATTTTTTCCTCTAGCTTTTTAGCAGGTTTTACATTGAAACTCAAACTAAATTGAGGAAGCAATTCCTTCAATTCCTTTTCAAGAGGGGAGGTGCCAGAAACGTAATTCTCAAAGTAATCCTGAAGAGAGTGTCCGTAAACTTCCTCACATACATTTTGGTAATCTTGGTAAGTATATCCGGCCTGGTTCTTCCCAAACCTTTGCCACATCAAGCGCATTACATCATCCAAACTCCTTTGGTGTCCGGAACGCAATCGAATCTTCAAGTCGAGAATCAAAGCCAATAAAGCACCTTCATTATATATAGATACCTTTCTTCCGGGCACGCCTTTCTCATAACCGTCTAGCCATAAGTCGAACGATGAACTTGCTACAGACATGTTGTTTCTGCCTTCGTTGAGGTAATGACGTTCTAGTAGTTTATTCAGCTCTCCAAGGTATTCTTCAAGACTAAAAACACCACTTCGCTTTAAAAATAGGTCACCGTAGTAGGTAGTGACGCCTTCGGTGACAAAACCAGTTTCATGGTAATTCTCATGCTGAAAATCGTAAGGCGTCATTTCTTTAGGTCGAAGCCTAATCACATTCCAAGTGTGGAACAGTTCATGGCTACTTACGCCTAGAAACTCTTTATAAAGAGGTCGTTCTTTTAATTCTTTAGCAGGACCAATCGTAATTACGGTGGAGTTCCAGTGCTCAACTCCGTGGTAGTGTTTGTAGGGCAAACACTGGTAAATAAAATGGTAATCTGGTGACGGGAATTCGCCCATAACTTCAATTTGAAGTTCGGTGAACTTGCGGAAGTCCCGAATCACTTCACCATCGGTTCTTGGCAACTCTCCAATAATCCATAAATAGAAAGTGCTCGAAGAAACTTGGTATTCAATTTTTCTAATTTTTTTGGCTGCCACCAGTGGGCTGTCCACTAAATGATAGAAGCTGTCTGTCTCAAATTTCTGAACCCCTGTTTGAGTCAAGCCCGTAGCAAATAGGTAATCCACGGGTACATGAATTTCCACTTCGCATTTGTCATTCAATCGACCTTCAGCATAAACCAAACAATTGATAAAGTTCAGGTAAAGTTGCTCATCGTCAAGCCACGAATTACCCGCATCCATCTGAAATGCATAATAGCTGTATTTAACTTCAACTGTTTTAGAAGAGCCTACCTTAACACTCCATTGGTCTTTTGTTACTTTCTCGCAGCTTAACTCAATACCATTTTCATCAAAAGCTGTTAGGTTGAGGACGTGCTTCGCGAAGTTTTGCATCGTATAGCGCCCCGGTCGCCATGAGGGTAGGGATAGATTCAGTTCTTCACTGTTGACCTCACTCAGTTTGAGTTTAATGTCAATGATATGCTTGTTAGGGTTGGTGTAGGAGATTGAATATTGCATGCTCGAAATATAGAATACAGCTTTATAATATCAATTTGAACTTAGGTTTACTTTACCAAAGCAGTGTTAATTAAAGCAGAATCACTACTTTTGCCCCTTGTGAAGCGAATTAGCGTTAATGTCAAACAATTTAAAACTGGCGTTGGCAAATCAAAAAAAGCTACCTATCTTTGCATTCCTTTTTGGAACAGATCAAAAGAATTTAAAATATAATGAAAAGAACATTCCAACCTTCGCAGAGAAAAAGAAAGAATAAGCACGGCTTCAGAGCAAGAATGGAATCGGCTAATGGTAGACGCGTTTTAGCAAGCAGAAGAGCTAAAGGCAGACATAAGCTGACTGTTTCTGACGAGAAAAAAGGCAAGAAGTAATCTTCTCCTAGGTTGAGGTTTTGTTCATTTAGAACCTCTAAGTCATAGAAACTACCCAATTGACATACAATTTCCCGAAAGAGGAAAGATTGCATAGCAAGAAACTAATTCAGGAGCTTTTTGAAAAAGGCTCCTCTTTTTATTTGTATCCCTTTAAGGTAATGTGCTTGCCTTATGAGGTAGAACCTACAGAAAAACCTGTCAATCAATTTTTGGTTTCCGTGACCAAAAGAAAATTCAAGAAAGCGGTTGATAGAAACTTGATCAAAAGGAGGATAAAAGAGGCCTATCGTTTAAATAAAAACCTTCTTTTAAAGATTGAAAACCAACCAACCTCTTCGCTACTTATTGGTCTGATATATACTGGCAAGGAAATTCATGATTCGAAAATGCTTGATTTCCGAATGAAGAAAGTACTCTCTCAGCTCTTGAAAGCCGACATTTAGTGCTGTAAACTCCCCAATAGTGTAGAGGTATCTACACAATGACCTCTGTTTTTTAGAAAGAATTAAGTGTTTTTGAGCCCCTAAGCGGCTTTTCTAGTATTGGTACGCTATTTTCTATATAGTAATCGAAAATCAATTACACTTAACTTAAATTTTTAGAACATGAACAATACAGCGAAAATAGTAACCGGAGTAATAGCAGGAGCGGCAGCAGGACTTATAACAGGTGTTTTATTAGCCCCAGATAGTGGTAAAAAAACCCGAAAAAAAATTGAAAAAGGAGCTAAAGAATTAGCATCATCTGCAAGCGATGCAATTTCTGAAAAAATGGGTCAGGCGAAAGAAAAGTACAATGAAACTTTAGAAACAGCTAAGGGAAAGTATAACTCTTCTCTCGACATAGCCGCAGAAAAAACGAAAAATGGCGTTGACAAAGCTAGTAAAGCGCTTCACGCTTAATCAGTTGAATCAAAATAGAAAATCACTATACAAAACTCTTGCCGTTCGCGAGGGTTTTTTTATGCTTTCTTGTCACTAAACCATATATTGAGGCATTCTGCCGAATGAATAATTAGTACAAACAAGACTAGCATTCCTTCGTTGTAATGCAAATCAATAAACAAACTATGGTAAAGGGTAAATTGAAAAAACGATATCTAGTACTCCTAGGAGTTATGGCTTTTGGCCTGTGGTCGTTTACAGCACCTCAAAACGATAAGTATTTCGAGATTCTTAAGAACCTCGACATTTTCGCCACCATGTTTAAGGAGGTGAATGCCAAGTATGTGGATGATATCAATCCAAATACCTTCATGCGAAACGGTATTGATGGCATGTTATCGAAGTTGGACCCTTATACTAATTACTATTCGGAAGATGAGATAGAAGATGTACGAACCGAAAATACAGGAGAGTATGGCGGTATAGGTGCGCAGGTGGCTCTACTAGATGGCAAAGTAATGATCATAATGCCAGACAAAGGGTTTTCTGCAGATAAAGCAGGCTTAAAACGAGGCGATGAAATTGTAACCATTGATGGACTAGATGTAAAAGGTAAGTTCGACAGAGCAAGTGAGTACATCAAAGGACAAGCTTCAAAGAAAGTGAAAATCGAAGTGCTGCGTCCTAATGTTGGTAAGCTAGATTTTACGGTGAACTTAGAAAAAATCGACTTACCAAATGTCCCTTATTTTGGAATGGTCAGTGCCGATGTTGGGCTTATTAAACAAACAGGCTTTACGCCAGATGCATCAAAAGAAGTGAAGTCTGCTTTGCGAGAACTGAAAAAGCAAGGAGCTACAAAGATCATTCTGGACCTACGAGGCAATCCCGGAGGTCTGCTGAGCGAAGCCGTAAATATTTCAAATATCTTCATTCCAAAAGGCGAGTTAGTAGTAACTACTAAGGGAAAGCTTGAAGAAACTAATTCAACTTATAAAACACTAAATACATCAACCGATGAAGAAATTCCTTTGGTAGTTTTAACCTCAAGCATGAGTGCCTCAGCAGCCGAAATTGTTGCAGGAGTAATGCAAGATTACGATAGAGGAGTAGTCATTGGGCAGAAATCTTACGGAAAAGGTCTTGTTCAGCAAACATTACCGCTCTCATATAATTCTCAAATGAAAGTTACAATTGCTAAATACTATACCCCAAGCGGCAGGTGTATTCAGGCCCTTGATTATACCCATAGAAATGAAGATGGAAGTGTAGGCAAAGTGGCCGATTCTTTGAAAACCCTTTTTAAAACAAGAAATGGGAGGCCAGTATTTGATGGTGGAGGAATAGACCCTGATTTTTTAGTAACTAAAAAAGGCTATGCTCCAGTCACAAAAGGTATTCTTTCAGAAAGTCTTTTGATTAAATTTGGGAACGAGTATGCAGTAAAAATTGATTCAATTACTAGCATTAAGGAGTTTCAGATTACAGATCAGATTTTCAATGACTTTAAAGTTTGGGCAGCTAGCCAAGAGTTCGACTACTCAAGCCCTTTAGAAATTCAATTACAAAAGCTAAAAGAAATAGCAGAAGAAACAGGAGGGTTGAAAAATATCAGTGCTGAGTTTTCAGCTTTAGAAGCAAAACTTTCTCATAGCAAATCAAATGACATTGAACAGGCCAAGGAAGAAATCAAGGAATTATTGAAAGAAGAATTTGTAATGAGAACCTATTTGGAAGAAGGTCGCCTTCAAGCTTCATTCGAAAAAGATAAAGACCTTAGCAAAGCACTCGAATTGCTTTCAGATCAAAGCTTATATGAAAAAACTTTGGCTGGAAACTGATCTTAAAACCAAATTACCTCTTAACCCTTCCATTAAATGATTGAATTTATACTCCTATTTATCATGGGGTTGTTAGGCGGATTTTTGGCTGGCCTCATAGGAGTAGGCGGAGGGGTAATTTATATTCTCATTTTGCCATATGTTTTATTGAACATGGGCTATCCGGACACCGAAATTGTTCAGTTTACCATTGCCAATTCTTTGGTAGGAACCATGTTTGCAGCGCTATCTGGAAACGTAGCACTAATCATGAAGAAGGAATTCTTCTGGAAAGAAGTTTTAATAGTAGGCTTATTCGGAATATTCATCTCCCTGTTGGTTTTGCAATTCGTTGTTCAAACAGACTGGTATCAGCGCGATAAATTCAATGTAGTCATTATCCTGCTTATGTCATTTGTCGTATTCCGAACACTCAAAAGCAACCGTGCTTCTAATTTTGAAAGTGAAGAGAAGCAAGCAACAAAAGGGCAATTGGGAGTTGTTGGGGCTTTGGCAGGAAGTATATCAGCCCTATCAGGGCTTGGCGGAGGAGTAGTAATAATTCCCATTCTTAACTTGCGATTCAAGCAAAGCATGAGAAAAGCGAAGTCCATTTCTCTTGGCGTAATCTTTATTACCTCTATGGTAATGTCAATTTCTAATCTGTTAGCCAAACCAATGACTAACATTAACGGGCAGAACATTGGTTATGTAGTTTGGCCTTTGGTGCTCGTTCTGTCTTTAGGTGTAATAATTGGTTCTCCCTATGGAGTAAGAATTGCCAGAAAGCTTTCCAATCGAACCATCAGTTATATCTTTGTGTCGTTTTTAGGAGTAGTGATTATCGATAAGTTAATCCAACTTCTCTCTTAAAAAGCACTTTATAGTCACTTTATTTAATAATCCGTGCCGAAAATTTTAAGCATAGAAACGTCTACCACAGTGTGTTCAGTAGCAATAACTACCGATGGAAATACATTAGCCAGTCAAAAATTGTTTCTCGAAAAATCCCATTCCACTTTACTAACAGTGGTCATTGAGCAAATCATGAAACAAGTTGGGATAGAAATGGCAGAGTTAGATGCAATAGCTGTATCGAAAGGACCAGGTTCTTATACAGGATTAAGAATTGGAGTCTCAACCGCCAAAGGACTTTGTTATGCTTTAGATAAACCACTCATAGCAGTCAATACTTTGCACGCAATGGCCAACGAAGTTAACCTTCATAATCACAGCCAAGCTCTGCTCTGCCCTATGATTGACGCCAGAAGAATGGAGGTGTACACGGCTTTGTATGATGGAGAACTCAATGAGTTGAAGAAGGCTTCCGCTAAAATTCTAGAAGAAAACTCATTTGATGAAACGCTGAGCCTCAAACAAGTGTTGTTCTTCGGAAATGGTGCTGAAAAGTTCATCACTTTAAAGAAAGATGTGCCGAATGCTGTTTTTATAGATAGAATCACTCCTTCCGCATGGAGTGTTGGGCATTTGGCACATCAAGCATTTCTCAAAAGTAATTTTGAAGATGTAGCCTATATTGAGCCTTACTACTTGAAGGACTTTGTAGCGACCAAACCAAAAAAGATTTTATAATGGAAGAGAAGGGAATAATAAACCGCGTTGCAAATAGCCCAATAGTCACTATTGATCTAGAAGATTACTATCATAAAGGAGAGAGATTAAGCTACGATATTGCCCAACACCTTTATCAAGGGTTGATTTTAAAGGAGAAGGATTTCCGAGCTTTCGTGAAAGATCATGATTGGTCTCAATACAAAGAAAAGAATATCGCTTTGTTTTGTTCCGAAGATGCAATCGTTCCCACTTGGGCTTATATGCTACTAACAACAAGGCTTCAACCCTATGCAAATAAAGTTGTATTTGGAAGTATCGATGTGCTTGAATACGCACTTTTCAAAGAGTCGCTCTCCAAAATTGATTTAAAGAACCTAGAAAATCGCCCAGTAGTGGTTAAAGGTTGTGGTGATTTGCCAGTTCCAGAATCTGCTTTTGTTGAGTTGACGTTTTTACTTCAGCCCAT